>Ga0335072_10012077_pt1 | contig 12336 bp, 9 predicted proteins | sample Lox_Sample_21_FD_206725 | JGI IMG/M metagenome (GOLD analysis project Ga0335072, IMG submission 206725) | Soil microbial communities from Loxahatchee National Wildlife Refuge, Florida, United States - Lox_Sample_2.1 | ecosystem: Environmental > Terrestrial > Soil > Wetlands | place: USA: Florida...
TTCAGGTTTCGCCTGGTAGCCCGCGAGCCGCAGCTCATATGTGGGGCAGAAGGGGCGCGCATCCTTACAGAGATCAATAGATTACCACAACCAGCCGGCCAATCGTGAAGGGAAAAACTGCGATCCGGCTCCAACGCGTCAACCCTCTTTTCCCGGCCGGCTCCGGAAGCCCGCCGATCTCGCTTCCAACCGGCTCCGCTCCCGCTTCTTTTAGACGCCAAAAGTGCTCGCGACGGCGCAGGGAATCAATCGTTTGACCCCACCAGCCGGTACGCCGGTACCGGCTCCTCTCCTCCTCCACCAGGAGCGCCCGCTACCGCCCAGCGGGTCCCGGCAGTTGCCGTAAGGCCTTGTCCAGCTCCAGCTTGCGCTGGGTCAGCACCGCGACCTCGGCGTAGTCCCCCCTCCGCTCTGCCTCGGCGATCTGTGCCCGGATGTCCCGAATCTGGCCCTCGATCAGCCGCTTCTGCAGGCTCACCACTGCCCCTATCACCGTCGCGTCCGTCGGGGGCTCCTTTTCAGCCAGCAGCGCCTCGGCCAGCAGAGCCTTCTGCGCAGGGTCTTCCACCACGTCCATCGGGTCCCGGGCTCCGCGCCCGGCCAGCGCCTCCAGCGCCTTGAATGATTCAAGTCCCTGAAAAAGCTCCGGTTGCCGCGAGATCGCCTCCGCTGCCACCCGCCGCGCCTCCACAAACTCGGGATCGGTGATCGCCAGCGCCCGCAGCAGCACTCTCTCCACCTCGGTCAGCGCCGTTGGCCGCACCTCGATGTGGTCCCGTCGCTTCAGTGCCGCCTGCCGCAGCTCCTCCCGCAGCACCGCCGAGTCGATTCCCAGTTTTTGCGCCGCGTCCGCCGCAAACTGGTCCCGCGCCAGCTTCTCGCGCAGCCGCCGGATGTGCGGCAGAAGGTAGTTCATCGCCTTTACCTTCTGCTCCGCGCTTGCTCCCGGAAACATCTGCCGCGCCCGTTCGATCAGGTAGTCCGACTGCCGCCGCGCCGCGCGCACCGTAGCCATGTACGCCTCAACCCCGCGCTCGCGAATGTAGCGGTCCGGATCGAGCCCCCCATCCAGCGTCACAATCTTGATCGCAAACCCTTCCTCCGTCAGCAGCGCAATCGACTTCTCCGCCGCGTTCGCGCCGGCGGTGTCCGGATCGAAGTTCACCGCCACGTTCTGCGTGTGCCGCTTCAGGATCGCCACCTGCTGTTCCGTGAAGGCCGTTCCGCTCGTCGCAATCACGTTGCGGATGCCGCGCAGGTACACGCTGATGCAGTCCATCTGGCCCTCCACCAGCAGCGCGAACTCCGCCTGCCTGATTGCCGTCTTCGCCTTGTCCAGGTTGAAGAGCACCAGGCTCTTTTGATACAGCGGCGTCTCCGGCGAATTGATGTACTTCGCGCCCGCCTTGTCGCCCGTCTCCAGCGTCCGCGCCGTGAAGGCAATCACCCGTCCGCTCTCGTTCGCAATCGGGAACATCACTCGCTTGCGAAACCGGTCGTAGAGCGGCCCCTGCGTCCCATCGCCCTGTTCCTTCGAGCTGAACAAACCTGACGCCCGCAGCGTCTCTTCGTCTGCCACGCCCTTCAGCCGCTCGCGCAGCGCGTGAAAGCTGTCCGGCGCATAGCCAATGCGGAATTCCTTGATTCCCTCCGGCGTCAGTCCGCGCCCGGCCAGGTACTCACGTGCCAGCGCGCCCTCAGGCCCGCGCAATTGTTCCTCGAACCACGCTGTCGCTGTCTCGTGCAGATCCAGCAGTTTGCCGCGCATCCTCGCTTCCGCAGCTTCCTCAGGAGACGAGAATTCCCTTTTCGGCAGCGGAATGCCGCACTTCTGCGCCACGATCCGCACCGCCTCGGGAAAACTTACATTCTCGATCTTCCCCACAAACGAAAACACGTCGCCCGAGACGCCGCACCCGAAGCAGTGATAGAACTGCCGCACCGCGTGCACGCTGAACGACGGCGACTTCTCTTTGTGAAACGGGCACAGCCCCGAGTAGTTCTGCGCGCCCGACTTCCGCAGGCGAATGTATCCCTCGATCACCTTCACGATGTCGGCCTGTTGCTTCACGCTTTGGGCAAAGTCACTCACGGTGGATCTGCATCTTTGAGCATACGGCTCCCTTCGGCGCCTTCATGTGGAAGCGGTGGAAACTCCGCCGTTCACGCCGCGGAACCCCCATCCTTCTGATTCCGTATCTCTCCGCAGCATGAACGAACAAGGCCAACTTGCCTGGATCGATGCCCACGTCGCTCGCACTACCCAGGTCTGGCGTCACAGCGCTGCGCTCCAGCCCCGGCCCGGCCCACGCTACTCCGTGCGCGACCACCAGTCTCGCGAGCGCGCCTACGACGCAGCCCTGCACGCCGTGGAACACGAAGCCGATGCAACCCCGCCAACGGCCTCTGGTCGTGCCGCGACTCAGCGCCGGCTCCTCGCCACCTTCGCCCGCTTTGCCGCCAACGCCCTCGACCTCGACGCCAGGACCACCGGCCTGCTCACTGATCTTTTTCTCCCCGCCGGCATCCAGTTTGCCCGCAGCGCACGCTCCTTTGATCCCGCCATCTCCCGTGAAGACACCATCCAGGCCTGCCGCAATGCATGGACCGCCTGCGGCCTTCAGCCCTTGCTTGGCGCCGCCGCGTCCGTCACGCCGTCCATCCTCGCTTACAGCCTGCTTTATCCGTACTCTGACAACTACCTCGACGCCGCCGGCGTCTCCACGGCCGACAAACTTGCCTTCAGCCGTCGTTTTCGTGAGCGTCTCCGCGGCGCAATTCTTCCCTCCCTCAATCTTCGCGAGTCCTGCGTGTGGTCCCTTGTCGCGATGATCGAGTCGCAATATCCCCGCGCGCAGTTTCCACTTGTTTACGACTGCCTCCTTGCCATCCATCACGCGCAAGAGGACAGCCTTGCGCAACTCAACCGTGACACTCTGCTCGCCGATGGCGATCTTCTCCAACTCAGTTTCGCCAAGGGCGGCGCCTCTGTCCTCGCTGATGCGTGTCTCGCTCGCGGCTCCATGACTCCCGACGAAGCGCGCTTTGCCTTCGAATGGGGCGCTCTCCTTCAGCTTGGCGACGATCTGCAGGATGTCCGCGGCGATCTCCTGCACGGTTCCAGCACGCTCTTCACTCGCTCCGTTGCGCAAGGCCTGCCCCTCGATTGCCTCGTCACCCAACTTCTGGTCTTCTGCGATCAGGTCGCCGCGCGCATGAACCGCCTTGCCCACGGCCCGCAGCGCCTCAAAGATCTGCTCCGCATCAGCTGGCGCTCCCTCATCCTCGGCGCCATCGCGGAAGCACACCAGTTCTTTACCCCGGCATTCGTCTCCGAATGCGAACAGCTCTCGCCATTTCGCTTCGACTTCCTGCGCGAGCGCCGCACGCGCCTCGCCACCAGGCAAGGTCTCTACTCCACGCTCTTCGATCTCTTCGTCGATTCACCTGGCCCGGCCGCCGTGCCCTCCTCGCCTCGGATCACATCGGCCGCACCGTGCCTCGAGTCCGTTATCTGACTTCAAGCGCCGTACTTGGCCCGCCGCGTGTCGAACCCCTCCCAGCCGCTCCGGCGCCCGCTGCCAAACTATTTTGGTGGTGACTCAAATCACTTGGCCGCTTCCGCGCGTCCTAACCTGTAGAGGTTCTTTTTCACTCTTCAAGGTATCGAGCGTTACAATTCTGCCGGTTCGTTTCTGCACCCTATTTCCCACTTGAATGGGAAGCGACACTCATCAAATTGAAGCCGCTTCCTTCGGCATCGTCAGTTTCAATGCGGAGGATAAAGGAATGGAATTGCCAAGTTTGAAGTCTGTTTGTCTGGTTTTCGCGTCAGCGTCTTTGGCACTCTTGCCCATGGGCTGCAAAAAGCAGCCCCCCATCACTCTGTCGGCCACCGCCACGCCGCCGGCGGTGTTTCCTGGTGAATCGGTCAACGTGACCGCGACCCCGGGCTCGGTGTCGACCAAGAAGAACAACAGCGTGGTTTACAGCTGGTCGGGCTCTGACGTCTCCGGCAACGGGGAAACGGCGACCGTGGCCACGGGTTCCCAGGCGCCCGGCAGCTACACGGTAAAGGTCGAAGTCAAGGAAGGCAAGAAGGGCAAGGAAGGCCTCAAGCCGGGCCAGACCGCGGATGCAACCGCATCCTACACCGTCAAGGAGTTCGAGCCGCCCACCATCAGCTGTTCCGCGAACCCCACCACCATCAAGCCCGGCGATACGGCTACGGTGACTGCCACCGGCGTGAGCCCGCAGAACCGCCCGCTTACCTACAGCTACTCAGCGGCCTCCGGCTCCATCGAAGGCACCGGTACATCGGCGACCTTCAACTCCACCGGCGCCCCCACCGGCTCTGTCGATATCACCTGCAAGGTCTCTGACGACAAGAGTCACACGGCGACGGCCAGCACCAGCGTGAGCATCGTGGCTCCGCCGCCTCCACCGGTTCCTCATGTCCAAACCCTTTGCAGCCAGTCTTTCGACACCGACAAAGCCCGGCCGACCCGTGTCAACAACGAAAGCAAAGCCTGTCTCGATCAGGTCGCCCTCAGCCTGCAGCAGCAGCCCGACGCTAAGGCCGTCCTCGTCGGTTCCTCCGACGACAAGGAGAAAGCCAAGACCGCCAGGCAGGAGAAGTACGCGGCCAGGCACAAGCACGCCAAGGTCGAAGACTTTGCCGCGCAGCGCGCCGTGAACGCCAAGGACTATCTGGTCTCCGAGAAGGGCATTGACGCCAGCCGCATCTCGGTTGCCACCACCACGACCGACGGACAGAAGGTGGATGACTACCTCGTGCCTGCCGGCGCCACCTTCGCCAACGATGTGCAGGGAACCACTCCGGTCGACGAAAGCACCGTAACGCCGCAGACCGAGAAGGCGCACCACGGTCACCACAAGGCTGCACAAAACTAAACCTCAACGAGCGAAAACGCCCGCGAGTTTCTTCGCGGGCGTTATTCTTCGTCTAAGCATCGCTGCCAGTCAGGGCCCCATATCCTCCCCAGGAAAGGGACCCTGCTGACAGACGTTCAAGAGAGGCGACGTGCATACCCCACTTGAACTTTGGCCCCGAGCTTCATAATTGCGTTAACTTCACCAGCCCGGCGATAACCTCGAATCTTCCAACCCCTCGCTTACTGCAAATTCCCCATACCAAGAGCCTCTTCGAAAGTCTCGATGCTCTCAATACCGCTTTTGTCGGTTCGTCTTCGACTCTCGTAAGCGGTGCAAGATTACTGAAGTTGCAATCCCGGCCCCCTCTTCGCCGCCGTTCAATTTAGTGCACCCTTATTCGATTTTCAATGAGTTGCCCGAAACACTTCAAAGGATTGAACCTGAGCCGCTACTCGCCCCGAAAACGCCTGCCGACGTACACTTCCCGCAGCGCCACGCCGTTTTCCACAGCGCCCCGGAGGCCCTCATGCGCAAGCTGCTTTTCGCGCTCACATTCTTCTCTTTCTTCGTCCTTCCGGTCTCCGCCCAGTCCGATCCGCACCCCGACTGGCGCGCCCGCGTCAGCGCCGCGCTGCCGCTGCTTGGCCACCGCAACTGGATCCTCGTGGTAGATTCGGCCTACCCGCTTCAGGTCTCCCCGGGCATCGAGACGATCGATACCGGCGCGCCGCAGACTGAAGTCCTCCATTACGTGCTCAACGCCGTCAACCGCTCCATCCACGTTCGTCCTGAGGTCTTTCTCGACGCCGAACTCCCCTACGTCACCGATCAGGACGCTCCAGGCGCCTCGGCCTACCGGCAGGATCTCTCGGGCATCCTCCGCGGCCTGCCTGTCCAATCTCAGCTTCATGAAAAGCTGCTCGCCACCGTCAACACCGCCGGTCAGTCCTTCCACATCCTCATTTTGAAGACCACTCAGACCATCCCCTACACGTCGGTCTTCCTTCGCCTCAATTGCCAGTACTGGAGCGACGCCGCCGAGTCCCGCCTGCGCGCCCGCATGGCCGCCCCGGCTCATTGACCGCAGCCTGTCCAGAGGCATCTGCAGGCGCGCAACATGCATCGCATCAGATACTTGGTCGCTCCAGCCATGCGACTGTATAATCCCTTCAAGTTCGGCCCGACTCACCCCCAGGAGGACGCGAATTATGTTTTGTGAACGTTACCCGGTACTCCGGGTTTTGACCGCCTCGGCGCTTGTCGCCGTCTTCGGCGCACCCCAGTCTCTGGTCGCTGAAGTCTCCGACCACCTCGTCAGCCCATCCACGCTCCAGAAGGCCACCGTCGGCGCATCTCAGCAGCGCGAGCGGAACCTCGCCACCCTGAAGACCTTCTTCTCGTCCGACAAGGCCAGGCAGGCCCTCGAGTCGGCGCATATGAATTCCGAGCAGGTCAACAAGGCCGTCGCCAGCCTCAGTGATCAGGAACTGGCCCAGCTCGCCACGCGCGCCGCGAAGGCCCAGGCCGATTTCGCAGCCGGCAACATTGATAATCGCGACCTCCTCATCATCCTTGTCGCGATCGCCGCGCTCATCCTCATCATCGTCGCCGTTCGCTGAGGACATCTCCGATGTCGCGTCGCATCCGCACAGCCGCCTTTGCGCTTGTGCTGTGCGGAGCCGCGCTCGCCTTCGCCCAGTCCAGCCTCTGGCTCGACGTCCCCTTTGTGCCTCAGCAAAAAGACGGCTGCGGCGCAGCTTCCATCGCCATGGTCATGCAGTACTGGCAGCGGCAGCAGCACCAGTCCGCCTCGCCGGCATCCGATTACGGACAAATCGATCACGCGCTCTACTCTGCCTCCGCCCACGGCATTTACGCATCCGATATGCTGCGTTACTTCCGGCAAAACGGCTACCGCGCCTTCGCTTTCACCGGCGCATGGACTGACCTCCAGCAGCACCTCGCGAAAGGCCGTCCGCTGATCGCTGCTCTCAAGCCCGGCGCCGGCCTTCCGCTCCACTACGTCGTGGTCGCAGGAATCGACCTTGCCTCGCACTCGGTCCTTGTCAACGATCCCGCCCGGCGCAAGCTGCTCAAAGAAGACCGCAATCGCTTCGAACGCGAGTGGGCCGCCGCAGACCACTGGACCCTTCTCGCCGTCCCCGAGGCCTCTGCGCACGAGTGAACGCCACGACCCGCAATCTGATTGTCGCCATCGCTCTGTGTGTCGCCGGTTCATGCCTCGCGCAGTCGCCTGAACAGGTCCAGCTCGGCCAGCTCACCGCCGCGCACAACTGGACTGAGATTGTCCGTCTTCTCGCGCCGCTTCCTGCCCGCACGGCCGATCAGGACTTTGCCTACGCGTCAGCCCTCGCCCATCTCAATCGCATGCCTGAAGCCGAGCGCATTTTTGAAGCCGGCCGCCGCCTCGCCCCGCGCGATCCCCGCTTTCCCACCGAACTTGCCGGCATCGCCTTCACGCAGAAGCGCTACGCCCTGGCCGCCCGTCTTCTCCGCCGCTCCCACCGCCTCGCTCCCGGCGACGCTTACGTCAACGACTTCCTCGGCACCGTCTACTTTCTCCAGGGCAACATGCCAGCCGCCCTCCAATCGTGGAACCGCATCGGCAAGCCCCGTCTCGCCGGGGTCCACACCGATCCAACTCTCCGCATCGATCCCGCACTTCTCGACAGCGCCTTCGCCTTCGCTCCTGCCACCACGCTCACCCTGCTGCAGTATCTCGACTCTGCCGTGCGCGTCCGCGGCCTCGGCATCTTTCCGCAGCCGCAGCTCGATCTCCGCGCACTCCCCGACGGCAACTTCGATCTCAACTTCCGCGGCCAGGAACGCAACGGCTTTGGCGACACCAAACTCGAAGCCCTCGTCCAGATCTTCAGCGAGCTGCCCTTTCAGGGCATCGCACCGGCGTACTTCAATTTCCGCAGCCAGGCCATCAACATCACCTCTCTGCTGCGTTGGGACGCGCAGAAGCGACGCGCTTTCGCCGATCTTTCCGGTCCCTTCGAGCACAGTGCCCGCCACCGCTACGACTTCACTGTCGACCTTCGCAATGAGAACTGGGCCGTGCGCAACGGCTTTGCCGGTCCCGCGCCTGTCCTCGCCAGCCTCAACCTCCGTACGGAGCGTCTTGCCGGCACACTCGGTTCGTTTTCCAGCGACCGTTTCCAGTGGACTGCCGGCGGCGAACTCTCGCACCGCGGTTACCGCAGCGTCGTCGCGGGCTCCACGCTTACGCCGCAGCTCCTGGCCTCCGGCTACGAGCTCAGGCAACTCGCCGAAGCTCGCGGCGCCCTGCTGCGCGTCCCCGCCCACCGCTTCACGCTTGTCGGTGACGCCAGTTCCCAGGCCGCGCGTCTCTGGTCCACGTCGCCCGAGTCGTCAGAAAAGCTCCAGGGCTCGATCTTCTCCCGCTGGCTCCCGCAATCTGAGGGCGACGATTACGCGATGCAGCAGAGCCTCCGCGCCGGAAAGACCTGGGGCCAGGTCCCGTTCGACGAGCTGTTCATGCTCGGCCTCGAACGAGACAACAATCTGCCCCTCCGCGCCCACATCGGCACCCGCGACGGTCGCAAAGGCTCCGCTCCCTTAGGCCGCAACTACCTGCTTGCTTCATGGGAGACCGACAAAGACCTCTACTCCAACGGACTCATGGCTCTTAAACTCGGCCCTTTTGTTGACATCGGCGCCATCGACGGTCCCGGCACGTCTCTGGGCTCGCACAAGTGGCTCTATGACACCGGCGCCCAGATCAAGTTCCGCGTCTTCTCTACTACGGTCGCTTTCTCCTACGGCAAAGACCTCCGCTCCGGCAATAACGCTTTCTACCTCACACTGCTGCCGCCGCCGGAAGATTGATCTCATCACTGAACACGGGAGTATCAACCTCGTTCCCGCCGCTTCACCTCGACCGTTCCCGCACCCGCATCCCCGATAAAATGAGGAATAGTGAACGGCGCGCCTACTACCCAATCCGGCCGGCGTCCGCGTTCCCGCTGGGCGCGGCTTCTGGGCATGATGCGCCCGTCGCATGCGCATTCGGCCTTTTCCGCCACCGTCGTGCTCATGGTCTCCACGTTTCTCTCCCGCATCATCGGACTGGTGCGGATCAAGTACATCATGTGGCTCTTCGGCAGCGGCATGGCTGCCGACGCGCTCAACGCCGCCTTCGTGCTGCCCGACATGATCTCCTACTTTCTCGTCGGCGGCGCAGCCTCCATCACCTTTGTCACCATCCTCACGCGCTACCGCGAAACCGGCCGCGAGGCCGAAGGCGAACGATCGCTCTCGGTCATCCTCACCACCATGTATCTCGTGCTCGGAGGCGCCATCCTTCTGGCAGAAATCTTCGCGCCACTCTACATTCACTGGTGGTTCAATGGCTTCGACGCAGACAAAGCCGCGCTCTGCATCAAGCTCACGCGTATTCTGCTTCCCGCACAGCTCTTCTTCTTTGCCGGCGGCGTCTTCGCGGCGGTGCTCCTTGTGCGCAAGCAGTTCAACGTGCAGGCCGTGGCTCCGCTCATCTACAACATGGGCACTATCGTTGGCGGCATCCTGCTGGTCAAAACCATCGGCGTCTCTTCGCTGGCCATCGGCACCGTCGCAGGCGCATTCTGCGGCCCCTTCCTGCTCAACGCCATCTTCGCGCGCCGTGCAGGCGTCCGCTACAGGCCCATTCTCGACTGGCGCGACGAGGGCCTGCGCGAGTGGGTGCGCCTCTCTCTTCCCCTCATGGCGGGCGTCTCTCTCGTCACCGCCGACAACTGGATCATCGCCCATTTCGCCTCGACAATCGGCGGCGCCGTCTCGCTCTTCAACTACGCCAAGCAGGGATTCACCGCGCCCATGGCCGTCCTGGCCCAGGCCGCCGGCGCCGCTTCGCTGCCGTTCTTTGCCAGCCTCTGGGCCAAAGACAATCGCTTCGAGTTTGCCAACGTTGTCGCTGAGTCCGTCTCGCGCGTCGCCTGCCTCGGTCTTCTCGCCGGATCCGCTATGATCGCTCTCGGCAAGCCGCTGATCGACCTCGTCTTCACCGGTGGCCGTTTCACCGCAGCCGATGCCGGCCTCTGCGCAGCCTACTTCTCCATCTTCTCGCTCTCGATGTTTCTCTGGTCCGCGCAGGCCATCTACTCGCGCGCCTTCTTCGCGGCGGGCAACACCTTCACCCCCATGGTCGCCGGAACCGCTGTCACCCTTGTTTCACTTCCGATTTACTGGTCGCTCTTCCACGCCCTCGGCGCCATGGGCCTGCCCCTCGCCTCTGACATCGGCATCGCGCTGCAGACGCTCACCATCGCTGTGCTTCTCCACCAGCGCCGCATGGTCTCCCTCGCCAGCCTCGATTTCTCCGAACTGGGCCGCTGCCTCTTCGCCGCCATTCTCAGCGGCGCCGCGGTCTGGATTGTCTTCTCCTGGCTGCTCAGCCTCATCCTGCCCGCGCCGGTTAACCACCACGGCGTCGTTGCCCACGGCCGCCTCATCGACCTCGGCATCCTCATCGCCGGTTCCGCGCTCTGGCTCTTCCTCACCGACCGCATTCTCACCCGCACCGGATCAGCTCTGCCCCGCGTCGCCCGCGAGCGCCTCCGGCTCGCCTGAGGGCGCCGCTCGCCTCAGCCCCTGACCGCCCCTACTGTCGCACCGCAGGAGTCCAAAAACACAAAAGCCCTCCGCCGTGGCGGAAGGCCTCGTGCTCTTGCGCTGAATTGCCTGGCTTACGCCGTTACGGCGGCCTTGGCCGGCTCGGCCGCAGCCGCCGGAGCGGATTTCGCCGCTTCGGGCTTCTTGATGTCGATGCCACCCTTGAAGAACGCGCCGTCTTCGATGCTGATGCGCGCCGCCGACACATCGCCCGTCAACGCGCCTTCTGCGCGAATGTCCACGCGATCTGTCGCTGCTACGTTGCCCTTTACCTTGCCCAGCACCACGATTTCGCGGGCATTGATGGCTGCATTCACCTGGCCGTTCCGGCCCACCGTCAAGCGGTTGCCGGGAAGGTTGATCGTGCCCTCAATTTTGCCGTCGATATACAGCGATTCCGAGCCCGTAATCTCGCCCTTGATAAACAGGCCCTTGCCGATCGTGGCCTGCTCGCCGCTCGTCGACGCCGCTGCCGGAGCAGCAGGCCGTGCCGGCTCAAAAGTTGGCGCTGCGGGCGCCGCCGGGCGCACCGGTTCAGGGGTTGTGTTTGGGGAGGAGGGTCCTGACTGGGTAGGTTTCCACATAGCGCTCAAGATGAATTCCTTTTCTGTCCTGGTGGGACTGGGTATTGCCAAGGCCGGACCCATCAGCGGTCCAAATCTATGCCGTTATCCTGCGGATCATCCTTTTTCCTTGCGCCTGCAGCGCCTCCGCATGCGCCCACAGCTTCTGGTCTAATTCCGCTCGCACCAAGCCTAAGCATGGGCTATGCGGCTATTTTAAGCCGCAATCGCCAATTGGCGCACCCGCCCGAAACTTTGGTACTGGCGTGTGCACATTCTAGCAACCATCCCAATCGAGAAATATCAGGAATTGCCCATGCTCCGCCTACAATCGCCCAAGAGGACCGAATGCCCCCGAGCTCCCGTCTCCTGTTGCTTCCCCTGAGTCTCGTTATCTCTTCGCTACTTCCGCTGGCTGTCGCCGGCCAGCAACAGACCGCGTACGACATCGTCATCACCCACGGCCACATCATCGACGGCACCGGCTCCCCGTGGTACTCGGGCGACATCGGCATCCGCTCCGGCCACATCGCCGCCATCGGCAACCTCTCCGGCGCGACTGCCCAACAGGTCATCGATGCCCACGGCCAGGTCGTCGCTCCGGGATTCATCGACATGCTCGGCCAGTCCGAGCTCACCATCCTCGTCGATCCCCGCCTGCCCTCGAAGATCTACCAGGGCATCACTACAGAGATCACCGGCGAAGGCGACTCGGTTGCGCCTGTCGATGACGCCATGCTCGCGGCCGACCACGCCGGCTACGAACATCTCCACATCACGCCGGACTGGCGCACCCTCCGCCAGTACTTCGTGCGTCTTGAGAAGCAGGGCATGGGCATCAACCTCGCCACCTACGTCGGCGCCACGTCTGTCCGCCGCATGGTGCTCGGCGATGCCGATGTGCAGCCCACCGCCGCTCAGCTCGATCAGATGAAAGCGCTGGTCGACCAGGCCATGCGCGACGGCGCCGTCGGCGTCTCTTCGGCGCTGCAATACGCGCCCGCTCCCTACGCCAAAACCGACGAGCTGATCGCCTTGGCGGGCGAAGCCAGCAAATACGGTGGCATCTACGCCACCCACATGCGCAGCGAGGGCGACCAGGTCCTCGAATCCATCGACGAAGCCACGCGCATCGGCCGCGAAGCTCATATCCCCGTCGAGATCTGGCATCTCAAAGCCGCCGGCAAAGCCAACTGGGGCAAGATGCCCCAGATCG
>Ga0335072_10012079_pt1 | contig 12335 bp, 16 predicted proteins | sample Lox_Sample_21_FD_206725 | JGI IMG/M metagenome (GOLD analysis project Ga0335072, IMG submission 206725) | Soil microbial communities from Loxahatchee National Wildlife Refuge, Florida, United States - Lox_Sample_2.1 | ecosystem: Environmental > Terrestrial > Soil > Wetlands | place: USA...
GGTCGCTGAGGACGATCGGCGCGTGCACCAGGCAGTGACGAGGTGGTCGGCGATTGTGGGCGGCGCGTACCTAATCGGCCGTAGCATGGCGGACCACTACGATCCGCGCACGGACGATCAACTCACTAAGCGGATGATCGCTGAGCTTTCTGCGACCTTCGCCGACGTGATGGGCGATGACCCGCCGCAACCAGACTGACTAGCCGATGACCGGCAATCGGCGCTGGCGCGCGAGCCGGTCGAGCGCGGTCTGCATCACCTTGCGGACGTGGGCATCGACCTCGGCGACGTCAGGGTCTGCGCCGAATCGGGCGGTGGTGTCGATGGGGGCCAGCACATGGGTGACGATCTTGCTCGGCAGTGGCAGGTTCGCGCCGCCGAGCGTGACCCCGAACGGGAAGCCCGCTGCGATGGGCACCATTTCGCTGCGCGTCAGCTGTTTGATGAACCCGAGGCGCTTGGCCAGCCCGGTGCCGCGGGTCAAGAAGAACTGCGTCTCCTGGCCGCCGATCGACACGATCGGCACGATCGGCACGCCGGCGTCGATGGCCGTGCGCACATAGCCGGTGCGACCGTTGAAGTCGATGACGTTCTGCCGCAGCGTCGGCCGCATGGCGTCATAGTCGCCGCCCGGGAACACCATCACCGCGGCGTCGGACGCCAGGGCGCGGGCCGCGTTGTCCCGGCTGGCCGGGATGAAGCCGACGCGCTGAAAGAACTGCTTGGTGAACCCGAGGGACAGCACGTCGTGGCTGAGGGTATACAGCGGCCGGTCGTAGCCGAACTTGTCGTAGAAGTGCACCGCGAAGGTAGGCAGGTCGGTCGTGGTCGGGCCGCCCGAATGGTTGGAGACCAGCAGGGCGCCGCCGGACGGGATGCGCCCGAGGTTGTGGACCTCCGACCGGAAGTAGCGTTTGGCCACCGGGCGGAGCAGGCCGACGACGCGCTCGGTCAACGCGGGATCCCACTTGGCGACGTCCGGGATCTGTTGGGCGGCAGTATCTTTGACCAGCTGAGCCGATGGCATAGGTGCCCCTTGTGATTTGGTGGTGGGCTGCGGCAGTTCCGGCGAAATCGTCCGGACTGCACCTCAGCAGCAGCATCAGCTTTACAGAGTGAGTTGAAGATGTCACGTTTTGTGACACACTGCACAGATGGCCCGTCCGATAAGTGGAAACTCCCACGGACGCGGGTTGGAAATTTGCTACGTTCCGCCCGTGGTGGTGGAAGACTCCCGCGAGCGGCTGATCGACGCCACCTTGGACCTCTCGATCAGGTGCGGATACGAAGCCACGACTATCGACGAAATCGCTGCGGCCGCCAACGTGGCGCCGCCCGAATTCACCCGCCACTTCGCGACAAAGGACGCGGTGCTGATGTGCATCGTCGAGGATCTGGTGAACGCGACCGGCAGCGCACTCAGACACGTTGACGCAGCCGTAGGTCCGGAGCAGGCGCTGCTGATCGCAACGACCGAGGTAATAACCGCGATCACCGAAGGGCGTGGCGTGATCACGTGTGACCGGATGCTCGCGATGACGGAGGTTGTCACCGCAAACGCGAATCTGAGAAAACAGGCGTCGCTAACCCGCAAGCGCGTACTGACTCAGGCGCTTGCCGATCGGATGGGAGTCGCCGCGGACAACCGGCGCGTGCGCCACGCGGTGACGCGGTGGTCGGCGATCGCTTCCGGCGCTTACCTTGGCGCCGGCAGCATGGGGAAGCACTACGATCCGCGCCAGGACGATCAATTAAAGAAGCGGGGGATCGCCGAGCTCACAGCGAGCTTCTCCGACGTCATGGGCGACGATCCGCCGGCGCCGCGGACGCCAATTCCGTGAGAGTCCCTGGCGTGGTGGGAGAGGGATGGCAAGGCCAGAGCACGACGGCGGACCAAGGGGAATTTGATGCTTGCCGCGATACCAGGTCTATGAGAATTTTGCTGCGACGCGGCCAGGTCGGGCATCCAGTTCCCACGGCGCTGGTTTAGGAAAAAGCTGCTCAAGCCTTGACACGATATAGGGGTTCTCCACAGACGTGTCGTTGAGACAAGCAAACTGGTTCATCCTGAGCTTTTTGTCCACTTCGCTCGCTTCCATATCCCGCTTGCCCAGCCATCCGCGAATCTGCCGACTGTCAAGCCGTGCTCCTCGCTCCCCGCTGCAGTTGAGAATCGTTGAGAATACACACATTCCCGGTTGTTCAGCGAAGTCGAATCGCAGAGCCTCCCGTATCCAATCCTTGCGCAAGGGATACGGGACGTGGCCATCGAAGTTGTTGGCTCGGAACCCTGCCTTGCGAAGCCGACGTCCCGTGTTCACCAGGCGGAGTTGCCACCTGTTCATCCCCTCGTCCGGCTTCTTCTCAATTTTGCCGCGATGCCAAAGCTCAAAATCCCCGGGAGCACTTGGGCGAAGCAGAATGTGATCGTCGCTGCACAGAACAAAGGGGTCGGAAATTCCTGGCTCCATGGCAAGGCGGAGCGCCTTGTGCAGTAAGTTGGCGTCCTTGCAGCTTCTGTAGGGGTCGGGCCACGCAATGCATCTGACTTTCTGGGTGTCGATCCAAGCGGGGATGTGGCCGATGATCCAGGGCTTCGCTTTGGCACGATAGTGTTTCCAAAACGACCGCATCGACAGGCGCAGCTCCCAGTCGCCCGTGCTGCTTTCATTTCCCAACATCCAGGCCACATCCATAGTTTGTCTCCTTGCCCCTGCGCTGAAATCGCGCGCTCGCGATTGCCTTCATGCGGACCGCCTCGGCCGAACCCTCCGCTCACTGTCCAAGCAACCTCACTCCGCACCATCGAGGTAAGGCCTAAAAAAACTCCGGCTTCGGTCGTGTTGGGTCCCAAATCCAGCGGCCCTTCATGCGAATGAACGCCACGTCGCCAGCTTCTTGCGGCCGAATCTCCACGCTGTTTTGCATTTTCCGGCACACAGCGTCAATCTGTCGTGCCACGTCGGAGATTCCATCAAGATCGCCGCATACGACCCCCCTGTACGACGAGCAATGCGCGATCAGCCCCCATCCATGCACTTCGTGGCCTTCCGCAATCAGCTCCTCCGCTGTGCGGGCCTTGGTCGGAACAAGTTCTTCCACCAAGTAGACAAACAGGCTCAGGTCGCCAATCTCGTTTGGCGACACCGGCTTATGGAAGGTTGCCGCACCTGCCTTCAGCTTCCGTGCAACGGTGGCGCTGGCCATGGCGCTTTTGATTGTCATTTCCGCAATCGTGCCCGGATTGGAATCCAACAGTCCGACCGCCTTGCATCCGCGCAAGCGGTTCAACCACACTTCGTTCTTAACCTCGCGTTTGGTAATTCGAGTAAACACGGGCGCGCGCGCCCACAGATAGCGGCCGAGCAATGGCATGCATTCGGAACTTTCCCGTAAATGTTCTTCTAGGGCGGGCCGGACCTTGCCGGCAGAAAGCGCGGCAAACGTTACCGTGTCGCGGGCCAATCGAACCAGTTCTATGTCCTCGGCACTCATTTCTGCTTCGGGCCGTCTCTCTTGTTCGCCGTTCATCCGATGCGGCCGGATGGTGACTTCTTGCCGCATAGTCGGCGGGAATCTCGTTCCTACGGCCAGATTTGCAGCTCTGTCGCCGGTCGCGGCAGAATCGCCCAGCACATCGCTGCGCGTAAAGATCGCCTCCACCGGGCAAATGGGCGCGAAGAATTTGCTGCCTCGGCGCTGGGTGTCGACAACCACAAGAAGAGCAGCCGGCTGCAGCCCGTTGTTCCGGCAGTAAGTCACAAGCCGCTTCTTCGAGATTCCCTTGTTAAGGATGTCATCGACCAGCATCACGCGCGCGCCGCGGGGCGGAGGCACACCTTCCAGCAGGCGTCGTAGGCCGTCGGGTTTCCGTTCCTTGCGCAAATAGAACCCGTTGAGCGGCTCGACGCCCACGGCTCGATTCACCGCGAGCATGCCAGCGACAATGGGAATGGATGCGGTCTCAACGCCTCCGATCCACTGGGCGTCATACCCGCGCGATCGGCGCCACAAAAGTATGGAGCAGCACGCCAGCGCCTCGTCCAGCAGAAGCGGGGCGCGTAAATCCCAAATAAACGAATCGCGGCTCGGTTTCACCTCAGCCCCTCTAGATCGCCAGATGTTTGCGAACATCGGATCTGGGCCTTGCTTCCAGCCCAGTCGACGGAAATCTTCGGGGGAGCGAAACTTCACACCGCATCGCCGAACAAACTCCATCAAGCGGCTCTCGAGCGCGTTGTCGGGCAAATCCAGGAGGACTTGAAGTGTCGGCGCAACATCCGCCGACACTCCCACCGGACAAGCCATCACAGCGTTTGCCTCACTCTCTTTGCCGAAGAATGACAAAGCCTTTTCTGCCAACCTGGGAAACTTGGGCTCACCTTGATCGTCTGCGTTTCCACACCGATCCTGCCGGTTCAGGCCCTCGGGAATCGTCGCCGGGTTGCAATCTCGACTCACTATCGCGATCCGGCAACCGAACCTGGTGCCAGGCGGGGTTTAGCTTTTGGAGTTCTTTTCGATCGCAGCGATCGCCGTCAGCGCGACCTGGGACACGAGAGCCACATTGGCGGACATGGACGCTACCGCAGCGCAGCAACAGCAATCGCACGAATCGGAGGTTCCGGACCCCGTACTTCCTCCATTCTTCCCTTTGCCGTCGCCGCTTCCATTTCCATTTCCCTTACCCGTGCCCTTGCCGCTTCCACTGCCTTTCCCCTTGCCCTTGCCGCTTCCGCTGCCTTTCCCCTTGCCCTTGCCGCTTCCCTTGCTCGAATCTGACTTGGACTGCGATCCCGAGCCCGAACCCGAACCTGTATCGGATTCGGTATCCGAATCGGTGTCAGTATCCGAATCAGTGTCAGTATCAGTATCGGCATCGCCGTCGTCGTCGCCGTCAAAGTCTCCGTCGTCGTCGCCGTCAAAGTCTCCGTCGCCGTCGCCGTCAAAGTCTCCGTCGTCGTCGCCGTCAAAGTCTCCGTCGTCGATAGGTGGCAAATTGGGGTCGTCCTCGTCCGGCTGTTCCGCGCGGCGCCTCATTTCAGGGGACACAATTAAGCTCTCCTCTCCTCTTCATCACTGTTGCAATTCGATGGTGTCGTGTATCCGTGCAATTGACGCGAGTAGCTGACTACCTGTTTCGACGCCGTGATAGCCGAGCGCGGCCAAAGTAAGGCAGATCCGTCTACATGACGCGCGTCACTCCTGTGCCAGCGGCGGCCAGCGCCGCTCCTAGGCCCAATCCGACCGCCAGCACGCCCAGACGACCAATACGCATCGCTTTTAGCACGGGTCTTCCTTTCTCCGGGTGCCCGACGGGTTGCGCTCAGTGTTCCTGATCAGCGCGGACCCATCGGATGACGCGGCACATTACTCCGCGCACGGCCCCAGCACACGTGTTTGACACAAGTTAAATTACCCTGGGTTGAGCGCAGACGCGCATCGCACGTTTCCCGTTGGCTTTATGGCCGTTCCGCACCTGGTTCACACGATAGGGAGGCGCTCACATATATCAATACGGCTGCAGCGATCGCCACCCATGACCACGCCTCGGACTGGGAAAGCCTTGCCGCTGGGTTCACATCAGATATCTGCGCCGAGTACATAGTTGCGATGATGGCGGTTGCCAACGTCACGTATGGAGGCGCGTCCTTGATATAACGCGGTAGTTCACCGAGCTCTCGTCGCAACTTGCGACTGGAATTCCAGAGTAATCCACATACGAGAAGCGTCCATACTGCTAGACCGATCGAAGCAGTTCTCGCGGTACTCCACATTGGTTCGAGAGGCGGCTTTGGCTGTCCCAACGCGATAGCGACATCCATCAGCCCGTTCGTAATGAAATAAATAAAAATAGGAGGAAGGTAGACCGTTACAAGGAGTCGGAAGTCAGTACCCAGTTTCAGGCTACTTGTAGCTATGAGATGGACCAGGGCGTACAAAAGTATGTACATCGATACCGTAAAACCGACCCCGGCCAAAAGTTCTTCCGATGCGGCTCGGCCCTCCACGAGGGCATGCCCGCTTTCACCGGTAATGATGCTGTATTCGACGGTTGCAATCAGCAATCCCGTGAACGCACACAGCAAGGCGATGACCGTTCGCTTATCCTGATCAAGTTGTCTGGGCGTGAACTTCGTGCGTGGATTGGAATCACGACGGCTCAACACGATTGTCATTGCCAAAAACGCAAAGCCGGTAAACACGCTCGCCATTTGCGCATAAGAACCGGCTGTCTTCGATATGTCAAAGTCGACGTCGGGGCCGCCCATCGTTGCTGCGGGGAGTGCTCGTGGCCCAAGCATGGTGTCCCTTCCTCCCCCTGCGAGAGCTGAAGAAACCAGGGCATCATTATGGGCTCATACAAGCGCGGGCGTGCATGAAAGGGAAACCCTGATGGCGGCCCGCACGTCCCAGAGGTTGTGGATGACCACGAACGCCAAATGATCCCGCCGCACAACGATTCGGTCTGGCCCGATGACACCAGGCGCGCCGCCGCTACGCTCGCACTTGCTGCAGCCACCAACAGCGACATGCTGTTCGGCGACATGGTCGACGCGATCAACGATGCGCTGAATTGCGGACGGCCCCTGCAGTTCGTGCTGGAGTTGATCCGGATGCTCACCGCCGGGTTGGGCGAGCAGTTCAGCAATTCCGACACCGCCGCGGCTTACCAGCAGCTGGGGGCACAATGTCAAGCGGTCGAGGACGGTATGCGCTCACGGGGCGTATGGAGGCACGGACCAGGCAGCCTCGAAGGTGGGTAAAACCTGGGTGGACTACCTCATGCGGGATGTCGTCACCGAGCATTGCCCGGAGCCGCCGGGATCGTGGGATTCGTAGCGCTCGTAGGACTGGTGGGGCTTGTAGGGGTTGTAGGACTCGTAGGACTTGTCGGAGTCGTAGGGCTCGTTGGAGTGGGCGGACTCGTGGGCGTGGGACTCGCAAGTCCTGGTCCTTCGCCGCACCAGTCCTGCACATCTTTCGGGTACTGCTCGAGCGGTGGAGGACACCGCTGCCCCGGCGGGAAGTTCGCGCCGGCATTGAGCAGATCGCAGGGAACATAGACCTGCTTGCCCTTTTGGGTGTTGGTCAGACACTTCGTCGGCGGATCGGCATGGGCCTGCACGGGGACGATGACAGCCGCCGCGACAGTGCCGACCGCCAAAGCAAGACGGCTGTAGGTCATCACAACTCCTCTTGAGTGGGGTGTGGGAATGGCCGATTCTCGACCTCTATAAACGAGAGCGCGCAGACCTCGGCCCAACAGGACGACGTCAACAGCGCAAGCTCACACCTCCGCGACCTCGAGTCGGCGCTTAGGCCGCCAATCCCCCCATCGTAGAATCGTCGTGGCTCATCGAGCCGGCCCCGGCCGCGTTAGCTCAGTTGGTAGAGCGTCGCTCTTGTAAAGCGGATGTCGAGAGTTCGAGTCTCTCACGCGGCTCCATTCCTGTCGGCAGCCGCTCACTCGTCGTGGTCGATGATGCGCTGGGACCGCACTGTGCGCGGCGGGGAGCGGCGTGATGGGCGACGACCGGGCAGCGGAATCCGCTCGGCGATGTTGCTGAGCGGGTTGACCACCAAGGTCAGCGAGTTCACCGCATCCTGCAGCGTCGCGATGGCCGGCTCCAGCGCTTCCATCCCTGGCGCCAGCCGGCTCAGGGTGTCGGCGACGGCGGCGAGTTGTTCGAGCGGGCCGTTACGGGCGGTCAGCTTGTCGATCAGACCACCCTCGGCCAGCAGCCGATCGGCCAGGCCGTCCTCGGCGAGGAGTCGCTCGATCAGCCCGTCGTCGGCGACTAGTTGATCCGCCAGCCCGCCGGGCTTCAGCGCGCGTTCCAGCCCGCCGCCCTCGGCGGTCAGTCGGTCGAGCAGGCCGCCTTGCTGGGTCAACATGTCCACCACCCCGCCCGGGCGCAGTAGCCGGTCGAGCGGCCCGTCGGTGGCAAGGGCGCGCCCGATCGGGGCATCGTCGTCCAATAACCGCGCCAGCCGGTTGGCCCGGGTAATCGCCTCGTCGATGCCGAGCATGTGCGTGACCGCATTCGGCCCGCCTGGCATGGCCGCCTCACCCAGGGTTCGGTGCGCGAGGCCAAGCGCCGACGTCGCAACGCCGAGGCCCGCGTCTGCCGCCGCGAGCCCGATGCGCACGGGCGCGGTGGCGAGGTTGGCCAGGCTTTTACCAAGGTTCATGACACGAGTGTATTCGCGGAGGTCCTGGCTGTTTGGGACTGCCGCCAAACCAACTGACAGCAAGTCCACAGCAATTGTGGAGGCTGTCTTGAGCTAAGTGCGAGCAAATAGACAGATGGCATCGGCAATCGCAGAAGACACCACACCGGAAGCCCGGGTACTCGTCGTCGACGACGAAACCAACATCGTCGAGCTTCTGTCGGTCAGCCTGAAGTTCCAGGGCTTCGAGGTACACACCGCGACGAATGGACCGGCGGCGCTGGATTTGGCCCGCGATGTCAGGCCGGATGCGGTGATCCTCGACGTGATGATGCCCGGCATGGACGGCTTCGGCGTGCTGCGCCGGTTACGCGCCGACGGCATCGACGCGCCTGCGCTGTTCCTCACTGCTCGCGATTCGTTGCAGGACAAGATCGCCGGGCTGACGCTCGGTGGCGACGACTATGTCACCAAGCCGTTCAGCCTGGAAGAGGTCGTCGCTCGATTGCGAGTTATCTTGCGGCGCACGGGCAAAGGCATCATCGAGCGTCGCAACGCCCGGCTGACGTTCTCCGACATCGAACTCGACGAGGACACCCACGAGGTGTGGAAGGCCGGCCAGCCGGTGTCGCTGTCGCCCACCGAGTTCACTCTGCTGCGTTACTTCGTGATCAACGCCGGCACCGTGTTGAGCAAACCGAAAATCCTGGACCACGTCTGGCGCTACGACTTCGGCGGTGACGTCAACGTCGTCGAGTCCTATGTGTCGTATTTGCGCCGCAAGATCGACACCGGCGAGAAGCGGCTACTGCACACCCTGCGTGGGGTGGGCTATGTGCTGCGCGAGCCGCGATAAGCGGTTACGGCGCGAATCGGCGCAGGGTAACTAAGAATAACGGGATGCCGAGACAGCTTGGGGTCGCACTGTCGCTGCGAATCGGACTGGTCGCAGCCCTTCTGCTGTTGGCGGCCTGCGGGCTGACAGTCTCCGGCATCGCGGTCACCGAGATCCTGCGACACAGCCTGATCAAGCGGGTCGACCAGACGCTGGAGGAGGCGTCGCGCGGCTGGGCGCAGGCGCCGCGCGCACTGCTCCCGGTGCGTCGGGGACCGACGCTGGACCACCCGCCGTCGAACTTCTACGTGCGCTACGTCACCGTGGACGGACACACCACCACGGTCGTCAACGACAGCAATGCAGAACCCGCGTTGCAGGGCAACGGTGACGTCGGCCCCGAACCGGTTACGGTCGGATCTCTCGCCAGAGGCGGGGTGCCGTGGCGGGTGATGTCGATGCGGGGACCGACTGGTCGGTTGGTCACGGTCGCCTATGACATGTCCGGCGTCGAGCAGACGGTCCGGTCACTGATCTTGCTGCAATTCGGCATCGGTGCGGCGGTGTTGCTGGTGCTCGGGTTGGCCGGGTCGTGGGTGGTGCACCGGAGTCTGCGACCGTTGACGGAGGTCGAGCACACCGCCGCGGCGATCGCCGCAGGCGAGCTGGATCGCCGTGTCCCCGAACGTGATCCGCGGACTGAGGTCGGTCGACTGTCCCAGGCGCTCAACGGAATGCTCGCTCAGATCCAGCGGGCGTTCGCGTCGTCTGAGTCGTCGGCGGAGAAGGCGCGTACCTCGGAAGAACGGATGCGACGCTTCATCACCGATGCCAGCCATGAATTGCGTACGCCGCTGACCACGATCCGCGGGTTCGCGGAGTTGTATCGCCAGGGCGCCGCCCGCGACATGGAAATGGTGATGTCGCGCATCGAAAGCGAATCCCGCCGGATGGGCATTCTGGTCGACGATCTGCTGCTGCTGGCCCGGCTCGACGCGCACCGCCCGATCGAGCGGACCCGGGTGGACCTGCTCACGCTGGCGACCGATGCCGTGCACGACGCACAGGCGGTCGCGCCGAAGCGCAACATCACCATGGAGGTGCTCGACGGTCCTGGCACGCCGGAGGTGCTCGGCGACGAGGCCCGGCTGCGTCAGGTACTCGGCAACTTGGTAACCAACGCTCTGCAATACACGCCGGAAAGCGCTGAAATCACAGTGCGGGTCGGTACCGACGGCGAAGACGCGATCTTGGAGGTTGTCGACGAAGGCCCTGGCATGAGTCAGCAGGACGCGCTTCGCATTTTCGAACGCTTCTATCGCACCGACTCGTCGCGGGCGCGGATCAGCGGCGGTAGCGGGCTGGGGCTGTCGATCGTCGACTCCCTGGTCAACGCCCACGGTGGCATCGTCACCGTCACCACGGCGCCCGGACAGGGGTGTCGGTTCTACGTCAGCCTGCCGCGCATTGCAGATGTGCCCGCCCACGCCCCCTCGGTCAGGTGAAGGTACGACTCGATGACGATTCCGATGGGTGACTCCGCGGATGCGCTCGCTGCCTTGTACACGGCTGAACGCTCCGAGTTGCAGAGCATTCTCGGGCACGCGCTTACCCTGGTAAATGTCTTGGTCGGCTATTCTTCTGTCGTTCTCATTGCCTGGGCGACCAGGGCGGAGACAATACCGCATTATCTGATTCCGCTTGTTCCGGTACCTGCATATATAGTAATAGCCTGGCATTCGCAGCTGAACAGTCGAGTATGGGCGCACAATCAGGTTGTTCTAGTCCTGGAGCAGCGGCTTTTGGATTTGATCCCCAGTATCAAGCATCCGACCAGGCTGTGGATCGGGCATACCAGCGGCAGGTTGGTGGTCGAGCTGCCGGTACTGGTGAAAGAGCGCAGATTTGGCATGGCCGCCGCCAGCATCATGACTTACGGCGGGGTACTGGCAATCGTGTTGGCTCTCACGTTTACGAGTGTTTTTGTCCCCGTCGCAATAAATCACGATTGGCAAGCGCTCGCGTGGACAATGGCAGTTGCATACGTCATCGCGCTGTCATTGTTGTATCTCTCGTATAAGTCGTCATTCGGCATCAACGCCCATCACATGGATCGGTGGGCGGAATCTGCGCAGCAAACATTCGCTGAACAATTCAACCAGAGGCACGGGTACGAAGAACGGCTCTGAATCGCCCCGCGTAACCCAGCTCAGGACAGCTCGGCGAGGGCGGCCTTGATCTTGGCCTGCGCCTCGTCCAGGGATGCCGGCGACGGATTGTTGTCGACGTTGGCGAAGCCGAAATCGCTAAGGCTGCGGGTCGGGAAGACGTGGACGTGCAGGTGAGGTACCTCGAGCCCGGCGATGATCACGCCGGCACGCTGCGCGTCGAATGCCCGGCACACGGCCTTGCCGATCAGCTGGGCCACCGACATCACCCGGCCGAATACGGCTTCGTCAAGGTCCTGCCATTGATCGATCTCTGCTCGCGGCACGACCAGCGTGTGCCCCTGCGTCATCGGCTGAATGGTCAGGAATGCGACGACCTCGTCGGCCTCGTACACGAACCGGCCCGGCAGTTCCCGGTTGATGATCTTGGTGAAGACGGTCGACATGCGGTCCAGCATATGAGTTCCGCATCTCGCTATTACGGATAGGCCGCAAGGACTATCGTCGAATGTTAGCTGGTGCGAATGCTGACGGGTTGTCAGCGGTGTAGCGCTATCAACCCGTGCTGATCTGCATGGAGGCGACATGTTAACTGTCACAACATTTCTCAGCAGTCCCGAATCGGTGGGTGTGTGGAGCGTGGATCCGCAACGTTCCTCCATCCGGTTCGAGAACAAGACGATGTGGGGCGCGATGAAGGTCCGCGGTGACTTCACAGAGTTCAGCGGCGGCGGGCAAATTCAGGACGCTCAAACGGTATCCGGCCGAATCGAGGTCAAGGCCGCTTCGGTGAACACGGGCCTGGGAAAGCGCGACGAGGATCTGCGCTCGCCGGCGTTCTTCGATGTGGAGAAGTACCCGAACATCACCGTCGAGGTTGCCGGCGGCGAGGCCGCCGGCGATGACACCGTCCGCCTCAACGCGGCTCTCACCGCTAAGGGCATCACGGCGCCGATCCCGCTCAAGGCCCACGTCGAGGTGCTCGACGACGGCGCAGTGCGGCTGACAGCACAGACGACGATCGCACGCAAGCAGTTCGCCGTCGAAGGAAACATGTTCGGCATGGTGGGCGCCAAGACGGCGCTGAATGCCAGCCTGGTGTTCCGCCACGAGCCGGGCTAGCAGCCCGCCGAGCTTTTGATCAGTTCAGAAAGCTC
>Ga0335072_10012083_pt1 | contig 12333 bp, 13 predicted proteins | sample Lox_Sample_21_FD_206725 | JGI IMG/M metagenome (GOLD analysis project Ga0335072, IMG submission 206725) | Soil microbial communities from Loxahatchee National Wildlife Refuge, Florida, United States - Lox_Sample_2.1 | ecosystem: Environmental > Terrestrial > Soil > Wetlands | place: USA...
CCACTCGGCGGACATCTATCACCGTCTGCTGGATGCAATTGATTGCCGCAACCTGAATGCCAACGTCAGCGTGAAGCTGACGCAGATGGGCATGGATCTAGGCCACGACTTGGCGCGCGACATCGTGTCCGGTCTGGTAGACCACGCGGTTGCGGCAAAGACCTTCGTACGGGTCGACATGGAGGGCAGCGAGTACACGCAGGCTACGATTGACCTCGTCCGCCGCCTGCACACGATTCCAGTCAATCGCGGCCACGTGGGAATCGTGATCCAGGCTTACCTCCTGCGCAGTGAGCAGGACATTATCGACCTAACCGCCAACGGCATCCGCATTCGCCTCTGCAAGGGCGCATATAAAGAACCGCCAGGCATTGCCTTTCCCGATAAGGCTGACGTCGACGCCAACTTCGTAAAGCTAACCCACCGGCTTCTCACCAGCGGCCTGTACCATGGCATCGCTACCCACGACGAGGCGATGGTGTCAGCCGCCAGGCAGTTCGTGGCTGAACAGCGGATCGATCCGAAATCCTTTGAGTTCCAGATGCTTTACGGCATACGCCGCGACCTGCAGCGGACACTCGTAGCCGAGGGCTTCAACGTTCGCGTCTACGTCCCCTTCGGCAGGGAGTGGTATCCGTACTTCATGCGCCGACTCGCCGAACGCCCGGCAAACGTGATCTTCATCGCCAAGAACATGTTGAAGCGTTGAAGACCTCGCCTCGGGGCGGCCGAGTCTACCTGCCGAAGTACGGCTGCGGAATTGTCCCCGGACGTTGATAGGGCTCAATCGAGAGCAGGTTTCCCAGTACCGTCCGCTCTTGCGGCGAGAACTGCGATGCATACCCGCCCGAATTGAGCATCTGTTGCCGCTCCTGGGGCGGCATCTGCCGTAGCTGGTGGAACGCGCGGCGTACGGCCTGTTGCCGTTCGGGCGACATCTGTCCCAGCGCTTGTCCGGCGCCGCGGACTTCCTGACGGCGTTCCGGCGACAGCCGCTCGAACATCTCGTTTCTTTCCAGAAGCCGCTGGCGCTGCTCCGGCGTCTTCTGGTCTAGCGTGTGCAGGCGATTTACCAATCGCTGCTGCTGATCCGAGGGCAGGTTGCGAAAGCCGGGCTCGCGGCGCAGAGCGTCCTCCTGCTGCTTCGGACTCATATTCTGGTGGCTGTTCAACCATTCGGGCAGGTGCTGCTGTCCAGGATGTGCCGGTTGGTTGTTGGCGTGAGGAGGGTTGTACGCTCTCACCTCCGGAAGCGGATGGGACTGCGGCGCGGGCTGCTGATAATGCTGCTGGGGCGGAGGCATATGTGCCTGCGGCATGGGCGCAGAATGAGGTGGCGGAGCCGAATGCTGCCCACCGCCATGCTGGCCACCGCCCCGCTGCCCGAATGTCCAGTTTGAAACTGAAATGCACAGAATGAACACGAAGAGCGCAGGCAGACCCGGGCGGGCCAGCCAGCCCACAGGGCTAACCGTATTTTGCCGTGCGCGCATCTTCATCACTCACTAACCAAGGGTCTGGCTAACCTGCCAGAGAAACCACTAATTGCTGCCGAACATCGCTCGATGCTACAGGGTGCTGTTCGAGCCGTCCGAATCGTCATCCTGCTGATCGAGCGTATTCAATTGCTGAAAAACCTGCGAGTTGTCATCAAGGGATTGCAGGTCGCGAACCGTCGCGGACGGGCTCACCGGCTGGCTGGTGTTGTTCATAAAGCCGGCATACGTTCCGCCGCCGATCAGAAGAAGCAGCGCCAGGGCTCCCACCGCCACCGGACGCAGATGCATGTTCGTGCTGTACATCAGGCGCGCGCGTAGCCTCTCAAAGAAGCCCGCCGGGGCTGCCTCCCGCTCACTGCGCAGGCGCGCCGCCATACGAGCTTCAAAGAATGGCGAGGGTTCAGGTGCCTCCCACGCATCCAGTGCCTGCATCGTCGCTTCCAGAGCGGTCAGTTCCTCTTTGCAGTCGGCGCAGTCTTCCACATGCTTCCGCACTTCAACAGGAACCGACTCGCGATCCAGGAGCAGGTTCTCGAGGTTCTCTTTTGTAATCCGGCAGATCATAATTTGTTACCTTCTTTGTGCTGCAAGTCCCACTCTTTTACACAAAATCCTTCAGGCGCTCCCGCAGGGTCTGATACGCGCGAAACAGCAGCGACTTCGTTGCCGACTCGCTGAGCTTGAGGACTTCCCCAATCTGCTTATAGTCCAGTCCCTGGTACTTGTGCATCAGCACCGCGGTTCTTTGCCGCTCGGGTAGTGCCATTACATGCTGGCGGATGGCGCGCATGCGTTCATCCCGCACCAGTTCCTGCTCAATCGTCGCCTTAGCATCCGCTACATCCGGAGTCGTCCCCGTCTCAGGATCCGGCTGGTCGAGATACACGTTCTGCGCGGCCCGCTCGTGCTTCGTATCCCGGGCATGATTCACACCCAGGTTCGTCGCGATGCGGTAGAGCCAGGTGGTAAACCGAGCCTCGGCACGATATGTCTGCCGCGAGCGATAAACCCGCAGAAACACCTCTTGCGCCAACTCTTCGGCCACTGCCTGGTTGTGCACCATGCGAAACATGAAGTGGACAATCGGCTTGTGGTACTTCTGCACCAGCAGATTGAAACCGGTGTCGTCCCCCTCACGAACGCGGAGCATGATCTCCGCGTCGCTCATCGTGCTCCAGTCGACCATTTCCCGGCCGGTTACCGCCCGGCTCCGGTCAGGTTCGATCTGGACTCCCTTCAAAAGCGCGGAATCTAAGGCTACGGTCGCCATATCCTTGTCAACCCCGTTCCTGTCCTCAAGTTGCGAGGCGGCATCGGCCAAAGCGTCGTCTTCCGACAAGATCGCAGGATCGTCCGTAAGTCCGGCCGAAAGATCGTCTTCCGGGCCGCCATTGGGCACGTTATCGAGCCTTTTTCCGGGCGCTTCCTGCGTACTTTGACGGGAATCAGGCACGGAAGATGGCTGGTCGTCGTCTGGTGCTGATTCCGGGTACGTCATGGGTTCCGTTCAACGATTGTAGCTGTTGCCGCTCGCCTTCCGCCCGGCATCCTCGGCTTGGAAATCCTTGCCTCTGCCACCACTTGTCGATCGCTTGGCTAGTGGATAGATGGCTTCCCGAGCTGTTTGGCAGCCCGCGTCGAGGATGTTAATCTGAGAGTTGTTCTTCCCTCCTCGGGCGCATAACTCAGCGGTAGAGTGCCACCTTCACACGGTGGAAGTCGTAGGTTCGAATCCTGCTGCGCCCACCATAATCAACAACTTACAAGTTGCGTTGATCGATCTGGGTCCAATTCGGGTCCATTAACCATTCCGACTCCCGCGATCTGCTCCACGACTCGGACATGGGCAGAGCGGACGGCCTCTGGCACAGCCTGAGTATATGTATCCATTGTGATCTGGAAACTCGCATGACGCAGAGAGTCTTGGACGACCTTCGCATCCTCTCCATTGGCTTTCAACAGGGTTGCATAGCTGTGTCGGAAGGTGTGCCAGCTAACATGCTTCTCGATCTGTGCCGCCTTAATTGCAGGTAGCACGTGATCTTGCATCAAGCCTGATGGCCAGACCGGAACCCTACCCTTTGCCTTGGTGCTGGCGAAAATCCAGTTTTCCGGTTTTCGGTAGCCTGAGAGGGAACGGAAGATCTTCAAAGAACTCAGCACGTCAGGATGGAGTGGTACTGGTTTCCTTGAGGCCGCCGTCTTGAGTTCCGTGATGTGCTTCTTCACTACTCCCCTTCTGAGGTGGAGGACTCCCTTTTCGAAGTCCAAATCCTGCCACTGCAATCCCCTCAATTCCGAAAATCGCAGCCCCGTAGACGCAGCAAGAAAAACCATCATGCGCGGCAACGGTGAAAGATGTTTCAAGGTCAAACGAATCTCCTCAGCAGTCAGAACCTCTGGTTCCCTTTGTCTCTTTGCACTCTGCCTCACCATTCCGCGAATTGGATTCGTTGAGATGAATTGATGACGCAGGGCGTGCTGGAAAACGGCGCTCATGATGTTACGGATTTTGGCCTTCGTGCCGTTAGCTAAAGTGAGGGAACGAAGCCATTCCTCCACCTCGACTGGTTTGACCGCCAGGGTGTGAGTGTTCTTCCATCTGGGTTTGATCCAGCACGTCAGATACTCGGTGTAGACTTCGACGGTCGATTGCGCTTTCGAGTGGCGATGCTCGCCAAGCTCTAATTTCTCGTAGTGGTCGATCAATTGACCCATTGTCATCAGAGCCGGATGAACACCTTGTGATTGTTTTTCGTTGATGTTGAGGTCCAGACTGGCAAGCCGCTTCCGCGCCTTCGATTCGGTGGGATATTCTTCCGCCGTGCCGAGGATGATCTTCTTTCGCGTTGTGATGCCATCTGGTCCCATTTCACGCCAGCGAAAGGCCCAAACCGCAGGCCCTGCTTGGCGCTTTTCTTTGGTTAAACTCCCTTGTTGAAATCGATTCCGCCTGAACATTCATTCCCTCTCAGTTCACGCGGGCATGCTGGCTGGTCGGGAGTGTAGCACACGAAGCCATTCATCCAATTCAGATGCGCGAAAGAACCATGCTCGCGCGAATTGGTAGCCGGGAATCTCGCCATTGCGTGCTTTTCGCATCAGCGTCTTCGGGTGAATGCCGCCGAGTAGCTTGGCAGCCTCGATGACGTTTAGCAGAGGCTCGAAGTCAGCCGCTGCCATGAGCGATGGAATAACGTCCGAGATGAGTTCAGTGTTCAACTTTCAATGTCCTTCGGGTGGGTGCAGTCTCTATCACGACGCGCGTCTCCTGCGTCGTTCAACACGCGCCGGCAGCCAGCCAAAGTTCGCACGGTCGGCAGCTTCGTGAATGATGCGGCGTTGCGATGAGCGGTGTTGGCGTTCGCGTTCCCGCTGCTCTGCTCGCCGCTGTGCTTCAACCGCCTCCTCAGACTTCCGTTGCTCCCTCTGCTTCAAATACCTGGCTAGGCCAAGGTTCAGTGAGCGTAGACCGAATGCTTCACGAAATGCGTCGCGTACTTGGATATTGCTGAAGACCACTTCAAAGTTGTCGGTGCTGTTGGCGCGTTCAGCCAAGTCAAGGGCTACCTCAAACGTCATTTGCTCTAGTCCCCCGACTTTTTGCGATTTTTGTTCAATTGCTTCGTGCGGTAGTCCTGGGAGGTCCGCATGAGCCTCTGATGTAGTTCCTCCTCCGTCTCCGCTTTCCGGCTGGCTTCACGTGCAGACTGGAGGTATTTCAAATTTAGGTCTGCAAATCGCTGTGAGCCGAATTTGCCAACGAACGCAATCTTGAGGCGCATGTCCTTCTTCAGCTCGGCAATGTCGCCGGTGGAATTGATCTGCGCCAACTTCGCGTCGAGTACCTGCTGACGCTCCCGTTCTTCGCGTGCGAGCAATTCCTGGTACTGCTGATGAATGCTCTTGTCCTGCTGGTTCTTTTCCTGTTCGGGAAATGGGGCTTCAAGTCCTTCGTGTGTCATGTGATTTTTCTCCTGTCGAATTGCGTCACCGTGATGGTGACAGTTACTTGGTTACGACGCTGGTGCGTCGAAATTCCGCGATGTCTTGGCGTGCGCTTTCTGCCGCAGACTGAGGCTGGTTGTTGGGCTGCTTGCTCGGGGACGGGGGTGGTTGGAATCGCGGATTGTGGAGGACATTTCCACGCTGGCGAGCGCATCCACAACTGCGGCTGCGACCATTGAGTAAATTGTTTCGGCCAACTTCGATGACGCGCGAACAAGCGCATTGGCAGATCCATCTGACTTCACGCCGCTTGTAGCGATTGGGGCGATGGCTTAAGCCAATGACCCGTAACAAGCCGAATTGACGACTGTGGAGAGACGCTTTGTTGTCATCGCGCCCCGTAGGTGATTGATGATTGCTCAAGAATGGTGCTCCTGTGATGTTGAGTAGTCAGAGATGAATGAAAAAGAGAGTGAGTCGGGGACGCATCCCCAGGAGTGAACATGCGTCCCGCCCACATTGCCGGTCCCGCTCCCTCACCTATAGCGGGAGGCAAAGGATAAAAGTCCGCTACAGCGATCTATCGGGGTAGGCAATCTTAATTCGATTGGTTGAGAGACGTGACTTTTGCGATCGGTGGATTGAACACCGTGTGTCGTGTCGTTGATTGCAGTTTCGCGTCGTTTTTCGGGGTGATGGGTCTGACTTTCGTGGAGTTCTTCTGCTTGCTCATGGTCGGTTGCCTTTGTGCTGGATTTTGGAGAGGGGTGAGCCGTTCAAGTCTTATGCACGAAGAGGACGATTCGTCAGAACGGCTGCTAGGAATCGGCTGCCCCTCATGTTTCAGGGCCTGATGGCACAGACAGCCCCTGAGTGACGCCTGGTTGAGGGCATCAGGGAGAACTTCAAGATGTCATTGGAGTGGACGGGAGACGAAACCCTCGGCTCTGGACTCAGCCGAGGTCTGGACAATTCATCTCAATCCAATTGGACGGGGGCAAAAATTCTCTTCTTTCCCCTTATTTTTAGTATTTCATGTGTGTCAAGCCCTGGTGTCCGCTGCAAGTGTGCAGTTACAGAAACTCAGGTCCAGGGTCTGCGATCGCATCGAACCACGACTCCGCGCTGTCGAGTTCTTCCGCAGTGACCTCCTGCCCATACACGAGGTGCGGGTGCAGTTGGATAACCGTATCGAAGCGTTGACGCGCCGTCATGCGGTCGAAGACATGGCGGGAGATTCCGAGAAGTTCCTGCCAACCAGAACGGGACAATGTTGTGCGCCCGATGGTGAGCGGTTTTGTCGATCTCCGATTGGCGGCTTGCAACTTTCCATCGCCCCATCGGCAATTGTCCTTCCAGTAGCCCCGCCCGTTGTCAATGCGGTCCAGCGTGAGACGCGCCGGCCTCCAGCCCATGTCGGCGACGAAAGCGTCTATTGACTCCTGCCATCGAGGGTCGATGTTGATGGGCGCGTCGGGCGGGTATCCCTCAGCGACACGCTTCAACATTCCGCGATAGACAACGTAGGTGCGATACCCCGCGTCGTCCTGGGAGACGGATCGGCGCGTCAGACCGTGCTTCAGTCTCCTGTCAGCCTCACGTAACGTCCGTTTTGATTTCGGTTTTGAGGAGTTGAGGTCTACAGTCTTCGATACCTTCCGCTGTCGATAAGAGCAGTTGGGGCAGGAGGTCGATCGACCAGACTTGAGACTGTCTTCACGAACGATGGCTTCAGTTCCACAGGTGCATCTGACGTGAAAACACCTCTTCCTGTTCTGACGTGGGGCTTCCGACAAGATCGTCCAGTCTCCATATTGAGTGGGATTCAATTGCTTAGAGGGCATGGTTCGTGCTGCTTCGCAGTGGTGCCGAGGGGATCATGGATACGTGCATCGTTGATGTTCCAACCATGTGTGCTTGGTAATGCTAAGTAGGAAGTGTTCTGTCTCGAAACATGAGACTTAATCATGCCATCGCTGGAGACTCTTGTAAGAGTTCGCTTAGGATGTCATCCCAGTGTCTCTTCGGTTTCTTCATACCGGACAGCACAGCTTGTCCGCCCTGAAGCAAGAATGCTCCCCACGCTGCCCAGAAACCCGTCTCCCGGAGTTCGCCGTCCAGTGGGGTGGGTTGTTCGCTAATCGGGGTGTGGAGGGGGTCGAGACCTTGGATCTCGCGCCGGTAGTTAACTTCATGTAACAGTGCGTGAGGACAGATCCAGTAATGATCCGAAATGATGTGAAGCCAAGAGGGGTCTAATTCGATGTGGACTGCCCAGTTGTCCAAATAGTTGGACACGAAAAAGGGTGAAATGCTCCTGCTTTTGAGCACGGTGGTCAAATATTCCTTTGTTAGTTGGATTTGTGCTGCCAGCGTTTAGGACGAACGCTGACGCGGCTGGGAGTGGGACGGCTCCCAGCCTGTCGTTCCTCTGGAGAGGGAGGCTTGTGACTTGAATTAAGACTAAATCAGTCGCAGTCTCCTGTCAATAGAAAAATGCTAAATTTCCTTGACAGTTTTCTGGATTAGTGATCTCGATTTCCTATGTTGTCAGAGATAGCTTGCCTTGTCAATTGCTCGTTCGTGCAGGTGCATCCCAGGACTGACATACTTACTGGCGACCAGCACTCACCCCCAGAAAACCTCGTGACCCTACCATGCCTTGCGCAGCAGCAACCTTCCGCTCCCTCAGCCTGCCAACTCCCTGTAGCGCTCGGAGCCGTGCGTCTAGACAACGATGGCGATTGAACCTAGACTGTCGGGCGTAATTCTGTTACATTTACATCAACGAACGTAGGTGTTGTTGTAACGGAGGGGTTGTGAGGGGCAAATTCGTTAGTTATCTGCGAGTATCGACGCAGAAGCAGGGTCACAGCGGTCTGGGACTGGAAGCGCAGCGGGAAGCCATTCAGCACTACCTCAACGGCGGTAAGTGGCAGTTGATTGCCGAACTCAAGGAAATAGAATCCGGTAAGCGCAGCGACCGTCCCAAGCTCGCGGAGGCACTCCGGTTATGTCGCCTGCATCGCGCCAAGCTGATCGTGCCCAAAATCGACCGATTAGCCCGCAGCGTCGCGTTCATTTCTGCGCTGATGGAGTCTGGAGTCGAGTTCATTGCCGTCGATCTCCCAGAAGCAAACAAGCTCACGGTTCATATCATGGCTGCGATGGCAGAGCATGAGGCAGAGGCTATCAGCGCACGTACCAAAGCTGCCCTGGCGGCCTCTAAAAAGCCATTAGGCGGTCTGCGACGGCTCAAGGCTACCGGAGAAGTGTGGAACCTCGGAACCGTAGCAGGGAAGGGCGCAGAAGCCAGCGTCAAGGCGCGTCGTGCAAGCGCAGCCGAGTACCACACGAATGTTCTGCCATCAATAGAAGAGGCACGAGGTGACGGCGCAGTGAGCCTCAGACAGATTGCAGCGTGGTTGAATGAGCATGAAGTACCGACGCCGCGCGGTGGCCAATGGAGCGCAATCCAGGTACAGCGAATCTTGACGCGGCAGGCGGAGGCTAAGTGAAGACAAAATACTCGGAAGCACAACTCACGGCGCATCATGAGGCTGCTCACGCTGTAGCGCATATTCGACACGATATGTCATTCCAAAGCGTGTCTGTGGTGCCCGGTGAAGGCTACATGGGCATAATGCGAACCAAACCGCGCCACGGCATTCAGCATCTCGGAAACGAGGGTGAAATATTAGCGGTGTTAGCTGGGATTGCCGCTGAAAAGAAACTCCGTCCACACATACCGTGGATAGGCGTCATCTGGTTTGGAGGTGAGGACGATTGGAAGGCAGCACGAATCCACACGGAAGCGAATCTCAAGATGGCAGAGGCTCTCGCCTCCTACAAAGAAGGACGCGAGCAAAGGCCGGTCACGGAGCAGGAAATAGGAGTTGCGATGGATCGTCATCTTCGGCGGGCTGGCAAGTTCGTCAGAAATGAATGGGAGACAATCGAGCGCATTGCCCATGCGCTGATTGCCTCGCCATCGGGTCGCTTGCATTACGAGCAAATATACGAACTCTGCACAGGCGGCAAACCAACTCCAGAAGAACAACGGGAACAGCTATTCGTCCGAGACGGGAAGTTGGTAGACGTTGAAGGCAATCCTGTTGCGTGGTAAATGCGAACCCCGACTCATCACCGGGGTTCTGCGTTACTGCCCTTGCGATCCGCATCTTGTGTCCCTGTGTTTCGTTTTGGGTACTTACATTCCTGCGTCTATTTGCCTAGTCTACTGACATGGTGGAGCACATAACAGTAGACGGTCAGCTTCGTCGCGAAGATGGATACGCGGTGGATTGCCAAGTCACTCGTTTCAAGGTCACTCATCCTGACGGCTCAACAATCGTCTACGACTTTCGCAGGTGCACCTACTCCGAACCGTTACCGCGAGGTGTATACGGAGTCTTTGCGAATGGCCAGCCTGTCACCCATGATGGTGGACGCGTTATACTCCGCGTATGACGTAGTGGCAGTTCGTCATTCTCGACGTTGCGATCTTGACCTCGGTCGTCATCTTTCGGCGCGACTGCAAGCGTCTTCGGGATGATATCCGCGCCACAAGTGAAGATCTCGGACGCTTCCAACTGCGTCACCCATCACACTGAGAAAAACACACTGCGCGGGTGCGCGTTTACTGGCGTCTTTGAATCACGTAGCATCTGAGGGCATTTTCTCGGAGTGTATTTGCTCGGTTGGAGGCAGTCTCACTCCCAAGTCAACCACCGCTGAGCCGGGTCAATGTTTTCCCTTCTAGGACTCTCCTCAAGGGCAGTTTGCAGAGTATGCAGGATAGACGGCCTACAGCCTTGCTTTTTGCTCAGTCGTTCAGCTAGACCAGATCATTTGAGCGGTTGATTGCAGGAAAGTGCGCGTGGTAAGCCCTTTGTGAGCCGGTCAGTCTGGCCGGATACAGCTTAATATCGGCCTCATGGCGCGCCGAACCCGTCTGTACCTGTGATGCAGGCATTTCATCCGCGTCTCAGGTGCCACCCCCGAATATTCTCTGGTGGGGTATGCACTTAGGACTGGATCTCTGTTTGGCTGGATTCTGGCGTGACCCGAACAGACCAGAAGCGGATACGGAGGACTCAGGTGTTCGGGGTAGATGAACCTACCTTTGCCATTGGACGGTCGCTCACCATCGCGGAATCGATCACCCCCGGCACCTCCGTTGGCTTTCGGGCTATTCCATACTCCCACTTGCCGAATCTGCCGTCTGCTGTCACCGCATCAACCCAACGCTTCGCAGCCGCTGCTTTCACTTCCTCAAGAGGATCGTATCCCTTCGTCTCGACGATTAGATGAGTCTCTGGAGTGGTCTTCAGCCGCACGACGAAATCAGGGATGTAGTCGTGCATCTGTCCGTTGTACAGATACGGGATCGCGAATCCTAAGCCTGCGTTTTTAACGAACGCTGCAACTGCCGAATGGGTGTCAAGGTAGTACGAAGCCGACTGCTCCCATTTTTTCGTGTCGGCAACCGCGTAATTTAGATGGCTCTTGACCACCTCACGTACTTGCTTACTGGTCCAGTAGGAGACCTCTGCGGTTGATCCTGGGCCTCGATTCTGCTCGTAACGCGGAACCTCGGGAGCCTCACCGCTCTGCACATCCGGCCTAAGATTTTCCACAAGCAGTTCGACCAACCAGCCGTAATACGGGGCAAGGAAGAGGTCTTTGACATCAGCGGGGGGCTGCACGCGTACCTTTTCTCGTATGTATCGCTCCAAGATCGGTACAAGTTGCTTGAAGAGCACATGCGCTGGCACATCGCAGCCTCGGCGTGAGACGTATTCCTTCGTCAGCGTTCCGCCAATCTCAAACGTCAATGCCTGTAGCCTGCGTTGGCTCCGCCATTCGAGCAGCGAGGCTCCTTCCAGCTTGCCCGGACCTTGCAGCGAGAGCCTACCTGAATTGCTGACGCTAAGGCCCTTCATCTCCACTTCAGGTGGAATCCGGCCCGGTTCCAGCGGCAGCGTCGGCACATTTGCCCAATCAAGGGTTATGCGGTTCCGAATCGCCTGCGTGTAGCCTTCGACACGAGGAAAGCGAATCTCATACTGAGCTTTCTCGGGAACAGCGTGAACATGATACTTCTTCACCTTTGGCGGAGGCGCAGATGTTGGGTTCGCCTTGAAGGGTATGACTTCAAACGGTACACCCAACACCTTTGCGACTTCCTCTTCAAACTTGCCGTCCGCGTTCACTCGATAGTTGGTTCGGCGCAATCCCCTGCCTACCACTTGCTCGCACAACAACTGAGACATGAACGGTCGCAGGCCAATAATGTGTGTCACAGTGTTGCAGTCCCAGCCTTCGGTGAGCATTCCAACACTGACGATGCAGCGCACGTCGCGACCTGGCGGGTGCAGCGGTCGTTTCAGCCTTCCGGATAAACTGGCCGCGCCTGCCGGTCATAAGTCCAATCGAGTTTACCTACGGTGTCCAGCGTGTACCGTTGCCAGCGGCTCTCGTCACTCTTTGCGCTTGCAGAGTCCGTCTCGTGGACAACCTTGGAATCAACCCGGATCGTGTATTGCCGTCCATTCTCATTGCGAAAGCCCGCCACACCAGCAGGTGCAATGTTTGCAGGACGCTTATCATCAGCGAGCCACTCATACATGACCTTGGCAATCGCGGTGTTCTTGCAGACCAAAATGAAGACTGGAGGTCGGCCATCGCGTTGCGGCTCAGCCCCCCATTCCTCACGCATCTTTTCCCAAAGCCCCCCAAGCATCGCGATAGGATGGTGCCCCCATTTGAGGACAGCTTCCGGCTTCGGACTGCCTTTTCGCGCTCCACGCTCTGCCGGACTCAGCTTCGGGATAAGCCAATGCCAGATGTTGAAATATCCAGGAATTTCTTCGCCTGTCGTATC
>Ga0335072_10012084_pt1 | contig 12332 bp, 9 predicted proteins | sample Lox_Sample_21_FD_206725 | JGI IMG/M metagenome (GOLD analysis project Ga0335072, IMG submission 206725) | Soil microbial communities from Loxahatchee National Wildlife Refuge, Florida, United States - Lox_Sample_2.1 | ecosystem: Environmental > Terrestrial > Soil > Wetlands | place: USA: Florida...
TGTTTCGGATTTTCACGACGACATTGACATCGCTAAAGACGGCAGCGCCTTTGTAACCGAGCGCATTACTCTGGTCTTCGTCGGAGAATGGCACGGAATCTACCGCAAAATTCCGATCGAATATCCTGGCCCTGACGATACGGGCTATAAGCTCTACCTTCACGTAATGAGCGTCACCAACGGCGAAGGACAAGACCTGAAGTACGACTCGTCGGTTTCCGAAGGCGAGCGGAACCTGAAAATCTTCATCCCCGACGCCGTCGATGCCACGCGAACCGTCGTGATCACGTACCAGGTGAGCAACGGCATGCGGTTCTTCGCCGATCACGACGAGTTTTATTGGAACGTCACTGGAAATGACTGGCCGGTACCGATCGATCACGCCTCGGCAACTGTGCGCTTCCCGGAAAACGCCGCTGGTTCGTTGCGCGCACAGGCATTTACCGGCGTTTACGGATCAGTCCAGCATGACGCGACGGCAAACGTCGACGCTGCGACCGTGGAGTTCGAGACGAGCAATCCGCTACCCATGCGCGGCGGATTGACCATCGATATCTACATCCCCAAAGGAATTCTCAGCGCGCCCGGCGCGTTCACCAGATTCCTGTGGTTCGTTGGAGGCAATCCGGTTGTATTCCTGCCGCCCGTTACTCTCGTCGTGATGTTCACGCTGTGGTGGTTTGTGGGGCGCGATCCCGATCCCGGCATGTCGGTTGCGCCAATCTACGAGCCCCCCGCAGACATCTCTCCAGCAGAAGCCGGCACGCTGCTGGAAGATGCGATTCATCCCCGCGACATTACATCGACCATGGTCGATTTAGCGGTTCGCGGCTACATCAAAATCGAAGAGACCGCGGAAAAAGGGCTCGTCTTCTCACATAAAGACTACATGTTCCATCTGCTCAAGCCGCAGGCGCAGTGGACCGACCAGGAGCTCGCTCCGCATGAGCGTGTCATGCTGGAAAACGTTTTTGCCGGCGGCCAGCAGACTCGCCTTTCCGACCTGAAGAACCGCTTCTATACCGCCGTTCCCGTAATTCGCGAAGACATCATGTCGGAACTGAAAACGAAAGGTATGTACCGGCTCGATCCCGAGTCGGCGAACGGATACAGCATCATGACCGCGATCGGCATTCTCATTCTGTTCGCAATTTTTCAGTATCTGCAGTGGGCGAATTTCTTTACATCCATTCCGCTCCTGGTCGTCTGCCTCGCTGTCTCTGCTCTGATCTGGTGGCTGTTCGCGCGTGTGATGACGGCGAAAACCGTGAAGGGCAGCCGTACTCGCATTGCCGTGCTCGGATTCCAGGAGTTCATGAATCGCGTGGATAAAGACCGGCTCAAGGTCATGCCTCCGACCACGTTCGAGAAATTTCTTCCTTTTGCGATGGCGCTTGGCGTGGAGCACCATTGGGCGCAGGCGTTTGCTGGGATCATCAAAGATCCGCCCACTTGGTACGTCGGGCCGGGTGGCTATGCTACGGGCATGATGTTCAATCCCATCCTGTTCTCCAGTTCGATGAACAGCATGGCGAGCGATATGCACCAGGTCTTCGTCTCCGCCCCGCGTGCCAGTTCCACCGGCTCAGGATGGAGCGGCGGGGGATTCGGCGGTGGGGGCGGATTCTCCGGCGGCGGCTTTGGCGGCGGCGGCGGCGGCGCGTTCTAGAGTTGCGGTTGCCCCACCCTTGTCGCGCATTCTGCGACAGGGTTTGATTTGTTAGAGCGCTTGCCCCACCCTTGTCGCGCATTCTGCGACAGGGTTTGATTTGTTAGAGCGGTTGCCCCACCCTTGTCGCGCATTCTGCGACAGGGTGGGAACCTTAGATTTTATTAGATTGGCGGTCCGGACCTCACCAAATCCGCTCGACACCATACCCGTCAAACACGCGGTCATTGCTGATAACCGGCACATTCTCCGCTTGCGCTTGGGCAATTAACATGCGATCGAACGGATCGCGATGTCCGCCAGGCAAGCGGCCAGCCCGAAGCGCATGATCCAGTGAGATGGGCAAAGCGTCGCACCCGAGCTGTGCGAGATAGTGTTCCAGGTCGGAAACAAGTTCTTCGCCGGTCGGCAATTTGCCTAGCCGAACTTTTGTTGCGATCTCCCAGGCTGAGGCGGCACTGACCAGGATTTGGTTGCTGCCATCTTGGATTAGACGCCGTGCTCTCGAGCTCAAGGCCGGCTCAGCGTTGAAGGCCCAGAGCAGCGTGTGGGTATCAAGCAGGAAGCGCACACCCAGTTACTCCCAACGATCCAATTCTTCCGGCGGGAGCGGCTCGAAAAATTCCCGCCCTACCACCAGCTTGCCTTTAAGAACTCCCAGCTTGCGTTGACCTTTGTGACCACCAATGGGGACCAGCCGGGCGACTGGCTCGGGTCCGCGGGAGATGATGATCTCCTCGCCGCGGCACGCCCTCTCAATCAGCCGCGACAGATTGGTTTTCGCTTCGTGAATCGTTACATTTTTAATTAGCTAAGTATATCTTAGCTAACCAGGCTTTGCAACACAAGCCAGGGCACGATGTCGCAGCGAGTCTACGGAGAAGCTCCGCGGTTCCATGGAACAGCGCGCATAAGCCCGCGCTCTGGGCGCTATTCCATCTCGAAGCTCACATACATCAATCCGCCGTCGCGCTCGATCTGCAATGCGACCGGCGCCCCAATCTTGAGGTCGTGCGTCATCGAGCGCAGTTGATCGACGGAGTCCACAGGAGCGCCGTTCAGGGTGTGGATGATGTCTCCCGCCTGCAAGCCCGTATCCGGCAGGATCAGATCCGCGGCGCGGCCTACCACGATCACTCCGGACGGAATTCGCAACGAGCTCAACTGCTGGCGGAGCGCATCCGTCAGATCAATGGCCAGCACTCCGAGCCTGGGAACCAGACTATTCTCGGGATTAATGCTATCCATGATCTGATCCATGGCATCGCGATGTTCAACCGCCGGAACGTAAATCGTCTTGCGTTCCTCGCCGCGCGAAATTTCGAGTTTTACCGGCTTGTCGATCCGGTGCAGATACAGCGCCGACTCAAGCGACGGCAAAGTTTCAATGCGGCGGTCGTCCGCCGCTAGAATGATGTCCTGAATTTTGAGCCCCGCCGCTTCCGCCGGACCGCCGGGCGTCACATCCACAACAATCACGCCCCAATGCCGCGGCAGATGCAGCGCATCGGCGAGCGTAGGAGTGATTTCCTGCGAAGCCGCGCCGATTTCGACGCGATGCACGTGACCGTACTTGCGCAGGCTGTGATAGACGAAAGCCACCACCCGCGCCGGAATGGCGAATCCCAAGCCTTCACTGCCCCCGCCCTGCGAAAGAATGAACGTATTGATGCCGAGCACCGTGCCGTCCATATCGACCAGCGGTCCGCCGCTATTGCCCGGATTGATGGGGGCGTCGGTCTGAATGTAGGTCATGGCCTTGCTCGGATCGGCCTGCCGCGCCACCGCGCTCACCACGCCCATGGTCAACGAATTCTGCAGACCCTCCGGGCTTCCGATCGCGAACACCAGCTGTCCCACGCGCGGACGCTGCGTGTTCAAAGGGAGCGTGGGTAGGCCCGTTTCATCGATCTTGAGCAAAGCCAGATCGGTTTCCTTGTGCTGGCCCAGCAGCTTGGCATCGAGAATGTGCCGCTTGCCGATCGGGACCTGCACGCCGGAATCGGGGGGAATTGGCAGCGCGACCTGAATTCTCTGCGCGCCCTCCACCACGTGCGCGTTGGTCATGATGTATCCGTCGGGATCGACGATGACTCCCGATCCCACCGCATGCTGGCGCACGATCAGCGCCGTCTCCGAGCGGCTTTCCTGGTTCGCAGGCCCGTATCCGGTGACCAGAATCTGCACCACCGCCGGCGAGACCTTCGCCGCCAGATTCTCCAATGCGTCATTCAACTGCACCAGCGTTGCGCGGCTGGCAGCGAGATGTTGTTCTTGCGGGATAGGATTGCTGCTCTGACTGGAACTTTGCCCAGATTGGCTTTTTCGTGCCGCCTGAGCCGCAGCACCTGCTCCTTTGCATTCGTTCGGAATCGCGCAGAGTACGAACAGGATCCCGACTTGTATCGGCACGATGAAACACCGTAAGGGCTTAATACTCATTTGCGGGCGGTCGATCCGTGGCATGAAATTTCTCTCCCGGTGAAGCTCATAGGAAATCCGGTAGCACATAGGGAATTTTGACAGAAAAGGAAGAATCGCACCGAATCGCAAGCCGAAGGGCGGTAGCCAGATCGCCTCCTCCATGTGGCAGTCGCGGGATTAGTGCTGCACGCCATCCAGGTACCGTACCGGTTCCTTAACCGGGCGCGGATCGCTTGGCTCGGCCGAATCAGTTACAGCCTCTATTTGTGGTAGGAACTGTTTTGTTCTAATGCGAAGTTGCATGCCGGATATCTGCTGATATTGCCCTCGATTGCCTGCGCTTGCTTGTCGTATTACCTCGTTGAACAACCCATGTTGCGCCTGCGAGAGGATTGGACACGGAAGCCAGCGCCCCAACGACAGATTCCGGCCTCGTCCGAAGGGATGCCTCTGCGCGCTGACGCCTGATGACCGCTAGCGCGCAGTGAACGCTGATGACCGCTCCGTACTTGGTCCCTGGGTTAGTGATGGAGAAGCGCTCTGGTCGGGAAGGTAGTACAGAAGAATTGTCCGGCCAACGTGAGCTACAGGCTGATACTTCTCTATCCAGGAAAGCGAGCCCGGGGGAAACTCCTGATGAAGGACATCACCAGCACGCTGCGAACGCGCGCTTACAGCTATCCAGCCGAACGCGGGTTCAAAAGGCTTGAGCACTTCGAACGGGGGTAAGCCTAATTGGGAAAGATCGGCAGTGCTCCACAGCGCAAGGCTGAGGTGGGATACCTTTCGCGCCAGTAAGGCATCCTTCAAGCGGAACAAGTCCTCGCCACAATCGAAATCACATCCGTAGACGAGAGCTTTAGACGGATCGGCAGGCGCAAATTCATTGAAATATGCCAGGAAATCCTGCCGCGCGGTGACGTTCGCAAGTAGTTGCCACATCAGCAGGCCAGCTAGAATCACCTTCATCCAAGCGGCGGAATCTGCTGCAAGCCATTTGGCGGCTAATCCGCCCAGGATCGAGAACAGCCCAAATATGACCAGCACATAGCGTGTGCCAACGTTGTATTTCCCAATCATCGCAACGCCGACAATTGCCGGGATCGCAATAACCGGCACAAGCGGAATCCACTTTCCCCGTCGGCTCGAGATCACGGCCGCGACTACGCCGATCAGCGCCAGAATGAGTACGGGTATGGGCGTTTTTAGCGCCAGCGCAACCGGAAAAAAGTACCACCAACCACCGCGTCTAATTCTCCCGAATAGATAACCGTCAGGACCTAAGGAATTCGCCTCCCAGAGGAGTGCGAGACCATGAATCAGTTCCGGAGCCGGAATTCGAGGATTGGAGAGCACAGCATCCTGGGCTATTTTGCGAACAACAACCGGATAGTGTTGAAAAGTGGGCATGGCGCTGGGTGAGAGCTGCATCGCATCCTGCACGCGCCCAGTCGAAAAAGCGTATGTCCCCCAGAGAGCGACGACGGCAACCGCAGCTGTGGCCAGGAGTTTCGCCAACAGGCTGCGCGTACCGCGAGAGTCGGATGTGCCCATCTTGCGATCGGACCATAACTTCCAGCCTAAGACCGCGACGGTCGACGCGCTCAAAAAAATCACAGAAGTAAACTTCGTCGCGACTGCGAGCCCTCCGATCAACCCCAGCACAATTGTCCGTCGCCAACTCGGATGATCGAGCCAGACTGTCAGCAAGTACAGAAAAGCCAGTTGCATCGCCGCGACCGGAAGATCGTTGTAGGCGAGCCCCGCAAACGCCAGGATTGACGGTGTGGTCGTGAACAAACCCACCGCCGCGCACGCCGCGAATGTTCCAAAGTACTTGTTCGTCCACACGTAGACAACAACAGCCGCCAGGCAAAAGAAGGGCAAGATACCTATACGTGCAAGAAATAGATTCCGTCTGTACCGCCCCTGATCACCCAGGATCGCGTTCCCAACGTCATTGAAATTTCTGCCTCTTGGGTCATCACTGGCGAACTGCGGATAGCGCGCTCCAACGACATAGAGTGGCAGCGAGATCGCGTATCTGGCCAAGGGAGGATGAACCGGATCGAGCGTGTATGTGTGCCGGACGATCCACTCCATACCTGCCGCAACATGACACGCTTCATCGACTCCCTGCGAAAGAGCGTGGTCGTTCCTCAGAATCTGGAAAACGGCGATCAACACGAAAAGCGACGCAAGCGCTCGGCCCACATCACGCATGGCAACGTATTATATTCAAAGAACTGACTGAGAACGGATTTCTCCTCCAGGAAAGAGAACTGTCGACTGAGACATTTCGACGCGGCAGTGCTATACTCCTGCACAATCTTCCAGCCAGATTTTTTAAGTGATCCCAAATTGCCGGTCATCGTCAGCGATGCGGCGAGGTTGCTATGTCGATTTACCAGGAAGCGTATTCTGGCAAGCGAGTGTTAGTAACAGGCGGTGCGGGTGCGATTGGATCAAATCTCTGCCGCGAGTTGGCTGGGCTGGGGGCACAGGTTCTCATTTTGGATGATCTTTCATCGGGTTACCTGTGGAATGTTCCGGCTTGTGCAAACGTGGAATTTGTCGAGGGAGATATCCTTGATGAAGTGAAACTCAAGCGAGTATTCTTCGACCGCCCGCAAATCGTTTTTCACCTTGCTGGATTCTTTGCCAACCAGAATTCCGTCGATCACCCAGAACGGGACCTCCTGGTGAACGGAATGGGGACTTTAAGGGTCCTGGAGTACTCGCTGCTTTCGCGGGTCGAAAGGTTTGTGTTCGCGTCCTCCAGTTCGACCGTCTACGGCGGAGATGCGCCGTTACCGATGACTGAGGACTACGTTTCCTTACGCCTTACCACGCCCTATCAGGCAACCAAAATGTTGGGAGAACTCTATTGCAACTTCTTTTTTCATCATTACGGATTAAAGACCGTCAAGACGCGATTCTTCAATAATTTCGGCCCGGGAGAAGTTCCGGGACAGTACCGGAATGTGATCCCAAATTTCATTTATCGAGCTCTCAAAGGAATGCCGCTGACCATTACGGGAACGGGTGAAGAAACCCGTGACTTTACCTATGTAAGCGATACGGTTGACGCCCTGCTCCGCTCAGGAATCTTGGAAGCTGCAGTTGGACAAGAGCTCAATGTGGCGAGCGGCAAGGAAACAAGTATCGGTCAGTTGGCGCTCGCCATCAATGATTTGACCGAGAATTCTGCCGGAATCGAGTATGTTGGGCGTCGAAAATGGGACAACAAGAGCCGGCGATGGGGCGCGACCAAGCGTGCAACTGATTTGTTGGGCTTCAACGCAAAAATTTCGTTCTCGTCTGGACTGCAGAATACAATCAGTTGGTTTCGCAGTCATTGGGAGAAGATTAACGCCAGTGCCAATTTCGGCATGGCGACTCCGATCTCTCAGCCTCAAGAGGCATCGATGGCATCGGCGAGCGCGGCAGATTGAGCTTTATGGCTTCTGCCAATCGCATCGAACTGCAGGAACGGAGTTCCCTGCATGATGATTTACAGATCGCACCTCGCCATGTGCAACGGTGCTATTGGATCGCGCTCCCTGCCTACAATGAGGAACTCTCGCTTCCGCCGCTCCTCGAACGAATCGCCAACGCCATGGACGGCGCCTCCCTCTCTTACAAAGTGATCGTTGTGAATGATGGCAGCCGGGATCGCACGGCCCAGATAGTCTCCCAATATTCACAGCACATGCCCATTCTGCTCGAAAACCATGCTGAGAATATGGGATTGGGAGCAACCATGCGTGACGGCGTTCTTAAGGCCATGCAACTGGCGGATGCGCACGACATTGTTGTGACGATGGATGCCGATAATTCTCACAATCCCGAATTGATCGATCGCATGGGGCGTTTGATTCGTGAGGGCAATGATGTTGTAATTGCCTCGCGTTACCAGCCGGGAAGTCGCGTCTTGGGTGTGCCCGGTTACAGACGTCTGCTAAGCGTGGCCGCGAGGCATGTTTTCTCGGTAGCGTTTCCGATTCGGGGTGTGCGTGACTACACTTGCGGCTTTCGTGCCTACCGCGCAGGCGCCCTCCAACTCGCCTTGGCGCATTACGGGAACTCGTTTTTCGATCAGCCCGGATTCCAGTGCATAGTGGATCTGTTGCTGAAGCTCCGTCGGTTCCCCTTTACCTTTACGGAAGTGCCCATGGTTTTGCGATACGACCTGAAGGAAGGCGGCAGCAAGATGAACGTGGTTCGCACGATTCGATCCACCCTGTTGTTGCTCGTAAAGCGTCGCTGTGGGCTGTAGCGGCTTGCTGCCGCGTCGTCACTGCGGGCACCGTTCGACACTTCTATGGATCCCAACGCTTTCGTCGCCGAGGTGTACCGCCGTATGGCAGTGCGCCACGCCGAGCAAAAATCACGGCCGAACTGGGAACAAACTCAGCGCGACCCCACAGTGCGAGCAGCAACCCAGCAATATGCTCCGCATCTGCCGAAAGACAAGAATGCCCGCATTCTCGATATCGGATTTGGCGAGGGCTGGTTCCTCGCAGCCTGTCTGAATTTAGGATATTCCTACCTCTGCGGCGCGGAATTTGGAATCGCGCATAAAGCCTACGTTCGCGATTGGGCTCCCGACCGCATCACCCTATGGGAGATTCGCAGCGACATCGGTGACTTCCTCCGCGACAAACGCGAACAGTTCGACTTCATTCACATGTCGCATGTGATCGAGCACATTCCCAAGTATTCGCTTTTCTGGGTAGTGGATGCGCTCTATTTCGCCCTCAAGCCGGGCGGCTCGATTCTGCTGCGCACGCCCAACATGGAGGGCCCGTGCGCCAATTCCAGCTTGTACGTGACGCTGGCCCACGAGTACGGTTTCGCGGGTTCCAACTTAGCTTCATTGCTCGACATCTGCGGCTTCGATGATGTCCGGTTTCTCCGGTTTCCCGATCCCCAGTTCACCCTGAAACAGCGCTTGGGCAAGCTGCTGCGCTGGCCGTATCTGAAGCAAAATCAATGGCGGCATCGCCTTTTCGGGGTCAATCACGGCGGCCAGTTCGGGGCCGAACTCATCGTCACCGCGCGACGCAACGACTTCCCCCCGTACTTCGATCCCCGGTACAGATGAAATCTGCGAAAGATCCACGGTGTCGGTCGGCGGCCCTCCAGAGGGGGAATCTACTTTCTACCGTTAACTAACCGGTTTATCAGGCTTTTACATGAGTGACATTCCGTGGTATAACCGCCCCTGAGTAGAATTGTGGGCCGCATGGCCCGCCAGGAGCTTGGTTTGACGATGTTGGCCTCATCCGCGAACGCGACCAGATCAGACCAGCACAGAGGAGGCCCCGTGGCCGAAGAAGCACGGACAGGGAAAAGATTCCCGCTGGAATTGCCGATAAAAGTTCATAAAGACGCCGGCGGCGACGCCGCGGGAATAACTGCAAATCTCAGCGCGGCTGGCGTCTATATCCGCGCCGATGCATCGCTCGAAGTCGGTTCGCCGGTGGAATTTGAAATCACGCTGCCGCCCGAGATGACCGGTGGCCAGGAAAACGTGACCATTCAATGCAAGGGCCGCGTGGTACGCGCCGACGAAAGCTCGGGCGGAGAACGGGGCGTCGCCTGCGTGATCGATTCCTACGAGTTCCAGCGGAACTCTTAATTTTGAATTGGATTTTTTGGAGAGCCCAAAATGCTCAAACTCATTCTGGCCGATAACCAGGCGATCTTCCGCGCGGGCATCGCCAAGGTGCTCGCTGTCGAAGACGAAATGCGCATCGTGGCCCAGGCGCAAACGCCCGAACAGATGTTCATGGCCATCGACAAATTCCGCGCCGCCGTGCTCGTCGTGGCCGCGGGATTCCACAATGATTTTGCCGCCATCGTCCAGGCCGCGAATAAGGCCAAGACCCGCGTCATCATTCTCGCCGACACCGGCGAGAGCGCCCAGCGCCACATGTCGAATGGCGCGCATGGAGTGGTCTACCGCAACGTCACCAGCTCGGCGCTTGTCGATTGCGTCCGCAAAGTCGCCCGCGGCGAGACCTGGGTGCAGGATGTGGCCGTGCCCAGCGAGCTCACCGAAAACGATATGGTCGGCCTGCGCGTGCGCGACCGACTCACGGCAAAAGAGCTGCGCATCGTCGCCCTCATCGTGCAGGGATACAAGAACAAAGAAATCGCCACGCAACTGGGCACGACCGAGCAAGTTATCAAGAACTATCTGCGCAACGTCTACGACAAGATCGGCGTCTCGGATCGGCTGGAACTGGCGCTGTTCACCATCCATCACCGCATCCTGAACGAAGCCGCCGCCGCAACCGCGGCTGGGACTCCAGCCCTGCAACCGCCGGCCGGAGTGGCAACGCCGTAGGTACGCCTGCGCACGCGATTCCGGGCCGCCTTCGGGCGGCCTTTTTGCATATGTTTTGCTTCGAAGGGCGCGGCTTTCGCCGCGCCGCGAGGATCGCGTGGAGGAGCGGGCCCTTCAGGGCCGCGTTCAGGTCGTTATCACACGCTCCCTTTAGGGCCTGTGCGACAAGTGGCATTCCGCGAGGGGTAGTGGTGCCGTTTGAACGGCACACTACCCCGCGATGCGATCACTTTCGCGAATCGTTCGTTCCGCGGTAACATCTATCGCCCATGGAATTTCGTCAACTTGGCAAATCAGGATTGAAAGTCCCGGTCCTGAGTTTCGGCACGGGAACATTTGGTGGTGGTACAGAATTCTTCGCGGCCTGGGGATCGACCGAAATCGAAGAAGCGCGCCGCCTGGTCGACATCTGCCTCGAGGCCGGCGTCAATCTGTTCGACACCGCCGATGTTTATTCGGACGGCGTTTCGGAAACCATTCTCGGCAAAGCCATCCACGGTCGGCGCGATCAGGTCCTGATCTCAACCAAAGCCACGTTCCGGATGAGTACGGCCAATCATCCGAACGATGTGGGATCGTCGCGCCATCACTTGATCCGCGCCTGTGAAGCCAGCCTGCGTCGCCTCGGCACCGATTACATCGATATCTATCACCTGCACGGCTTCGACGCGCTCACGCCGATCGAAGAAGTCCTCAGCACGCTCGATAATCTGGTCCGGAGCGGCAAGGTACGCTACGTCGCCTGTTCGAACTTTTCTGGCTGGCATCTGATGAAATCTCTCGATGTCGCTGACCGCTACGGCTGGCCGCGCTACGTGGGACATCAGGTTTACTATTCGCTGATTGGCCGCGAGTACGAGTGGGAACTCATGCCCTTGGGTTTGGATCAGGGCGTCGGCGCGTTGATCTGGAGCCCACTTGGCTGGGGACGACTCACCGGCAAGATCCGGCGCGGCCAGCCGTTGCCGAAAGTGAGCCGTCTGCATAAAGCCGGCGATGTGGGGCCGCAAATGTCCGACGAATATCTCTATCAGGTGGTCGACGCGCTGGATGAAGTTGCGAGGGAATGTGGCAAGACGGTCCCGCAGGTGGCGCTGAACTGGCTGCTGCAGCGGCCGACAGTTGCAACCGTGATCATGGGTGCACGCAATGAGGAACAGCTGCGGCAGAACCTCGGCGCCGCCGGATGGAACCTGGCCGCCGATCAGATCGCCAAGCTTGACCGCGCCAGCGATGTAATGCCCATCTATCCGTACTGGCACCAGCGAACCGCATTTGTGGAACGCAATCCCGCGGCTGCGCCTCCAGGTCCGCCAAAATGCTGAAACGCCTCTGAAACCCCGCATCCCGACAAAAGGGTTGGGCGCCAAAGCTGATCCATTCTCGGATAGAGTGGGAACTAGCTGAAATTGGGCGACTACCGCCGAACATGCCAACTGGCGGACATAGCTCCCGGCCCTTGCGGTTTACCCGCGAGGACCCAGATTCCAGCAAAACTCGCATCTAAGAAAAAGCTATTCCCAGAATTCTGTTGCCGTCCCACGAAAGCGCGCCAAAGATGCGCGAGCCGTGCGCCAGAGTGTACACTTTTGCCCACAGGGAGGGGATTCGTGATCGAGCCCGGCAAGACTTGGATTTTGACTGTCTGTTTTCTTTTTCTGGCCGTTTTTTCGGCCTATGCTCAACAACCTGCGCCACTTCCGGAATCGGAAGCGGGAGTCGAGGAGCAATACGGCAATCTCGGCATCGATTTCGGCCTCATCTCCGACCGCTTTGGGGCAACGCCTAAGGCAACCACCGCGGTTGGCATTATCAGCGGACAGGGCGCCATCATCCAGGGAAGTCAAAAAGCCCAGAGCCCAGACCTTGTACTGGGGGGCGAAG
>Ga0335072_10012085_pt1 | contig 12332 bp, 12 predicted proteins | sample Lox_Sample_21_FD_206725 | JGI IMG/M metagenome (GOLD analysis project Ga0335072, IMG submission 206725) | Soil microbial communities from Loxahatchee National Wildlife Refuge, Florida, United States - Lox_Sample_2.1 | ecosystem: Environmental > Terrestrial > Soil > Wetlands | place: USA...
CGACGCGCGTCCAGGCCTCGTTGATCCGGTCGATCGGGCATCCCATGCCGATCGAATAGATCTCGCGGTTCGCCGCGATCACGCCCACGGCGACGGGGATGTCGTAATGGCGGCCCTTTGCGTCGCGGACATTGCGGAACAGGAACGCCTTGCGGTCCTTTTCCGCGATGCCGCCGCGGAACTGCCAGCGCACCAGCGGATGAAGCTCGGTGTCCTTGTCGATGGCGCGGTCGATCGTGACGAGCAGCCCTGCCTTTTCCAGCGCGGCGATATGGTCATGAAGGTCGGGATAGGCGCGTGCCGGCGCCTCGCCCCCGCTGCGCGACCGGGTCGGCGTGTCCATGAACGATCTCCCTTTAGGCCGGGCGATGGATGAGAGTGCCGGCGCCCTCGGCGAACAATTCGAGCAGGATGGCGCGCGGGGTGCGCCCATCGATGATGACGGCCGCTTCGACCCCGCCCATCACCGCCGCCACGCAGGTCTCTATCTTGGGGATCATCCCGCCGCTGATCGTGCCGTCGGCGACGAGCGCTTCGGCCTCGCGGGTCGTGAGCTGATGGATGAGGTTCTTCTGGCGGTCGAGCACGCCCGCCACGTCGGTCAGAAGCAGGAAGCGCTTGGCCCGCACCGCGGCCGCGACCGCGCCCGCCGCCGTGTCCGCGTTGATGTTGAAGGTCTGGCCATCGTCGCCGACGCCGATCGGCGCGATCACCGGGATGATGTCGGAATTCCGGAACAGCTCGAGCACGTTGGCGTTGACCCCGGTCGGCTCGCCCACGAAGCCCAGATCGAGCACGCGCTCGATATGGGAGTCGGGATCGCGGTGGGTGCGTTCCAGCTTGCGCGCGCGGATGAGGTTCGCGTCCTTGCCGGAAATGCCGACCGCGTTGCCGCCGGCCTTGTTGATGGCGCTGACCAGCTCCTTGTTGATCGAGCCGGAGAGCACCATCTCGACGATCTCGACGGTGGCGGCGTCGGTGACGCGCAAGCCGTCGACGAACGAGCTCTTGATCTTGAGCCGCTGCAGCATTTCGCCGATCTGCGGGCCGCCGCCATGGACCACGATCGGGTTCATCCCGACTTGCTTCAAAAGCACGATGTCCTCGGCGAACATCTCGGCAAGGTGCGTCTCGCCCATCGCGTGGCCGCCATATTTCACGACGATGGTGGTGCCGTGATAGCGCCGGAAATAGGGGAGCGCCGCGGCGAGGGTCGCGGCCTTCGCGCCGGGATCGTTGCTCGGATCGGCCATCCGCCGAATCTAGCGTGAAGCCGCCGGCCCCGCCAGTTCAGCGAGGCTCGCGCGCAGGATATCGAGGCCGAGGCTCTTCTGCGCGCTCGTCACGTGGATATGGGGATGCGCCGCGACATGCTGCGCCAGCTCGCGGGAGAGTTCGTCGATCGCCGGGCCCAACGCGGCCATGGGAAGCTTGTCGATCTTGGTCAGCACGATCTGATAGGAGACCGCCGCGTCGTCGAGCAGCCCCATCACCTCGCGGTCGCCTTTGAGCAATCCGCGCCGCGCATCGATCAGCACGAGCGCGCGCTTCAACCCTGCCCGCCCGCGCAGATAGCGCGGCACGAGGTCGTGCCAGCGGCGCTGCTCGTCCTTGGGCGCCACCGCGAAGCCGTAGCCCGGCAGGTCGACCAGCATGAGGCCCGGCAAGGCGAAGAAATTGATGAGCCGCGTGCGGCCCGGCGTATTCGAGACGCGCGCCAGGGTCGACCGCCCGGTGAGGGCGTTGACGAGGGAGGACTTCCCGACATTGGAGCGGCCGATGAACGCCACTTCCGGCACGTCGTCGGACGGCAGCGAATCCTCGGTCGCGGCCGAGGCGACGAAGCGGCACTCGTGCGCAAAGAGCACCCGTCCCGCCTCGATCGCGTCTTGATCGGGCGCGGCTTCGTCGTCGGAAGGCGGCGCTATTTCGTCGCGCCCGCCCGGCGCATGATCACCCATTGCTGCGCGATCGAGAGCAGGTTGTTCCAGCTCCAATAGATGACGAGCCCGGCCGCGAACGGCGCCAGCATCACGGTGAACACGACCGGGAGGATCATGAACATCTTCGCCTGCATCGGGTCGGGCGGCTGCGGGTTGAGCTTTTGCTGCAGGAACATGGTGCAGCCCATGATGAGGGGCCAGGCGCCGATATGCAGGAACGAGATGTTGGGCGGCGTGAACGGCAGCAGCCCGAACAGATTGACGAAGGTGGTGGGGTCCGGCACCGACAGATCGTGGATCCAGCCATAGAATGGCGCGTGCCGCATCTCGATCGTCACGTAGAGCGTCTTGTAGAGCGAGAAGAACACCGGGATCTGGATCGCGATCGGCAGGCACCCGGCCATCGGATTGGCGCCGACACGCTTGTAAAGCGCCATCATCTCCTGGTTGAGCTTCGCCTTGTCGTCGGGATAGCGTTCGCGCAGCTTGGCGATTTCCGGCTGCAAGAGCTTCATCTTGCTCATCGCGCGATAGGATTTGTTCGCGAGCGGAAAGAAGATGAGCTTGATGAGGACCGTCAGCAGCATGATGGCAAGGCCGAAATTGCCGAGCCAGTGGTAGAACAGATCGAGCGTCAGGAAGATCGGCTTGGTCAGGAAATAGAACCAGCCGAAATCGATCGCGCGGTCGAACCGCGGCACGCCTTCCGCCTCGTATTTGTCGAGAAGCGACACTTCCTTGGCGCCGGCGAAGACGCGGGTCGAATCCTGCACCGATCCGCCGGGCGGGGCGACATGCTCGGCGCCGGTGAAATCGACCTGATAGATCTCGGTGTCGTCGCTCGGCCGCGCGCGCATGCGCGCCTTCACCGCCTCGTCCTGGTTCGGGATCAGCGTCACGAGCCAGTATTTGTCGGTGAACCCCATCCAGCCGCCGGTCGAGGTGAAATCCTTTTCACCGGACTTCAGCGCGTCGTACTTGATCCCGTCCTCGAGCGTGCCGTTGAAGACGCCGATCGGCCCTTCGTGCAGCAGATAGGTTGTCGAGACCGGCACCAGGCCCGAGCGCGATACGAGCCCGTAGGGATAAAGCGTGACCGGCGTCGCACCATGGTTCTGGACCGATTGCGTCACCGTGAACATGTAGTCCTGATCGACGGCGATGGTGCGCTCGAAGATCAATCCCGCGCCATTGTCCCAGGTAAGCGTCAGCGGGTGATCAGAAGTAAGCTCGCCGCCGCCGCTGGTCCAATGCGTGTCGTTGCCGGGCACCTTGACCGAAGGGTCGCTCGCGACCCAGCCGAGCTCGACGAAATAGGGCGTCGCGGTCCCGTCCGGCGCCAGCAGCACGATCTGCGGGCTCTTGGGATCGATCTCCTCGTGATATTTGACGAGGGTCAGATCGTCGAGCCGCGAGCCGACGAGGTCGATCGAGCCGTTGAGGCTCGGCGTGTCGACCTTGGCGCGCGGGCTTTCCTGCAACACGGATTCGCGCGGGCCGGCATTGGCGGGCGCCGTTCCCTCGAAGCCCGGCGCGGCGGGCGCGGGCTTTGCCGGCGCGACCGGCGTCGTCTGCTGCTGTTGGGCGACCTGCTGCTGTGGCACCGGCTTTGGCGCGAAGAAGAACTGGAAGAACAGCAGAATGGCGAGCGAGAGCGCGATCGCGATGAAGAGGTTGCGTTGCTGTTCGTCCATGGCAGCCCTAGCGCCGCGCCGGCGGCACGGGATCGTAGCCGCTGCCGCCCCACGGATGGCAGCGCAAGAGGCGGCACGCGGCGAGCGCCGCGCCGTGAAGGGCGCCGTGAGTGTGGATCGCTTCGTCCGCGTACTCCGAGCAGGTCGGCAGATAGCGGCAGGTCCCGCCCAGATAGGGCGACAGCACGAGCTGATAGAGCCGGATGAGGCCGCGCAGGAGGCCGGTCATGCCGGCCCGTCCGCGCGCCAGGCGCCGACCCGACGCAGCGCGGTCTCGAGATCCGTGACGAGGTCGGCGAAATCGCGCCGCGCCGTCTCGGTCCGCGCGATCACGACATAATCTCCGGGCGCCCAATGGTCCGGGACGATCCGCCGCACCGCCTCCTTGAGGCGCCGGCGGGCGCGGTTGCGCAGGACCGCCATGCCCACCCGCCGGCTCGCGGTGAAGCCGACACGAGACCCGGCGCCCTCGCCGGCCGGCCGGGGCAGCGCCTGAAGCACCAATCCTGGGGTCGTCCATCGGCGCCCCTTGCCCGCGACATGGAGGAATTCCGCACGTTTCTTGAGGCGCGCAAGCGGCGCCATGGCATGCGCGCCCGAGGCCGCCTCAGGCCGACAGACGCTTGCGGCCCTTGGCGCGCCGGCTCGCCAGCACGCGCCGACCGCCCACCGTCGCCATGCGCGACCGGAAGCCATGCCGGCGCTTACGGACGAGTTTGCTCGGCTGATAGGTGCGCTTCACGGCGGGAACTCCGGCAGCCTCTTGGAGAAGGCCGCTCTATAGTCTGACGGTGTGGTCCGATCCCCTCCCCTTTAGGGGCAGGCCAAGCTGGGCTGGCGGCGGCTTCGTGCAAGCTGTGCTAGATTTGCGGCATGGCCTCTTCGGCGCTGCAACGGGTCCCGCGCGGCCTCACCGCTCGCGTTCTCGCCGTCACCCTCGCATTCGCGCTGGTGAGCGGGATCGTGATCCTGCTGCCGTCGCTGGCGCGGTTCCGGCTCGCCTGGCTCGAGGCGCGCATCGACACGGCGCATCTCGCGATCTTCGCGCTCGAAGCGACCCCCGACAACCGGGTCAGTCCCGAGCTGGCGCGTCAGCTTTTGGCGCATGTGGGCGCGCGCGGCATCGTCGTGCACAAGCCCAAAATGACGCTGATGCTCGACGGCGGCGGCACGCCTCATGTCGACGAAACCTATGATCTGCAACGCGAAGGTCCGGTGATGGATTTCGTCGACGCGCTCGGCGCGCTCGTCGATACCGGCGACCCGGTGATGCGCATCCTCGACGTGTCGCCCAAGGATCCGAACGTGGTGGTCGAGGTGCTGCTCGACGAGCGGCCGCTGCGGCGGGCGATGTGGGGCCTTGCGCTCCGCGCCTTCGGCATCGCGACCTTGATCTCGATCCTCACCGGCCTTCTTCTGTATGTGAGCCTGCGCCGGCTGATGGTGACGCCGCTGCGCCGGCTGATCGCCGCCATGATGGCGTTCCGCGACGATCCCGAGGACGCGCGGCGCGTCCTCGTCCCGCAAGACCGCGGCGACGAGATCGGCCTTGCCCAGCGCGAGCTCGCGGCGATGCAAGAGACCGTGCGCCAGGCGCTGCGGCACAAGGAGCGGCTCGCGGCGCTCGGCACCGCGGTCGCCAAGATCAACCACGATCTGCGCAACATCCTGACGACGGCGCGGCTCATGTCGGACGGGCTGTCGGCGAGCGCCGCCCCCGAGGTGCGGCGCGTGACGCCGCGGATCCTGGCCGCCATCGATCGCGCGGTCGCGCTCAGCAGCCGCACGCTGTCCTTCGCCGGCGAGGGCGCGCCGCCGCCGGTGCTGCGCCGCTTCGCGCTGAACCCGTTGGTCCAGGAAGTGGCGGATCTGGTCGGGCGCGAGGGCGAGACCCCCTTCACGCTCGACAACGCGGTGCCGGCGGCGCTCGCGGTCGCGGCCGACCGCGATCAGCTGTTCCACGTGCTGCACAATCTTGCGCTCAATGCGTGCGAGGCGGGGGCGCGGCGGGCGGTCATCGGGGCCGAGGAAAGCGGCGCCGGCATCGCGATCGACGTCTCGGACGATGGTCCGGGCCTTGCGCCCAAGGCGCGCGAGAATCTGTTCCGCCCCTTCGCCGGCTCGGCGCGGCCCGGGGGAACCGGATTGGGGCTGGCGATCGCGCGCGAGGTGATGCGCGCCCATGGCGGCGACATCGCGCTTGCCGAAAGCACCGGCACCGGCACGCGGTTCACGTTGCATCTGCCGCCCCCGGGCGAACGCGCCGGCGCCGCCGCGTTCGCGGACGGGCTCAGCGCTTCAGAGCCGCGCGGAACGCCTCGCGCGCGGGCGCGCCGTGGATGAAGCCATAGTCTTGCGGCGGCGGCTCGCCGGCGACGAGCTTCAAATCGACGAGGATCGGTCCTTCCTCGCGCAATAATCCGGCGATCGCGGCTTCGAACGCGCCCAGCTCGGCGAACTCGTAGGTGTTGCGGTAGCCCGCGGCCTTGGCGAGACCCGCGAAGCTCACGCGCTCGCGGCCCGGAATGGGGTGCCCGCCATTCGCCTCGTACGTCCCGTTCTCGCACACGAAATGGACGAGGTTGCGCGGCGCCTGGCTCGCGATGGTGACGAGCGTGCCGAGATTCATCAACAAGCTGCCATCGCCGTCGAGCACCAGCACGCGCTTGTCCGGCCGCCCCAACGCAAGGCCCAGCGCGCAGGACGAAGCCTGCCCCATCGCGCCGATCGAATAATAGGTGAGATCGTGGTCCGGCCTGATCGCGCGCCATTCCTGCGCCGCCTGATAGACCGGGACGATGATCTCCTCGCGCACATGCTTTGACAGCGCACGGAAGGCGAGATCGCGTCGCATCATGATCAGATCCTCCGCCCGATGAGCAGCGCGCCGGGCCAGCTGTCGCGATAGCACCGGTCGATCGCGGGTCCGATCCGCGTCGTATCGTCGGCAAGCTCGAGCACGTCATGCGGGATGCCCATCGCGCCGAGGATCGGCGGCACGATGCGGACGCCGAAGCGCGCCGATTGCGTCGGCGGCACGCCCGGCTCCTTTTCGAGCAGCCCGACCATCATGCAGATCGGCAGCTTGTAGTCGCAGCCGGCGGCGCGGATCGCGTTCAGCGAGTCGAGCAGCCCGGTATATTGGATCAGCAGCAGCGCCCGCTTGTCGCAGAACGAAAGGGCGCCGCACACCGACACGCCCTCATCCTCCTTGCAGACGCGGACGAGCCGGAAACGCTTGTCCTTCACGATCGGCCACAAGAGGCCTTCGCTCGTCGTGATGTCGGGCACCGAGACGATGAACTCGATGCCGTGCGCCGCCACCGCATCGAGGATCTGGGCGCCGCCGATAGGCTCATTGTTGCTCAAAGCTCAGCCTCCGTCCCGCTTTTCGCCCGACCCTATCAGAAATCGGCCGCTAGTCGAGCGCCAGCGCCAGCGCCTTCAGATAGGCGCTTTCCGGCAATCCCGGATGCACCGGGTGATCGGGCGCGGCGCCGGCACTCAGGATGATGCGGCCGGTGCGCTCGCCGTCGCCGAGCCCGCGACGCACGGACTCCACAAAATCATCCGGCGTGACGTTGTGCGAGCAGGACGCGATGAACATGACGCCGCCCGGCGCCACGAGCCGCGCGGCAAGCCGCGCGAGCTTGCGATAGCCGCGGAGCCCGGCGCCCAGATCCTTGCGCGATTTGACGAAGGCGGGCGGATCGGCGATCACGACGTCGAAGCGGTCGCCATCCGCATCGAGCCGCGCAAGCTCGGCGAAAATCTCGGCGCGGACGAAGCGGCATTGTTCCGCCACGCCATTGCGGCGCGCGGCCGTTTCGGCGAGGCCGAGCGCCGGCTCCGACCGATCGAGCCCCAGCACGGTATCGGCGCCCTTGGCCGCGCAAGCGATCGCGAACCCGCCCGAATAGCAATAAGCGTCGAGGACGCGGCCGCCCCGAGCCAGCGCCGCGACGAAGCGGCGGTTCTCGCGCTGATCATAGAACCAGCCGGTCTTCTGCCCGCCCAGCACATCCGCGAGGAATTGGCCGCCATTCTCTTCGAGCGGCACGGGCCCGTCGATCGTGCCAGCAGCGATGCGCGCCACATCCTCGAGCGCCTCGGCCGCGCGCCCGGTCGCATCGTTGCGCAGCACGATCGTGGCCGGCGTCAGCACGGTGCCGAGCGCCGCCACGATCGGCTCCTCGAGCGCCGCCATGCCGGCGGTATTGAGCTGCGCCACCGCCACGTCGCCGAAGCGGTCGACCACCATCCCCGGCAGATCGTCGGCCTCGGCATGGACGAGCCGGTAGAAGGGCGCGTCATAGAGCCGGCGCCTGAGCGCCAAGGCGTGCCCCAATCGCGCGGCGAAGAAATCCGCATCGATGGCGCGCCCGGCGTCGCGATCGAGGATGCGCGCCGCGACCAGCGTGTTCGGGTTGAAGGTGGCAACGCCAAGCGCGCGGCCATCCGCGGTCTTGAGCGTGACGAGGCTGCCGCGCGGCAGCGCCTTCGCCGCGGCGTCCATCCGGACCTCGTTGGAATAGACCCAGGGGTGGCCCCCTTGCGCCCGCTTGTGGCGGCCGGGCTCCAGCGTCACGACGGGGCGCGCCGCCGGATCGTCGCGCGCGCTCATCGCTCAGTCGCCGAGCGCCGCGCCTTCGCGCCGCGGATCGGCCACGCCTTCATATCCCTCGGGCGTGACCAGGATGCCGCCAAGGCCGCTGTCGCGCCCCCAGACGCGGACCTCGTGGCCACGCGCCTTCAATGCCGAGGCAAGCGCATCGCTGCCGGGAAAAGCTTCGATCTCGGTCGGGCCGTTGCGGTTGTCGACATTGGGAAGCGCGATCGCCTGGCTCAAACTGTCATGCCAATCGACCACGGCCACGATGACTTTCGCGACGTCGGTGATGATGGGCGGCCCACCGGCCGATCCCACCACCAGCCTGAGCTTGCCGTCAGGGCCGAACATCATGGTCGGCGCCATCGCGGAAAGCGGCCGCTTTCCCGGCTCCACGCGGTTCGCGACCGGGCGGCCCTCATTCTCGGGCAGGAACGAGAAGTCGGTCAGCTCGTTGTTGAGCAGGAAACCGCGCACCATCACGTGCGAGCCGAAGTCGCTTTCGATCGTCACCGTCATGGCGACCGCGTTGCCGTCCTTGTCGATGACCGACATGTTGCTGGTCGAGGGAAATTCGGGCGCCCTGCCGTCGCCCCAGAGATCGCCGCGCTTGCCTTCGGGCTCGCCCGGCGCGACCGGGCTCGGCACGGCCGTGTCGGGGTTGATGAGGCGCGCGCGATCGGCGAGATAGGCGGGATCGAGCAGCGCCTCGACCGGCGAGGCGACGAAATCGGGATCGCCCAGATAGCGCGCGCGGTCGGCATAAGTGAGCCGGCTCGCCTGCGCGAAGAGGTGCCACGCCTCGACATCGGCGTCGTGATGGGCGAGATCGAACGGACCGAGCAGGCCCAGTATCTCCAGCACCGGCACATCGCCCGACGGCAGCCCCATGCCGCACACGCGGTCGCCGCGATAAGGCGCGCACACGACCGCGCGATCCTTGACCTTGTAGGCGGCGAGATCCGATGCGGCGAGATCGCCCGGCGGCGTCGCACCCGCAACGGCGGCCGCAATGTCGTCGGCAATGGCGCCGTGATAGAACGCCTCGGCCCCTTTCGCGGCGATGAGGCGCAAGGTCGCCGCAAGCGCGGGATTGACGATCACCGACCCGGCCGGCTTCGGCGTGCCGTCGGGATTGTAATAGAGCGCGCGCGTCGCATCGCCTTTTGCCAGGAACCGGTCCTTCGCGACAAGAGCCTGGACCCGGGGCGACAGCGCGAAGCCGTTTTGGGCAAGCGCGATCGCGGGCTCGACGAGGCGCGACCATGGCAGCTTGCCCCACCGTTCATGCGCCACTTCGAGCAGGCGCAGCGTCCCGGGCACGCCGACGGAGCGGCCGCCGATCATCGCGTTGAGGAAGGGAAGCGGCTTGCCGGAGGCATCGAGGAAGCGGTCGGGCCGCGCCGCCGCGGGCGCGCTCTCGCGGCCATCGAGCGCCGTGAGCTTCCGGTCGTGCGCCGACCAATGGACCAGAAAGCCGCCGCCTCCGATCCCGGTCGATTGCGGCTCGAGGATGGTGAGCGCGATCGCCATCGCGGCCGCCGCGTCGGCAGCACTTCCGCCGGCGCGCAGGATGTCGCGCCCGATCGCAGCCGCACGCGGGTCGGCGCTTTCCACCATGTCATGGCGCGGGAGCGCCGCGGCGGGCGCCGCGCACGCGAGACTGGCGGCGACGAAAAGAAATCGGGCCTTCACGATCCGGACCGGCCTCTGGCGCTGGCGATCGGCGGCGCGAATTGCGGCTCGATATCCCACGGGAACATGATCCATGTGTCCTGGCTCACCTCGGTGACGTAGGTGTCGACCATGGGCCGTCCCGCGGGCTTGGCGTAGACGGTGGCGAAATGCGCCTTCGGCAGCATCTCGCGCACCACCCGCGCCGTATCGCCGGTATCGACGAGATCGTCGATGATGAGCATGCCCGCGCCGTCGCCCGCGATCGCCTTCAGCACGGCGAGCGAACCCTTGGCGCGGTCGTCGTAGCTCGCGATGCAGACCGTGTCGACGAGGCGGATATCGAGCTCGCGCGCGACGATCGCGGCCGGCACCAGGCCGCCGCGGGTCACCGCGATAATGGCGCGCCACGGACCCAGCTCGAGCAGGCGCCAGGCCAGCGCGCGCGCGTGCCGGTGCAGCTCGTCCCAGGTGACGGGGAAGGTCTTCGTTCTCGTCGGCACAGGGTTCACTGGCATCACCGCACGTAGATCCACACCTCGTCGGTCCCGTCGTCCGTCGCCGCGACCGCCGAGAGCGAGAGCCGATCGGCCGGCACGCCCATGCCGATCACCGTGTGATAGACATCGGCAAGGTTGCGCTGGGCGTCGTCGGCGCTGCGCGTGACCGCCACGAGATCGAACGCGACCCCGGGCTTTCTCTCGAGCGCGCCCTTCAAAGCCTCGTAAAGCGATTGCGCATAGTCGGGACCAGGCGTCTCGAAATGGATGACGACGAAGGGACGCCGCTTCTCGACCAGGGCGGGAGCCGGCGTCTCGGCCACGGCGTGCACCGGCGGCGGCATGGGCGTCGGCGCCGCGCTCGCGATCTCCGTCGTCGCGGGCTTCGCCTGGGCCGGCTCGGACTTGAGGAGCAGCGCGTCGGGGAACGAGCACGCGCCGAGCGCAAGGACAACAAGAGGGGCGGCGATGGGGCGCATGAGGACCGCCGATCTTAAGACACCGGCGGCATCGGCCACAAGCCGCGGTCCCGGTCCGGACCTTGTCAGGCCGCGCGCAACCCCCTAAGAAGGCGCCGCCCTTGCGGCAAGCGCCCGTAGCTCAATTGGATAGAGCACCAGACTACGAATCTGGGGGTTGGGAGTTCGAGTCTCTCCGGGCGCGCCACGAACAAGACTTGGGCGCCAGTTTCGGCCAGGGCCGTCATCGCCGTTTGAACTGTTCGGCGCCGATGTCGTATTTGGCGTCGCTGGGTCGAGTCTGGTTGAGGATGTCCTTGGTGTTCGCAAGCGGCGTGCCGCCGCCGAGGTTCGCCGTATAGCTTTGCCCGGCGCCGATGAGCGGGGAGCTGGAGTTCTGGCGGAAGTCCGTCGTGGGGTTGATGAAGACGGAAGACGCCGACTGGCCGAAACATGGCGAGGAGTTTCCGGTTCCGCACGTGTTCTGGATCCCCAGCATGTGCCACATACCGGTAGGGTATTGGTACAGACTACTTTTGAACAATGCGAGCCCGGAGCTCGGAGCGTCCGTCGCGTTCGTGCCGCCATCGGTGAACGGGTAGGGCGCTTCGTATGCGCCCGCGCGGTGGGATGCCGCCTTTGTGCCCAGTAACCCGCGGGTGGCGTTGCAGGTCGTGTAGGAAGGACCGACGCACCTGACGGCCATCACTTCGTTATCAATCACGATGCCGTTCGAGACCACGTCATCGTACGGCCCGGAATTGAATGTGATCGTTGTATCCGTCGGCGATAGGTTCGACGCCAAGGTCGCCAGAGGCTGGTTGTTTCCTTCGCCGAACTGATATGTCCACCCCGCGCAGTAATCGTTGTACATGGTCGGGTGATCGCGGCCGCCCAGCAGGGCGGAGCCTTTCACCATGCAGGCGGATGGACTGAGGCCGGAAGCATTGACAATGGTCGTGTTGACAATGAAACCGCCGTAACTCCACGGCACCCCGATCGGATTGGAACACGTCCCATCGAAGATGATGAGGCTGTTGAAGTAGTAGAGCCCGGCGTCGGAAAAGACGGGCGCGCAGATCGTGGCTCCGCCGTAGGACCATCCGGCTCCTTCTAGGATGTCGCCGATAAAGTTGCTGACGCTGCTGCGTGGCACACCGTCCCAAGCGAGGCCGTGGTCGGCCTTGACCTGCAATCCCGACAGGCCAATGCCGCCGTCGTTGAGAGGATTGAAGGCGCTGCCAGCGTGGGTAGAAATAGGACCGTTGCCAGAAGCGTTCGTGTTGTGGATCGAGACGCCGTTGGCCGAGTTGTAGGATAAGGGCTTTGTCGTCACAGACTGGAAGCTGTCGCTCGGCGCGGCTTGAAGGGTGATCGTCCAATACGGTGTGACGCCTGTCCCACCGCAGCTGCCCCAAACGTAACTCGGCGTGTTCGAGCCTGCCGTCAGGCAG
>Ga0335072_10012087_pt1 | contig 12331 bp, 6 predicted proteins | sample Lox_Sample_21_FD_206725 | JGI IMG/M metagenome (GOLD analysis project Ga0335072, IMG submission 206725) | Soil microbial communities from Loxahatchee National Wildlife Refuge, Florida, United States - Lox_Sample_2.1 | ecosystem: Environmental > Terrestrial > Soil > Wetlands | place: USA: Florida...
CTATGCAATGAAGCGTATCAGGGAGAAGGCATTGCAGCTGCTAAATGATCTTGTCGAGCTTAGAGAAGGACTAAACCCAGTTCGTGCATTGTCCTATCCTCGATTCGAGAACACACTGTTGAAATGAGGAAGGGAACTGATGTGCCCTAACCTAGGATATCTTTCGTCCTCTAGTATTCATCGCTCATGATCTAGGAGGAATCATTGTCAAAGAGGTAAAAATCTTTGATGCGAATCCCCCACAAGAAGACTGCTAGGAAGTAACTATAGTTTTAACATTGCACGTAGGCACTCTGGATTGCCACTCTTGAGTATAGCAAGTATAGGAACATTAAAGACTGGACTCGGCTTCTCGTATGATCCCCCTCAAGACTCTCATGAAGCAGAAGACCTTCTAGCTAATGAGCTATAGATCTTCTTTGGCTGTCCACACCGATGTAGCAGCAAACGAGATATGGAAGATAAAGTCGCCAAACTATTGTTCGCCAACAAATGCTCGGCGCCCCTTGGCACTACGAGGAGCATCAGCGAGCTAGGGAGGTCAATAATCGAGATCAATGAGTCTTTTGTTGCCTCCAAAATGCCATTACTCGCAAGCATTGTCAACGTATACTCAGAGGAGAAAGATGCCGCCCTACAAGTGAGTTCTAGTTTGTTATCCTAAGGACTTTTACGCGAATCTCTTCATGATACGCCATTCAATGTCGATTTCCAACCCATCACTAAAATGAGCAGATCTTTGATGAATATACTGCTACTTTGGATGTTCCGTTTGAAGAACGTATTGGCTCCCCAAAATCTCACGAAGATATGTGCAAGTTCTCCCGAACCGATGACTTGTACGGGCGTATAGAGACATCGCTAAGTCTAGAGTCCTCTCGTATGTCGTCTTCTATATCGTGTCATTTGAAGACAGCTTCTTACAAACAGCCATAGCGTTGAGGCCTGACAGCGAAGCAGTCGAATTCTTGCAAACAATTTGCTCACTGGCTGCTCCAGTTTGGCCGCTCGAGTCATTATACGGTCCTATACATCGATTTAATTGGATTAGTCTGCATGAAACGTACAATAAATGGCTTAGAAGTCGGGAACCGAATATCCTTCATGTTTACGGGACTACTGGCGCATCCGATGCTTCGGAATATATCTTCCAGTGTCTTAATGCGTACCGAACCGAGAAGCAGACTAAGGAAATCCTCCTATACTTCGCCTTCGACGGAGATGATGATAGGTGCAATTCCGTAACGGCTATGTTGAACACGCTCCTATCCCAGGCCATTAACCACAACCAGAACTTCTACGACCCAGTGAAGCTCCCGTACGAGCAGATGTCTTTCCATTCTAGCTGGACGCAGGCAGATTTGCTACTCCACTTCCGAAATATCCTCACAGATTGGGATCAAGGCGATATCTTCTTGGTAATCAATGGCTTAAATGAATGTGACAATTCACGGATGGCGTTTCTGGAAAACATTTGCACTTTTGCTAGCCATACCGAACGCCACTTCAAGATCGCTATCACGAGTACTCCCGACTCTGATCTTAATGCTGCGCTTGCCCATTGGCCCAACATCAACCTAGATGAGCGACCGGAGGATCCTGTCATTACCAATAGGAATCTGGTCTCTGATATTGATCTCGAAGTTCTGGAGCTGATGCAGCAACGGCCGACATTCTGCGACTTTGAGAAGACAATCACGGAGAAGCTTTTGGAATGTGGGCAAGACCAGCACTGGCGTCGCCTAGTTCTAAATCAGCTCAGGCTTAGCAAAGGTCCCTCTACGAAATCAGCTACTCAACGGGAGCTTGACGTTCTGCCGCCAACTACTTCGAAAGAGATATTTGCGCGAATCCTAGCAAGTGTGCCGCCCGAGAGACGACCGTGGGCTCGTAAGGCACTAAGTTGGATCCTATATGCGTTTCACCCTTTAGGAATCTGGCAATTTGGTATCGCTATCGCGCTTGAAGTTGACAGCCTGTCCCACGAAACAAGAGACCTTCATGAATTCGTTTACCAATATGTTATTGCCGATCTTGACGAAGTCTTCAAGGGGATGTTCATCGTTAAACACAATGAAGTCCACTTTGGTCATCCTGACGCACGGGAATTTCTGTTGGCCGCAGATGATGAACAGGAACATGTCTGGTATAACGTAAAAGACACAGCCCACAAAGAAATCACTGATGCTTGCTGCTTCTACCTCTCTTTGCAGAAGGTGCAAAATTCCATAGCGACGAATTATTTAAACTCTCCTACCGACCTCCTAGAATCCTCAGCTTTCATTCCTCGATACAGTCTGTGCTCATATGCGATCAAATACTGGCCAAGGCACTACGGACTCATCCCCAAAACATCTCGCCCAACAGAACACGCCGTTGAATTCTTTCTTAACACAAAGGCCATGCGTCGCTGGGCCGAAGCATACTGGTGGCTCTTGAACCCGATACGCAGAGCAGATCGTTCCTATTTGTCTCTGTTGCCGATCTTTGCAGGTCTTGGACTAGTAGATCTAGTGACCAAATGGCTTGACCTTGAGGCTAAGACATCAGAGGCCGATCAGAACCGTGCCCTAGCATTAGTAGAGGCGGCAAAGAATGCACAAGTCGAAGTGGTCCGTGGGCTGCTTCCATTTGGCGGCTACGATCAAGAAAGTTTACAAGGCGCACTCATTGCTGCGGCATCCTGCTGCGATGAAGCTGTTTTAGATGAGCTTGTCACATACGTTGCGGAGAGCATCGAGAATTTCGAATGGCCACCCTCTCTCCTCTGTCGGGCTGCGCAGTTTGGGCTCGTGGATGTGGTAAAAAAGCTCCTCAAGTCCGGAGCTTCATTAGATACGGCAATTACCGTACAAGACCTGACGCCGCTGCACCTTGCTGCTCGACATGGGCATACAGAAGTTGTCAGGGTCTTGCTTGAGCATAAGGCAAGCCTCACGTCAGTGACTAAGTCCAAGCGCGTTCCTCTGCATGTCGCAGCTATGTACGGTCATGCGCCTATAGTGAAACTGCTGCTAGATGCCAATGCCGATTGCAATGTCACTGATGATGACATGGCTACAGCGATGGACTTTGCCTGTATGAATGGCAATCACCAGGTCGTCGAGATACTCGCCAAGGCTGGGTGCGATATGGGCTGCGAGAGGCAAGGTAGATGGTCACCCTTAACAATAGTTGCTAACGAAGGCTTCATTAAATCTGGCCAGTTCTTGCTCGACGCGAAGGCAAATACGGAAGTCCAAGGACTACAAAACTGGACCCCGTTGCGCTACGCCGCTTTCTATGGCCATGTAGAGCTCTGCCGGCTATTGCTCAAGAAAGGAGCTAATCCGAATACCATTAGTAGCGGCGATCCAATTCTCGTTGAGTCTGCTGGCCAAGGGAATCTAGAAGTTGTTACGCTGCTCGTTGAGAATAATGCCATAATCGATGCTGTCAATTCAGATGATTGGACTGCACTTCACAAGGCGTCCTATAATGGACACATAGCTGTTGTGGCTTATCTCCTCGACCATGGCGCTGATATCCATCATACGAATAATATGGGCCAGACGACGATTCTCCTTGCTGCCAGAAGGGGTTTCGCAGAGCTAGTACAGTTTTTGATCGATAAGGGAGCAGACCTGCACCGCCCAAGCACAAATAACTGGACGCCCCTTCATTTATCGTACGACTTCGCGGAGGCGACTCGCGTACTGATGGAGAACGGCGCAGACGCAAACCGTGTCATGAGACACTATACTCCACTCTATCTCGCGGCCAGCGAAAACTACATCGAAACCGTGAAGGTGCTTTTATCCTTCAATCCGGACCTGGAGATCGAGTATGACGGCGATGACGATCAGATGGGCTATACAGCACTTACCATCGCCACGGTGAACGGTCACACCGACGTCATTCGGCTACTTCTCGAAGCTGGCGCGAACGTGAATCACAGGTCTAAGCACAAATATTTCCCCTTGCAGTGGGCCGTGATCAGCAATAAGGAAGATATAGTCCGCATCTTGATGGAATACAACACGGAGTTGAATCTCGTAGACGACGATGGCGACGCGACACTCAACTGTATAAGATCCCCGACCTCCGTAGCGATTGCCAAACTCCTCGTCAACCGCGGGGCGGACCTCGAGATCCGGAACAACCAAGGTTATACACCGCTCTGCAAAGCAGCAATGTGCAACAATCTCGACGTCGTTAAGTATCTCATTGCAAAGAAAGCCGAGCTCAATATTACAGGCGGGAAGAACGGCGGCCCCTTACACATCGCTTGCTACCAGTCCAACCTCGAACTTGTCAGAATCCTTGTCGCAGCAGATGCAGATGTAAATCTCATCGATCCGTTGGTAGGAACACCCCTGCAATCGGCCTGCCGTTGTCAAAAGTCGAACTACGAGAAGGAGACGCAGGAGAGTATTATCCGCTACCTCATCAGCGAGGCTAAGGCGAACGTCACAGCTTTTGGTGGCCTCTATGGCTGTGTGCTCAATGCAGCGTGCGGAAGGTCCATACCCGAGATGGTGAAGCTGATTCTCGAGAAAGGCGCCAAGATCGACGTCAAGGACGGGATGGGCCGGGTAGCTATCCATTTTGCCGTTGCGCGGAGCATGGAGAATTTCCAGCTAATCCTTGATGCTGGAGGAGATGTCGAGGTGAAGGACAAGATGGGCAGAACAGCGCTGCACTGGGCTGCCATTGGGGGCATGGTCGATATCGTTGCCCGCGTCATTTCCCTATCAAGGGGCCTTGTGGATCAGGCTGACAATGATGGCTGGACTCCTTTGCTCTGGGCGGCGAGGGGTTGTGATACGTCTCAAAAGATGGCCAGGTCCAGCGAACAAGGAGAGATCATCAAAGTCCTGTTAGATCGGGGTGCGGATCCGTGTATCAGAGTAAAGGGTTTGGATCGGGAGTGGTCTCCAGTGAAGGTCGCAAGATATCATGGAATAGATGATGCGATCCTTCAGTTATTGATGGAGAAAGCTAAAGATAAGCTTGGTGAAGATATGTGGGATGAGACACCCCATGCGTCAGCAAAGGCGGTTGAGATAAATGAGTATTGTGATAGTTGCCTTTCTGTAGGTTTTCCTGCTTTGTCCCTTCTTATCTTCCCGTTGGCATAACCATCCCATCTATTTTCCTTTCACGTTCCTTGCTAACATCAGAACGGAAAGACCATTTACGGTATCCACTACAAGTGCGAGACCTGCTTAGACTTTAGCTTTTGCTACAAGTGCTATTTCTCTAAGCGCCTCTTGCACCCCGATCACTCATTCAAAACTATCGGCCCTGAATACGAGCCCGAACGCGAAAGGAGCGAAGATGATGAGGATGACGAAGAAGAATCATCAGAGACGACCGAGGATGAGACGGACGAAGATGATACAGACGATGATGATGTTGGAAATGTTCGCAGATTAAGCTAAATTTCTTAATGCGTTAGGACGGGCTTAAAACGTTTATATATTCGTATTTGTGCTACTCTGTTGTCTAAGGCCTCGCCGCCAGCCGAAATAGCTACGACCCTGCCCTTCAGTTATAGGATCAGAAATCCCTCGGGATTCCCACTTGCTGATATTCCAACGTGTGGGAATAACAACTTCCGCGGCATTGATTATACGGAAACTCGTTCGAGAACTGGAGATGGAAGTTCTGGAACTAGAAATCCTCAGAGAACTGGAAATGCTGTATCCGTTGAGTTGTGTATTATCACTATATTAAACAATCGGCAATTTACCAGCTTAGCTTTTATATGAATACTATTTACTAACTTACCCCTCACAACTGCCATATGTTTCTACTAATATCTTGATGAGTAATTGTCTAAAAGGCTTGAATCTGAGCTCATTTTAAAGCCCGAGTAATCTCTATCTTTTAGCCTACGGATATATTGATGCTAAAAGTATTTAGTGCTGAGATTGAGCCTTGAGCACAGCGGGCTTATTCGGACCACACATGCGCTGCGCAGTAATTTGCATTTCAGACTTTTAGCGAGGCACAAGCTGTAGGTTACAGCAGTGACAAGTGCGCTGGAACTTAGCGACCAAGTGCCTGTATTCCCCAGGAGAGTCTCTTGCTAACTGAGAACTACGTGTCAGCAGGATAATCCTCACGGGTAGCGTTGCCATTCTGATAGGACTTTTTCGAGTTCTAGCTACTAGCCGACTTCTGTTGGGAATTCGAATTCGATCCTTCAGGGACATTGTTAAAATTTATGTATTGTTTCAAAAGAGATTCCGATACTGTTAATTGACTGAGTTGGTAATTGAACTTTTAATAGAACCACTTAATGCATTACTTTTGCGAAGGTTTTGGGTGTTGTTGATGAACCCATTTTTGAAGGACGATTCTTTGTTCGATTGTAATTGCCTGATTTCGACCTATTTTAGCAGGAGAGTCACAAGAAATTGGATGTGTTCTATAAGACGATGTTTAGGGGGATGAGACGATATATCCTTAGTAATATAGCAATATAATTGGTATGTGCTGTGAGATATCGTCTGAGGATATCATCTTTATGCAGTATCTTTTTGGCAAGGCCAGACTGCGCCTCACTTGTCACATTCGGAAACTCTCTGATTCGGCGAGATCACACGTCCGCCCCACCTGCAGAAACCCACTATCGACGCGATGCATAGCACACAAGCTAGTGCTGCTTTAAAGTTGCAAGCCATATCCCTGCCCGGCATCATACTTAGCCGAGCCTTTTATTCAATACTACGACATTATTGCTCTTTATTCAAGCTGACGATTTTCGTCATTATCGAGCGCAGTCTCCAGTGAAGGTTTATCGCACGGAGATGAAACAACTTTGCGTTGATCCTTCTAAAATGGCAGAGCGTTCACTTCGTCTCCTATGTCTTGATGGCGGCGGCGTTCGAGGGCTGGCTTCTCTCTATGTTTTGAAACGACTTCTTTCCTATATCGGTGATCCAAAGCCCTGCGACTATTTTGACATGATCTGCGGTACGAGTACTGGAGGGTGAGTTGAATTTGAATTCAAAAAGAATATACTCACGTGGTACAGTCTTATTGCCATTATGCTCGGAAGACTGCAGATGACGGTCCAAGCCTGTATTGAGGCTTTCGTTAATATGATTGACATCATATTCGAGAGACAACATGCACTTCCTTTTAAATTCGTCAACGGGAAAATCCAGCCACGATATGATAGTGCTGCTCTGGAGAGTTGCATCAAACGAGTCATTCGCGATGCAGGATTCTCATCAGATGCACCGATGAGGGGACCGAAAGAGTCAACTTGTAAAGTGTAAAGAAAGTAGCATTTTACATATCTTTACGATACTGACCAAGTGTAATAGGTTTGTTGTCGCTCTAGACGCAGACAGCATGATCCCAGTTCATTTCACGGATTACTATAAGCCGGGAGAATCTACCATGTTCGACGAAGTAAAAATATGGGAGGCTGCTTGTGCAACATCTGCTGCTACAACATTTTTCAAGCCAGCTAAGATCATGAGCGGAGGGGTGCCTCGAACATTTGTGGATGGCGCTTTAAACGCCAATAACCCTGTCAATCGACTTTGGATCGAAGCAGAAGCACAGTTTCCAGGTGTGCCACTTGAAACCCAAATACGTTGTCTTCTATCAATAGGTACTGGCAGGCCATCTCTAATACAATTCGGCGATACTGTATCCGGGCTCTTAAACTCGATCAAGAAGATCGCGACAGAAACTCAGCGAACTGCTGATACATTCCACGATATGCATAGAACTCTGGCAGATCGCGATGGCTACTTCAGATTCAACCCGCCATACATCGATGAGGTGGGACTGCATGAGGCTGGCAAGAGAGCGATTGTAGAGGCTAGAACTGCTGCATATACGGAAGATCCGGAAGTCAAAAGGGCGATGGAAAGATTTAGGCAAGCTGTTGGCGAAGAACAAAGTGCGTCAACTCATGCTCAATTAGGATTGTGGCACCCTTTCCTTGAAGATAATATATCCTGTAGAGGCCTTTCTTTCTCTTCTTTCTTTCTTTCTTTCTTTCTTTCTTTTAAGATGTAATGATTGTACAACATGGATTAGGCTGACCGAGTTCTACAGAGGCTTTTAAGCCCGTTTCCGCATTGATCATTCCCACTAAGCTCTTCTATGTGCTTGACCAACGGCCTCAGTATATTAAACCAAATGTAGCTTACTGGCAGCATCTAACATTGGATTCTTATGACATTTACGAAAAGATTTACAATGAGTGCAAAAGTCCAAATGGCATGGTTCATTGTAAGAAATTCATTTGCCGATGTCGTGAGGACATAGAAGCTTACAATAATGCTAGTTCTTTCTTTCCTCCAACAGTTCAATCTAAGCCGGCCAGCGCCTCGCCTTATCGAGAAAATTTGGGCCCGGACGTTAAGAGACCAGTCTAACATACGCACGTCGTCGCAAAATAAACACTTGACCATGGCGACCTTATATATGCTACATATCGAGACAGCGGTCACGACTTTCGAGCCTCCAAAAGTCGATATGGACCAACGTGAGTTGCTGAAGCGGTTTGCGAAGTGGGTGCCGTGCAGGTGTAAAAAGAACTGTGGGAGAGAGTGGAATTTCATCACTGGCACGGGCTTATCTAGGGGTGGAAGCGCGGAGCAGAAATGCGGGGTTATAAAATATTTACAGAGTGGTTCTATTGGGAATCTATTTAGTGGGAAGGACCGCGAGGCGCTTTTGCTGATGAGAGAGGATTGGATGAGTAGCACGCTCTCAGGATGAAGTTCTCGTAGAGCAGTTACCTACGAGACCTTTTAACGCGGAACTGTTTTACTAGAATACAATATTATTTGTTTATATTTCAACGTGACCACGTGTCAGCCGGGCGTCTCGAATCTCTCAGATAAGGCGGTGGATCTGAGCTACCAAAATCCGACATTGGATATTCGCTACGCGGCGCCGGTGGTCCATTCACTACATTGTTATTCCAATTTGCAATTACTGAATGGGCCGGATTTGTTGGCTGATATGGGATGTTCGTTGGCCCGGTTGGATTCTTTGCCTCAGCCGTCTTCCTTTGATGGCGTTTCCACATTAAACAGCCCGCGCAACAAATTATTGCCAGAACGACGAGACCAACCACCACCGCGATAGCAATGATAGCAGCAAGACTTAGAGACGACCCGCTCGAAGTCCCACTTGGGGGATTTTGTGCTGCTGTTGTAGTTGGCATTTGCGTCACATAAATGACTGTGTCAGCCGTACCAGTGCCTGTATTCTGACTATGCGTCTGACTTGTAGCCGCAGCCCCTCCACCACCCCCCGCGTCTGATGTTGTCCCTGCCAAAGCTAGCACTACGGTGGGTGTCGAGCTGGGTCCGCAGGCCAAGGAGTAGTATGTGCTGTAATCGCCGAGAGCAGACGATCGCGCATATGTAAAACAGTACGGATTTTCTGACGAGCTAGTTTATCATCCTGAATTAGAAAATTGTGGCTGTGTTCCTATTTACCGGCAATTCTTACCATGATAAAATTGATGTGTATATCGCACTGCACTCTTCGGCACTCAAGTCCACCCCACAGAGTGGTGCTCCGAAGTCAGCACATAATCGCCAGTCGCCTAGACATTGGATCTGATCGCAGCACGCGAAAGCGAGCCTATCTTGAATCGTCTCAATACAATTGTATCCGCTTGCGCATGTCAACGGCGATGCTGATAAGAAAGGAATTTAGTTTCATGTACAGAATCGAAGTGAGGATTCATCAAACGGAAGCGGGTCCCTCACCAGGATTCCCACTAACGTAGGCACAAGTCGCGATACCCCTTCTCATAAGCTCCTTTGATAGCACTGGGGCTTCCGTGATGAGTGCCTTGTGCACATCTTCAACAGCGCTGGAGGCCCAATTCCCAAGGGCAAAGGTAAGACGGCAAAATGCCAAGAGCATGAACATCTTTTGCAAGAAATTTACTATTGACAGATCATTGTATCGAACGGGAAACAGGCGAGAATAAAGTTGGAGCGAGCCTTTTTGACCCGCGTGCGGCTGAATTGCATGGGGACCGGGTCAGCTGCGTGTGAGCGCTTAAAGCAGCCAGCCATACGGGACTGGACCCACTGCCACAGCCTCTCCACTCATTGTTTTTATTGGTTGCTTCTTTCGAACCAGCCCTCTTCCGTCCATGGAAACTTTACAGCCACCATATCGTCTAAGCCGAAAAGGTACACGCGGACCCTCTTCCGGAGAGATGGCGCTCTAAGCCCCTGAAAGTCCGCCTTAGCGCTCCGATAAGACCCTGGAATATTTCGCTCTACCTTCCAGCACGATATTAAGACTCAAACTCAGCTCGTTCAGCCCCAAAATCAGTCAACTTCTGTCAAAGGCTCGATCCAACTTAGTACAAAGCTTTCGATAGCATCTCGTACTGAGACGCCAGGACTGCTACATTTTACAAGGTCCGTATTCCTTGCCTTCATCAGCCACGGCCACAAGGCTTTTATACATTTCACGGCACTGCCCTTCCATTCCCAGCTTACCCTTTTCGTCCGATTTCACAATGGTTTCGTTACTCGCGCAGCGTGGTCTGTGCGTGCAGAGTCGCCGTCAGCAAAGACTGCTGCAATGTTTCATGCGCTTTTTCCTACCAGTTCTCGCTAAATGTGTACCGGCCTACCCCATGATATCTACAGCTTGGCCGTAATTTTATAGTAGTCCCCTTATAATAACTGCCCTTGAGCCCCAGACTCGGCTATACTAGTCCAAAGCACTGTCTAGAGGCATTACTCGGTGTGCTACTCAGGCAATTCTTCAGGGGCTTATAGCTTAAACACCTCTCATTTAGTGTATTTGACTCACTGGCTTATACCATAAATAGCTAACTACAGGACACCCTAAATGCCCTAAAGGAAACTGAATAGCTTTCTGTGTGTCTGCATGATTTACCTCCTGTAATTGCTAACATGAGCAACGCCTCAATCACACAAGCCGCCAAATTGGTCCGCGCATTCGATCTGTTAACAGGCTTCCGCCAAATGACCGATCACAGTCGTCGCATTCGAAGACAGGAGCGTGAGCTGGGGAGCTAAAGTGCTGCTGGAGGACTACTAAACCACCGGCCGCGCTCGTCACACTCGTACGACGGAGCGTGAGCAGGAGAGCTGAGGTATTAGTCGAGAGCTCGCTACCCTAGTTTCCGAATAAACGATCAGTCATCGCACTCGTACGCCGCAGAGTGGGCTGGAGAGTTGAAGGCTGGTTGAGAGCCTGCTTGCTTGCTACCAATTGACCGATCGCACTCGTCGCACTCGAAGATGCAATGCTCCTTGACTGCCGAAATATCGATCGCAACGGGCAGGTCACACGATCTCTTCCCCCCCTCTCTTCCTCGAAGCTTTATCGACAAAGTCCTTCATTCTGCAATACATTAGTCACCCTGATCACAAGAATCTAGTCAAACATCCTAAGCACATCTGTAAAACTCAATGGATTTCTGCTTACAGATCACCTTTGAAATGTCTATACCATGTCGAAATTCCTCTGAGATATCAATGGTTACTTGTGTACTGTACAATCGTAAAAAGGTCGTGATCTCTGAAATCACACTGCTCTCTTTGACCTATCAAAGCCTCGAATTTTGTTTTTCCACATCTGAAAGTGCTCTCTGGTAGAAGCGCCAAATTTCTTCGCTAGCTTTGGACTATGTTCCAAATTCGATGGCTTAAAAGGTTCTAGACCGTTCACATATTCTTGAAGCTCTTCCGCTGTTGCTTGATTTTGTTGGTTTTGGGTAGTTATAGGGCTTGCTATAGCCAAGAGAGCATCTGGATGATCCTTCCCAAGGTTACTTTTCCGGAGTTTAAGCGCCTCTATTTCAAGCTCCTCTGCTTCACTGTAACGGGCTTGTTGTTTGTATGTCGCTGCTAAGTTTTCCATGGCTAAAATAGTTTGTGGATGTTTTTCTCCGAGAACTTGCCTCCGGAGGTCTAGAACCTCTACTTCGAGCTTCTCTGCTTTGTTGTAACAGCTCTGACTCCAGTAAGTTAACGCCAGGTTAGCCATGGCCCTGATGGTGTCAGGGTGCTTCTCTCCTAATACACTCTTCTGCAACTCTAACACCTGGACCTGGAGCTTCTCTGCCTCGTCTGACCGGCCTTGCTGCCACCAGGTTGACGCTAGGTTCGCCATGGCCATGATGGTGTCAGGGTGCTTCTCTCCTAATACATTCTTCTGCAACTCTAACACCTGGACCTCGAGCTTCTCTGCCTCGTCTGACCGGCCTTGCTGCCGCCAGGTTGACGCTAGGTTCGCCATGGCCCTGATGGTGTTAGGGTGCTTCTCTCCTAATACACTCTTCTGCAACTCTAACACCTGGACCTGGAGC
>Ga0335072_10012089_pt1 | contig 12330 bp, 26 predicted proteins | sample Lox_Sample_21_FD_206725 | JGI IMG/M metagenome (GOLD analysis project Ga0335072, IMG submission 206725) | Soil microbial communities from Loxahatchee National Wildlife Refuge, Florida, United States - Lox_Sample_2.1 | ecosystem: Environmental > Terrestrial > Soil > Wetlands | place: USA...
ATGGAAATTTATCATTAAATAGTACAACTGAAATAAATATAACGGCGCCAATCGTAAACATAGATTCAGCAGAGGTTAATTTAGGAAGCGGCACATTAAGTCAACTAATGACAGCGGCAGCGGCAGCAGCATATGACAACCATACTCACATAGATTCTACTAGCCATGTTACCAGTGGACCCAGTAATAGTATTGCGACTTATGTGACAAATAATACCCAAGCGAGTTAAACTATGTTTCATATAGAACAGGAATTTTAAAAGTGATTTCTAATAGAACTCCTCAAGTATTAAATGACATATACCAAAATTATGGCCAAGACATACAGGTGTCAATTACCGGGGATTTATTGATATCAAATGGTTCTACTAGGAGTCAGCAAAGAGTATTAAGAAGATTATTGACGAGCCCCTTGGATTACATATGGCATACTGACTACGGTGCTGGGGTTGGTAATTTTGTGGGACAGGCATTGAGTTCGGATCTTTTCGATGAAATAAGATCATTAATAAACTCCCAAATTTTCCTAGAAGATTCTGTTTCTCAAACACCGCCTCCCGAAATTTTTTTGCAGACCATACAAGGTGGATTGTGGTGTCAAATCAATTACACAGAAAATCCAACTCAACAACCTATTGTATTAACCTTTAACGTGTAGAAATAAAATGCCCTTACAAACGCAAAGTTTTCAAACGATAGTTGATGACATGGTTGCAGCCATACAGGCTAATAGCAATCAGTTGGTAGATTTTAGCACCGGTTCTATTTTGAGAGCACTGTGCGAGTCTAATGCTGCGAATTCTCTCTGGATACAGGGATTAATCAGTGCGTTATTAGCTGTAACAAGACTATCAACTAGTCATGGCAACGATGTAGACACTTTCATAGCTGATTTTGGATATTCTCGTCCTCCTGCCGTAGCTGCTACCGGTCAAGTGACTTTTTCACGTACTGTAACGACAAGTGCATCCAATATTCCAGCAGATGGTAGTACGCTGGTTGGCACTACTCCTACATCAATTGGGCAGCAGATTATTTTTTCTGTATATGCAGATCCTACCAATCCAAATTATAATTCCGCTTCTAATTCTTACGTAATGGCCATTGGAATATCAAGTATAAATGTTCCGGTACAAGCAGTTGTTGCTGGTTCATCTGGGAACGTTCTTGCAGGGCAAATAAATACCATATTATCAAACTTGATAAATGTGAACAGTGTCACAAATTCATCCGATTTTACAAATGGATCAAACGCCGCTAGTGACGATCAAACTAGAACTGACTTTGTCCTATATTTGCAAGGATTGTTTAGAGCCACGCTACAAGCTATAGAATTTGCGGTTGCAAATGTTCCTGGCGTAGAAAGATATGTCGTTGTGGAAAATATAGATTATTCTACTAATACGACCAGGCTTGGTTATTTTTACGTTATTGCTGATGATGGCACTGGATCACCGCCGGGAAATCTTATCATTAGCGTACAGAACGCTGTAGAAGCATATAGAGGCCTAACAATCCAATACGAAGTACATGCGCCTGTTCCATTTGCATTGACCATTGTCTTGGATGCTTTTATCACATCCGGCATTAGCCAATCTCAGGCAACTGCTTACATACAACAAGCCATAACTACTTTCGTAATGAATTTACCTATTGCTGGAACGATATATTATTCAAAACTGTATGAGGTCATATGGGATAGTCAAGCAGGACCTTATTTGATTAACGTCAATTCTTTGACTATAAATGGTATGTCAACCGATGTTACCGCGCCTTATAAGGACGCATTCACCATAAATTCTATAACGGTAAATTATCCATGATAATAATACCGAATGACACACAGCCCGAAGTATCACAAAGTATTTATCAAAGGTATTTATCTAATTTACCCAATTGGTTTGGCTTAGAGCATCCAAACTTAGATGCATTATTGGCCGCTTTTGTGGCTGTTATGGATCTATACTATCAGCAATATCAATATGTGATATTACAGCAGCGCATACATACGGCAACTGATATTAACTTAGATTTAATATCACAAGATTATCTTGGTAATCTCTTGCCTAGAAATCCTAATGAAAATGATACTTCTTACAGAAGTAGAATTTTATCTACCATATTGAGGCCAAAAGCAACTCGACAAGCCATGTATAACATGCTTCTGCAAGTGACTGGCTATCCTCCCATAATTTATGAAGGATGGAATGCACAAGATGGAATGTCATTAAATACACCCACTAGATGCGGATTGAACATTAATGACTCACTTGGTAGTGGATTACAACCTTATACGTGTATAATAATTGTATTCTTGCCATCATATCAGGGGATGGGAAATTTCCCTTGCTTGAATGAGCCAACCGTGGCTGGATTGAATATAAATTGGTGGCTTGGTAATTCATCTTTTATTACAAGCGTCATAACTGAAAATGATATTTTACAGTTGATAGAAATAACAAAAGTTTACGGTACTTTACCAATAGTATATTTTAAATTTATAGATTCTTTTTAAGGTATAAAAATATGTCTTTCATACGATCAGGCCGAAAATTGGTATACCCAGCTGAAACTCTCTCCGATACCGATGTATTGTTGGGCGAATTTTATAAAATGATGGATGTTAGTTGGCTGGCTCAAACAGTATTGGCAAATGGTTTATCTACTCCGATACTTTTTAGTGGTTTAGCATGCACGCCAGTAAGTGGATTGATTGTCAATGTGGCTCCAGGTGCTATGTATGAATACGCCGTGGCAGATTCTACAACGTTTGGTGGATTGGGAGGTGGACTGCCTGCTGATACCGCAGACACGATATACAAGCAATATTTAAGCCTAGCGAGCACCGCAACTAACAATTTTACGCTGATAAATAACTTAACGACTGGACAGTATGTCTATTACATGATTGAAGCACAGGCAGTAACAAGTGATGTTAATCCCCAGCCTCGTCAATATTTTAATATTTCTAATCCTGCTTCGCCCATTACCAACACAGAACCAGAAACGAGGCAAGATTACATAAATTTTCGGTTAGTAGAAGGTACGCCAAGTTCAAGTAATCCTCCTCCTGTACCTACACCAGATGCTGGTTATACTGGATTATGGATAATTTTATTGCAGTACGGACAGACAACCATTACATCTGGCAATATATCACCTTATCCAGCCACGGTATTCATAAACGAATCGCTGACACAAAAAATTTCTCAGACTACCGCAGATGCAAGATATGCTCAAATAGCTACACTACAAACTAACACTTATACGTATGTGGCAGATACTGGAACTACGAATAACTACATTGCTAATCCAACTCCGTCCTATTCTGCTTATACAACCGGCATGGGAATAAGAGTAAAAATAGCAAATAATAATACTAATGCTTCAGTTTTAAATGTTAGCGGATTGGGCAACAAAAATATTTATTTGACTTCCGGTCTTCCATTGATAGGTGGTGAATTAATAGCAGGCATGATAGCAGAATTTTATTATGACGGAACTAATTTGCAACTTTTAAATCCGTCTGCTGCTCCTGTCATAGCGAGGGCTTTTTTGAGTTCTCCTCAAACTGTAAATGCTTCTAATTTATCAACTTTACAGATAAATGGTGTTAATTTCGATACATTTTCATTTTTTAATACTTCTACTTATAGATTTTTACCAACCATAGCAGGTTATTACAAAGTTTATGTTCAATGTCAAGGTGACTCTATTTCTCCAGGAAATAGTTTTATAGTAGGAATAAGAAAAAATGGAATCTCTACCGCCGAAAGCAATGCAGCAGCAGCCACATTAAGCGCAGGACAAGTGACCGGCTCATCTGATGACATTATATTTTTGAATGGTTCTACTGATTACATAGATTTTTTCTTTGATAATTTATCTACTCAAAACATAGCACTAGACAACGCTAGTGAAACAACATTTGCGTTATTTGAAAGGATAAATTACTAATGAAAGAAGAACTAATAGATATAAAAATTTACCACCTTACTAATCAAGTGGATAGATTGGTTAACATTGTTGATAAATTGTGCAACAGAATTGAGTTATTAGAATTAGATTTGGCTGATAGAAAACTTAAAAAGAAAATAATCACATTTTTATTTGCTCTATATCCTCTTGTGATGCTCATATTAACGTTTTCTATCAACCTGGATCAGAATAAGATAAATAATTTAATCAAAGACTATACCACTCTTATAGAGCATGAATAATTACTTGGACAAGGTTTTTTTATACTCCACCTTATCAGCTCTAGACAATCCGAACTCTTCTGCTTCTTGAAGGGTTCCGAATGATCCTATGTCTTTCCACAAGTAAGAATCCATATTGAAAATATTTGATACAGAAATTTTCTGTTTCAATAAAACTCTGTAAGCCATTTTTTTATCTTTCAATTGAGGATAATATTCTATTTTTACGGTCACGTTTTTCATTTTTTACTACCACTCTTTATAGTCGTAATTACAGTCCCATAATCCACCACCCGGAGAATATGGAGGAATAATGCTTTCATCCCATACAGAAATAGAGCCATCACATTGGTGTTCATGATATTCTATGAATTCTGCCAAACTATTATCGCCTGTTATCCTACCATTTTTGCATGCATACACATATGATTTACATTTGTGGCAAACTAAATATTTTTCATGACTCATTTGAGATTTCTTCCAAATATTTAATTAATTTCATAAATACATATGCCAACTGGGGTACTATGGAATTCCCTAATGATCTAATTCTGTGTAGCCTATGGGGTATACCATTATTGATTCGCATAAATCCGGCATTAGCTTGGATGAATTCATGAGCTGACATAATCTTCCAAGGCTGAGGGATGAACTGTGACCATTCTTGTTGTATTTTCTCCATGTTCCATTCTTTGTTTTTTTGAATGTGTCGTGGCTCCCAATAATAGACCCCGCCGTCGCATCGCTTGCGCATAGCGTTGGCAACAATCCATAGCCTGTCTCGTCGGTGCGGTGCGTTCGCGGCACAAGCTGGTATAATGAATGCTTGCGATTCGTAACCCTCTCTTTCCAAGTCATCAATGATATTGTCGAGTTCCATTTCCACAATTCCAACAACATTTTCCGCAATGACCCAATGAGGGTGACATTGTTGTATGATTCGCAGCATTTCAGGCCATAGATATCTTTCATCTTTTTTACCTCTTTTTTTTCCAGCTACACTAAAAGGTTGACATGGGAAGCCGCCTGTTAGTATATCAACTTTATTAATAAAATGTGTCGCATCAAATTCTTTTATATTTTCAATAATATCTATCCCAGGAAAATTTTTTTTAATATCTTCTGGCAAAATTTATCTTTTTCGCAAAATAAGATTGTTTTTATTTCTGCCCATTTAGCAGCCAAGGAAAACCCACCTATACCAGAAAATATATCTAGATGAGTCATTTTTCTATTCATTTTTTATATTCCATATAAAATATTTATTATTTCTCTTTTTTCATCAATTTGCATTGATTTTGACTTAAGGTCATTGATTAAATTTTCTCTTTTTCCATTTAAAAATTCTACTCCTTTTTCTAATGTATTTTCTAATTTAAACAATTTCATATTAATATTCCTTTTTGTAAATATCTAAATATTATTTATATGTGACAATCGGATATTTCCACATCTCCCGATGATCTCTTACCATGACTAAGAAATCATTCGGAGTTGGGCAAATCTAATTGCATTCGCGCAATAATTCTAATAATTTATTTGCTTGAGCTATTCTTATTTCTTTTATTTTATTCTTGTGAGCAGCATCATCAGCATCAGCAGCATCAGCAGCATCAGCAGCATAAGCAGCAGCAGCATAAGCAGCAGCAGCATCAGCAGCATCAGCAGCATCAGCAGCATCAGCAGCATAAGCAGCAGCAGCATAAGCAGCATAAGCAGCATAAGCAGCATCAGCAGCATAAGCAGCATAAGCAGCATAAGCAGCAGCAGCAGCATAAGCAGCATAAGCAGCATAAGCAGCAACAGCAGCATCAGCAGCATCAGCAGCATCAGCAGCATCAGCAGCATCAGCAGCATAAGCATCAGCATCATCAGCAATTTTTTTCCATTGAATAGCGGTTATATTTTTATAATCTTTGTAGTATTCAGAAATTTTAACAATTATTTTTTTTTGATTTTTATTTTTTATAAATTTTATTATTCCAAAATCTTTGTCTACCAGTAACCACACGGCAAACTTAGGCCAAACGTCAAAAAGGTCAACACCGACTTTAATTGAAGATAAAAACTCTTCTGGCCATAATTTTGCTTTTTCTAATGGCAACCCTTCAAATATTCCATCTTCTAAACGTGCTAAAATTGCGGGTATACCTAATTCATTTTCATAATCCATATGATTTGATCCATGAATTGTGCATCCAACAGCGCAACCTCTTCCGTTTTCCCAGTAAATACCTTTTACTATTTCATCTTCTATTCTATGTTTTATAACGCGAGATAAATATTTTTCTTTAATTGATGCATCATTATGAAATGATAACATTTACTTTCTCCAAATTATTTAATTTTCCATTCGTGGTTTATGTCTGATATGAATATCATCGAAGTACAAACCATTGATTCTGTTTCCTCTGGATCAATGTTTAAATCGTACGTTCTTACTAACCATCCACCAATAACTTTTGCTCTTTGAGTATATCCGCGCTCTTTTTTGTCTATCATTTGCCATTCAAATGGTATTAACATTAGTTTGATTCCTTTTTACCGAATTTTGCCACCAAAGATTTGGTTCTTTCCAGATGAGCACCTTTAACACAGCCTTTTATTTTTATTTCATCGTGAATTTCTGATAGTGATACAGTTTCAGTGATTTTTTGTTTGAAAAACTTTCTATCTAAAACAGATTCATCATCTATTATAACTTTTTCTCTATTTTCTCTTATACTCAAATCGAAATAAGGACATTTTGCCTTTTTTATACCTTGGAATTCCAAATTTTGGATGGATTTACGTTCTAATATTTCCATTTTTTCTTTTATTAATTTTGATCTGGATTGCAAACGTTTAATTTCTTTATTAACCGCGCTTAATTCGTGGCTCATTTCTATTATGGCATAATACTTGTTTATTGCAGCTTCTTGAGCATCTTCGTTGCATTCTTCTAGCTGTCTTTCCATTTCTTCTGTTATTTCATCTGCTTCATGAAAGTCATTCATGAGCTTTTTGTATTTGCTAGATATTTGGTAAAAGTTAAATGACATTTCTTAATCTCCTTATTAATAAAAGCATTATATATAATTTATTTCTAAATGCAATAATTATTTTTTAGATTTACTCATTAATTTCCTAAAGGTTTTACTTTCCACTTTTTCATGCAAAGCTACTTCTTTCCTATATTTTGGAGGCACTTTCTTAGAAACCTCTATTTTACCAGAACGTTTGTTCGTACCCGCTAGCTGATGCTTTGGAAGTTTATTATCTACTTTTTCCATTTTTTTAAATCCTTTTGGATAAGACTTTTTTTCTGCCTTATTGGCAGCAGCATGAGCTTTTCTGTAAAGAGGAGAAGAGGTGGGGAAACCCCTCTTCTCTATTTTATCCACTAATTTATATTTCTTAGGCATTTTTATCACCTTTTCTATTGGCTTCGTTCCATATTATCTGAACAAATACCTTTGAAAAAGCCTGTTCAGTTCTCTTGCCACATTTACACTCCACGTGATAACACAGTATGCTGCTTACTTCTTGAGGAGTATATTCTAATTTAGGACTGTCACCACAATCTCGGCAATTTACCATTTCTATTTCAATGTATTTTGTTTCCATATTAGTTTCCTTTTCTCTCGTTCCACTTGTTGATGACAAACTCTTTTTTTGATGATGAAAAATATATTGCACAATTTTTGCACTGAATTTTATATAATTTACAATTTATTATATTAACTGCCGTTTTACTTTTAAATTCATCTTCTTCCATTTGAACCGATGAATCGCAAAAAGGACAATTTTTAAGCTCCATATTTAATTCCTTCAATTATTTTCAGACGTGTTATATTGATATGACTTTGATTGAGAATATGAACGATCTGTTGGTCCTATTTTCGTCCAACACCATTTCTTGAAATACTCGCTCTTAACGTAATGTGAATATGAAGATGATAAAGAACTATTTTTAAAATTATCATTTAAAATGACCATTTTATTACCTCGAATATGTCCATGAACATGACTTTGACCTCGAAACTATTTTGTTAAAAGTTGTTGTTTTAATCATTAAATCACCACGGATAATTTTTAGTTAAATTTAGTAGATGCATAAAAAAGTCTACTGAAATTATAATTAATAATGAAAAAACGCATACATTTAATAATATTCTAAAAAATTTACTCATATTTTATTTCCTCTGTTTTATGATATCACATGAAGTTTTTTTGCGTCAAAAGGTAGTTTTTTTGCCTCCTCTTCAGTAAGTTTTTTAATCCATCTTTTAAATTCATAATCAAAATAAAAACCTTCTTGTTTTGCTATTTCTTTTTTATCAAAACTTATGACTGCCATGTACAGTTCCCTTTCTTTCAAAGCATCATTGAGCCTATCTTCCAGATCGTCCAATTTGCTAAAACAATCTGCTATCAATTTGCAATCCGTCAATGCTCTATGCGCTGATACGACAGGGACACCCATTTCTAATGATATATTGATGAGATTTAGATTAGATCCTTTTTGGATAGGCCATTTAAAATCATCTTTTGTGCATATCCATTTTTTTTCTGCTACAAATATTTTTTTCACAAATTTCTTATCAAATTCAGCGTTGTGAGCCACGATGGCATCACATTTCTTAATCATTTGAAACAATGCATGAGAAAAATCTATATGCTTTTCTAATAGCAATTTTGAAGGTATCTTATTAATGTGTTCAGCTTCATTATTTTTACACGGAAATAATGTAGAAAATTGGCTTGCAATACATCTAGTGGGTACATTATATAAAATTGCCCCTATTTCTATGATTTCATGTTCTTCATAATTTAAACCCGTGGTTTCCGTATCAAGTATCAATAAATTTTCCATTATTTATTCCTTATTTTGTTTTAAAGATGATATGACCGCGATAGCTACACCTAATAGAGGTAAGGTTGCAATCCCTGCTACGTATCCATAGCAAATGGATATAAAGAAATTATGAAAGGTGCATACAAACATCATTAATTCTCCTTTTAATTAAATTTACTGTAAATATTTTTATTACTTACTTTAATACTTTCGTTTAACATTTTTAAAAAATGTTTAACATTTTTATCTATTGATTCGCCGTTCGAGGAAGAAATAACTTTAACAATAATGATGCTAATTTTTACATTAAACGTAAAAATTATTGATAGAACATCTTCATCGCAAATATTTTTTAATCTTTCGTCTAAACTTTCAATATAATCATCAATCATATAATTTACTATATTGCAAATGGCATCGTCGCTTAATTTTTTACCCATTTCTATTTCCTAATTTCAAAGAAGCCCAAACTATTGATATGACCCAACCTATGAGAGTCCATCCCAAGAACGTATTCAATAAAAATATAGCTACGGAATTAGGATGATCCCTATAAGCGCTGATGTAAAAAGGCAAAAAATAAATTACATCTATGACAAAGAAAATAATTATTTGTGCCAAGTTATCAAATATAAAAAAACTAAATACAATTTGAACAATTAGTATTGAAATGACAATTATTGTATCTGCATCTATTTTATCTTTTTTGTTTATTTCTTGTGACATGTATTACCTCGTTTAATTTATATTAATTTTTCACTTACTATTTTACCACGACCGTTCGTATGGCCATGACGCTGTCCCTGACCGTGTCCATGATCTTCCCCTTGACCGTGTCAATCCATAGGAATAGGAAAATGACCTTTTGTTTTTAAATTGCACGCATGACCACGAAAAATAAGATGAAAGTAAACGAGATTCTGACCATGACACCGTCCTTATCCACCCACGTGGCTTCGAACCTGAACGTGATGTTCTATCCAATCTCGAACATGATATAGATAATTCACCCACATTAATCATTTTTAACATCATTGAATCACTCCGATTCCAATTCTTCATTAAATTCTTCAATTAATTTTTTGTCTTCTTCTGTCATCTCCTCTTTAGTGGTTTGTTCTTGCTGAAAAGAACTTTGAATCTCAAATTTTCTTTCATCTTTTGCAGAAATTATTTTATTCATTAAATTTCTGTCTTTTAGTTGCTTCACGATTTCTATGTTTGTGTCGTATAGCCCCTTTAATTCTTCTAGAGTGGTAGCACATTTTATTTCATTCACTATGTCGTCTATATTTATCTGTGGTATAAAAGATTGTTCATTATTTTCTGAGGAATTGTTTATATTTTTGCTAGTGTAATTTTTATTGTGATCCACACCCGTATTTATAGGTTGGTAATCTTCGACTTCTTCTCTAACGGACAAACCCTTTAAAGCATCTGAAAATTTATCTCTCAATGCAAATGCTCTAGCTCTAAGTTGTAACATTCTTTTTGGATATTGTGTCCATGGTCCTTGTTTTCCCCAAAGACCAGCTTTTTTTGCATCATCTATACTAAATCTATACATGTACTCTTCTTGTCCTTTTCGTTTTACCTTACAAATACCAGAAATTGCATTTCCTTGATTATCAAATTCAAAACATTCATCGTGATATTCATAATTACTGTCATTTTGAACTATAGCCAATGCAGCATCTCCCCATATGCATGGCCTACCATTTATAACTGCTATGTTTTGTATAGCTTGCATCGGACTTAATCCAACGTCAGCGCCCATTTGGCAAGCTACAAGTACATTTCCTGGCTTTCCCTTGTAATCCTTTGGGGCAAAATCAGAGGCAGCTATCATTTTAGAAAAATTCATTGCCTCTTCGAGATTTTTTGGTATTAATCGATAAGGTGTTATTTCTTGCATATTGATACTCCTTGTAATTAATGAGATATGCCATTTGATATGTTGTTTAAAACAGTTTTGCAACTTTCAAAATGACTTTCTAGAAGTTTATTCTTTGAATCTAAATCACCGCAAATATTGTCTATAAATGTGATCAGATTCATCATTAGAGCATACAAAACAACCATGGTAACGTCATGAGCAGCCATACTTGGTTCTGATTCTATTAACTTGCATTTTTCATGTATTACGGTGTTCATAGCGTAAGACAATTCATCTGATAATTTTATTCTTTCTATTGAGTTCATATTTATACCTTTTAAATATAATTAAAATTACGTTTCTTAATATACGTGTGTAGATGACCATGGCCATACCCATGACCATGATCTCGACCATGTCCGTGACCATTTCGGTGTCCATGACCATGACCGATCATATGATAATGACCTTTTGTTTTTAAATTGTATCGTTTTAATCATTGAATTTTTCTCTTCAGTAGACCATCAACTTTATCGATAAAAAAATCTACTACCCCTTTTTTCACATGATTTGAAAAATCCATTCCTATTTTTTCCTCCTGATATATCATGTAATTTGCCATTAATTCTGCTGGGAACATCACTTCTTCATTTGAATATCCAGATTCTTCTTTATCTTTAAAGATTGACTCCCTTAGTAAAAATCCGCAAATTATTTCAATTTGCTGCTTAGAAAGATTTTTACTCTCATCGCTAGATCCTATTTCCGTTTTACCGGATGCTTTTAAGTTATTAATGAAATTTTCCAAATCACTCATTTTCAATCTCCATATTCAAGGTTGGTAAATATTACAATAAGAAATATTAATTTACAATACCTATTTTAAAATTTAATTTCTTGGTGTAATATACCTTTTATATAATATAATGTAAAAGAGGCAGTTATGACACAGTTTGATACTATAAAAAGCGCAAAAAATCTTAAATTAATTAGAAAAAAAATGGGTTTTACCCAAAAGCAGCTAGGTGACTTAATAGGTATAGCACAATGCACGGTTGCCCTATGCGAAAATGGATTAAGAAACTTGAGCATAAGACATTGCTACAAGTTAATAGAAATAGCCAAAAAACATGACATGAAGATAGAATTTAACTATTTGAGGCCAGTTAAGAATGACTAAAAAATCAGATATAAATACCATTCATGAAATTGAAAAATATTATTTTGGCGAAGATGCTTTTTCTAAAAAGCATATCCAATTCTTATTGGATAGTTCAAGGTCTTCTATAGATACATTTAGAATTAAAGATGAAATTATCGGTTATATTATAATCGTAAAATTTAATTCTATTTGCCTCATTCATTCTTTAGCTGTAGTCCATGAGTATAAAGGAATGGGAACGGGAAAAAAAATCATG
>Ga0335072_10012090_pt1 | contig 12330 bp, 11 predicted proteins | sample Lox_Sample_21_FD_206725 | JGI IMG/M metagenome (GOLD analysis project Ga0335072, IMG submission 206725) | Soil microbial communities from Loxahatchee National Wildlife Refuge, Florida, United States - Lox_Sample_2.1 | ecosystem: Environmental > Terrestrial > Soil > Wetlands | place: USA...
AACAAATTGCCCCGGGTGAGGGCCGCGGTGGTGCACAACTACGAGAGCGCCGCCAAATGCCGCGAGCACAACGACGCCAACGTGCTGTGCCTCGGCTCATGGATCCGCACCGACGAGGAAAACATCGAAATCAGCCATCGCTGGCTTTCGGAGAAGTTTGGCGAGCGCCGCCATGTGCGCCGCGTCGAACGCATCGCTCCGGACCCGCGCGGCAAGGTGGTCTTTACCAACGGGGTCTTCGACATCCTTCACCAGGGGCACATCGAGTTACTCAGGTGGTCGCGCAATCTCGGTGACCGGCTGGTGGTAGGCATAAACTCCGACGCATCCACGCTGGCCCTGAAGGGCGAAGGACGGCCTATCAATTCTCAGGAGAACCGCAAGGCAGTCCTCCAGGCTCTGCGCTTCGTCGACGAGGTTGTCATTTTCGACGAACTTCGCCCCACGAGCATGATTGCAGCGCTGCATCCGGCGATCGTTGTCAAGGGCGGCGAGTGGCTGGCCGAGGAAGTGCGAAGCCAGGACGAAATTCCGCCTGATGTGGAGATCAAAATCTTTCCACTGGTGAAGGGTTATTCTTCAACCAACGTTATTCGCAGAATCAGGGGCAGCGAGGCCCCATCCGGCATCCAGGATTCAACCAGCGTTCACTAGAAGAGTGATGCGCGCGCCGGTGATCGGAGCCGGAACGGATCCAGCCTACGCGCCGGCAGGAACATCTTGTTGACAGATCTGCACGCCATTCTCGCCCGTTTCGACGTAGCACGGGTGCTGCTGCTCGGCGACACAATTCTGGATATCTATACGTACGGCACCGCGCTCGGTCTTTCGGCAGAGACGCCCACAATTGTCGCCCGTCGCGAGGAGGAGCGTCATTCCCTGGGAGGGGCCGCGCTGGTCTGCCGTAATTTGCTCGAGCTGGGGGCAACCGTGGACTTTGTCACGCTGGTGGGAGCAGACGCCGAAGCGGTGCGGGTTCGCGACTTCTCTGCGCCACGTCTTACACTGGAAACCGTGGCCGATCCAACTCGTCCCACCACCCTCAAACATCGTTTCTGGGTCGATGGATACAAGCTTTTCCAGCTGGATCAGCGCGACGACACCCCCATTGGCCCGGCGATTGCTGCGGAGGTTCTCGCCAGGGCGGAGAAGGCCCTTCCGGGTGCCGATCTCGTGATCCTCTCCGACTACCGGCATGGACTCTTTTCGGAGGAGATCCTGAACGCTCTTCTGCCGCGGCTGCATCGCGCCGGTAAACCCGTCTTCGTTGACTCTCAGGTTTCCCAAACGGTGAGCAACCACAGGTTGTACCGTGGTGGCTGCATTATGGTCCTGAACCTGAAGGAGGCGCGCTGTATCGATCCCGCTTTTGTGCCCCTGCGGGACCGAAAGGCATTCGAGATCCTGAATCGGGAGCTCGACACGGAGCGGATCGTAGTGAAACTGGGGGAGGAGGGAGCGATGTTTCAGGACGGCGACCAGGTATTCCACGCCCCGGCGAACAAAGTTACCGTGAAAGATACAACCGGCGCAGGGGACGCATTCCTCTCAGCCTTCAGCCTGGCCGGTCCTGGCGATCCGAAAGCGGCGCTGCGACTGGCGAACGCCTGGGCCGGCCTTTCGGTGCAGATTCACGGGACGAATCCGCCGAAGAAGGCTGATCTGGCCGTGACGGCCGGCGCATAATCTGCGAAAGGAAACATTTATGGCTTACGGGTTAACGATCGATCAGGTCCGCCAGGTCAACCAGCCGCAACCGGCAGCCACCCTGTGGGGCAGCGTTGCTTCACTCACCGAAATGCCGCAGTTTTCCATGTACCGCGTCGAGATTTTGGCTGGCGCGACGGCGCCGTTGCAAATCTACCGTGCCGGGGCGTTCCAGGCGTTCGTGGAAAGCGGCGATGTTGTGCTGCGCGGCCTCGAGGAAGGTGGGCGTCCACAGGCGGGACTCCTGCGCGCCGGAGAAACTGCAGCTCTTCCCGCACTGTTTCCGCACGCCGCGGGCAGCCACACAGGCGCGGTGCTCTATCTCTTCGGCAGGCGGACTGCGGAGGGTTTGCGCTCGGTGCAGATTGAAACCGAAGCCGCCGCCAACGCCGCCTTCCGCGCCACCGATGTGCATGCTCTCTCCCCGATTGGCCACGCGACGACCGATGTTCGCGAGAAATACTGGGGTAGGATCGAAACCATCCTGAGCGACGAGGTCGCCGCCAAGCGGATCTTCGTGCGCAAGGGCGGGCAGAGCAGTCTGGAATACCACGTGGAAAAAAGCGAAAGCTATTACATTCACTCCGGCCTGCTCAGAGTCGGCCTGCGCATCGGCCGCGCGGAAAACCGCAGCATCGTGATGATGGCCGGCCACAGCTACGATGTGCCGCCGGGTGTAATGCACATGCGCATGGGTCTGGAGGATACCGTGATTCTCGAGGTCTCGACACGTGACTCCGATTCGGATTCCTATCTGGTCGAAGACGGGCAAACCTACCGCCACGTCGACATCGACTCAACCCCATCCCCGACGGCAAAACAGGAGCAACCTGCGTGAAGATCTTTCTCGACTCGGCCAACCTGCAGGACGTGGAAAACGGACTGGCGCGCGGCCATCTGTCCGGCATCACCACCAATCCCTCGCTGCTGGCCAAAGAACCGAAGGCGAACTTCTACGAGCACATTAAGAAGATCGTGAAGCTCATCGAAGCCGACGGACGGCAGCTGCCGCTGAGCGTCGAAGTGTTCGCCACCAAACCGAACGAGATGGTAGCCCAGGGTCAGGAGATCATGCAGCAGATCGGCTACCCGCAGCTGAACATCAAGATTCCCATTGGCTGGGATGAACTGCAGGCGGTCTACGCCCTGGCGAAGCACGGCATCAGGGTGAACTGCACCTGCATTTTCACCGAGGAACAGTGCGTTCTGGCGGCCAACAGCGGCGCCAGTTACGTTTCGATTTTTCACTGCCGGCTGAAGGATATCGGTGGCGATCCCGTGCGGGTGATCGGAAACACGCGCCGCATCTTCGACATCGCCGGCCACAAAGCCGAAATCATCGTGGGCAGCATCCGCATGCAGACCGATATTCTCGAAGCGCATCTGGCCGGCGGGCACATCGTAACCGCGGGCGCGAAGATCATTGAACAGATGTCCGCCCATCCGGCTACCGACAAATCGGTGCAGGGATTCCTGAAGGATTTCCAGGCGTGGATGGCCTCATGACGGTCTGCTTCGATATCGACGGCGTTCTGTGCGACCAGGTGGAAGGAAACTACGAGGACGCTGAGCCACACCGGGCGATGATCGACATGCTGAACCGGCTCTACGATCGCGGCCATCGCATCGTGCTGAACACCAGCCGGTTCATGGGACGGAGCAAAGGCGATCCCGCAGAAGCGGAGCGCGTCGGCCGCGAGTTCACTGAGAGGCAGCTGGCTGCCTGGGGCGTGCGCTACCACGAATTGTGGATGGGCAAGCCCCGGTTCGACTATGTCATCGACGACCGATCCGTCTTCTATGATCCGGACAGCGCCCGGATCGAGGCCTTTCTGGAAGAAAAGGCGAGCGGCGGGCCTGCGCCGACGCGTGCCGTTTCGACGCCGCTCTAGCTTTTCTTTTCAACCCCAATCCTTGCCGCCAGGCTCGTTGTGCTGAAGCCTTCCACAAAGGGCACGATTTTGACGCGTCCGCCCCAGGAGCCGACTTCCGGGGCGCCCACGATCGCGTCGGCGACATAATCGCCGCCTTTCACGATCACATCAGGCCGAAGAGCGAGCATCAGCTCCAGAGGCGTCGGCTCGTCGAAAACAATCACGGCATCGACCGCTTCCAGACCTGCCAGAACCCGGGCGCGGGCGTGCTCCGGCACAATCGGGCGCCCCAGGCCTTTGAGCCGCCCAACCGAAGCGTCGCTGTTGATCCCCACAATGAGCCGGTCGCCCTCACGGCGCGCCTGATCGAGCAGCGTCGCGTGCCCGACGTGGAGAAGGTCGAAGCACCCGTTGGTGAAGACGACCATCTCACCGGATGCACGCCACCCGGCAACCCGGCTCTGAAGCTCAGGCAGGAGCAGGACTTTGGATTCAGGCCTTGCGGGCGCTTCGCGCGTCGGCACCGGGGATCGCTCCTTTCATGGCCTCGATTGCCGCCTGGAACATCTCCTCCACCGTGATCGAAACAATGCACTTCTTTTTGTTCTCGATGCACACCGCGAGTTTGCAGTTCGCGCACTCCGTCGCATGATAGATGGGCCGATGTCCCTTCCCGGCCGGGAACCACCGTCCAGGAAGGTCGACGGAAGCAAACGCGATCGCGCAGGGTACGCCCTGGGCTGCGGCGAGGTGCATTGGTCCGCTATCCGGCCCCAGGAACAATCGTGCACGGCGCAGTACGGCTGCCGTTTCGCGCGGCGTCAACTGCCCACACAGATTCAATACAGGGCCCGGCCATGCAGCCGCGGAATAATCGCCCGTTTCCGCATCTTCTTTTGCACCCACGAGCACAAGACCGTGGTCCGGAAGCTCGGCGCCGAGGCGGGCCAGCAGCGCGCGCCAGTTGTCGCGGCCCCAGTCTTTCGCCTGCATTTTGGTTCCGGGACCGCACGCGATGAGCGGAGCACCCGCGAGAGGCCTGAGTACATCCTGGCCCCTCTCCTCTTCTCCTGCCGTGAGATGCAGATTCCACATCGACATATCGTCGATGTCCACTTCGCCCAGTTCGCTCAGACATCGGACAAGCCGGCCGGCCTCCTTCTCCCACAAACGCGTGGCGGGATCGAACCGGCTGTGATCAAGATCCTCACTGATTGGCAATCCGATGACGAGGCGGGCACCGCAGAGCCGAAAGAACCATCGATCCCGCTCGAGGGAACGCGACCCCCGCGTTGGCATCAGGTAGACCACGATCTGAGGCCCAAAGCGGATGATCTGCCACCAAACCAAGGCGAGTTCTCCGACCTTACGGGTACTGAGCGGATAGTTGATGAAGCCGTGAACCAAACCGGAGCCGCTGATTACGCCGAAGGCCGCGGGTGCCTTGGTGTGAACCGGTATATTGGTCAGAAGCAACCGCTGCGCGTTGGGAAAGGTTCGCTCGATGAGGTGCAGCGCCGGCAGCGCGACAACGGTGTCTCCCAGGCTGCCCAGCCGGTAGATCAGGACTCGTTCAACCTTACGAAAATCCATAGAAGGACGGGTTCGCTGCAAACCAGAGGGCGTCACTTCTGCACTCATCCTGTCAGGTCTCGCTTAAGGGACGGTTCCGGGGACCCGGAGTTACAATGATTCTTACGTTATCCAATCCTGTGCGCCGGGGTGGATTGTTGTTCGCGTCGTTTGGCCGGCGCGCTGGTCGAGCCGCTTGCGTACCCGGTGCGTTTCAATGCAGCCGCTGTCCTACCGCCGCGTCGCGCGTGTGTGAGAGCCCGGGGCGGCCCACACTCAGATAGGTGAAGCCGTTTTCGAGCATCTTTGCCGGGTGGTACAGATTGCGGCCGTCGATCACAATTGGATAACGCAGCGTGTAGTGCAGGCGCTTAAGATCGAGTTCGGCGAACTCCTGCCACTCGTTCAGGATTAACAGCGCGTCGGCATCCTGGGCTGCCGCGTATGGATCGTCTGCGTATGTCATGTTGGGCGCCGGCGGAATCACCTCTTTGGCCCGTTCGGAGGCCGCCGGGTCGTAGGCGGCGATCACCGATCCCTCGTGCAGCAGCTGACGGATCACATCCAGCGCGGGCGATTCGCGGATGTCGTCCGTGCCGCCCTTGAAGGCCAGGCCCAACACCGCGATCTTCTTGCCCCGGAAGGTCCACAGCGCCGAACGCACTTTCTGGAAGAAGCGACGCTTCTGTTCTTCGTTGATTCTCTCCACTTCCTTCAGCAGGCCAAAGTCGACGCCGAGCTGCTCGGCGACGTGACGGAACGCGGCGACATCCTTGGGGAAGCACGATCCGCCGTAGCCTACACCGGCGCGCAGAAACTTCGGACCGATGCGCGTGTCCATGCCGATACCGCGCGCCACTTCCTCTACGTCGGCGCCTGCGGCTTCGCAGATATTCGCCACCACGTTGATGAAGGAGATCTTCGTGGCAAGAAAGGCGTTGGATGCATGTTTGATGATCTCCGCCGCTTTGGTCGAGGTCTGCAGGATCGGCGGTGGGTTCGTCTCGCTGCACGGCCCCGGCACCGCGTTCGACGATCGATAGTAGGTCCCCGATGTCAGCGGCTCGTAAATTCTCTTCAGCAGATCGGCGGCGCGGTCGGTATCTGTGCCAATCACGACGCGATCGGCGTGCAGAAAATCGGCGACGGCAGTTCCTTCGCGCAGAAACTCCGGGTTCGAGGCAACATCGAAAAGCTCGTGATGCACCCCATTGCGCTCGATCACACGGCGCACCCATTCATTGGTGTAGACGGGAACCGTGCTTTTTTCCACGATGACTTTGTAATCGTCGATCGAGCGCGCAATCTCGCTGGCAACCGCGTCGACGTACGAAAGATCGGCATTGCCGGCGCGGCTCTGCGGGGTTCCCACGGCGATGAAGATGGCCTGCGCGGCTCGCGTGGCGGCGCGCAGATCGCTGGTGAACTCCACCGAGTGGCCGCGATGCCGGTTCAGCAGTTCCGGCAGATACTCCTCGTGAATCGGTACCCCGCCGGCCTCGAGCGTCCGCAGTTTGCCGTCGTCGTTGTCGACACAGATCACCTTGTGTCCCATTTCCGCGAAACATGCGGTCGCAACCAGCCCCACATATCCCGATCCCACAACTGCGATGGAGACTCGCTTAGTCATCGCCATCCTGATCGCTCCTCACTCCCGGGTGGCTTGCCGAAATGGCCCGTCTGCTGGTGTCCTGTGACGCCGATGGCCTGCACACCTTTTACGCGGACTGGCCTCATCCTACCATGCTGTTCCGGCAGATCGAGGGCCGTCCATTCAACGGTTCGACCTTGATTTAGAATGCTGATGTGATCGCGCTCGCCCACGCCGCCATGATGGCGCTGACCTGGATGTTCCTGATCGGACTCAGCGGCTCTTTGCTGGTCATCCTCATCAGTTTCTTCGAAGACCTCAGCGAACTTGTGGGCAAAGAGTAGCCGCGGAAAACCCAGCGTGGCTCCCGTCAAACGCCCCGTTTCCACCGAGCCCCGGGCCCGGCTCTTGTCCTTGCCACGGATGCTTCTCCTGGCGATCCTCGCAGCGCTGCTGCTCGATTTCTGCTTCCCGGTGGCAGGACCCATGCCCTGGTGGCATGGCTGGCTGGCCTGGGTCGCGCTGGTGCCGTTGCTTTTTGCCCTGCTCAGCGAAGGCGCCGCCCGGCATCCGCACTACCTTCGCCGGGCCGGGATCACAGGCTATCTGTGCGGACTGGTCTGGTACATCCTCAACTGCTACTGGATTTACCAGACGATGCTCTACTACGGGCACGTCCCGCCTTTCGGCTCAGCGGGCATTGTCGTCCTCTTCAGTGCTGTGCTTGGGTTGTACTTCGGCGCGTTCGGATTGGTTCTGGCATTCTTCCGGCGGCGATGGGGAACCGTACCCGCTCTCGCGCTGGCGCCATTTCTGTGGGTCGCCCTGGAATTGGCGGCTGCCCGGATCACCAGCGTTCCCTGGGACCAGCTCGGCTACTCACAGATCGACAACCTCTGGCTCACGCGCCTGGCGCCGTGGACGGGCGTGTACGGAATCTCGTTTGTCCTGCTGACCGGCAATGCTCTGCTGCTCGCGATCTGGCTCGTGCCCGCGCGCACACGTCGCCTGATCCAGGCCGTGTTCGTCTTTGTCATGCTGGCGATGCTGATCGCAACGTGGCGGGAAAACTCCCCGGTTCCTGCGCCCACTTCCGATTACGCCGTCCTGCTCCAGCCCAACATCGACGTGGCCACCAACGATAACTGGCAGGGGCCGGAGTGGGATGGCAGTGTACCCTGGCTCATCGATCAGGCGCGTGCCACCTGCACCCCGGCGTTCCCTGGTACGCCGGTGCCTGATGCCGCACCGCCGGACGGGACCTGCCCCGAGAACACGCCGCCGCCGGGCGTGGTCGTGTGGCCCGAGGTCGGCTCGTGGTTCCAGAGCGACGATCCCCGCACCCTGGCTCTGGTCCGAACGGTCGCCACCGCGGCGCACGCGCCCTTCATCGCGGGTATGTTTGGTCACGACGCGACGGGCACCTACAACTCGGCGCTCTTCATCGATCCCGATGGCGCCACTGCCGGCCGCTACGACAAGATCCACCTGGTGCCCTTCGGCGAGTTTGTGCCCTACCGTAATCTGTTCTTTTTCGCGAAAAAGCTTACGCATCAGCTGGTCGATCTGCAGCGCGGCCACCAGCGCAATGTCTTCCGGGTCAACGGGCATACGTTCGGCGTCTTCATTTGTTACGAGTCGGTCTTTGCCGACGAGGTGCGTCTCTTCGCGAAGAACGGCGCGCAGGTGCTGGTGAACATCTCCGACGACGGCTGGTATGGCGACACCAGCGCCCCCTGGCAGCACCTGAACATGGCGCGCATGCGCGCGATCGAGAACGACCGCTGGCTGCTGCGCGATACGAACAACGGCGTGACCACGGCCATCGATCCCGCAGGCCGGGTAACTTTCTCGGCGCCACGCCACACGCTCACGTCGCTGGTGGCGCGCTACGGCTACCAGTCCCGTCTGACCTTTTACACTCGGTACGGCGATGTATTTGCGTATTTCTGTTGCGTCGTTTGTGTGCTGGCGATCATCTTAGGGTTGCTGCCTGCAGGGAGAAGCGCCGATGACCGAATCTCGCCCTCCGCTTCCGCCGTTTAACGTCGACACCGCCGTGCAGAAGGTCCGCCTGGCCGAGGATGCGTGGAACACGCGCGATCCGGAGCGGGTGGCGCTGGCTTACACGGAGGACAGCCGCTGGCGCAACCGCACCGAGTTCCTGCAGGGTCGCGCGGCAATCGTCGAGTTCCTGCGCAGAAAGTGGGCGCGCGAGCTCGATTATCGCCTCATCAAGGAACTGTGGGGATTCCGCGAGAACCGGATGGCGGTCCGCTTCAGGTATGAATTTCACGACGACTCCGGCAACTGGTTTCGCGCTCATGGCAATGAGCTGTGGGAGTTCGACGAGAACGGCCTCATGCGGCGGCGGGAAGCCAGCATCAACGATCTGCCGATCCACGAAGCGGAACGCAAATTTCACTGGCCGCCGGGCAAGCGGCCGGCGGATCATCCGGGGCTGACGGAACTGGGAATGTGACGTACGCCGAAATGGAAACCGGCAGTCGATCCGGCACGGAATTGACAGCGTTTTCCGGCCGGGGCCAACGGCTCCAGGCTCTCGGCGATCCGCTGGTCCATTCGTTAGAATGGAGCCATGCTCTCCGATCTTGAATTCGCCTATGCTCCCGTCCGCGAAAAAGTGCGCGGTCTGCGGGAGTATCTTTGACGCGCCCCGGCTCAAAACTGAATTAGCTGCCCTCGAAAAGAAGCTGGCCGACCCGGCGCTGTGGTCGAACCCCGCGCAGTCGCAGCCCCTCATGCGCGACCGCAAGCGCATCGAGGCCCAGCTGGCTGATGACGCCGAGCTCGAGCGGCGCACGGGCGACGTTGAGGCGTATTTCGATCTGGCCCGTGAGGGTGAGGCGGTCGAGCCCGATCTCGAACGCGAGATCAAAGCCCTGGCCGAGGTCTCCGAGCAGATGGAGTCGCGCACCATGCTGTCGGGCGAGACCGATCCGCTGAACGCTATCGTCACCGTGCACCCGGGCGCCGGCGGAACTGAATCCCAGGACTGGGCCGAGATGCTGATGCGCATGTATCTGCGCTGGGCCGAGCAGCAGGGCTTCAAAACCGAAATGAACGACTACCAGGACGGCGAAGAGGCCGGCATCAAGTCGGCCACCTTCACCGTCCTCGGCGAGTACGCCTTCGGGCTCCTTTCCGGCGAAACCGGCGTGCATCGCCTGGTGCGTATCTCGCCCTTCGATCAGGCCAGGCGGCGCCACACGTCATTCGCCTCGGTCTTCGTTTCACCTGAGATCGACGACTCCATCCAGATCGAGATCAAACCGGACGATATTCGCACCGACACTTATCGCTCCGGCGGCAAGGGCGGCCAGCACGTCAACACCACCGACTCGGCCGTGCGCATCACGCACATCCCCACCGGCATCGTGGTGCAGTGCCAGAACGAGCGTTCGCAGCACAAGAACCGCGACAAGGCGATGAAGATGCTGCGTTCCCGCCTCTACGAGTACGAGCTGGAAAAGAAGCAGGCGGCGACAAAGAAGCTGGAAGACTCGAAACTGGACATCAACTTCGGCTCGCAGATCCGCAACTATGTGCTCCAGCCCTACCGCATGGTGAAGGACCTGCGCACACGCGTCGAAACCGGCGATGTCGACAAGGTACTGGACGGCGGCCTCGATCCCTTCATCCGCGGCTACCTGCTGATGAAGCGCCAGGGAACCATCCCGGTCGCGGCGGTCAGCTCCGACGACGATCTCGAATAGACCGATCTCGCTCCGGCAGAGTTTTCCGGCAACACAGTTCCTGCTGCGGCATTTGTTCCGGTACCGCGTCGGGGAAACATACAGTACAGGAAAGCCGAGAAGCCAGATGCGCCTGCACGCCACCCGGAGCGGCAGGGGTGCGAGCGACCTTCAATTAATCGGCACTCATGGCTTCGCTGGCGGGTTCAGCGGGGGTAGCTTCGGCTTCCACGCCCGTTGAGGGGAAGAAGATGCTGAAGACGGTTCCGGTGTGGCCGGTGACGCGGCTGCGCACCCGGACCGATCCGTGGTGCTTGCGAATGATCTGATCGCTGACCCAGAGGCCAAGGCCAGTCCCGGTGGTTTCCTTGGTGGTGAAGAACGGTTCGAAGATGTGGCGTCGCGCCTCCTGGGAAATGCCGCAGCCGGTATCGGCAACGGAAACCCGGATGCCGGGAACGCCGCGAACCGCTGTCGCATGCGCGCGGACGACGAGGCGGCCGCCGTCGGGGGTCATCGCATCGAGAGCATTGCTGACGAGGTTGGCAAAAAGCTGGCGGAGCTCTCCGGCAAAGGCGAAAAGGTGGAGGCTGCGGTCGTAGTCGCGGCGGAGGTCGACCTGCAGCGATTGAATACGGCCGAGGTGGAGGGTAATGACCGAGTCGAGCAGCTCGCCGATGTTGGACTGAGCCGGCAGCGTGGACTGGCGGTAGAAGCGGAGCGTCTGCTGTGTGATCTCCGAGACGCGCGTCACCTCCTGCTGGGCGAGTTCGGCGAAGTGCGCGGCTTCGGGCGAAAGGTTTTCCTGGCGGATGAGATAGAGGAGGTTCGTCACCGCTTCCAGAGGGTTGTTGATCTCGTGGGCGATGGAGGCGGCAAGGCGTCCGGTCGCGGCCAGCTTTTCGGTGCGGCGGAGGGTTTCTTCGCCGCGCTTCTGCTCGGTGGTATCAACGAGGATCGCGCCCACCCAGCGCGTGGCGTCGGTTTCAGTCCGGACGGGGTAGAGGTGGACCAGCCAGGTGCGGGAGCGGCGCGGCTCCGGCTCCCAGGTGAGCTCGAGGTTGCGGACCGGCTCGCCCGTCTGGAAGACGGTTTCGATATTGCGCTCCAGGCGCGCAGCGGTCGCGGGGGGCAGAATGCCGCCGACGCCGCGGCCGAGGTGCAGCGCGAAGGAGTAGCCGTTCATGTCGGCGAGAAACTGATTGACGCGGACAAAGCGGTACTTGCGATCGAAGAAAGCGAAACCGATGGGCGCGTTGGCCAGCATGGAGTCCAGCAGGGCCAGCGTCTCGTTCAGTCCGGCGCGCTGGTCCTCGATGGCAGCCACCATGCGGTTGAAGGCGATGGTGAGCTCGGCGGCTTCGTTGGAGGTTCGGACAGGAAGAGGAAAGTCCGGGCCGGGATCTTCCGGGTGCTGAATGAGGCGGCGCGTGGCGCGCGTGAGTAGGGCCAGCTGCCGCGTGATGGATTCCGCCAGAACAGCGGCGATCACGGTGCAGGCGATCACCACGAAGGCCGCCCAGAGAAGCGTGATGCGCAGCAGCGCGTGCGTGTCCAGGATGTCCTGGTGGTCGTTGGGATAGATCCAGGCGAGCGCCTGGATGTGGCCGCCGGCCACGATGGGGGTGACCACTTCCCACTGACCTTGGGTTCCCTGAAACATGACCGGTCCGGTGAGCGCGTGCAGGTAAGACTGCTCTTTCGCCGTGAGGGTGATTTTCCCCCTGCTGGTGGGATCGGTACTGGCCAGGGTTTTGCCGTTGAGGTCGGTGATTTGAGCGGCGCTCACGCTGGGCGACGTAGAGGCGACGCGGACGACGCGCTCAAACGATCCGGGGTGGGGATCGTCGAGGGCCAGCGAACCGAGGGC
>Ga0335072_10012092_pt1 | contig 12328 bp, 9 predicted proteins | sample Lox_Sample_21_FD_206725 | JGI IMG/M metagenome (GOLD analysis project Ga0335072, IMG submission 206725) | Soil microbial communities from Loxahatchee National Wildlife Refuge, Florida, United States - Lox_Sample_2.1 | ecosystem: Environmental > Terrestrial > Soil > Wetlands | place: USA: Florida...
GGCGCCGAAAGCGTCGGCATATTTGGATCGCGCACGTTGTCGCAGTTCGGAGTCCTGCGAACGGTGGCTGCGGTTGCGGTGATCGTAACGCTCGGCGGGCGACCTGGTGCGCAGCCTAGGGGTACATGCGAAAGGGGCCGACCCGTGCGGGCCGGCCCCTGTTGCCGTGCTCAGTAGGGAAGGTCGGCTTCGGTGAGTTCCGGTGCGTCCCAGTGGATGAAGGATTGATTGTCGCGTTCATGCCAGGTCTCGATGTGGCGGATCGAGTAGCCGCGTTGGCTGAGCGAAAGGTTGTCGTCGTGGGCGTCGAGGTCCGTGACGATGATTCCGTTGCTCAGTTCGGTCATGGCGGAGTTCCCTATCTGCATCAGCCCGATTGCTGATGGGCAGCGGGAATGCCGGGCTTCGTGACGGCTCAACCTCCGCGCAGGGAGGACCGGAGCCACGCGCAGCCACGCGCAGGCGCTTCTTCAGCGCCGAGCATGGCGAGCATGGCGAGGACCGGACTGAGCGGCCGCCTTGAGCGGCGCCCGCAGGGCGGGGTTGAACCGGCACGAAGCCCGGCATTACAATGAGAAATCAGCAGGCGAGCGGGTTTAGAGGGCCGTTTCGATATCGCAGCAGGCTGATAGCCGCGCCGTCGCGCGTCAGGCCGATGACTTCTGGCTCAATACAGTGAACGAGCCGTCGATATGGGTCATCCAAGGAGAACCATCCTGGTTTGACGGCGGGCGAACGCAGCAGCGACTTCGGTCGGCGGTTCGTGTCACCAGCCTTCAAACGCTGCCTCGTCGGCGATGACGACGGCGAAGCCTCGAACGCTCATGGCTTCCATATCCGCGCAACCGAGCGGGCGCTCCGGTCGGGAGAGGTTCAGAGTCTTCCCACGTTGCGCACTGTTAATGGTCGTTGCGTATTCGGTACGTGTGGCATGGCCATTGGCCTCCCCGGTCAAGGTTCAGACTTCGGCGGGGGCTTGTCGCCCCCGCCCAAGATCAGGCTTGTTGGGTCAATTCTGCGGCCAGGCGCACATAGACGTTGCCGTGGCACGGTTGCGGGGCGCACCAGCAGAACAGCCGGCGACCGTGCATCTGCCGCACCTTGGCGCGGCGCGTGGCGCTGGCCGCAAGCCTTGCGCGTTCGGCCACCTCGAACTTGGCGATGACGTCTGCGCGTGTGCCGTCGCGGCCAATGATGAATTCGTTGCCGAATTCCGTGCGCCGGTCGATGCGGATGTCGCTAGGCCGCATGGGTTCGCAGCGCAGGTTATGCACCGTTGTTGACATGGCGTGATGTCCTTGCAGCGAGGGCGGGACCGGCGAACCGGTCCCGCGGGGTTGGTCAGGCTGCGAAGGCGGCCATTTCGGTGGCGGCGGACTGTCGGCTGACGTTCTCGCTGGTGGGGCGGGGTGCCTCGTAGGGCTTCCAGTCTTCCCCGATCATCTGGGCGTAGGCGTCCACGGCACCCTGGGCGGCGGCCAGAAGGGCATAAGCCTGCAAGCCCATTTCAGCAGCGAAGCTGCGGGCACGCGCGGCACGGTCCTCGAAGCCGGAGGGGCCGTCCCGGTCTTCGTCGCGGTTGTCGTTCGCAAGGCGGGTGGTGAGGTCTTTCGCCTGGCTCACCTTCTGGCCGTAAAACTGGCCAGCCCCGCACGCGGACGCAACAAACGAGCCGACGATGCGCTGCAGGTGCATGGCCATCGCACGCTCGTTGAGGTTGTCCACCAGGGCGTTTGCGGAGCGCACCATGTGTTCTTCCGTGGCTTCCCGGATGGCGTGGAAATCGACGGGTTCCAGCCCGAAGGTGCGCGAGAGGTTCGCGGCCAGTGCTTCGTGGGGGCAGATCGCGACGGCAAGCTCAAGCGTATAGGTCTGCCGTTGATCGGTGCGGCGGGATTGCGTCCTGCCCTGTGTCTTGGCAGGCGCGGGCTTGTTGCCTTTCGCGGGCTGGCGGGCGGCGGTCATGGCCGCGCCTATGGCGGTGTCAGCCTTGCCGGCAGCGGTGGAAGGGGCGATGTTCTGAGCAGCCTGGGACATGATCTACGACATCCTGTTCCGGTTAGCCCTCGCTTGGTGTTGGTAGCACTGAGCGGGGGCGATTTGTTTGCGGTCATCAGTAACCGCATCTGTATTATGCATATCCCTAAGTATTATTCGAGCAGAATACGACGTATGTACCTGATTTAATGTGGGTATTCTCTATTGACTACTTGATCAAAACGAGCATTTTTCTTGAGCGCCCTGCGGGGTCCGGGGCCGGCGAGGCCCCGCTCGGCGACGAAAGCGGCGGGAAGACGACATTTTCCTCGTCCCGCCCTGCGATCCGCACAACGGCCGGGGCGGCTCGGGGTCAAGGCCGCATGACGAGGTGGTGGGGGTAGGTCACGAGTGCGTGGCCGCTTGGCCACGCAGCCCGAAGGGCCGGCCGTCTTCGGCCGCTCGTGATCCGAGGCAGATTGATCGGTGCGGCCTTGAAGCCGAGCCGCCCCGGCAGTTACGCTGGACGCATGGCTGCGACGTCGGCTTCCCGTTGCGTGCCCCCGGAGGGGGTTGAGGAGCCGACATACGGATCTCGGGTAATGTATGTCGCTTGGGTTGTAGAGATGACGCCCGAGCCCATGCGTGAGGGATGATAGCCCGAATGGGGCGAGACGCGCTGCTTCGCGTGGCTCGCGTCCTCTTGGCGGGCTTGCTTGGCCCGCTTAGAGGACCTCAGCCCGACGCCCGCGCAGCGGGGGGCACGCGCTAGTTCTGAAGAGCGCGCCCGACCGGTACGGAGGTGTACGAGCGGACGCTATATGGGACTGCGACGACGAAGCCACGGTCGGTGAGGCTCGACATAATCTCACGTGCCAAGGGCGGCAGGCTCCCCCACCCGCCTGCGGCACACTTCCTGCAAGAATGTGACCATCGGCGATCCACCACCGTCGGCAGATAAGACGACTGAATAGTCCGTCGCGCAAAGACGCAAACGTCCGGTCGCTATCGCGAGTAGAAATTCGGTGGCAGCGCCACCACGCGGAGTACGCGATGCATTCATGATGCGCAGAATTAGGCGACTAAGTTCACGGCTTTCACCGGTGGCATCCCCGAAGTTCATCTCGAACGGATAGGCAGCACGCAGGATGCTCGCCTGGACAATATCATCATTGAAGCGTCCAAAATTGCCAGGCGCCAACAGTGTCTGCTGGAACCAGTTGCTTTTAATGGCTGACACACTTCCTAACCGTTGGGCGTTTGCGCGCAGCTGCTGGAGCACGGATGCAATTGTGAAAAAGACGTCGGCCTGCGTGTGATGTGCTGTACAGGCCGCGGGCGGCCAGAATACGAAACCAGGCTGGAGGCTAAGCATTCGCCCGGGTGCATTTCCGAGAAACAAATCGTCTTGCATTGCCTCGGAGGTCTTCCGTAGCCGGGTGATTCGTTCAGAGATCATATTGCCTAGACTGGCCGGCACAAGCTCCGCAACATGCGGGTCAATCAAGAGCCGAAGTTCCGCAGCCCATGCATTGTTCTCCGTTGACACTGGAAGCACCATCTTCTCAATCTCTATGAACTCGTAGGGGTAGGGATTGACTGTTTGGACGAGTGTCCGGCCTAGGGTAGCGCGTCGCTGCTCTCCGTTCGTCTTGGAGAATCCTACGAGATAAAGTAGCGGCGCCCTCGGAACGATGCTGCGCAGGTCGCGGCTGATGTCGAGAAGGGTACGTCCGCTCTCAATCACCGCAGCTACTATCGCGATCGCTGACTGTGTGTCGGGCGTAATGACATTGAGATCATCGCGTGTTATTACAGCAGCAGTGCCTCTCGCGAATGCCGCCACTCTTTCGGCCAGCGCGACCGAGCCCGCATCAATCGCGATCGCATGACTAAGGCTTGCGGGCAGCGATCGCCTCAGGACATAGTCGAGGCGTTCGCCGAACTTTGGACTCGCGAAAAGCGCATGAGGCGATATGTCAAATTGGCGGGGCTGGCGGCTAATATTTCGTCCAAGACCAACCGCGAAAATTCCCTGTCCGGCCGTTCGCTCTATCAAGTCATTGAGACCAGGCGGCGCATCACCCTTCGCTATCAACAATGGCTCCTGCTGGGGGCCAGCAAACTCAAATTGATCACCTTGAAGTTTGATGGCGAACGAACCGGCAGCACAAATGCTGCAACTACTTGAATCTTCTACGGCCGGTAATGTCTTAATTCCAGCCGGATTGTCCCGATCATGTTGACGCAAATTACAGACGATTCCGCTCCCGCTCTTATCCTCCCCCAGAAAAAGAATGTGAGCGATGTGCGACGGCTCAAAGCCCTGTTCGCGGATGAGCCTCGACGCGAGTGATCCGCTCGAAGATGCGGAGATGAGCACGAAGGATTCTTCAACACGTTCGAAACGGTAATCGGTCATGCCGGCGTAGGAAGAAAAATTGTCCGCGAGAATGGGGATCGCTCCAGTGAAAGAGATACGCTGTTCATTGATCGCAGCCACGACAGCATAGAGTGACGGAGTATCTAGGTAGGCGATCGACGCGCGATCGGGTACGAAAGGCAGGGTGCAGAAACCGATGAAGGCGATTTCAGCACCGCGCGCCAGAATGTTCGATAGACGTATAAAACGTTCGGTGTGGCGCCCCGATGGATTCTCGAAATGGTAGGTGGCAGTCGATTCGACAAAGCCGTGTCGTACATTAAAGATGCCCGTGAGAGCGCGACGCTTGAAATCGTCGAAGGTTACGGGTCGTCGCGGCGCCGGGCCACTGATACGCTCACGCTCGCATTCAATCCCCGTGCTATCGTACGCTGTAAGAGTGATGGTTGTGCGGCCGCCCAGACGCGCAAGGGTCGCCTCGTTGAGCGGCTGAGTCCGAAGGGCTTCGACGGTCTCATTGAAGGCTGGCCCCCGCACGACAATAAAAAGCTCGTCTGGCACAAGGTTCGCCTCAATCTCGGCTTCAACAACGGTTGCGAGCGCTTCCGAATCGAGTGTTGGGGTTGCCACGAACACCATGAGCACGTCGTAAGTTATGCGCGAGCGGCTGATGTCGAAGCGGAACGCGAAGAGCGGGCTCATCGTCACCGCCTCATTGGCACGATGATGGTCAATAGGCTGCCTGCCACGGGGGCGAGCGCTACCAATTCGGCGGCGCGCCAGCGCTGGAGAGCTCGCGAACCCTCTACAGCTTCGCCCGGAGTAGAGAAATCTATGAAAAACGAAAGACGACCGGTTCGCAGACGGAGGAATCCCCGCTGGCGGCGCAAGACGCGTATGACATGCGGAAGACCTTCGCCGAACCGGCTCTGTCCCTTGGGACTGCCGCGACTGAAGCATTCGCGAACCGCCCGCTCCTCCTGCTCTTCCGACAGACGATCAAGTGAAAGGCCCGTCCAGCTAGTAGCAAAGCCAGGACCTGAATCAACGATCGACAGCTCAAACAGATGAGTTTGCGCTGCACCCTCAGGCGGTCGCAGCGACCGACAATAATGCGCGAGAGGCGCAAACTCCTCTACCATACGTTGGAGATCGCTGGGAGTTATGCCGAGATGCGTCGTTCTTAGCGCTCGGATCGAGATTTCGAGAATATTCCCATTCGCGTCCACTAACGCGTGGTCATCAGTATTCTTGAATATCTCGTAGAGCATGCTGCCGATCGCTTCGGCGGCTGCTGGATCGAGCAATAGACGATACTCCGGGGGGATGGTGTTACGAAGTAGCCAGCCCGCCAGGGCCCGAAAATTCTCTCGCGGCCGCAGTTCAGACCCACCCCGACGACTCGGCTGGTACAGAAGGTACGGCGCGCCGCGACCAAGATGGTCCGCACACACGATTTCCGCCGAGGGCCCCCGATAAGCCTGCTTAGGTTGTACTCCTTGAAGCTGGTCGAGTCTGGCGAGCGCAGCTCCCTTCACTTGTTCGGTTACGACTACGTCCGGTTTGACCCCCCCAATCGCATCGGCGCACAGGGCCGCGGTCAGACCGGACAGTCGGCGGACAAAATCATCGATTTGGTCGTCGGTAGGAGAGGCGATGAAGGTTTCGAGCTGCCGCGGTGTGCTACGTTGCGCCCAAGTGACGATGACCTGCGCCAATGCTGCTTCGGCGCCACCGGCGAGATAGCGAATATTAGTCGGGAGCCTTAGCGGCTCGGCCATAGGCGCCCGACCAAGCTCGGAGAGAGCGCGCTCGCATGCGGCTATCGTTGACTGGGCTGCGATTCGCACGGCACCCCCCTTTCGCCTCATGTGACCCGAGTGTGTGGGTCGCGTCCAGACTGAATCGGTAGGTGCAACCAGGGCGCCCCAGGAGAAGTTCGCTGTGCCGCCTCAGCGGAAGTGCCTGCACTCAGGTGATGCCCCTGACGCAGGCCGCCCGCGTCCGTCGGTCATGGGATTCCCATCGAGGGTTGTCGGATGGATGTAAGGAAGGCGGCGGCGCGCGGCGTGGCCCCCCCGCCCCCCCCGCGACCGGTGGATCAGAACGGACTCTCGTCGTCAGGATCGCCGCCTGGGCCGGTCGGACCCGGCGGCTGTCCCCCGGCAGGCCGCTCGCCATCGCGCCTGCTGTCGAGGAAAGTCAGCACACCATTGTACGGCATGAGGTGGATCTCGGTGCTGTAGCGGTCCGCACCCGACTGGTCCTGCCACTTGCGGGTGGTGAGCTTGCCTTCCAGGTAGACCTTCGCACCTTTCTCCAGGTAGCGTTCGGCTACTTTTCCGAGGCCATCGTTAAAAATCACCACGCGGTGCCATTCGGTGCGTTCGCGACGCTCGCCGCTGCGTTCGTCCTTCCAACTCTCAGTGGTGGCGATGCTGAGCGTGACGACACGCCCGCCGCTCTGCGTGGTGCGGACTTCGGGATCGCGACCCAGGTTCCCGATCAGTTGGACGCGGTTGAGGAATCCGGACATCGTTTCATTCCTTCAGTTGTTCGCCTCGAGATGGCCCCGGCTCCGTGCCGGCGTCGTTCCCTCGGGTACGGTCGATGGAAACCGGTGTCCGGACCGCCCGTCCCCGAGCGCCGCGGCTGGCGCGGGAGCGTAGCGACACGGAAGCGGCGCGAGCCGAAGGCGCTTCGCCGGCCATGACAGGCGCACGTGCGCGCCTGGGCTGCGAAGCGGGGATGCGGAAGCCGGACGGAGACCGGTTTAGACCGCGGATCGACCCGAGGGGACAGGCGACGGTGCGGAGCCTGCGCGTTTCCGCGCATCTCTCTCTCCAGTTCTCCGTTGTGCAGTACGGCGCTCATGCTGCGGACGCCTGGGATGCTGCGGGGAGTGCGGCCAGTCGTTCCAGCCGCTCGATGTCCCTGATGAGGCGGAGCATCTCCGGCATGAACGCGGGTTCGAGGCGCGTCGCGGTGTCGATGTAGCGGTTCCATGCGGCGCGGTCCCAGGTTGTGCGGTCGTCAACGTGGATCTGCCGCCCCGCGCCATGGGCGACGGCCTTCTCACAGGCCGCAACGAGATCGGCCTCGTGCTCGGCGAGGCGCTGGCGCCGGACAGCGATGGCATCGCGAAGCCGATTGCGGTCGAGCGACGGGTGGAACCTGGTCACGGCGCGTGCTGATGACGCGACGGGAGGGCCCCCGCCCGGTGTCATGTGGGTCATGGCCGGGTTTCCTTGATGGCAAGGAGAAGCCCCGACCCGCTTCAGCGGGCCGGGGCTGGTGCGTCACTCCGCGGCGGCGGGCAGTTGGTCCTCGCCAAGGTCGGTCCATGGACACGCGTCGGAGCCGTCGTCGGGGCACTCATCGACGCCGTCCCCGGTGCCCTCCCCTTCCCTGCCCGTCGCGTCGTCCTCACCGCCACGTTCATCCCAGTAGCTCGGCGGGCGCGTGGCCTCGGCAATTTCCTCCGGGGTTGGTGCGAACAAGGCGCTCGGGTGGACGTAGGTACCGTCCTTGAACCGCTCGATCAGATTGGCGCGGGTGTCCTTGCCCCGTGACCCGATCTTGACCCCTTCGGCTGCCGCGGCCTTCTCGAGCGCGGCCTTCGAGAGGCAGGCGAGGAATTCCTCGGTGGCCATGTTCGGCAGGAAGAGCTTCGCATCGATCGCATCGCCGGCGACACGCGCAACGACGCCGCTGTTCGTCATATTGTCACGGCAGGACAGCGCAATTTGCAGCATCGCGCGGGCGGCCTTGCGCACTACGTCCTGGTCGGTCGCGAGCACCCCGCCCTCGATCAGCCCGCACGCAAGCGCCTCGCGGCCGGTGCGTCCCCCCTCCGCCGCACTCTGGATCGATACGTTCTTGCCACCAAGGGCGAGGACGAGCAGCGCGAGCAACGTGCCGTCATCGATATCGCGATCCTGCAGGGCCTGGTGAAGTGCGGCGGTGCGCAGGTCGCCGACGATGGCATTGCCCTTCTGCGTGACGTCGGGCCGGGATTTCGGCTGCGGTGTTTCGGACGCCGTCGCCCCACGACTCTTGCCGGGTTTGGCCGTGCGCTTATCCGCCTGCACCCTGTAGGCAATCGTCTTGACCTCGCCAGTGTGCGGGTCGAGGTAGTGCCCGATCACGTCGGTCTTGCCGGGCTTGCTGTAAACCTGCTCGGCTTTCTTCGGCAGGACAGGACGGCCGTACTCGTCTTGCGCGAGAAGGGCTCCGCGTTCTGGGAGGTTGTTCGCCAGCCATTCCTGCTGAGCGCCGAAGAAGCCCTCGACGTTGGTGGTGTACCGGCCATCCTCGCCGGCCGGGACGAACAAATCATCCTCCCAGACCACGCCGTAGGCGCGCGCGAGGTCGTCGTCGAACTTCGCGGCCGAGGATGGGATCCGCCGCTTCGACAGCGCGCGTGCGATCTCGTGCCAGTAAACTTCCTGACCTTTCTTCGGCCTGTTCTTCTTCCAGACCTGCGTTTGCTCCTCGATAGTCGCCGCCGCGATCGTGCGGAGCTGTTCCTCCGTGGGCATGCTGCCCTGCGCCATCACGTCCAGCATCGGTGTATGGAGGTGCGCGAGCAGCTTCAGTCTCTTCACCGTTCGGACCGGCAGCGCGAGCGCGTCAGCGACGGCCTGTTCATTCCAGTGCGGGTTTTGTTTCTCCAGATTGTCGATGCCGCGCCAGATATCCACGCTGTTCATCGACGCGCGGATCAGGTTCTCGGCCAGCGAGTCCATCGGGTCGATATTGCCGGGCTCGGTCTCGATGACGATGATCGGGTTGAGCCCGAGCTTGATGGCAGTCCTCACGCGGCGATGCCCGGCCCTGATGACCAGGTCGCCATCTTTCTCCGCGACGATTGGCGGCTGGATGATGTTACGTGCCTGGATCGACGCGAGAAGTTGCTCATCCTGTGCCGGCGGCACCGGCGCGATGCGCGGGTTGTTCGGGTTTGGCTTGAGTGTACGCGGATCGACGCTGCGAAGTTGCATGACGGGGGTGCGGAGTTCCATGACTCGCTCCTGTGTGGATCGGTTCTGTCCCCCTTCTGCTTCGGGAGACCCTCCCGGGCCGCCGCAGTCGCGGCCGGCGGGGCAAGGGCGCGGCGCAGCCGCGGGCGCGTATCGCGCGCCGGACCCTTGCGGCGGCGGCCGTCACTGCGGCACCGGCGCCGCTATTTCAGAACAGGCTTGTCTGTCCGCTTTGATGTGCGGTGCGGTGGGTTTTCGGCGGGGCGCCCGGGTGCAGGATCGGCGCGCTCGTTTGTGAAGACACCGGTGTGCCTTCATGTTTCTCGCGAAGCTTCACGAGGAGGGCTCGCTCCGCTCCCTCGACCTCCGCCGCGCGTAGCTCGCGATATGCGCCGAGGAGATTACCCTCTCGCAACCGTGCGAGTACCGCGCGTTCGACATCGCAGAATGTATGGCGGGGGTCGCCGCACGGGACCCACGCGAGCGTCTCTTCGAGGAAGGCCATCTTGCCTTGCAGGTCCCGGAAGAAGTGATTGTAGAAGCAGCCGCGCTCGAAGTGCGCGATATGTCCGAATGAGAGGGCCAAACGCCGGTACAGATTCTGCGTGAACAGGGACTCCCTGAAGTCGGCAGCGATGAAGCGGCACAGGGCATTCGCGAACGCGGCTTTCTGCGCGGCACTGTTCCACTTGGTTGCGGTGAATTCGGCATCGGTGAAGAGCGGGCGCGTGAGCGCGCTCGTGTCGAAGACCGTCATCGGCCTGGTCCATCGGTTGGGGGAATGATCTACGCTGCGAGGGGCTGCGGATCGGATGATCCGCTGCTCTTTCCGGCCAGGTCGGCCTCGAGTTCCGCCATGCGGGCCAGCTTGTCGTCGAGCTCGCCCTGCAAGGGGAACGGCTCGCCGAGACGGGCCTCGTAGCCCGCGAGCCGCGCATGTGCGTCGCGCTCGCGTCGCGCCTGTTCTTCCCGCTCCGCTTCAAAGCGCTCCAGTGCGTGTTCAAGACGGGCGATCAGACCCATCGGTGTCTGATCCGGATCGACCGCAAGCTCATGGTCGTAGCCGATGCGTTTCAAGATCAGGGTTGCCTCGAATCCGCTGGGAAAGGCCCGCCTTGCGTGACAGACAAGCTCAAAGCCGCCGATCGCGCCGACCATGTGCTTGCCGACGCGCCGCGCCCGTTCAGCGAGTCGGACCTTCGACAGCAGAAGCGTGCCGGCGATGCGCCGGTCGGAGACAACCCGGTCCTCCAGCGTCATCGCGAACGCATCTCCACGTGTGGGCGTGCGGCGCGTGAGGTCCTGGGCGATACCGGCGAGCCGGTCCTGCGCCGCCGCAATGTCGCTGCGCGCATTGGCGACCTGACGGCGGACGTTGAGCTGATCGTCGAAATGCGCGGCGCGCTGGCGTTCCAGCCTGGCAATCTCGCCGGCGAGTCCGGTTTTCTGGATCAGCCTGTTGTCCCCCGATGCGATCGCCTTGGCGAGCGCGAACTGGTTGGCCTGGCTGCCGGTATCTTCGAGGGTGCGGATGCTACGATCGCCGGAGAGCGCCGCGGCGATGAACCGAGCCTTACGCTCGTTGTTCTGCCACATGGTGGCATCCATCGAGCCGAGTGTGGCATAGGCGTAGATCTCGATCTCGTCGTGCTGGTTGCCCTGCCGCTCGATGCGTCCCTCGCGCTGTTCGATCTGTGACGGCAGCCAGGGGACGTCGAGATGGTGCAGCGCTTTCAGGCGAAGCTGGACATTGACCCCGGTTCCCATCGTATCGGACGAGCCGATCAGGATGCGGATTCGGCCGGCATTGAAGTCGTTGAACAGACGTTGTTTGTCGGCCGACCGCTTGTAGTCCTGCATGTAGGCGATCTCGCCGGCCGGGATGCCAAGCCGCACGAGTTCCTGCTTGATCCAGCGATAGGCCGAGAACCCTCGCTTCTCTTCCACGCTGAGCGTGCCGAGGTCCGAGAAGATGAGCTGTCCCGCGCCAGGCTGCGGAAACGGCGTGCCGTCGAGGTGCCGGTAAAAGTTCTGGCCTGTCTCCTGATAGATGCGGTGGACGTTCGCGATCAGCTTGTTGAGCTTGTTCTCCGGCTCATTGTCGTTGCCGGGCCAGACGAGCCGCATGTCGATGGCGGCATGCCGGCCGTCGGTGATCACCGAGAGCAGGATGTCATCGCCCTTCTGTACCCGGCGCGTCCGCTGCTCGATCTCCGTGATCCGCTCGGCGAGGATCCGCTGATAGTCGCGGAATATCTCGCTCGCCGGAGCGGTGATGAGCTGCCGCTGCCCACCCTTCAGCGCCGGCAGCTTCAAGTATTGGCGCAGGTCCGCCTTCTGAACGACGTCGGCGACCGAGCGGAAGATGTCGATCAGCTCGGGGACGTTCACGAACTCGCTGAAGCGCTCGACCGGCTTGTAGCTCCCGGACGGCTGCAGCTCGAGCTCGGTGCGGGTGTCGCCAAACGCCGATGCCCAGGCATCGAACTCGTGGATGCCTCGTGCGCGCAGCGCTTCCGCAGCCTGGAAGCGGAGCAAGGTGTACATCTCGCCCAGGGTGTTGGTGATAGGCGTGCCGGAGGCCTGGATGAGCGCGCGACCAGGATTGCGTTCGTCGATGAAGCGGGACTTCACGAACAGGTCCCACGCCCGTTGCGACCCATCCGGATCGACGCCCTTCAGGTTGACCCGGTTGGTCGCGAAGCTGAGCTTGCGGAACTCCTGGGCCTCATCGACGATCAGCTGATCGACGCCAATCTCCTCGATCGTCAGCATGTCGTCGCGCCTGGCCTTCAGGGATTGCAGGCGTTCCTCCAGCTTCTCCTTCATCGCCTCGATGCGCTTGCGCGTCGTGTTGTCATCCGAGTCTGCACGGACCTTGACCGCCTCGTGCATGGCGATCTGGTCCTCGATCAAGCGCTGCTCGAAAGCGCTCGGCACCGCGATGAAGCGGAAGGCCGAGTGCGTGATGATGATCGCGTCCCAG
>Ga0335072_10012096_pt1 | contig 12326 bp, 13 predicted proteins | sample Lox_Sample_21_FD_206725 | JGI IMG/M metagenome (GOLD analysis project Ga0335072, IMG submission 206725) | Soil microbial communities from Loxahatchee National Wildlife Refuge, Florida, United States - Lox_Sample_2.1 | ecosystem: Environmental > Terrestrial > Soil > Wetlands | place: USA...
CGGTCGGAACGGACGCTGGATCAGGAAAGGGCAGCAACCGCGTCGAGCGGAACGCCGAGCCTCGACGCCGGAGGTTTGATCATGCCTCAGGATCAGGCCGCATCCGCGCAAATTGCCGCGGACGTGGAGCATCTCTATTGCCCGAGCGCGCAGCCGGATATGGCGGGCAGCCGCGTCCTCGGAGTGATCGGCGGAACGCCGGATGCACCCGAGGTCGCCTATCTGAACGAGCTGCTGCCTGTAACCGACGAAGTGCTGGGCATGGCCGCACCCGTCAAACCAACGCAGGTGCTTCGCTTCGCCGCTCCCTGCCAGGAGAAAAAATGCTGCCACTTCGACGGCAAGGATTGCCGTCTGGTCACGCGCATCGTACAGATCCTTCCCGCCGTGACCGACGGCCTGCCCGCCTGCCTCATCCGCGCCACTTGCCGCTGGTACCAGCAGGAAGGCAAGGCAGCCTGCTTTCGCTGCCCGCAGGTGGTTACCTATGTCGCTGAACCAAGCGATCAGATGCGTCTCGCGGCTGAAGGCAAGGTCTGAGGACATGGGTGGGGTAGTTCCGCGGAATTTCTGACGTCGTCGCCGCTCCGGCAGCCTATTGAGGCTGAACGGGCGGAGTGGCCGAGGCATGGGGCTGCGAGTCGAGCGCGGTTGCTTTCTGGCGTTCGAGGGCGGCGCCAGCGGCGTCTCCCTGCTGGGCGAGAGCATCGGCGAGGGCGCGGTGGGCGTCGGCGTAGGTGGGATCGGCGGCAACGGCCTGGCGGAGCTGGACGAGAGCGTCGGCGAGCTTACCCTGTTTGAGAAGCTGGGTGCCGCTGTCGAGGTTGAACTTCGCGCGCTGGCGGCTGATGGCGACGCGGCTGAGGTCGGCCGCTTTTTTGCGCTCGGCGGCGGCTCCGGCGATGTCTCCCCGCTCGGCGAGGATGGAGGCGAGGACGATGTGGGGGCTGGGCTGGCTAGGGAGAAGCTCGATGGCGCGGCGAAGGGCGGGGACGGCCTTATCGGGCTGGTCCATCTGCTTGTAGACGCTGCCGAGAATGGACCAGGCGTCTCCGTTGTTGGGGCGCATGGCCAGACTTTTTTCGAGATCGCGGGCGGCGTCCGGAAAGCGGCCCATCTGCATATATAGGATGCCGAGGGTGAAGGGCGGGTCGGCGAGGCTGGGGTCTTCCTGCGCGGCTTTTTCGAGCGCGGGAATGGCTTCGGAGACCTTGTCTTGGAGCTTGAGGGCGAGGCCGAGGTCGTAGTTGAGCTGCGGGTTGTCGGGATCGAGGGCGAGACCGGCGCGGAACTCGGCAATGGCGTGTTCAAGGTCGGCCTGCTGCAGCCAGGCTACGCCGGTGTCTTCGTGGAGGATGGCGTTCTGGGGGTCGAGCGCGAGGGCGCGCTGGTAGCAGGCGAGGCCGTTTTTGGCGTCTCCGGTCTGGACGAGGGCGAGGCCGAGGTTGGTGAGAGCGGCGGGATCAGCGGGGCGGGCGGCGACAGTTTCCTGAAAGAGCGGGATGGCGTCTTTGGTCTGGCCGGCGCTCTGAAGAGCGAGGGCGAGAGCGTATTTGGCGTCGATGGAGCCGGGATTGAGCTGGAGGGCATGGCGGAAGGCGGCGATGGCGGCATCGTTCTCCCCGGCGGCGGCGAGGGCGCGGCCAAGTTGGAGGCTGGACTGGAGGTCGTTGGGGGCGAGGGCGACGGCCTTTTGCAACTCGGCGATGGCTGCGGGGTAGTTCTGCTGAACCAGGAGAAGCGAGCCGAGATGGAGATGGGCGGAGGCGAGGTTGGGATCGAGCTGTAGGGCGCGGTCGAACTCGGGGCGGGCGTCGGAAAGCTTGTTCTGCTCGGCGAGGACAGTGCCGAGGCTGTCGTGGAGGGCGGCATTGTTGGGGTCTTGCGCGAGGGCCTGAACGAGCTTTGCCCGGGCGGACTCGGGATCTCCGGTGGCATCGAGGGTGCGGGCATAAAAGGCGAGATCGCCGGGGGCGAATTGGGCTCCCGAGGTGTCGAGCTGGCGGAAGAGTGGAAGCGCTTTATTGTAAGCATTTAGCTGAGAATAGCTAAGAGCAAGGTTTAAAGTTGCGGTATCGTCCCTGGGGTCGAGGGTATGAGCTTGCTCCAACTCAGGGACGGCGGCGGTGGGGTTTCCTTCGGCGTATAGGACGGCTCCGAGGGCGCTGTGGCCGGCGGCGACCTGAGGGAGAAGCTGGACGACTTTGGCGAATTCAGCCTGGGCGAGGGTGAGGTTGTTCTGGTCCATGGCGGCGTGGCCGGCGCGGAAGGCTTCGCTGGCGGCCTGGACGGTAGCCTGATCGGGGGTTTGCGCGGAGGGCCGGCCGGAAGAGTTGCCCGGGGCGGGCGGTGTCTGGGAGATCGCAGCAGCCGGAATTGACAGCAGGGCGATCCAGACGAGGCTCTTCATCACCAATGGATTGTAATGCGCGGGGCGGAGCGCGTGCCCATCCGGGATGCTCGGGCGCAACCCGATGCATAACGTCTGGCGCTGTCTCTCCCTTCCCTGTAAAGTTCTGCGTGAGGGAGAAGCATGAGCCGAGTAAGGCTGCTGGTGGGAACGCACAAGGGCGCGTTCGTTCTGAACGCTGATGGCGCGCGCAAGGACTGGACGATCTCAAGCCCGTTTTTCGCCGGCTGGGAGGTCTATCACATGAAGGGGTCTCCGGCGGATCCGGACCGCATTTACGCCTCGCAAACATCGGGCTGGTCGGGGCAGGTGATGCAGCGATCGGATGACGGCGGAGATACGTGGCAGGCGGTGGGCAACAAGTTTGCTTACGACGGTGTGCCCGGCACTCACCAGTGGTACGACGGAACACCGCACCCGTGGGAGTTCAAGCGGGTGTGGCATATCGAGCCTTCACTGAGCTGTCCGGATACTGTATATGCCGGGGTGGAAGATGCCGCGCTTTTCCGGTCAAGCGATGGAGGGCAGACCTGGCAGGAACTCGCAGGGCTGCGCCAACATGGGACGGGGCCGGCGTGGCAGCCAGGCGCAGGCGGCATGTGCCTGCACACCATTCTGCTCGATCCGACGAACCCGGAACGGATAGTGATTGCTATTTCCGCGGCCGGGGCATTTCGCAGCGATGACGGAGGGCAGTCGTGGAGGCCGATTAACCGCGGCCTGCGATCGCAATTTATCCCCAACCCTACGGCGGAAGTAGGGCATTGTGTCCACCATATCGCCCGGCATCCTTCGCGTCCCGACACGCTGTTCATGCAGAAGCACTGGGACGTGATGCGATCGGACGATGCGGGAGATTCGTGGCGGGAGGTCAGCGGCAATCTGCCTACCGATTTTGGCTTTGCGATCGATGTTCATGCGCATGAGCCGGAGACGGTGTACGTTGTGCCGATTAAAAGCGACTCGGAGCATTTTCCGCTAGACGGGCAGCTGAAGGTTTACAGGAGCCGGACGGGCGGCGAAGAGTGGGAGCCTTTGACCAAAGGGCTTCCGCAGAGCCACTGCTATGTGAATGTGCTGCGCGACGCGATGGCGGTGGATTCCCTGGACAGCTGCGGAATCTACTTCGGAACGACTGGAGGCCAGGTCTATGGTTCGACCGATGGCGGCGACAGCTGGCAGGCGATAGCGCGGGATCTTCCGGCGGTGCTGTCGGTAGAAGCACAGACGATGCCATGAGCAGGGTGGTGCGCGTGGAACTGCCGGCGCATCTGTGCGTGCTGGCCGGGCTGGGCCGCGAGGTGGAGGTGTCAGTGGAGGGCGCGGTGACGCAGCGGGCGATCCTGGATGCGCTGGAGGCTAAATACCCGGTGCTGCAGGGGACGATCCGGGATCATACGAGCGGGCTCCGGCGGCCATTTCTCCGCTTCTTTGCCTGCGAGCAGGATTTGTCCCACGATTCGCCGGACGATGCCGTCCCCGACGCAGTGGCGGAAGGCCGGGAGCCGTTCCTGATTATTGCCGCCATCGCGGGCGGGTAGCAATAGAAGATGGCAAGAGCAGGCCCCACTCTGTGTCGCCAAAGCGGGGCGCTGGTGATGCCGCGGAAGACGCGGGCGATTTTGTCAAGAGGCGAGCTGATAGTTGGAGTTCTGAATGTTGACGGTGAGCTGCTTGCTGACGCCATTGACCAGCATGGATGCAACGTGATTCGGGCCGTTCGGGATCTTTGCGAACTGCACTGATATCTTTACCGCGTCGCTGGGGTCGTTCAAGTAGCTATTGACGTAGAAGCTCTGCAGGCCTTTCTGCTGGCGGTTGAAGACGAGCGTGACGGTGTCATTGGGCTTGAGAAAGCTGGTGATGACGAGCGAAATGACTCCTTCCGCGCCGGGCTTAATTGAGACGTTGCCCTTCTGGAAAGCGTCCTGGAAAGTGTCCGGGTCGAACTGAGCGTATTGCTTGGCGAGCGCGGCGATCTGCTGGGCGTAATCCTCGAACTCCTCTTTCTTCTTGGCAACAATCCGCTGCTTGAAGCGACCGCCGCTGGGCTGCGCCGCGGGCGTGGCATTTATCTCCTGCTTTTGCTGCTGGCCATCGGGGCCGATCCTCACCAGATAGGTGCTGACTTTCTTGACTTCGCCTTTGAGACTGATGGTCTGCTGCTCCTGCCATGTGTAGTGGGCGAGCATCTGTTTGTTCGCGGCGGTTGACGCCTTGATTTCCTGCACGCGCTGCTGGAGCTGGGGATTCTGCGCGGGCAGAGGCAGCATGGAAGCGACAAGGGTTGCGGAAACGGCGGATCGCGTGAGGAGCGATGCGAAGTTGCAGGGGTTCATGTAGGCTCCTTGGAATGCAGTACAACTGTATGCCACCGCGCGACGCGAGCGAAGGGATTTTTTTCTACCCCCGGGCGCCCTGTCATGCGCTCATTGCACCGAAAGTGACTTCGAGCATGAAGGCTATTGCGTCGAGTTGTAGACGATGAAGTCCTGTACCGGTATCTCGTCCTGGCCTTTCAGGAAGTGAGTAATCGCATCCAGGTCGCCAACGGTTGCTGACGAAACGATTCCCTTGGAGCAGACGGGGCCGTATTTAGCGAGGTACTCTCCTTGATCCTTTTTCACGTCGCAGGTGCAGTTGGCCTTGGTCTTATCTTTGTCGTCGACCGTACATTTTTTATTCAGGCACATGGCCCAGGGTTGTTTTTGGTCGGAACATGTGGCATAGCCGGGGATAGGGTAATAGCGCGAGATGACTATCGTCTGGCCGTCTTTTTCCTTCGCACCATCGCACTCCTTGCCATCAGGGGAGTAAGCAGCAACCGAGTAACCCTGCCAAACATTGCAGGAACACGTGGTTGTTTCATGTTTTTCCGGCCCCTTTGCCGGTCCGCATTGTGCGAAGGTACATAATGCGTAAGTGGTGTGACATAAGCGGAACTTAGGATTATCCTTCGTGCCCTCCTGCGCCATGGCAGTCAGGCTGCAACTGGTAACGATCAGCACGGCGGTTGCTTTCCAGTTCATCGCGGGGCTCCAATCTTGAGCTGAGTCTGGATCCGTTTTTTGCGACGGCTAAGACTATACACGCGTCGGAGTGTCGAGGGCGCTGGTGAGGTGTTCACCGAGAGAAGTCTGGCTGGTTTGTAGCCTGGGCCATTCAACTGGCCGTTCTCAAGCGTGACGGCGATGCTGAAGGTGGGCGCGAGTTGATAGAGGGCGGGACGCGGCGCCGCAATGAGGGCGTGTGACGATAGATTTCGGAAACTGACGCGCGTTGCTGGAGTATGCTTGCGTCCGATGCCGATTCTGAGCAGCAATCCGATGTGGGAGGCGTTTGGCCTGCGTGCGCTGCCGTATGCGTTGTACGGCGGGGCGGACACGGGCGAGTGTGTGACGACGGTCGAGCGGGTGGGCGACGAGGGATCGGCCGACGACTGGCATCGCGAGTGGACAGCGACGGCGGATCGCGTGGCCGCGATCGGGGAGGAATGCGAGCGACGCGAGCACTGGGTGAGCATGCGGGAAGCGTATTTCCGCGCGGCGACGTATTATCGCGTGTCGTATCTGCCGCTGTTCGGATCGCCGGTGGACGAGCGGCTAAAGGAGGCGTTCGCCGACGAGGAGCGAATTTTTCTACGGGCGGCGGAGTGGAGCACGCCGGCAATTGAGGCGGTGGAGATTCCGTTTGAGGGGGCAACGGTACCGGGATATTTTGTTCATACGGACTGGACAGAAAGGCCGAGGCCGACGGTTATCCACACCGACGGATATGACGCGAATATTCAGGAGATGTACTTTGCGCATGGGCCGGCGGCGACGCGAAGGGGGTACAACTGCCTGCTTTTCGACGGGCCGGGGCAGGGACGGAACCTGATCCAGGATGCGCTGCACATGCGTCCGGACTGGGAGACGGTGGTGAAGGCGGTGGTGGATTATGCGCTGACAAGGCCGGAAGTAGATGCGCAGAAGCTGGTGCTGGCGGGCTGGAGCTTCGGGGGATTTCTGGCTGCGCGGGCGGCGGCGTTTGAGAAGAGGATTGCGGCGCTGATTGCCGATCCGGGGCAGTGGGACCAGCGCGAGAATCTGAAGGTGCTGCCGGTCGATCCGGCGGTTGTGGCGGATATCGAGCATGCCGATGCTGCGCTGTTTGAGCCCTTTGAGCAGTGGCTGAGGTCACCGAAGGCCGATCCAATGCTGCGGTGGAAGGTGATCCAGCGGGGCATGTGGGTGCATGGGGCGAAGAATCTGTGGGAGCTGGCGAAGGAGATGGCGCGGTTCGAGATCAGCCCGGTGGCCGGGGAGATTGCGTGTCCCACGCTGCTGACGGCGGCGGAGGGTGATCCGGTGGCTGCGGGCGCACAGACGCTGTATGACGCACTGCGCTGCAAGAAGACGCTGGTACGGTTTACCGAGGCTGAGGGCTCGGGCGGGCACTGCGAGGGGTTGGCGCGGGGACTGTACCACCAAAGAGTGTTCGACTGGCTGGACGAGACGCTGGGATAAGGCGCGATCAGGACTCGGGTCAGGATTCGCGCCAGCCCTCGGGTTAGGGCTCGCTGAGGGCGAGGGCTTCTTCTGAGCCGGGCGATGGCGGTTCCTGCTGTTGGTAGGCCGTCCGATAGATGTCGACGCGGCTCATGAGCCAGTTGAGCAGGCCGAAGACGACGAGGGTTCCGGCGGCGGTGAGCGCGACGGCGCGCGACATGGGGATGAGGATGATGGTGCTGACGAATTCGACCGCGATGAGGAAGATGAGGATGTTGGCGATGGTGCGGCGGGTCATTAAGGAGCAAAGGAAGGCTCCGAGCGGTGCTCCCACAGCGACGATGGGAACGGCGGCAAGCCAGTAGGACTGGACGTGCGGTGGGAAGTCGCGCACGGCGAAGACGTGGAGGGCGAAGCCGGCGAGCGTGACGATGGTCATGAGGATGACCGTGGTGGGCGTGACGACTTTTTCGCTTACGCGGAAGAGCAGCACCATGACCATGAAGACGGCGATGTTTTCTCCGCAGCCGACGAGGCCGCTCATGAGGCCGCCGAGAAAGCCGGCAAGAAAGATGAGCAGCTTTTCGCGGGTCTCAAAGATCGGACAGAGCTCGTTGCGGATGTCCTTTTCACGGTGGTTCATGACGAGGAGAGCGACGGCCAGGCTGGAGACCATGACGGTGAAGGAGATCTTGACCAGCGGCGCGGGGACGTGAGGCACGATGAGGTAAGTGCTGGCGAGAAGACCGAGGATTCCGGCGGATCCGGCCCAGGGTAGGACGCGGCGCTCGACGGGGATGCGGTTATAGAGGATGCTGAGCGACGCGGCGCCCATGCCGATGCTCTGGATAGCAAAGGCGAAGACACGTGCCTCATGGGGAGGGATGTGCAGGACCTTGGTGAAGACGGGGAAGGCTACGGCGCCTCCACCCTCGCTGGTGCCGCCGCCTACCAACGAACCGAAGATCATGGTGACGGCGACGGGCCAGTTGGCGACGATGCTGTGGCGGGCGAAGGCTCCGCCGAGCAGGAACCAGCCGATCCAGACGATGATGGCCATGACAGCGTTGAACTTAAGTACTCTTACCGGCCAGCTTCTCGACTCCACGGGCGACCTCGGCTTCAGGGAGAGTAGCGCGTCCCACGCCATGCGCGCCATCCATCGAAAGGTTGAAAAGCGAGGGGTTGAAGATCGCGGCGTGAGGGCTTCAATTGGAGCGCTCGAGGATGAAATGAGCGGATCCCAAGCCGGGAGGCGGGATACGCTTCTCCCTGGATCTGCGAGGATACGAGGGGGATAGGTTGAGTACGAGAAGACACTGTCCTTTGGTAATCAGCAGGATAAGAGATTTTTTCCGAGCAAATTTTTCTTGATTCATGCGCAATTTCCTGACATAACATGAGCACCCACCTCCCGCTGGAGGGGGATTGGCAGGCCGTTTTGTTGAGGTACTGGTTGCAGGGTCTTCGGAAACGTCCTCGAGACATTGAGCTGCCTGAACGCCACGAAAGTGCGCGGCGTGGGCGGCTCTCGGTGTCTTAGGAAGGGACCGAAGGCAAAGAAAAAGGCAGCTCACCAAAGGAGTGGACGTGAAAGAACATGGAGTAGTGAAGTGGTTTAATGGCGCAAAAGGTTATGGGTTCATCCAGCGTTCGACGGGGGAGGACGTGTTCGTGCATTTCTCCGCGATTCAGGACACGGGATACAAGACACTGAACGAGGGCGAATCGGTCGAGTTCGAATGTCAGCAGGGACCGAAGGGCCTGAATGCGGCAAATGTGATCCGGGCCGCCTGAAGCCAGGTTCCGGCATGAGCGCGATGACGCGCCGCAGGTGACCGGAGTTGTTCATATTTACGGCCTCTCGCCCAAGGCGACGGGGCCGTTCGTGTTTATGAGGCAAAGCTCAGGGCGGAGGGCTCAGGGTGAGAGTTTGCCGAGGGCCCAGGCGGCGGACTCGGCGAGGATGGGATCGTCGGAACGGGACCAGGATTCGAGGGTTGGGCGGAAGCGAGCGAGTCCACTGTTGCCCATGGCGACGGCGAGATTGCGGCGGAATCCGGAGAAGCGCGCCCGCTTGATGGGCGAGCCGAAGAACCACGCGGCGAAGGCGGACTCGTCGAGCGAGGCAAGCCAGTCGAGGGCGGGATTGATGAGCTCAGGACGCGGAGCGAGCTCGGGGTCGGCGACGATGGGGGCTCTGTTATTCCAGGGGCAGACGTCCTGGCAGATGTCGCAGCCAAAGACCTGACGACCGATGCCGGAGCGGAGGTCTTCGGGGATTGAACCTCTCTTTTCTATGGTCAGGTAGGAGATGCAGCGGGTCGCGTCCATTTGATAGGGCGTGAGGGCCTGCGTGGGGCAGGCGTCGATGCAGCGGGTGCAGCTGCCGCAGCGGTCTGGAGCATAGGTGGGTGCGAAGCCGGGGAGGTCCGCGGCAGGAAGTTCCGCAGCCGGAAATTCAAGGGATGTAAGGATGACTCCGAGGAAGAGCCAGGAGCCGAGGCGCTGATTGAGGAGGCAGGTGTTCTTGCCGATCCAGCCGAGGCCGGAGTAGCGGGCATAGACGCGCTCGACGATGGGGCCGGTATCGACATAGCAACGGGACTCGAAGGGTCCGATGGATTTGCGGAGAGCGGCATCGAGGGCTTCGAGTCGCTTGAGCAGGACCTTGTGGTAATCGGTGGGGCGCATGGGTGCGTTTTCGGATTGCGATCCGGACAACCAGCCGGATTGGGAGCCGGATTGGGCGTAGCGGGCGATCCAGCCGGAGCCGGGCGGCGCGGGGTCGGTCGAACGCGGCCGGGCGGAATTGTAATTTGCAACACACACGACTACAGATTGGGCCCACGGGAAGGCGGCGCGGACGGACGAGCGGAGGAGTTCTCCGGCTTCATTGCGGCGCTTGAGGTATTCCATTTCGCCGGCGGCTCCGGAAGCGATCCAGTCTTCAAAACGGCGGCGCTCTTCCCTGCTCTCGGGTGCGGATGGCGCGGGAATGGCGGCGATGCCGGCGGCGGCGAATCCGGCTTCGCGGGCGAGCGCGTCGATAAGGGGCGGCGTAAGGGGCACTCTTAAGGGTGACAGAAAGTCAGGGATAAGGGTACAGTTGCACCGGCTGTTCTGTTTGAAGAAATACCGGAATCGACACTCGCAGAGCCCGCATCTTAGAGGACGCCGAAGGAAAATGGACAGGCCAGCAGAAGCGGTGCAGAGGGCGAGTCTTTCCGACTATCTGGCAGCTGAACGGACGCTGCTGGCGTGGATACGGACCGGACTGGCGCTGATGGGATTCGGTTTCGTGCTGGCCCGCTTTGCGCTCTTCATGCAGGAGCTTCACGTCATGCAGAGCGCGTTATTGGGCGAATCCTATGGGTCGCTGTGGTTCGGCACCGCGCTAATCGCGGCTGGGGTTTTCGTGAATGTTTTTGCCGGATGGCGCCACCTGCGACTGGTGCAGTCGCTGAACCGCGGTGAAAAGCTGTACCGCCAGCCTACGATTCAGACAGTTGCAATAGCGTTCTTTCTGGCAGCGGCGGGGCTGGCGATGGCTATCTACCTGGTTTCGCTCAAGGGCTCTTTTCAGCCGCAACATGGAACCCAGCAAGGAGAAATCATATACGTGGAGCCCGAGTTACAGCCGGCTGCAAGGAATTCAGGAGTGAACTATGGCAGTTGAAAAGACAGTCATTGTAACCGGCGCCTCCCAAGGCATCGGAGCGGCCATTGTCCAGTCTTTTCTGGATCGCGGCTATCACGTTGTTGCCACGTCGCGCAGCGTTTCCGAGGCGGGCTTCATGCCGTCTCCGAATCTCACGCTGGTCGACGGAGACATCGCTCGGCCCGAAACAGCCGAAAGGCTTGCCGAGACTGCGGTTGCAAAGTTCGGCTCGATCGATCATGTCGTCAATAACGCCGGGATCTTCTTCGGTAAGCCCTTCACCGACTACACCGCGGACGATTTTCACAGGTTCGTCTCCATCAACCTGGAGGGATTCATCTTCATCACCCAGCTCGCCGTCAAGCAGATGTTGTCACAGGGCACAGGGGGCAGCGTGACCAGCATCACGGCAGCGCTGGCCGACAACCCCATGGCCGGCAGTCCAGCCTCGATTCCCATGATCACCAAGGGCGGACTGAACGCGGTTACAATCAGTCTCGCGAATGAATACGCCAAGGACCACATCCGCTTTAACGCGGTCGCGCCCGGGGTTGTCGACACCCCCATGCACCAAGACAACCCGAAGGACATCCTGAAGACCCTTTCGCCCATGGGCACCATCTCCAGTGTGAAGGACATCGCGGATGCGGTCATTTATCTGACGGAAGCTACGAATGTAACCGGGGAGGTGCTGCACGTGGACGGCGGTGCGCACGTAGGCCGGTGGTAAGCGCGGCAGGTTCGCGGCCGGACAGTGCGGAAGGCCGGTTGCAGGACCTGGGCATACAGCTCCCGGCCGCTCCGACGCCATTTGGCACTTACGTCGAGACTGTCCAGACGGGCAGCCTGCTCTTCCTGAGCGGGATGCTCCCGGTTGTGGACCACAAGCCGAAATATCTCGGCCGGCTCGGGAAAGAGCTCGATGTCGAAGCTGGACGGGATGCGGCCTATACGGCGGCCCTGAGCGCGCTTGCCGCGGCGAAGAAGCATTTAGGCTCGCTCGATCGCATAACGCGTGTTGTCCGGCTGGGAGTGTTCATAGCAACCTCCGGCGACTTCTTCGACCAGCCCAAAGTCGCGGACGCTGTCTCGGATCTGTTTCGCGATATCTTCGGCATGGAGAAGATACCGGTTCGCCTGATTATCGGCGTGGCCAGTCTTCCTCTCGGTATGCCCATAGAACTCGAGGTCATCTTCGAGGTGGCTGGGTAACAGCCAATCACTGCGAGGCGGCACTGTCTCGCCCCAACAAGGAGATATCTATGACGCTCACTCATGGCGATGGATTAGTCGAAGTAGCGAGCAATCATTCGGTGGATGAAACAGTGGAGAAGCTTAAGGAAATTTTGCAGGCGAAGGGGGTGACGCTGTTTGCACTGGTGGATCACAGCGGAGAGGCGGCGAAGGCGGGAATGACGATGCGTCCTACGAAGCTGCTGATCTTCGGGAGCCCGAAGGCGGGCACTCCGCTGATGGTGGCGGCGCCGAGCATTGCGATCGATCTGCCGCTGAAGATTCTGGTGGCGGAGGATGACAAGGGCAAGGTGAGGATTTCCTATAACAGCCCGGAGTATCTGCTGGAGAGACACAATCTCCCGAAGGACTTGCTGCAGAATATCGCGGTGGTGAAAACGCTGGCGGAAAAAGCGGGCGAGTAGGGCGGAGTCCGGGCTTTCCGCCGGCAATCGAAGCACTGCCGAAAAGGAGATGGCATGCAGACAAGCCATGTAAACCGGATCGTACGGACCGCAGTCGAGCCCATGTA
>Ga0335072_10012097_pt1 | contig 12326 bp, 11 predicted proteins | sample Lox_Sample_21_FD_206725 | JGI IMG/M metagenome (GOLD analysis project Ga0335072, IMG submission 206725) | Soil microbial communities from Loxahatchee National Wildlife Refuge, Florida, United States - Lox_Sample_2.1 | ecosystem: Environmental > Terrestrial > Soil > Wetlands | place: USA...
CACGAGCGAGAAAAGAACCGTAACCGCAGCGGAAAAGATGCGCATTTGGCGCACGCGCACCGGATCCGACGCCTTCACAAGCCGCGAGTTGTCAAAGTGCTTGACGAACATCACCTCGGGCGTGCGCACGCCGCGACGGCGCAAAGACTGCTTTGCCATTAGCTCGACGTTGCGCTCGGCAATGCGAGCGGTCCAGCTTGAACCAGTGTCGAAATAGGTTGTGCATGCCGCCATGGATTCCTCCGTGCCACTAGCCTCTAACTGCGTCCTGCCAGTCTTTCCGCTGCTCTCAACTTCGCGCTTCGCGAGCGTGGGTTGCGCTCAATCTCTTCTTCACCGGCCCTGACCGGCTTCTTCGTTAATACTTCCCAGATTCCGTTGTGCGCGCCTTCGCGCAGACTGTCTTTCACGATGCGATCTTCCAAAGAGTGAAAGCTGATGACGACCAGCCGGCCGGAGGGCTTAAGCAACCTGGGTGCGGCCTCCATCAACGCCTTGATCTCGTCCAGCTCGCGATTCACATAAATCCGGAGCGCCTGAAAGGTCCGCGTTGCCGGATGGATTCTGTCCTGCTTCATTGCCGGGGCAGCTGTGGCAACAATGCGGGCAAGCTGCCCTGTTGTTGTCACCGGCCGCCCCCGAACAATGGCTCTGGCGATTCTCCGCGACCTCCTTTCCTCTCCGTATTCGTAAATGAGATCGGCAAGCTCGCGCTCACTCGCCTCATTCACCACTTGTTCGGCACTCAGACCTGACCGCGTATCCATACGCATTTCTAAAGGCCCGTCTGCCATAAAACTGAATCCCCTGCGCGCCTCATCCAGTTGCAGACTGCTCACGCCAAAGTCCGCCAGCATGCCATCCAGCGTCCCCGGCTGCACATGCTCGCCGATGGAGCTGAAGGCTTCGTTCACCAGCGTCAGCCGTGGAGCCTCCTCACCCAGCTCGTTCACGGCCCGCGCCAGCTTCACTTTGGCCAGATTCATCGCCTCTGGGTCCCGGTCGAAGCCGATCAATTGGCCTCGGCCGCCGATCCTGCGGGCAATCTCTGTTGCATGGCCGGCAAGGCCAAGCGTGCAATCCGCCACGGTTACGCCCGCGCGCAGATTCAATAACTCAATCGCATCTTGTAAAAGAACAGGCACATGGCGTTCCGTCTGCTTCGTCATGCGCTCCCCCTGAGGGGTAAAACTTCAATCCGCTTCGTTCAGATACCCCGAAACGCGTCCTCTGCGCTCGGGCGACATCCCATCGACTGGCACAACCTTCTCAAACGCTTCCCGGTTGTGCACGGCAAGAAACTTGATCTGGCCCATCACCTTCACTTCGGCATCGAGCCTGGCCTTGTTGCGCAAAATCTGAGGCAGCAGGATGCGTCCCTGGTTGTCCATCTCAACCTGTTGGCCGTAGTAGTTCACCAGATTCATGAACTCTTCCACCGCATCGTCCAGTGCGCTGTGCTTGGCCAGCCGGGCCTCTACCTTCTCCCACTCCGGTAGTGGCCAGATCTCTGCAAACTTACCGTTCGTGCTCGTTACAAAAAACTGCGTCACATTAGCGGCGTCCATGAGGGCCTTAAAGGCAGAAGGCAGCTTAAGCCTCCCTTTCTCGTCGATCTTGGCCTCATGGCTTCCGCGAAACATCGCCTGACCTTCGTCTCCCTGGCAGTGCTGGGCTTGGTTCAACCGCCCCCGGCACTCCAAATCGGGTGTAGAGTGAGGAAATGAGGGCAGTATCGATTCAAATCCGATCTGCTGACTCCCTTTTGCTCCCTTTCACTCCACTTCAGACACGATATTAGCCCACAATGTCGTGTGCACCAATGCAAAAAACTGTGTAGGGCTGTGCGAAAGTACTGAAGCGGGAAGCCTTAGAGCCGGTCTACGAACGGGAATCCGTCTAATAGATCTTCAGCTGGAAAACAGCACAATATGTAGTGTTTATTGAGAAGATTCCCCGCCTCGATGGGCCCTTTTCAACTCGCCCGGATAGGTGTATGGGGAACAAAAAGCGAAACTAGGCCGATGTCCGCCTGGTGCTTGCTGCCCGCCGCTCCGCGATGACCTTCAGCAGGTAGAGAAACACCAGAATGTTGATAGCCAGCAACGAGACGCGCAGCCATGTCAGCCGCTTGAATATCTCAAAAACCTCCCAGGGCAGGAAAGACGCCGTAATCGCCAGCGTCAGCCACTCGCCCCACGCCTTTTCGAGATACAGCCCAATTCCCTCCGCGAGGCTTACTGCCGCGTAGCTGAAGGCTACGGCGCCGATCCTGCGCAAAATCGGATCGTTGAGCAGCGAAGCCTCATCGAGAATGAAGTTCACCAGCCGGGATTCGGGGCTGAAGTGCAGAGCTGCTCGAAGATCGTCCAGAACTCCGCCCACATCCTGATGCAAAAGACGCAACGCTCCCACGCCCACAGCCGCAAACAGCGTCGCCTGTAATGCCTTATAGATAGCGATCAGCAGCAGCCACTTGTTGTGGCGGGCTTTTCCTTCTTTGCGCTGCGATGAGATTTCGTTCATGCCCTGTGCCGGTGATACTGTGTCGCCAAATGCCTCTTTAGATACGGTACATGATTACCGCAGTTTCCCTGAAAGAACTACGAATGGGCGATGCGGAGCCCTGCTTCCGATTGCAATGATCGTTGCACACAGTTTGCATTGGAGTCTGCGCTCGGGTTGATTCGGGCGATGGCTGCGTTCCGGGTGGAAGCAGCACAGCAAGCGCAATCCATTCCGCTCAAGCTCCACGGCACTCTATTCAGGCTAATCAAGCCTGAAACAGGAAGCTCTCCAACGACTGAGTCCAGTTGCTGAACCGGCAATTTGAACTGAGGTGCGCTCCTTGCCGGAGCGATCCCCTGGAGAGGGAGAGTTGGGCGCGCAGAGTATGAGAGAACGCTTGGTTACCTGCCAGTGGGTCCCCTTCACCGTTGACATCGTATTTGCCTTCTTCGCAAATCCACACAATTTGCCGACGCTGATGCCCGCAAAAATGAGGACGAAGGTCGATGCAGTCCAATGGATTCCGGCGCCGCCAAGCCCAATATCGGCCGGCTCGCAGTGGGTGGCCCCGAATATGGCTGCGGGAGTAGGTTCTGAGATCACCGTCAGCTTTTCGCCAGCGCCCTACGTGCCAATGCGCCTGCGCTGGGTGGCCAGGATCACGGACTTTGTGTGGCACAGCCATTTCTGCGATGAGCAGATCCGAGGTCCGTTTGAGCACTTCAGCCACCGCCACGGCATCCAGTCAGAGATCCAGAGCGGCCGCGTCGGCACGCTACTGACCGACGAAATCGAGTATGCCCTTCCCTTCGGATCAATCGGCCAGCTCTGGGACGCCGCCGTGCGCAGGCAGCTCAAGCAGACCATCGCTTTGCGCCAGGAAAAGCTACCCCGGATCCTCGATGCTCTGGTCCGGCAGATGACGTAACCCGGCAACCTATCTCTTAAAATTCAGCAGCGCAGACCGATCTACGACGTTTCCGTCCATTACCAGCGTTGTAATCCTGCGCGCATTCCAGATGTTCGTCGTCGGGTCGGAGTCAAGCACGAGAACATCGGCGCGGCGTCCAGGGGCAATCTGGCCCAATTCATTCCATCCAAACTGGAGCGAGTAATTGTTCGTCGCCGCAGCCAGAGCTTCGCGTGGTGACAAACCAAGCCGCACCAGCATCTCCAGTTCCGTATGTTCTGAGATGCCTGGCATTGAACCCATGACCGGTGCACCGGATGCTGCGAGAAAATGCGGACCGGCAGCATACAGCGTCTGGTTAATCTGCCACAACCGCATTGCCGCTTGATCCGCCTTTTTCTGCTGACCCGACTCCATCCAACGCTGCGCCGTCATGGGAAGATGTTTGGCCCAGGGCGAGATCGGGTAATGCAGCTCGCCCGTAGCCCGGTCCGGCGGATCGAACATGTTCGCCGGGTCGAGCAAAGATGCCGCAGGCTCCTTCCACAAATTGCGGTGACCCGGCAGTTGGAGAAAGTACAGGCTGAAGGTCGGCATCAGTGCCGCGTGATGCGACGCGATGAAACGCGCATATGTCTTATAGTGCGGGTCCATCGGCGGAAGATGCTGGGAGTAGTCGTACGCTGTATTGGCCGCCGAGCCGTAAGGATCATCTACGAGCGGGCGCTGCAGTTCATCGGGGATCACGCCAAGTTCATAACGCCCCATGTGCAGCAGTGCGTCCACGCCCGATTCAATCGCCACGTTATAAGGAGTCGACACAAACTCGCCATAGGTGACAAGACCCAGCTGATGCGCGTGCGCGATGATCCACTGCGTATTCGCTGCGGTGAGGTCGCGGCCCAGCCACAGCACGCGCGTGCCCAGGCGCGCCGTATCGGTCAGCTGCCGGGCCGTGTCCTCCGTGCTGAGCTCAACCGGGTGTGCTCCCTCGCGAAGCTTTGCTGTCCACCCCTTCTGCCCGATCAACAGGCTCCAGTCATCCGTCGTCCCGATCGAGTCCAGCAGATAGAGGTGTGGATGCGGATTTGCGGCAAAATCGATATGGCCGCGGCGAGCGTCGCCGCTCACCACAACGGTCGTCACGCCCATGTAGAGGAACGCATTTGCCTGGCCCTGCGAGTTCATCCCCGCAAAACCGTCAATCAGCCCGGGGATCAGATACTTTCCCGTGCAATCGATAACACGCGCACCCTTGGGAATCGACAGATCTCCGCGCGATCCAACGGCGATGATCTTGCCGTCGGCAATGATCACAATGGCATCATTCAGGTCTTTTGCGGAGTGTCCCCAATTGGTGACGTCGATAACCGTCCCACCGGCAAGAACTAACGGAAGAGGGCCGAGTTGAGGAGCCTGGCACCTCCCGAATATGCCGACGCAGAAAAGGACGACAATCCACACCGGCAGAGAACGAAGAAGGCGCATAGACAAGACGGTCTTTTGTGGATTGTCGCACACGCGGCGGAACACAAGATGAAGCGAACTACTTCGAACCTGCGCCCACACGCCGCCTGGCGAACTGATTTGCCCCTCTGCCGGGTGTACCAACGGAATCCGCGGACCTCAGCTCGCCACCAGCGTGGGCCGCTTCCGGCGCCCGAGCAGGGGCAATACCTGGGCAAGAGCTTCATCCACCGTGATGCCGTATTTGGCTCGCAGGGCGTCGACCTTGCCGTGCTCGATAAAGTTGTCTGGCCAGCCAATGCGCACCACCGGAACCGCGATGCCCATCTCGTCGAGAGCTTCCACGACAGCCGAGCCAAAGCCGCCCATCTTCACGTGATCTTCAAATGTGACAAACGCAACGACGCGGCGCGCATAAAGTTCCAGCATCTCGCGATCGAGCGGCTTCACAAACCGCGGATTGATCACTGCAGACGAAAAACCTTCGCGCTCCAGGCGCATGCCGAGCTCCCGCGCAAGCGAAATCATCGGCCCGAGACCCAGAATCGCCACATCTGAGCCATCCGACAGCACCTCGGCTTTACCAATCTGGATCAATTCCTGCGCAGCCTTGCGCACCACACCTGCCACCGCGCCTCGGGGATAGCGAATGGCGCTGGGGCCGTTCACCGTAAGCGCAGTCTTCATCATGTCGGCAAGCTCGTCTTCGTCCTTCGGCGCCATCAACACCATATCTGGAACGCCGCGCAGATATGCGATATCAAAGAGTCCATGATGCGTCGGACCGTCGTCGCCGGAGAGCCCCGCGCGATCCATGCAGAACGTGACCGGGAGCTTCTGCAGCGCCACGTCATGCACAATTGGATCGAAGGCCCGCTGCAGAAACGTGGAATAGATGGCGCAAACGGGCCGATAACCGCGCGTCGCCATGCCCGCAGCAAAGATCACCGCGTGCTCTTCGGCAATGCCCACGTCAAAATAACGCCGCGGATGATGCGGCCGGAAAAGGTCCAGCCCGGTGCCATTCGGCATGGCGGCGGTAATGGCCACCACGCGCGGATCTTCATTCGCAAGCTGCACAAGCGTATTCGCGAAGACCTCGGAGTAGGTGGTCTGACCCGCCGTCGTCTTGCCGGTCTCAGGATCGTAAGGCCCAAGACCATGAAATTTTTTTTGCCCGTCGAGCGCCGGCTGAAAACCACGGCCCTTTTCCGTCAGAATGTGCAACAGGACCGGCCGGTCTTCCTTCTTCAGGAACTCGAAGGTCTCCACCAGCAGCGGAAGGTTGTGCCCGTCGATCGGCCCGAAATATTGCAGGCCAAACTCCTCAAACAAAATCGACGGCCAGAGCATGCTCTTGGCGGCTTCCTCTGCGCGGCGCACCACGGTCATGGCCGTCTTGCCCCCAAACCGCTCCACCAGGCGCGCGGCCGATTCATGAAAGTTCCGGTACCGCTCATTCGTCACGATGCGGTGGAAGTACCGCGCGATGGCTCCGACGTTGCGGTCGATTGACCACTCGTTGTCATTCAGAACCACGATCAGGCGTTTGGTCTGTTCGGCAATATTGTTCAGTGCTTCAAACGAGATGCCGTTGGTGAACGCGGCATCGCCGGCAACGGCAACCACGTGCTCCTTGCCGCCGGCCAGGTCGCGCGCCACTGCCATGCCCAGCGCCGCAGATAGCGCCGTACCGGCATGCCCTGCGCCGTAACAGTCGTGCTCGCTCTCTGTTCGAAGCATGAATCCGTTCAACCCATCGGGCTGGCGGATTGTCCCGAAGCGCTCCCGTCGTCCGGTCAGAATCTTGTGCACGTACGCCTGATGGCTGACGTCAAAAACAAACTTATCCTTCGGTGTGTCAAATACGGTATGCAGCGCGAGCGTCAGCTCAACCACACCGAGATTCGGACCGAGGTGACCACCCGTCTTTGAGAGGGTCTGGATCAGGAAGGCGCGAATCTCCTCCGCGAGTTCCGCCATCTGCGTGCAGTTGAGTTTCTTGAGATCAGCCGGCGATTGGATGGATTCCAGCAGTGCTCCCATGTGCGTCCTTCTCCCGGGAAGATGCCGGGTCCGATTGGAACTCACTCACAAGGCGGCAAGTTCGGCTCTTGAGGCGGCCCAGCAAAAAACAACAGGCGGCGTCCGCTTTCCAGGGCCGTGAGACCCCCGCGGACTGCGCGAATGCGTCTTCCAAGTATAACAATCCGCGAGATTCCGAGGCTGTGCGGTTAGACGGAAAGTAACCGGCAATGTTGCGGCGTCAAACTCCCTTCCAGAGCACCTCACCGCCACGCCGCAAGCAAACAATTTAGCATTGCCCCTGAGAGGCCCTGCGCGTTCGCCCAGGACCGGGAGGAACAAGACAGTGCAGATAGGGCCAAAGGCGATTTGGTTTGGATTGTTGACCTTGGGAGTTTTCGGATTGAGCGTGAATCGGGCACAGGCACAAGTGCTTGAACCGCATGACCAGTCAACGGCACCCAATCCGCTCGTTGACTCCACCATGACTCCGGGCAAGATGCTGCTCTTCGACCTGGAAGCCAGGTTCGCCAAAGACGTTGCATCCCGCGGAGGAGTCGCCTTTGCTTCCTGGTTCGCCGACGACGGCGTCGCTCTGGGTAACGGAGTCGCCCCAGTCGTCGGCAAGGTGGCCATCGAGAAATCCACTACCTGGTCTCCCAGCGACTATCAGCTATCGTGGACTCCTACCGACGCCATGATGAGCCCGTCGGGCGACATGGGCTACACCTGGGGCCACTTCGAAGGACACAGCAAAGACGCCAACGGCAACCCCGTCACCACCAGCGGTCGTTACATCACCATCTGGCGTAAGCAGCCTGACGGCGCCTGGAAAGTTGTGCTCGACGCCGGCGCCAACGAACCCGCCGCCTCCGGCGACTGCTGCAAACTGCCCAGCCCCGGAACCGGCAACTGACGTCGTCCCGCTCAGTACCGTCGAACTCAATACAGCGAACCGCTTACGATGACATCCAAATCAAAATCAACCGGACGCCTGACGCGGCTCACGAAGATCTGCCTTTCTCTTCCCGGCGCCTCGCGCGAATCCAAAGGCGATCATTCAGCATTCCTTGCCGGGAAGAAGATCTTCGCCTACCACCTCAACAACCATCATGGCGATGGAATCGTTGGCATGTGGTGCAAAGTCCTCCCCGGCGATAACACACGACTGATTGCGGCAAGCCCCCGCAAGTTCTACATGCCTGCCTACGTTGGTCCGAGAGGCTGGGTCGGTCTTCGTCTCGATCGCCCAACTGTCGACTGGGACGAAGTGACCGAGTTGGTCCGGTGCAGCTATATGCAGATCGCGCCCAAAAGACTGCAGAAGCAGTTCTAGCCCGCTCTCTGGCGCAACAGGGCAAAAACCGCCGGTGAAGAGTGTGCCTTCGCTTCATGAGAAAATACCCTCGACGGTCTTCTCTCCTGCATTGGCGCCGTCCTCCCGACCGCATGGCGATCTCCTCGCGCATCCTCAATTTCCTCTTTGGCCGGCCGCTCGCCACCAGCGAGGAGCGCGCCGAGCATATCGGCCCGCTTGCCGGCATCCCCATCTTCGGGCTCGACGCTCTGAGTTCCGCAGCGTACGGCCCTGAAGCGGCGCTCACCCTGTTGATACCGCTCGGCGCCGCCGGCGTTGCGCACATCGTGCCCGTGAGCGTCGCCATTGTCCTCCTGCTCGCAATCGTCTACTTCAGCTACAGGCAGACTATCGAGGCCTATCCCAAGGGTGGCGGTTCCTATACGGTGGCCAGCGAGAACCTCGGCAGAAACGCCGGACTTTTGGCCGCTGCAGCCCTGATGATCGACTACATCCTCACGGCGGCCGTGGGCATCTCGGCCGGCGTGGGTGCGCTCATCTCAGCTGTGCCCAGTCTGCAACCTCATACGCTCCAGCTTTGCCTGGGCGTCCTTGCCATTCTCACCATCGTCAACATGCGCGGCGTGCACGACACGGGCGCCGTCTTCATGATCCCCACATATCTCTTCGTCGGTTCGCTGCTCACCGTAATCGTCGTCGGCGCCTGGCGCGCAACCTTCGGCCATGCCATGCCGGTAACGCCTCTACCTGTTATGCCGGCAGCCTCGGCAATGCTGGGCCCATGGCTCTTGCTAAAGGTGTTTTCATCGGGCTGCACAGCCATGACTGGCGTTGAAGCCGTCAGCAACGGCGTGATGGCGTTTCGCGACGACACCCGCAAAAACGCCAAAATCACTCTGACCATCATCATCGCGTTGCTCGCCGTTCTTCTGCTCGGCATCGCTCTTCTCTGCCGCGCCTACGGTGTGGGTGCGACCAATCCAGGCGGCGCGCACTACGAGAGCGTGCTTTCCATGCTCACGCGCGCCGTCATGGGACGAGGCTGGTTCTATTACGTAACCATTAGTTCTGTGCTTCTGGTCCTGGCTCTCAGTGCCAACACCGCATTTGCCGACTTCCCGAGGCTTACCCGCGCCATCGCCGGCAACAACTATCTGCCTCACGTCTTCCTCCTGCGCGGTCGCCGGCTGCTCTACTCGTGGGGCATCTATGTGCTCGTGGCGCTTACCGCCCTGCTGCTCATCCTTTTCGGAGGCATCACTGACCGGCTGATCCCGCTCTACGCCATCGGCGCCTTCATGGCATTCACGCTTTCGCAGGCCGGCATGGTGGTCCATTGGATGCGCAAGCGAAAATCGCCCGGACGCATGGCGATCAATGCACTGGGAGCGGTCGCTACCGGCATCACAACCTTGGTCGTGCTCGTCGCCAAGTTCGCTGAGGGCGCCTGGATCACAGCCCTGCTGATCGCTTTGATGATTGTGGCCATGCGGTCCGTCAAGCGCCACTATGCGCGCGTTGCTCGTGAGACGGCGCTCGACCGGCCCATCGCTCCCGCCGAGATCCTCGAGCCGATCGTAATCCTCCCCGTCGACCAGTGGAATCGCTTGACTGAGAAGGCTCTTTCCTTTGCCTTGTCCATGTCGAACGACATTCGCTGCGTGCATGTCCAGGTCGGCGAAGACCCCGACAGAATCTGCGAGGTATGGGAAAAGGATGTAGCCGCGCCGTTGCGCGAAGCCGGCAAGTGTGTTCCTAAACTCGATGTGCTCCGCTCCCCCTATCGCTATGTGCTGCAGCCGGTGGTCGACTATGTGCTCAAGGTCGAAGAGCAGTCAGACGTGCGCAAGGTTTGCGTGCTGGTGCCCGAACTCGTAGTGCTCCACTGGTGGGAGAACCTGCTGCACAACCGCCGCGCCGATCTGCTCAAAGTCATCCTGCTTCTGCGCGGAAACCGCCGTATCATCGTCGTCAACGTCCCCTGGTATCTCGAGCGCCGATAGGCGCCGCCCTATGCAGACCGGGCCCTCCGTTCTTCGTCAATTTCCTCTCAACCCGTCGCCCCTGCGGCTCTCCAACCGCTTCGAAAACCGTCCTAGATAGAAACCTCTTCTCGACCCTGGCGAAACCGGCTGCCGCAGAGCCTCCGCTTCGTCGAATAGGGGGGTAAACGATAGTCTATTCAGGTACAGCAAATGCAATGCGGCGCCCGCGCAGTCAGGGAGTCCCTGAGCGTCTGAGAAGCGGCGCCGCCTGGGTACCGAGGAGAGTTCTGAATTGACGAGAAAGATGTTGATATCTATGGCTGCGGCGATTTCCGCGCTGCTGATGCCGGTGGCCGCCAGCTGCCAGTTGGCTAAAGAGAAGGCGCCCGCTACAACCACCGGGCCGACTTACAAGAACGAAGCCTTCGTCGGCTTCGGGTACACCAGCATCAACCAGGTCAACCAGTCCAACAACGGCCTGGGGGGCGTCAGCCTTTCATTTACCCGCGACTTCGGCCGGTTTTATGGCGTGACGGCTGAAGGCGGCCACTATCTTTTCACCATTACGCACGCCAACCCCACCAGCCCGACCGTCGATCAGTTTTTAGTGGGGCCAGTCCTGCACGCCCCCCTCTACGATAATCTCAGCATCTTTGTACACGGCCTGATCGGAGCCGTACACACCGGCAACATCAGCATCCAGCCAGACTATTCATTCGCTGGCGGCATAGGCGTGGGGCTCGACTACAGCCTGAGCCCGCACTTCGGTCTGCGCGCCTATGGCGACGACATCGGCTCTGCCTTCACGCTTACACCGTATCAATCAGGCGACTCGCCACACACGCACTGGAATGCCCACGCTGCGATCGGCGTCACCTACAAGTTCTGAGGTCAATGAACTGGAACCCCTCCCCATGCAGCCAGTCAGCGTGATCGCCACCGTGTTGAATGAGGGGCGCCGCATCGAGCGCATGATACCCAGCCTTCTCGCCCTCGATCCGCCGGCCGCGGAAATCATCATCGTAGACGGCGGGTCGAAAGACGGCACATGGGACAAGCTCGTCGATGCCGCCAGCCGGTATCCCCTCCTTAAGCCCATCCGCGATGAGAGCTGCAATATCAAGCGATCGCCGGGGCCCATCTCCCGGGGAAGAAATGTGGCCATCTCCGCCGCCACATCAGAGCTGATCGCCTGTGCCGACGCGGGGTGCACGTACAGACCCGACTGGCTGGCCCGTTTGACTCAGCCCATTGTCCAGGGGGACGCGGAATATGTCCTCGGCGGATCTTGTCTCGATATGAGCGACCCGACCGTGTGGGACCTCGCTTCGGCTCCCTTTTTTGGGGTGAAGCTGTCGCAAGATGCACCCAGCAAGTCCTGCACTGCCCGCTCCATGGCATTCACAAAGAATCTCTGGCAACGGCTTGGCGGATTTCCAGAATCGGCATTCTTCGGTGAAGACACTCTTTACGACCTTCAGGCCCGAAAAGTGACCAGGCCTGCGTTTGCCAATATGGCCAAGGCGGTCTACAGGCCGCAATATACGTTCTTTTTCCTCTGCCAGAAGTTTGCTGGATACTCAACCAGCGACGGCATCCTCGGCGTTCGGCCCGCGCGGCTGTTTCGCAATGCAGCCCGCTGCGTTGTTCAGTTCGCGGCACTCACGGCCACTAAATGGACCTGGATTCCGCTTGAACTCGTCCTGCTCCTCGAAATCTACTTCGCTTTCCGCCTCGACTGGCTCTTCCGATGGACCTGGAGAGTCGATGCCCTCGCAGCGCGTCTCTTCTTCTCGCTGCTGGTCCCCTGGATCGTCACCGTAAACCAGATCCGCGGCGCTCTCACCAAGCGCAACCCAACTAACCCTCAGAATGATCAGGATCGATAGGTCAGGTAGTCTCAGGCTCTTGGTGTTGCAAAAGTACTGGGTCTGTTCACCTATTACGTTTGGTCAGTAAAGGGCGCGGCATTCCTATGCCTTCTCGGGAATAACGTTAGAATTGCAATCGAACACCATGCCCTCGCGGCAAAACTTAAGTGAGGCAACCGTGAACCTAAAACTGCCACAATTCTTCAGCGAGGATTGTCATTTTTACCTTACCTCTATCGCGA
>Ga0335072_10012098_pt1 | contig 12325 bp, 11 predicted proteins | sample Lox_Sample_21_FD_206725 | JGI IMG/M metagenome (GOLD analysis project Ga0335072, IMG submission 206725) | Soil microbial communities from Loxahatchee National Wildlife Refuge, Florida, United States - Lox_Sample_2.1 | ecosystem: Environmental > Terrestrial > Soil > Wetlands | place: USA...
GTCGAGCTCGCGCAGGCCGCGGTCGAAGCGCGGCTGGCTGCCTGCGCTCAGGTCGCCGGGCCTATCGCCAGCACATACTGGTGGGAGGACGGCCTGGAGCGCGCGGAGGAGTGGTTGATCATGCTGAAGCTGCCCGCCGACCGGTTCGACGACCTAGCCGAGTTCCTCGCCGAGCGGCACAGCTACGACGACCCGGAGATCATCGCCACGCCGATCGTTGCCGGGTCGCAGTCGTACCTGGACTGGGTGGCTGAGGAGACCAGGCCCGGTGAGTGACCACCAGGGCCGGGAACACGGGCTGTTCGGGCCCGGCTCGGTGACCTGGCGGGTGGCCAGCGAGCCGGTGATGTGGATCGCCGGGGTCCGGGCCATGTACATCCAGGCCCTGCACCCGAAGGTGATGCTCGGGACCTGGCAGAACACCGCGTTCGCCAAGCCCGATGAGGCATGGGGCCGCTTCACCAGAACGGTGGAGTTCGTCCGGGTCCGGACCTACGGCACGACAGCGGAGGTGGACCGGGCAGCGGCCCGGCTCCGCAAGGTCCATGCCTCGCTGACCGGAGTGGACGCCGATGGCACAACGTTCCGGCTGAATGATCCGGAACTCCTGCTGTGGGTGCATTGCGGCGAGATCGGCTCTTACGCAGAGATCGCCAGGCGCAGCGGCGTTCACGTGACGGCGGCTGAACTGGACATATTCGTAGCCGAACAGCGACGCAGCGCAGAGGTCGTCGGCCTCAGCCCGGCCATAGTGCCGGGCAGCATGGCGGAACTAGACGCGTATTACCAGCGAATGCGACCCCGGCTGCGCGCGACAGCTGAGGCCAGGCACGCTCTCAGGTTGTCCTTCGCGCCCAGGCTGCCGCTTGCGCTCAAGGCATTGCAGCTAGTCGTCCCGCCGGTGAACGTGCTGGCGTACGCCAGCCTGCCGCGCTGGGCGCGCCGCTTGTACGGCACGCCGGCGATCGGCCTGACCGACGCGGCCGTAACCCTGGCGCTGCGGGCAGCGTTCGAGTCCACCACCCGGATCCCTCCGCAGCTGCTGATACTGGCCGGTGCCGCCGACTCGCGCCAGCATCGCTCCCCGGCCGCCTGACGGGAAAGCCGCGCATGCCAACGCCAGTGCGCCAGCCGGTTACGGCGGGCGGTCGGCGGGGACATTAGCCGTGTGATGCAGCTATTGCCGCGGTTGCGCCGTGTCCTGCGTGACGACCTGGACTCCAGTCAGCGCGCGGCGCTGGCGAGCTGGCTGTCCTTCACGACCACGTTCACCGCGGTCCGCGCCATCACGTACAGCATTCGCGCTGGCAAGGGCCCGTTCGGGAACCTCAGCGTGGGCGGTGAGCATCTGCATCACTACATGTGGGGCATTGGCATGCTGGCGGGGGTTGGCGCGGTCGCCGTCCATGGTGAGGAGCGGTACCGTTCCCATCCGGTTGTCGCGACGACTTACGGCAGCGGCCTGGCCCTGATTGTCGACGAGTTCGCGCTGCTGCTTGACCTGAAGGATGTCTACTGGGCCAGGCAGGGCCGGCTGTCCGTGGACATCGGCATCGGCGCGATCGCTGCGACGGGAAGCTACTTCGCGGCGCTCCCGGTGGTGCGTTCCATGCACGAGCGTCGCGTGGCGGAGGAGGCCAAGCGAGATCAGCAAACCGCCTAGTTACTCGCCGGTCTCGCCGCCCGCCAGTTCAGTGATCACGTCAAGCTGGCCGATGTGCCGCGCGTACTCCTGCACCAGGTGGAACAGCACCCGCTCCAGCGTGGCGGGCGCGGCGCCATCCCACCGCTCGCCGGGCTGGCCGGCCTCGGCCAGGTCGTGCGCTGTGACAATCGCAGCCGTCGTGGCCGCCTGAGCTTCCAGCGCCGCCACCAGGTCAGTGAGCGTATCCTCCGGCGCGACATACCAGCGGCCATCCTGCGCATCGCCCCACGGGTCAGGGACCTGGCGGCCCTCGAATCCCCACTCCAGCCACCGCCGCTCGACGTAGCGCAGGTGCTTGAGCAGCTCGATCGGTGTCCAGCCCGAGGGCAGCATGCTCGCCCGCAGCGCCTGGGGCGGAAGCGACCGCAGCTTGCTCACCAGCCGGGAGCGGAAGTAGTCAAGGTAACCGGTGAAGACATCGGCGCGCGTGGCGACCGGGAGGGTAGGCGACGGGAACGGATAGCTCATGTACCTATCCTGCAGTGCCCTTCCCGGACCAGTCCCATCTGTGTGCAACCCTGTGTGCACCGTTACACTGCCCGGCGCGTCTTTACCTCGCGGGAAACCTAGATCGGCAGGGGGCAAGATTATGCACCTTCCGCGATTGCGGGTATTAGCCGCGGCTGCAGCGCTGCCGGCCTGGGCTTGGCGGTCGCGGTGTTCTAGCACCACGCCTCGCCGGACATCGGCTCGCTGAGATCTCGATCCTCAAAGGTGAACAGGAGCCCTGGTATCGGCAGGCTGACGGTCCCGCGCGCCCACCGTCGCACGCTTGCCAACGCCGCTCTGCTCGTCTTCATCGTGGTCCTGGCCGGCGCAGGCGCCACGATCGGTGAGGTAATCGGCGGCGCGGTCGGCGCGTTCATCGGCGGCGCCGCGGGCGTAATTGCCAGCCTCACCGGCGCTGTCGTGACCGGATCTCTGCAGGCGCGGGCGGCGAGCCGAGCGAAAGCGCGCGCCGACCTAGGCCGCTTGCGGCGGGTGACCAGACCGGAAACGTTAGCAGCGGAAGGTCCGCCAGGTCGGCTGCTGCGCCCTGACGACGGGGTGGTCGGTTTCGTCGGCCGGCCAGAGCTGAGCGAGATGCGAGAGTACTGCCAGGCCGACGCGCCATTCCTGGCGATGCTGCTTACCGGGCCTGGCGGAGTCGGCAAGACCCGGCTGGCCCTCGAGCTAGGCCTCACGCTGGGTGTCGGCTGGTCGGCCTGGTTGATCCCGCGCGGCGAAGAACCTGACGCGGTCTCGGTGTTGCTGGCCGGGCAGGCCGGCGACCTGCTGCTCATCGTGGACTACGCCGAGACGAGGCGAGACCTGGACCGGTTGCTGCGTGCCGCCGGGGCGGTCACCGGGCGGCGGGTCCGGGTGCTGATGCTCGCCAGGGCGGCCGGCGAGTGGTTGCGGCTGATTGACGCTGACAGGGACGTGAGCGACCTGCTCGGGCACTCACGGCGCTGGCGGCTCGGCCCGGTGGATGACTCCGCTGCGATCATCGCCGCGGCGGTGCGCTCGTTCGGCGCCAGGCTCGGGGTCGCCGTCGACGCAGTCCAGGTCGAGCCGCCTGAGACCGCCGTCCCGATCGTCGTGCTGCAGGCGGCAGCTCTGCTCGCCGTCCTTGCTGCCAGAGGCGACGTGCCTAACGGACCGGTCTGGGCAGACGACCAGGTCCTGGCCGACCTGCTCAGTCACGAGCGACGCTACTGGCGAAACAGCGCGCAATCGCTCCGCGTGTCCGGTGGCGGCGGTCTGGACTCGCTGACCATCGACCGCGCCGTCGCGGTGGCGTGCCTGTACGGCGCAGCTGGCGAGTCGGAGGCGAGCGCGGCGCTCGGCCGGCTAGCCGACCTGTCCGGCTATGGCGAACCGCTCCGCCGCCGGATCGCGCGCTGGATCGCCGAGCTCTACCCGCCTGCCAGCCAGGATCCGGACAGGTGGTGGGGTGCGCCGCAGCCGGACTTGCTGGCCGAGTTGCATGCCGTCGAGAGGATCGGCGAGCTGGACAGCAGCGCGCTCGCCGCGCTGTTCCAGGTGACCCCGGACCATGCTCGGCAGGCCCTGACGGTGCTGAGCAGGGCGGCTGCGCACCACCCGAACCATGCCAGGTCCATCATGGACGCGGCACTGCGGTCCGACCCCGCTGGGCTGGCCGTGCCTGCCATCCAGGTCAGCCTCCAGACACCCGGCCCGCTACCCAGGCTGCTTGCGGCGGTTATAGCAGAGGCCGACCTCAGCACCGACGAGCTCGAGCGCATTGCGGACGCCATACCCAATCCGACGGCCCGGCTCACCGCTGCGGCACTGGCCGCCACGCAGCGTGTTGCCGACGCGCTGGCGGCGGTTGACGAGCGTGCCGTGCGCGCCCGCTGGCAGCTGCTGCTCGGCCGGCGGGCCAGCGAGGCCGGCCGACTTGAGGTGGCCAAGCAGGCGGCGACTACGGCTGCGGACCTGTACCGGCAGCTCGATGCCGGGCACCCCGGCGAGTATTTGCCGGACCTGGCGGCCGCGCTCGATGTGCTTGCCTCGGTCAGCGCCGATATCGGCAGGCCGGCCGACGTGATGGCGGCTGCGCAGGAAGCTTTGCAGATATACCGTCGGCTGCACGAGTCCGATCCTGGCGCATACCGCGGCAAGCTAGCGTTCGAGTTGGCCTGTCTCGGCGAGAGCTGGGACGAGGCAAGGCAGGTCGGCCAGGCTCGTCGGTACTTCACCGAGGCGCTCGCACTGTATCAGCAGATACTCGACGCGCAGCCGGGCCGACGCGACGCCGAGGCGGGCGGCGCCCTGCGCGGCGTCGCGCACTGCAGGCTCGGGCTCGGCGAGCTCGACCTGGCACACCAGGCCAAGCAGGAGGCGGTCGCGGTCTTCGCTGAACTGGTCAGTAGCAACCGCGACCGGTATCTCGTCGAGCTAGCTAAGGCCTACAACGACTTGGGCTCTTCCTGGGGGACGCTTGGGCAGCAGCACGAGCTGGGGGCAGGCGCCATGGAGTGCTTCAGGCACGCCAAGCGGGCGCTGACCGACTCTGTGGCGCTCAGCCGGGAGCTTGCCGACCTCAACCCTGACCTGTACCGGCCGAATCTTGCGCTGGTGCTGCTGAACCTTGCCAATCAGGAGTCTGGCCTGCGCCGGCCGGACGTGGCACTTCCGCTTGTACGCGAGGCGGTGACCATCTATCGCGAGTCAGCGCTATCCCTGCCCGACCGTTACCTCGCCGATGTCGCCTTCGCCCTGCAGGCCGAGGTGGTCTGTTATGCGTCGCTACGCCAGCCTGAGCAAGCCCTGCGCGCAGTGCAGGAGGCTGTCGAGATCTGGCGCGGGCTCTATGCCGCCGACCATGCGCGCTACCGCGCCGCGCTCTCATCCGCGCTGGACCAGGCGGCCGAGCTTTACCGCGCCCTGAACCGTCCCGCCGACCTGCAGCGGGTCAGCCAGGAGCTCTCCGATGTCTCGGCGGGCGCAGCCGCTGATGTGCGGGCCGAACGCGGGCAAGGGGTAGGCGGGCGCAGCACGGGCCGACTCCCGCACGTTCCCGGCTCTGGTGTACTCAACTAGGCGATGCTGTTGCTGGTCGAGCTGTCTGAGGAAACGAGAGCCTATGCCTGACGTTGCCACCTACCAGCCCGCGCTCCGCACGTTTCCCGAGCGGGAAGCGCTCGGTGCCGCCGCCGCGCGCGACATCGGCGACGCGCTCACGCGGAGGCTGAACGGTCAGCCGGAGGTGCGGGTCATTTTCGCGAGCGCGCCGAGCCAGGAGGCGACCTTGCGCCACCTGGCCGGGCGGCCGGCTATCGACTGGAGCCGGGTCACCGCGTTCCACATGGACGAATATCTGGGCCTTGCACCTGACGCACCGCAGCGGTTCGGCAACTGGCTGCGTAACGCGCTGCTGGACCGCGTTCCGGTCGGCACGACCCACCTGATCGACCCCGGCGACGACGTGCAGGCCGCCGTGGACGGCTACAGCGCACTACTGACCGCCGCCCCGATCGACATCGTCTGCCTGGGCATCGGGGTCAACGGGCACCTCGCGTTCAACGACCCGCCGGGTGACTTCGCGGACCCCGCACTCGTCAAGGTGGTGACCCTGGATGAGGTCAGTCGCTTGCAGCAGGTCGAGGACGGCTGCTTTGCCAGGCTGGCCGAGGTCCCGGCCCAGGCAATCACACTGACCATCCCCGCGCTCTTGGCTGCTGCCGAGCTGTTCTGCATGGTGCCCGGTGCGCAGAAGAAGCGCGCGGTCACCGACGCGATGTACGGCCCGATCGACGGCTCGGTGCCCGCCAGCGCCCTGCGCACGCATCCGCAGTGCACCATCTACGTCGACAAGGATTCCGCGCCTGATGCCCAGTGACCGGGTGCGGAAACTGTGAAGGTCACCGGGCGGGACCCGGCGACCGGGCGGACCTTGTGCGTGACCACCGAGGGCTGCGTGATTGCCGACGTGCACCCGGCAACGGGTTCCGCCGGCCTGTGGCTGGCGCCCGGCCTGGTTGACCTTCAGGTCAACGGGTTTGCCGGGCACGACGTCAACGACGCAGAAGTGTCGGCCGAGACCCTGGTCAAGCTGGTGCGCGCGCTGTGGCGGGTGGGCGTGACGACCGTGCTGCCGACCGTGGTGACTGCCAGCGAGCGGCACATCGCCCGGACGGTGGCGATGATCGCCAGGGCCAGGAACGCTGACCCTGGGGTGGCTCATGCGATTCCCTACGTGCACGTCGAAGGACCGTTCCTGTCCGATCAGGATGGTCCGCGCGGCGTGCACGATGCCCGGCACATCAGGCCCGCGAGTATCGAGGAGCTGCGCCGTTGGGGTGCCCTGGTGGGCATGGTCACAGTGTCCCCGCACAACGAGGCGGCGATCGAGTTCATCCGGCTGGCGGCCCGGGCGGGCGTGCGGTGCGCCATCGGGCACACGCATGCCTCTCCCGAGCAGATCACCCGCGCTGTGGATGCCGGCGCTGAGCTGTCCACCCATCTCGGCAACGGCGCGCACGCCTTCCTGGCCCGGCATCCCAACTACCTGTGGGCGCAGCTCGCCGACGATCGGCTGGCCGCCGGGTTCATTGCCGACGGCCATCACCTGCCAGCCGATACCTTCAAGGCCATGCTGCGGGCCAAGGGCCTGGACCGGGCGCTTCTGGTGTCGGATTGCACGGAACTGGGCGGGATGCCACCCGGCCGGTACCGCACGCCGGTGGGCGGCGAGGTGGAGCTGTCCCCGGACGGACGGCTGTCTTCTGTGGGCACGCCGTTCCTGGCGGGTGCCGTGCGTTCGCTTGCTGACGGAGTAGCGAACGCGATCGCGATGGCTAATCTGACGCTGGCGGACGCACTGGGCCTCGCGACGGCTAGTCCGGGCCGGTTCGTCGGCGGACGGGGTGTGCTGCGGCCTGGCGCCCCGGCGGACCTGATCACTTTCGCCTGGCAGCCGGGTGACAGCACGCTCGGCATCAGGACGGTGGTGGCCAACGGCGCCGTGGTGGTTCAGGCGTGAGCGTGTGATTCCCCGGAGCGCGAGACGACGCGGGGTTCAAGGGGATACGAGACGAACGCGAATCGCCTGGAGTCGGGACTCCAGCTGTTGACGTTGACCGTGCCCTGTCCGCCGAAGACCGGCACCCGCGCCAACGGCGAGGCCCAGTCGGCGGTATCGACGAGAACTAGCTCCACCGCGCGGTCTTCTGGGTGGCCTACGGTCCCGGCTGGATACTGGAGATACACAGCCAAGCGCTCGTTCGGCGCGAGGTGGGGGAACCAGTCGACCGTGCTGGTCGAGATCAGCCGTTCCATGTTGGCTGCAGAGGGGTTTTCACTTGGCACCCTGGCCAGTTGGGAGTGCCCGCGTTTCGATGCCCAGCGCTCGGTGTTGAAGTAGATCCATTCGCCGTCGGGGGACCACTCGGGGCCGTCGAGGTGGCCCGTTCCGGTGTCCACGACTGTGACCCGGCCACCAGCAGAGGGGATCAGAGCGAGCCTGCCCGGACCGCCCGACTTGTCCATCCGCACGAAGCCCAGCGTCATTCCGTCCGGCGAGACTCCGTGCAGGAAGTGCATGACCTCATCGTCATCAGTGACCTTGCGGATGCTGCTGCCATCCAGCGCTCCGTGATAGATGTGGCCATCGCTGGCCGACATGAAAATGGCGTCATCTCTCGGATCGAGGACGTGGTCATTGTTGATAGCCGGCAGGCGCTGGTATTCGATCCGCCGAGGCCCGAGCGGGGCGTCGAGGGAGAATGCCCACAGTCCGCCCTGACCGTTCAGGTACAGCGTGGTGCCGTCAGTTCCCCAGTTGGGTGCCTCGAAGAGTACTTCGTCGAAGTCGGCGATGACTGTCGCAGAACGGGCCGCCACATCGAACACGTGAAGCAGGCACTTTTGACCTTCTCGGAGAATCCGATAGGAACGCGTCAAGTCCCGCCCGATGGTGGGCATTTTCTGGGTGCTCCTCAGTCAGCGGAAAATGGTGCAGGCAGCGGCCGAGCCGTCAACTGACTGGTCCCGCCGGGCTCGTCGCGGCCGCTGCGGCGGCAGCTGCCGCAGTAGTGGCGGCGGAAACCGCTGCCGCGGTGGAGGCGGACACGGCTGCCTGCGCGGCGGCGTTCGCTGCGGCCCGGCGGGCAGCATCGGTGGCCTGGGCTGCTCTGGCCGCGCCGCCGACTGCATCGGTAATGGCTGGCGACGTTGGGTCAGCCCAGGCCACTCTCCCCTCGGCGATCTGCCTGAGCCGGGCGCGCAGCCCGCGGTTGGCAAGTCCCCTGTACAAGAGGGCATCAAGTCCGGCCGCGTGAGCAAGCCCGCCAAATGCGGCACCGGCCGTATCCACCGGTCCTGCGGAGCGTGCGATGGCGTCCAGCCTGGCCGCCGCCTGGTTCATCCTGGCCGGATCAGCGACCCGCCAGCGGGTGCCAAAGAACGCGCTCTCGCGGCGCAGCGCGCCGCTCGCCTCCAGCTTCGCCAGGTACGCCGTGACGATGCCGCGCCGGGGCCGGGCTACCCATGCCCGCGCCTTCGGTGGCCGTCCGGCGTGCAGCAGGCTCTCCAGTGCCAGGTCAAGCTCCGCGTCGCCGGTCCGCCCGGAGTGGCGCACCACGATCCGGCCCTCGGCGATATCTACCTGCCCGCGTGCCGCGAGCTGCACAAGCTCCGACCCCGCCAGAGCGATTGCCAGCCGCCGGTCCTCGTGGACCTTCCCGCCCGGCCCTACCGAAAGCAGCGCAAGATCGTCGCCAAGCGTCTCCATGCTGCGAGGGTAATGCGCGCACGCCCGGCCGGCCAGAGCGGCGCCTGCGGCGTGAACGCGTGTTCGCTGTGCACTCACTGAAGACGCAACTGACAGCGCCGGGGAGAACTGCCCGGGCTTGGCTCGTCCCGTATCTTCTCAGGAGGACCCGGGAAGGACCCGAGTCCGCGGCGGGTCTGGATCAGCCAGCTTGGCGGCTACCCGCAGCGAACCCCGGCAGTAACGGAGAGGCAGGACGATGACCGAGAGTGCTACCCTTCCCGCCGGCCAGGCTGGCACACCGGTGACCGATCCGCGCCTGCCTAAGCTGGCGGAGACACCCGGGTTCCTTGCCGTGATTGCTGACGGCTGGGCGACACCAGACCGGGCCGTACCGATGGTCGACGGTGCCGCGAGCGCTGCCGCGGCGCACCGCAGGCGGCTCGGAGCAGAGTTCCCGGGGCGCTCGATCGTGGTGGGAGCCGGGAGGGCTCCGGTCCGCGCCAACGACACCCGGTACGGCTTCCGGCCCGACAGTGATTTCTGCTGGCTGACTGGCTGCACGGAAGCCGAGGACGCGGTGCTGGTCTTGTCTCCCGACTCGGCCGTGCTATACCTGCCGGCCCCCGCGTATCCCGGGGAGAAGGAATTCTTCGCCGATGCGGCACGGGGCGAGCTGTGGGTCGGTGCGGCCCCGGGGCTTGAGGACTGGTCACGCGCCCTTGGTCTGGAGGTGCGTTCGCTGAGCGCGCTCGACGATGACCTCGGGCGGCTGTCTGAGCCTCTGGTGTCTGGCGCAGTTGGGGACGAGCTGGCCAGCCGCCACGGCCTGGAGCCGAACCCCGACCTTGCTCGGGTGCTGTCCGAGCTGCGGATGATCAAGGATGAGTGGGAGGTCGGGCAACTTCGCGAGGCGGTGAACCAGACCGTAGGTGGGTTTGCGGCCGTCGTGAAGGAATTCCCTGCGGCGATCGCTGGCGGCGGCGAACGCTGGCTGCAGGGCACGTTCGACCGGTTCGCGCGGACGTACGGGAACGGGCCTGGGTACGCGACAATCGTGGGATCCGGGCCGCATGCGCCGACTCTGCACTGGGTGCGGTGCGACGGGCCCGTTCTCCCGGAAGAGGTCGTCCTGCTCGACATGGGTGTGGAGGCGAACTCTCTGTACACCGCGGATGTGACCAGGACCTTCCCGGCCACGGGGCGGTTCAGCGCGGCCCAGCGCCAAGTGCACGACCTAGTGGAGAAGGCGCACCGGGCGGGGCTGGACGCGGTCCGTCCGGGTCGGCTGTATGCCGACTTCACCTACGCCGCGATGGAAGTGATTGTCCGCGGGCTCGCCGACTGGGGGCTGCTGACGGTGTCGGTGGACGAGGCGCTGTCACCGCAGGGCCAGCAGCACCGGCGATACCTGGTCTGCGGCATCGGCCACCACCTCGGACTCGACGTGCATGACTGCGCTAAGGCCAGCGACGAGGCGTACAAGGGCGCCAAGCTCGCGCCAGGCATGGTCCTGACTGTGGAGCCTGGGCTGTACTTCCATGCGCACGATCTCACGGTCCCGCCGGAGTTGCGCGGGATCGGTGTCCGCATCGAGGACGATCTGCTAGTGACGGACGGAGGCGCCGAGGTTTTGTCCGCGGCTCTGCCGCTGACGGCAGACGGCCTTGAGAGCTGGATGGCAGAGGCGTAACAGGGCCGCGCGGGTAACTGCGACCCCGGCGGTGAGTCAGCCCGGGTGCTGGCCTGGCCCGCTAGGCTTCGCTCGTGAACCCTGGCAGCATTCCCGGCGCCCGGCAGGCATGGACCCGCGGGCTGCTCCGCTGCGGTGTGGCCGCAGGCCCTGTTTTCGTCGGAGTGTTCCTGCTCGAGGGTGCTGTCCGCGACGGCTACCGGCCACTTCGACACCCAGTCAGCTCGCTCGCGCTCGGACCGCGCGGCTGGATCCAGACTGCGAATTTCGCCGTGGCCGGAACGTTGTTTCTAGCCGGTGCCGCCGGCCTCGCCCGCGCTGATGATCGGGTCGCCAGTGGCCGGGCAGCACCGGCCTTGATAGGCGCAGCGGGCGCGGGGCTCATCGGCTCGGCTGTCTTCACGACCGATCCGGTCAGCGGGTACCCGCCAGGAACGCCCGATGCGCTCACCCGGCCCAGCCGGACCGGCACCACGCACAATCTGGCGGCTGTGCCGGTATTCGTGGGTCTGCCCGCCGCTGCACTGGCCTGCGGCTGGCGGTCCTGGCGGGCGGGCCAGCACCGGTTCGGTCTTTACAGCGCGGGCACCGCAGTGACCATGCTCACCACCATGGCCCTGGCCGGCGCGGGCTTCGGTCAATCGCCCCGGCTGGTCAACCTAGCCGGACTGTTTCAGCGCGCCGGCATCATCACTGGCTTTGCCTGGCTCACGACCCTCGCTGCACGAACGCTGCGGCAAGCGCCCTCAACCCGGGCGCGACGGACAGCCTGAGACGCGGATATGGTCGCCGAGGTCACCAGCGCGAGCCTTCCGTTGGTCGCCGTCCGCTACACGTATACGTTGCTGGCAGACGGAGCGGTCGTTAGAAGCCCTTGATCGGCCAGGTCGCGAGTTCGTGTTCATCGCCAGGCGCGGCACCTGACGTGCGCCTTGTTCACCTGCTTGGGGGTAAACGGGACGAAGCAGACAGGCATGCGGGACGTCCGAGCGGGTAAGCTTCGTCGCTGGTTATGAGCTGGAGGAACGACGTCGAGAATCAGCAGCCGGAGTCACTGACGGGATTCCGGATCCGAGACAGTTCCCGCACGATCTTGAGGCGCGCGCCGCACAGGCGCTGGCCAGTGCGCGTAGTCGCTGTGGTCGCCGTGATCCTGGCCGCGGTCCTGGCCGCGACCGTGGCGCTCGAGGTCACGCCCATGCAGACGGTGACCGTGGCCGGGCAAGTCATCAAGGTAGGCGCTGCCCCGCGACTGGGGTTGTCCGGCCCGGGCGAGGTTGACCTGTTTGGCCAAGGGCTGGCGACGGCCATCTCCATACCCGGGCCGATCCAGCCCACGCTGCAGCTCAGCCAGATCACGCTGAATAGCCAGCTTGCCAACTTCGTTCAGGGGCACGCTCAGAGCCACGCTGGTCTGATGCTGCGGACGCAGCTGGTGGCCGGCTGGGAGCGCTACTTCGCCTGGGAGACCGCTGCTGCCGCCGTGGCTGCGCTGATACTTGCCGGTGCCGTCGCGGGCTGGCGCAGGCTCTCGCTGAAGGCGACGGGGCCGTTGCTCGTTGTCGTGCTGATCGTCACCGTCGCGCTGAACGTGGGCGCCGTGGCGATTACCGCCAACGGCGCCCGCGCTGCGCTCCGGCACGTCAGCTCGCTAACCCAGCTCGTCGGTACGCAGGACGTCCGGGTGGCTCATTCCCGCGCGCGCCGG
>Ga0335072_10012100_pt1 | contig 12323 bp, 14 predicted proteins | sample Lox_Sample_21_FD_206725 | JGI IMG/M metagenome (GOLD analysis project Ga0335072, IMG submission 206725) | Soil microbial communities from Loxahatchee National Wildlife Refuge, Florida, United States - Lox_Sample_2.1 | ecosystem: Environmental > Terrestrial > Soil > Wetlands | place: USA...
CAGTGCCCAGCCAACCGCCCAGGAGGTCGAGACGAATCCCAGAAGCCGGCCACGGAAGCGGGCGGGCGTGACCTCGGCGATCAGGACCGCGCCGACCGACCACTCGCCGCCGAATCCGAGGCCCTGGATCCCCTTGAACAGCAGGATTTCCGCGTAGTTCTGGGACAGTCCGGACAGCGCGGTGAAGACGGCAAACGTCCCGATGGTGATCATCAGCACTCGCGTACGGCCGATCCGGTCCGCCAGGAGGCCGGCCAGCGAGCCACCCACCGCCGAGGCCACCAGCGTGACCGTCATGATCAGGCCCGACTTGGCGGGACTCAGCGCGAGTTCCGCGCCGATGGCCGTCAGGGCCAGCGGCAGGGTGTTGAAGTCGAAGGCGTCCAGTGCCCAGCCCACGGACGACGCCCAGAAGGCCGGCCGGTGCTCACGGGGCAACTGGCTGTACCACTGCGGACCTCGATGGCCGGTTTCCTGGTCGGAGAGTGGTTCCGCTGCGGGCGCAGCGGCGATCGGGACCGCCGCGGGCGGCTTGCGGTTCATGGATTCTCCTGGACGTCTGAGTTGGGGCGACCCCCTCGGAGGCGGGGCGGCACTGAGCGGGAATTTACGCAGGGGCTGTTATTCGGCCGTTAATCGACTAACCCCAGGTCCGGAGCGGGCTCCGGGCCTGGGGTTTCGTCGGGCGCGTAGATGGACTCAGGACCGCAGGGCGGGCCGGTAGATGAGCTCCTGGATCCGGCCATCGAGAGTGCGGCTTTCGATCAGCTCGAGATCGAAGTCGGCCGCGTCCTTGAAGACGGGGCTGCTCCCGGTTTTCCCTGTGATTACAGGGAAAAGGGTCACCTGGACGCGGTCGACCAGGCCAGCGGCCATCAGCGCCCGGTTCATCGACAGGCTGCCGTGTGAGCGCAGCGGCACCTCGGACTCCTGCTTGAGCCGGGCGACGGCGTCGACGGCGTCGCCGCGCACGATGGTCGCGTCCGGCCAGTCGAGCGGTCCTTGCAGGGTGGATGACACCACCGTTGCCGGGAGGCTCGTCATCTGGGTGACCCACGGGTCGCGGGCCTCGGACTCTTCGGTGCTCGAGGCCAGGAGCTGCACGAACAGCCGATACGTGCTGGCGCCGAACACCATCCGCTGGTTCTCGCCATACAAGGCGAGGCGGTGCTCGAGCAGTTCCGGGCCTTGCTTGCCCCAGTAACCGCCCCAGTCGCCACCGCTGTATGAGCCGTAGCCATCGAGACTGGCAAAGACGTCGAAAGTGTAGGTAGCGGTCATGATCTCTCTCCTCGGGTGGATCGGTCGGAACCTTGCCGGTCTGTCACGTTGGCTACGAACGGGACCGAGGCCATCCGACACCGTCGCGAAAAAAAGTAGGCCGACTGGCCCGCTCGCGGCCCGTAGGGAGCTTCGTTCTGAAGTGGCGCCGTAACTATGTTCACCCTCGGGTCTTTAGCCTCAAGAAGCTCTGTGGCATCGCCAATATCAAGCTTCGATCGGGTGTTCGCTTAGCTGGGTCAGCGTTGGCGGAATCGTGCAGATACCGCCCGAACGAGATTTAAGCTGGCATACTGTTCCGACGTGAGTGTGTCTGATCCCGCCACGATCCCCGGCGAGGCGCCCAAGACGGTCCGGCCCGATGGGCCGGCGCTGTCCGCCGTCCGGCGCGGCCACGGCCCGCTCGGCAGCGTTGCCCTTCAAGCGGGGATCGTCCTCGTAGGGGCGGTCGTCGCGCTTCTGCGGGTCGGTGGCGTTCCCTCCTGGGACTCCGGCTACTCCGACGACGCGCATATCTTCCTGATCGATGCCCTGGCTCACCCCTGGCACCTGCTGATGCCCTACGGCGGCTACGAGGAGTTGCTGCCAAGGCTGCTCATCCAGCTCATCTCCTACCTGCCACTCGTCTACGTGGCCAAGGCGCTCGCGTCGACGGGAGCGATCATCGACTCGCTCTGCGCCCTGTTCATCTACCACGCGACCAGGGACCTGATGGCCTCCCGCTGGATGCGTGTGGCGGCCGCCCTGGCGCTCCTGCTGCAGCCTCTGGCACCACTTGAGCAGCTTGACAACGTGGTCAACACCCCGTGGCTTCTCGAGGTTGCTTTCTTCGTGGCCCTGTTCTGGCGGCCGAGGACCCGCGCCGGGGTAATTGCCTCCGGGCTGGTCGCCTTCGCGGCGGCGTCCTCGGAGTTCCTTCTCGTGACCTTCGCGCCGGTCGTTCTGCTCCGTTTGTTCCTAATGCCAAGACGGTGGCGTGAGCAGGTGGTGTCGATCTGCTGGGCGGCCGGGCTAGTGGTCCAGGTGCCGGTCTACCTGATGGCCAAGGCTGAGCACCTGCAGCGTAGGCCCGCCGACCACAGCCTGCTCTATGCGCTCAGGGGCTACGCGGAGAGGGTCTTGCAGCGCGTCCCGGGAATGGTGTTCTCCGACCACCTAAATCACGTGGTTGGCATCCCCGCCGCCAGCGCCATCGTCACTGTCTTTGTGGTCGCCGGGCTAATCTGGGCGTTGGCCACCGGTACCCGGCGAAGCCGCATCTTCATCGTGAGCGCCGTGGTGATGGGGTTCATCGAATCCGCGGTCACCAGCATTCTCAGCACCTACGCCAACCGCTACGACTTTATAGACATAACCTTCATCACGCTGGCCGCCCTAGTCGCCGTAGACACGTACTGGCAGCGAAGGGAAGCCGCCGCCGCGAACCCCGGAGAGGCCGGGGTCGCGCCCGCGACGCGGGCGCGCCGCACGCGGGCGAGGGTAGTGGTGGCCCTCCTGGCCTGCCTCCTGGTGGCCATGTGGGGCACTGGCTTCCGGCATACGCGGGTGTGGCCCCAGGACAAGTGGCAGGCGGACCTTTCGCTGTGGCAGTCAGAATGCCACTACAGCACCAAGGGCACCCTCTACTTCCCGGCCCCCGTGGACACCGTGCAGGCAGAGTCCGTCCCCTGCGCCAAGATCGTCGGCTAACACGTCCCCAGGAACACGGTCCTCGCCAGCGAGGCGGGCGATGCTTTCCAGCTTGTCACGGTGCTGCGACTTCTGGCGGCGGGTCGTTGGTGGCCTCGCTGTAGCCGACCGCGGCGTCAATGGATTCCCAGTGATTCTCCTACCGACACTCCGGCCGAGCGGTGCGCTGCGCTGACGGTGCAACCGGAGGGCCGGCTCGGCGGTGCTCCTTATGGCGGCGGTGGCCGCCGGGCACTCACATAAGTTCGGATACGGAGGTGGCATGCCGAGAGCAGACGACTTCGACGAGTTCTATGCCACGACCTCACGCAGGCTCGTCGGCCAGCTTTTCGCGATGACCGGTGACCTGAGCGAGGCTGAGGACGCGGTGCAGGAGGCCTACATCCGCGCGTGGCGGCGCTGGCCGCGCGTCCAGGAATACCACGATCGGGAGGCCTGGATCCGCACAGTCGCCTACCGCATCAGCGTGAACGCCTGGTCAAAGGCCAGGAACAGGCTGACCGCCCATCATCGGGCCAGCCGTCATGCCGAGCAGCCGGAGATATCCCCGGACTTGCTGACGCTGATCGGGGCACTACGGAAGATCCCGGAGCCACAGCGTCGGGCGATTGTCCTTCATCACCTCGTGGGGTTGTCGGTCGACGAGATCGCGGCCGAGACTGGCGCCCCTTCCGGGACCATCAAGGCGCGCCTGGCCCGCGGCCGCAAGGCGCTCGCGCCGCTTGTCGCCGATTCCGATGAGACACGAAGCCCCCGTATCCAGCTGACCGAACACAACCGGGAGACGATCACCCGTGCATGACTCGCTTCGCACTCAACTGTCCGAGCTCGCCGACTACGCGAGCGGCAGCGCGCGCCTCGACGTGCCCGCGGCACTGCGCCAGCAGGGCACCCGGCGTGCCCGGCGCCAGCGCGGGGGCCTGGCCCTGCTCAGCGTGGGCGTCGCAGCTGCCGTCGGCGTCACGGTCACCAGCACGCACCCCGGCGCGGCTCGTCCGGCGGCCTCCAGGGCGCCGGCGTCATCCGCTGCGTCCGTACAGCTGACGGCCTACCAGACTACGGTGCTGGCCAAGGCGGACCTCACGAAGGCCAAGGTGGCCGCGCTGGCCAAGGCCGGGTTCACCGCGGCCCAGATCAGCGCGCTGGCGGCCGCCACGGCCAGGCTCCCGCAGCAGGAGCAGGACGCGCTCACGACCGCCCGGATCGCCGCGGGCTATCTGGCCCACTACTTGACCCCGGCCGAGCGCATCGCGCTGTCCCACGAGCTTCACCAGGGCAACATGGCGCAGCAGATAGCCGCGCTCGCGAAGGCTCACCTGTCCGCGGCTCAACTGGCCGCCCTAGCCGCCAGCTGAGTGCGGGGCACCGCCGGCCGCCGGGCATGGACCCCGGCGGCCAGTGGACGCCGCGCGGATGTCATCGGCTAGAAGACATCTCGCGGTCGCTTTAGGAGCACCCGAGTCAGCGCCACCAGGGACGACGCGCTCCAGATCTCGCCCTCATCGATCATCCGCGGCACAGAGTCCAGGGGTATCCACTCGACCCGCGCGGCTTCACTGAGTTCGGCTGGTTCCCCGACCCGCTGAGGGTCGGTCCCGAGGAACATGAAGCGCTCGGCGTCGGCCATGGATGGCACCGTTCGACCGCAGGCCGATTCTTCTGAGACTGAACGCGGCTTGCCCTTCCCGGCCGGTCAAAATTGCTGGCGCTGGTGATCGTGCCGTATTTTGCGGCACTATCACCAGCATGAAGCCCCGGGGGCTGGTGGTTCGGACGTCTGGCACCTAGGCCAGGACTTGGGAGAGATGATCCGCGAACTCCGTCACGGCGTCGCGCTGCGGTCCGTGGCGTCCGACGCAGAATCCGTGGCGACGGCCCCAGAAGGAAGCCTGCACGGCGTGGAACTGGGCCCAGCGCCGGACCCGCTCCCGATCGAGCTCGGCGGCCTCGGCGAAGACCTGCAATCCGCGGTGAACGGCCTTGCGCAGCTCCTCGCCCCGGAGCGACCGAAGCGGACGCCACTTGATCGGCATCCCAGCGTCGTAAGCCGGGTCCCCCACGTACCCCTTAGGGTCAACGACGAGCCACGGCTCGCGGTCGGCTCGCAGGATGTTGGCGGCGTGGAAGTCACCATGGACCATGAGCTCGGGCTGGTCGCCGCCCAGCTCGCGGGCGGTGGCCAGGGCCGCGTCCACCGCCAGTGCAGACAGTGGATGATTGAGTTCCAGCGCGTCGATCCGCAGTTGCCGTGCCCATTCGCCGGCCTGCTCGCGGAGCCTCGGCAGGCCCGGCGGGGCCTCGATCGCCAGCCGGCGACAAAGGGCGCCCGCTATCGTGGCGGCCTCATCGGCTCCTTCAACCTCAAGCAAGGTGTCGGCCTGGGCACGTTCAAGCAGCATGGCGAACCGCTCGTCGTCGCGCTCGTAGAGCCTGACCGCCGCCCGTCCGTCCCAGGCCGCAAAGGCATCGGGCTCATGCACATTCCCAGGGTGCGGGAACGAGACCTTCAGGACAGCCGGCCCGCTTGCTGCCGCCCGCACCGGGACGATGAGCCCGACGCCGCCGTGCAGGACCGACCCGTCCGGTCGGCACGACCAGCGCTCGAGCATCTCGTCCACGACCTGCGGCAGCCGCGCGAGCCAGGCCGCACCGCGCTCTCCCTCCCGCTCGAGCGTGCTCTGAGCGAAAGCGCCCGGTACCTCGATCACTAGTGCTAAGCGCCTCGGCACTCAGGAAGGAGTCTGGCCGAACACGGCGACCAGCGGCCGGATGTTCGCCACCCCTCCTTGGTTAGGCAACGCATATCCCACGTTCCAGTAGCTGGCGCTCGTGCCCGGCACCTTCACCATCTGGTTGTAGTCGCCGCTGTAGCTGCCGGAGTCCAGGTTGTCCTGTAGCCGTTGCCAGCTGCTGCCCGTCCAGTGGAAGAACGAGCCGAGCCAGACACCGCCGTGCCCGTCCAAGGTCAGGGCCGCGGGGCCATTCGTCCACTGGGAACTGATCGTCTTCCAGCCGTGCCCGTTGTAGTGCAGGGCCGTCACCGAGCAGCAGCTCGTGTGATTGAAGTCAATCCAGACATCGCTGTCGGAATCCATCGCGATCGACGGGGTAAGTCCGGTGGACTTCGGGATGGACATGCCCGACCAGTGCGAGCCGTTCCACCGGTAGGCGGTGACGGACTTCCCGCTAGTGGTGGCGACCGCCCGCAGGTCGTTGTCGGAGATGCCAGTGAACCCGGTAATCGCCGCGCTGACCGGGTGGTTCGTCCAGGTGGTGCCGTTCCAGTGCCACACCTGCGACGAGCACGAGTGGGCAGTACAACTGCCCCACATCGCGATCCAGACATCATTGGGGCCGAACGCTACGGCCTTGCTGTCCTGCAGGCTGGGCGGGTTGCTGAGGGCGGGCAGTGCCATCGTGTGCCAGTGGCTGCCGTCGAACCGGAAGGCGTTCATCACGCCGATCCCCTGTCCGAAGATCCACACATTGCTGGCCGACGAGGCCGCGACCTGGTCCAGGTCGAAGTCGCTGGCTCCGGGGATATGGGCGGTCTGCCAGGCTCGTCCGTTCCAGTGCGCGGCCATGGACTGGTCGTTAGAGAGGGAGCCGACGGCCCAGGCGCTAGCCGGCCCGGTGGCCGCGACCGACTCAAACCGGCCTTTCGCGCTGCCCCAGACGTTTGATACTCGCCACTGAGTGGCGGTGCTCGCCGATGCTGATGCGGCCAGGCCCGCCACACCAGCAACCGTCAGGAGAGCCGCTGCGGCCCGCCACTTTCCCCGCCCGAGACGCATCACAGACTCCATTACTGCCCAGTAAGACTTCGATGTCCAATTCTGGCACAAAGGGCGTAGCCATGGCACCCGGTGGTAGACGTCCGTGACAAGCTAGGAGGCGAGGGAAGCAGTGGCAGACAGCGCGTTCACCGTTCCAGTTACCGTGACTGACTTGCGGGTGGGGGACGTTATCAAGTGGTCCGACGGCCGTTACTACGTCGTCGATACCGCACCAGAAACAGGCGCCTGGTCGGGGGAGTACTCCGAGCCTAAGGTCGCGGTGTTCGTCACCGAGATGAACGTGGCCCTGTACCGCATGGGCGATAGCGCCTCACAGGTGCATGCGCCTGAGGCGGTCCTCAACGTCCTCATGCCCAGGCCTACCGAGTAACCCCGGCGGCCGAGTAGCCCTAGCGGGGCTGCTCTTGCTCGGCGCTGGCCTCCGCCTCGGAGTGGGCCCGGGGGTGCGGGAAGAAGGGCAGCACCGCGTGCTCCGGCTGCCCGTAGAGCAGGCCGTGCATCAGTGCGGCGACCACGGCCCCGACGAGGGGTGCGAGGATGAACAGCCAGACCTGGTTGAGCGCGCTACCGCCGACGATGGCGGCCGGACCAAGGCTGCGCGCCGGGTTGACCGACGTGCCGGTGAGCGGGATGCCGACCAGGTGGACCAGGGTCAGCGCGAGGCCGATGAGTCCCATGGCCGCGGGGTTGGTCTCCCGGCCGGTCACCGTCAGCCAGACGAAGACGAAGATGGCGGTGAGGATCACCTCGGCCAGGAAGGCGCCGCCCAGGTTGATGTGGATCAGTGATCCCACGCCCCAGCCGTTAGCGCCGAGGCCAATGCCGGCCCGGGTGTACCGCGGGGACTGGCCGACCACTGCCCACAGCAGCAGAGCGCCGAGCAGGCCGCCTGAGAACTGGCAGATCCAGTACATGACCGCGTCGGCGGCCTTTATTCGTCCTAGGAGCACTGCGCCGAGAGTGACGGCCGGGTTGAGATGGCAGCCTGACACCGTGCCCAGGGCGTACATGAGGCCAAACAGCACCAAGCCGAAGACCAGGGCGGTGGCCACAACCCCGGCGCTCACGCTGGCACCAGTCAGGTGGAAGCCGAACGAGAGAGTCGCCGCGCCGACGCCGAAGAACACCAGTACTCCGGTCCCGACTGTCTCAGCTATTAGCTTGCGGATCACCGGTACCCCCATACCTCTCACATCACGAACAGTAATCACTCGAATACCCAAAGAAGCGATAATGATGTTCAGGGGCGTGGTGTGGGAGTGGTGTGGGAGTGGTGTGAGGGGCGCGGGATGAGCGGGCGGCGGTGGAGACGTTCGCTGCGCTGTGGATCATGCCGACTTCCGGTACGGCACGATCCACAGCGCAGGGTCTAGGCCGCGGCTGAAGTGGACCGGCGGGCTTCCGCGCCGGTCACGTCCTCCGGGCGGCGAGGCTTGCGGGCGTGACGGCCAATGGGGGTCTCGGCGATCCCGAGCGGCCCGCGGTTGCTGCTCGACGCGTTGTCAGATGCAGGCTTGGCGTGCTTTGGCCGGTAGCTCATGGGCGCGGTCCTGTTCTCTGGGCGCGGACTGTTTGTCGTGGGTCCTGCTCTACCCGGCTCTTTCACATGTATGAGCCGATACCTAGCTGGACACGAGCAACATTCGCCACATGTGACCTGACGCATGGATGGCCGGACATTGGGGATGGCGCCACCACAAAGCCGGAGCCGTTGAGTCCTGGGTGGTGGCAGTTCGGTAAGCGACGTTGTGCTAAGCCGGCGTGATCACGATCCGGTGCCGGGCCTCGGCGCCATCGGTCCAGGCCCGCTCGACATCGGCTAGCGAAACCGCCTGTACATCGATGCAGAACGTTCCCTTACTGATCTCCCGAGCCAGCCCCGGCAGCTCAGCCAGGATGGCCGAGCTGGCCACCGAGCCCTGGCCGCTGCCGATCATCTGCAACTGGGCGGCGCGGAGCGCGGCCGACGGGATCGGGGCGGCCAGTCCGGCCACGGATCCGATCTCGATCCAGGTCAGCGGCTTACCGCGGTCGGCGCGGCCGGTGATCAGGGCGGTCAGTACGGTCGCGGCGGGCTGGCCCCACAGGTAGTCGAGCACCACATCGAGGTCGCTGGCCGCCGGGCCGAGCCGGTTCTGCACGACCGAGGAGGCCTCGTCGAGCAGCAGGGTGCTGGTCGCGCCGAGCGCGGGCAACTCGGCGAGCAGGCCAGCCTTCCGTCCGGCCGCGATGACCTGGTTCGCGCCCAGCAGGCGGGCCACCTGGACCGCGATGCGGCCGGCGTTGCCGGTCGCCCCGAGCACGAGCACGTCACCGCCCGGCGTGAACGAGATCCGCTGGCGCAGGGCGATCCAGGACGACATGGCCGGGTTCATGGCCGCGGCCACCGCGATCGGGTCGCAGTCGGGCGGCAGGACGACGCTGCGGCGCGGGTCGATGGCGATCCGCTCGGCCATCGAGCCGAGCGTGGTGTCGTCAAGGACGAAGTACCGCAGCTGGCCGGCCGGGTCCCGGCCGACGCCGTCGACGCCCGGTACCAGCGGGAGGACTCCGGTGCTCGTGTAGTGCGATCCGCTGGCCTGCGAGCGGACCCGGGGGTGCAGGCCCACGGCCAGCACGCTGACGATCATCTCCTGCTCGTCAGTGGTGACCGGCTCGGGGAAGTCCGCGTAGCGCGGCGGGGCGTCGAACGATGAGACGACAGCGGCCTTCACGAAGTCCTCCAGTGCCTAGATAGTTGGTAACACGAACCAATATAGTTTGTGATACGAACTTAATCAAGTACGCTCGACCCGTGGACACTGAGCAGGATGACCTAGTGGACGCGCTCGTGCGGGCCGCCTTCGCGACGATGGCCTCGCTCAGCCGGATCGGCGCGGAGAATGACCTGTCCCTGAGCCAGCTGCGCGTGTTCGGGATCTTGCGCGACCGGCGGCTGCGGATGACCGAGCTGGCCGACTACCTCGGGCTTGAGAAGTCCACGATGAGCGGTCTCATCGATCGCGCCGAGAAGCGAGGGCTGGTCACGCGAGCGCCGAACGCGACCGACCGCCGGGCCGTCGACGTCTTCCTCAGCCCGGAGGGACTAGCCGTCGCCCAGCTGATCCGCGCCCGCGTCGCGGCCGCGCTGGCCCCGATGACCAGCAGGCTAAGCCCCGCCGAGCAGCATCGCCTGCAAGCTCTCCTTGAGCGCACCCTCAGCGAGCCACCGCAGTAGGCGGCAACCGCTCACACATCCCGCGGCCGGAAGGCCGCGAAGGCGTTGGTGACGACCAGGGAAGACGACGCGAACCGGTAGAGCCCGGCCGGGCGGCCCCCGACGGCCGACGGCCGGGAGACGGCTGAGGTGGGCTCGATGACCTGGCGCCGGGTCAGGATCCGCTGCAGGTTGGTCGTCGATACCTCGTAGCCGAGGGCGGCCGCGTACACGTCCCGCAGCTGCGCGATGGTGAACACCGGCGGGGCCAGCGCGAACCCGATGTTCGTATAGGACAGCTTGGCCCGCAGCCGTTCCCGCCCCGAGGCGATGATCGACCCGTGGTCGAAGGCGCACTCGGGCAGGGCGTCGACCGGATGCCAGCGGGTATCGGCGGGCAGCCGAGGCTGGGCGCCCACCGTGACCAGGGCCAGGTAGGCCGTGGCCAGCACCCGCTCGCGCGGGTCGCGTAGCGGGTCGCTACGCGTTTCAAGCTGCTCGAGGTGGGCGATCTCCGGGATGTCCACCTTGGCGGCCAGGTGCCTGCTTGCCGAGGTGCCCAGCCGCTCGCCAGGCAGCAGCGAGCCGCCCGGCAGCGCCCACGAACCCGCGAACGGCTCGGAGGCCCGTTGCCAGAGCAGCACGCATAGCTGGTCCTCGCGGACCTGAAACACCACCCCAAGCGCCTCATGGCGGAAGCGGTCGCCCGTCACGCGCCAATCGTAGCGGAAAGTAGTTATCGACTGAAGGTTGAAAACCCAAAGTTTTAAACCTAGAGTCGTTAACTGAGAGACGAGGAGTCGTTAACTATGAGTTCGCAGACGGGTAACGTGCTGACCACCTGGCAGGGCCGCATCGAGCAGCTCAAGAACGAGCGCGACGCGGTGATCCTCGCGCACAACTATCAGCGCCCCGAGATTCAGGAGGTCGCGGACCACGTCGGCGACTCCCTGGCGCTGGCCCGGCTGGCCGCGGCCAGCTCGGCGACGACGATCGTCCTGGCCGGGGTCTACTTCATGGCCGAGACCGCGAAGATCCTCGCGCCGACGAGGACCGTGCTCATCCCCGACCGGGAAGCCGGCTGCTCGCTGGCCGACAGCATCACGGCCGAGCAGCTGCGGGACTGGAAGCGCGAGCACCCGCGCGCGGCCGTCGTCGCCTACGTCAACACGAGCGCCGAGGTCAAGGCCGAGGCGGACGTCTGCTGCACCTCGGCCAACGCCGCCGAGATCGTCGCGGCCATCCCGGCCGACCGCGAGATCCTCTTCCTGCCCGATCAGTTCCTCGGGGCGTTCGTCCGCCGCGTCACCGGCCGCGCCAACCTGCACGTGTGGATGGGCGAGTGCCACGTGCACGCCGGCATCTCCCCGGCGGAGCTGCGCCGCAAGGCCCTGGCCGATCCCGAGGCCGAGCTGTACATCCACCCGGAGTGCGGGTGCGCGACGTCGGCCCTATGGCAAGCGACCTCAGAAGACCTTTTGACAGAACGGTCCCGGGTACTGTCCACCTCAGCCATGCTGTCGGCGGCGCGCTCGGTGGCCGCGCCCACGGTTCTGGTGGCCACCGAGACGGGAATGCTGCACCAGTTGCGTAAGGCGCGGCCCGAGGTTCGCTGGGAGCCGGTCAACCCCCACGCCACCTGTCACTACATGAAGATGGTCACCGCCGAGTCGCTGGAGCGCTGCCTGCGCGACGGCACCACGGAGGTAACCGTCGACCCGCAGATCGCCGCCAAGGCCCGCCGCGCAGTCGAGGCGATGATCGCGTGAGCAGCGATGTTGTGGTCGTCGGGTCGGGGGCGGCCGGGATCGCCGCGGCCCTGACCGCCGCCGCCCACGGGCTGCGGGTGCTGATGATCACCAAGGACCTGACCGGCGGCGCCTCGCCGCTCGCCCAGGGCGGGCTGGCCGCCGCGATCGGGCCCGGCGACAGCGCCGCCCAGCACGCGCGGGACACGATGACCGCCGGGGCCGGCCTGTGCGACGCCGGCCCGGTCTCCGCGCTGGCCGCCGGGTCGCCGGGCGCGATCGACTGGCTGGTCGCGCTGGGCGCCCAGCTGGAACGGCGGGAGCTGCGGCTGGAGGGCGGGCACAGCCATCGCCGGATCGTCCACTCCGGTGACGACGCCAGCGGAGCTGAAGTCCACCGGGCGCTGGTGTCCGCGCTGGCCGCGAGCCGGGTCGAGGTCCGCGACCATACGATCGCCCTCGACCTGACCGCCGACGGCCTGCTGATCGGGGCGATCGGGCCGGACGGCCTGCTCAGCCCCGAACTGGTGCCCGCGCGGGCCGTGGTCCTGGCGGGCGGCGGCCTCGGGCAGGCGTTCGCGACCACGTCCAATCCGGTCGGCGCGACCGGTG
>Ga0335072_10012101_pt1 | contig 12323 bp, 8 predicted proteins | sample Lox_Sample_21_FD_206725 | JGI IMG/M metagenome (GOLD analysis project Ga0335072, IMG submission 206725) | Soil microbial communities from Loxahatchee National Wildlife Refuge, Florida, United States - Lox_Sample_2.1 | ecosystem: Environmental > Terrestrial > Soil > Wetlands | place: USA: Florida...
AGATCGATCACATTAGAGACGCACCACTTCCCAGCCCAATCAAGCAGATAAACCTCTCTTTTCGCTTTCAGAGAAGAAGATCACCATCCGCCAGAGTTTCTTTACCAGCACGTCGGCTTCTTCGTCCAGTGCCTAAAGACTATCAGTCGAAAAATCATTGAAGGATATGTGGAAGAGAGACTTACCCCTTCAAGCTGCTCCACCAGCTCCTGCGGCCCACCTCTTTTCCGAATGTGGTCCTCGACTACCTCGACCAGCAACTGTTCTTGGACACCTAGGTACTCCACAATCTTCCTCTCCACGAAAGGTCTTAGCTTCTCCGAGATCACAGCGTCATCCACGTAGTCCCATTTGACATCCCAACCCCACAACCCATCCTTATCAGTAGGAATCTCAGCGGCCAGGTCCTTGATAGCTTGCTCACGCTCTTCATCTGAAAGACCCGCAGATTGTGCACTGGGGTCGAACTTAATAGGGATAAGTGTGCGACGTGATGTATTTGCCGTGTCTTCCTCATCCTCCAGCAGACCTTCAACTTCAGCAACAGTACGACGAGACGTCGTAGCTTTCTGAGCTTTTTGCGCTGCTGCGCCAAGAGAGAGTTTGAAGGGTTGCTGCGCGGCAGCACCAAATCGTGAAGGTCGGCTTCCCAATTCCTCTGCTTGACGATCCAGGAACGAATCAGCAAGTCCTCTTGCCTGTTCTTTCTCGGCCACCTCGCGAGATCTCTCACGCTCTTCCTCAACCCGGTCACGCTCGTCAGCAGCAGCCTCTCGAGCTCGGAACACAGCTCGCTTCCGTATCCACATACTTCGGTCGATATAGTACTCCTCAGCCTTACGAGAAGCCTCTAAGTCATCGTCCCAGTCTCTGAGGCGTTGTGCAACTTTCTCTCTCTCGACAGTGGCATTCGCGGCGTCTTCCTCGTCACGTTCCTTTTCACGCTGCACGGCAGCGGTACGGGATCTTTCACGATTTAGCCACCGTCGTTCTTGATCGAGATACTGCTTCTCGAGTTCAGCATCACGTTTTGCAACCCGTCGACGTTCGAGCTCTTCGTCACTGGCGTCACTATCTTCATCCTCACGGTTGACCCAGACATTCCCGCCTGCATTGCCATGAGTGCCACTTCCATTCACAAACGCAACTCCTTTTTGATAGTCGCGTGGTCCAGAGCCTTTCGGCCCAGATGGAGCGTTCGCCACTCCACGGTCTCGAGGACCGAGCGGGATGTTGTTGATACCGCCAGTCGGTCCACTTGGAACTTGTGCGGGAGGCGAGGCTAGTCGCGAGGGTCGAGGCGCACCATTTCTCTGACGCTCTGCAGCTTCCATCTCTTCCTCACGCTTCAAACGTTCCATATCCCTCCTAATGCTACGATCTCGGAAAGCTGCAATTTCCTGCGCAACTGTTTCCCGCATTTCTGCTGGAATATCTGCAAGCTCATCATCTGCAGCCAGAGGTATGTTCACAATTTCCACATTTTCACCCGCATTGCCATCTGTCTCTTGCATCTTAACGTCGCCATCTGTGTCTTCGTGCTTGACATACATAGGAGGATGGAAGAGTTCGTAGAGTGCCGCCTTTATGCCTGATCGTGCTGCATCGAGTCGCCCTTGTGCCGCGACAGGATTCTCATCGCCTCTAGAGGAGTGATACTTCTCTAAGTAGTTGAGCGAGTTGTCATCGACGAATACAAGAAGCTTTTTCTTCTCGACTTTGTCGTTTTCGTCATCCATCTTGACGCCGTCGTTTGGGGGTTGCTTCTTGACCGGTACTTCGATGTCTTTGAGGACTTCCACAGCAGTAGCCAGGCTCTCTGCATCCTCGTATTGTGCAAAGCCAAAAGTGCATGGTTTGCCATCTGCGTCAATAGCTCTGTCCCATCTCCGCAACCGCCCAGCAGTTCCAAGTATACGCTCCATTCCCTCGTCTCCGCCCACACCGTCAGTGATGCCGGCAATAAATATTGTACGAACAATCTCTTCCCTCGTCGGAGGTACTAATGCCATCATGCTGTCTCGAAGAGCCTGCCGTTGCTGTTCCACTCCCCGTTCCATTCCCAGTCCTGCCCTGCCGCCTGTGCCAGTAGACATAGGATCGTGTAGACCTTCTCTTCTTCCTCCTATCCCACCAGTTATCGGTGTAGAAGGTTTAGCTGGGCCAGTACCAAGGCGAATAACCGGTGCAGAGAAGTTTATGTTTGGCATATTGGGAGGGCCTTGAAAGCTTGCAGGCAATCCACTTGGTCGACTAGACTGTGCGCTGTTGGCCTGCTGAACACCTGGGGGAGGAGCTGTACCAGGCGCTGACATTCCTGGTAGCGGACCTGTAGAAGTAATTAGCTTTGAGGTGCCATGTACAGAGGCGGGTGCATTTACCCATGCCTGGTGGAGGGCCCATGCCAGGTGGTGAGCTACTCTGGCCAGGAAAACCTCCAAATCCTGGCGGCCGGCCATACGGCGACTCTATAGAGTAGATGGTCAGCGGTCTGCTCATTACAGATGGACAAGTACTGCTTCTGAAAAGACAAGGCGAACTTACGCGCATAAGGATTGTACGCCATGATGTGAGAAAGTTGTAATGATATGGACAGAGGTCACAGGGCCACGGTAGTTCAGTAGCCTTGCGAAGCTGTCATATCACCTTCTATGCCTTCTAGATAGCAGAAATTCTTCAGCGCATTGCTTGACATGGTCCTGATCCTCAACTTAAGCTTTCCACCAAAAATCACATTCGCGATATGCACGGACCATCTTAGCGCGGTTAGGAAACTCGAATCCGAAAAGTTCACTCAAAGTCACAGAAGAGGACCAGGCTGGTAGCCGAGACCAACGACCTCTCAATTCACTCCGGTAAGCTCGGAAATATTCAATTTATTGAGAGCTAGTCTGATCAGGTCACAGAACCATGAAGATTCGACGGGTGGGAGACTCTTTATTACGGTCACAAATATCTCCATTTACACTCTTCACACCTTCAATACCTTCACGATGTCCGTCCATGGCGCGGAGGACGCTCAATTCACTTCATAGAAAGCAATTTGAAAGATCCTTTGCCTCATCTGCCCGTTACACCGCAAAGTCTGTATCAGTCACGACCTCAGCATCTCCACCAGCAGAGGATGTAAACGGAGTAACGTCAGAAAATACCTCTAAACCACTAGACTGGCTCACTGGCACAAGTTCCAGTCGCACAAGCCGCTTATCCTCCCCACAAGCCCAAACCGACAATCGAGCAATCTCTTCTAACGTCAGTCAGTCCGAAATGCTTATGAATAAGGGCAATTCGGCAGATGATCTACTCAGGGGCCTCAACGCTGCGAGGGCATCTTATCGATCCTCAAAGAATCTCGATGTTGACCGGATGGCGTATTCGGCAATGCCTAAGATCGAGGTTGCGGAAATGATGAAGGATATCAGTAAGGATATTAATAACGCACCATCGCCTGCGAGAACTCCCATGCGGCTTACGCCATCAACGGGAAGGACGGTGTATATTACGCCTCAGATTGACGTTGGGAAAGGCTTTCGGTTAATGGAACAGCTTGTTGCGAGGAATAAGATCAGGGCGACGTTTAATTACCAACGGTTTCATGAAAGGCCTGGGTTAAAACGAAAGAGATTACATTCTTTGAGGTGGAGGAAGAGATTTATGGCTGGGTTTAAGGCTGCTGTTAACCGTGTGAAGCAGCTTAAGAAACAAGGTTGGTGATTTTGGTTGCGTATTGGAGTGGCCTTTGTACAATACAAATGACTTCGAGTGGGAGAAAATATGGCTGGATAAGAAGCTCAAGGGAATGCAATGTTAATGGGATCCATGTCGGATCCTTTACCCGAATCCAGGCGATGTCGGCGGCTTTACCTTTTTATCAGGTAGGAAGAATACACCTTTTCTCTCAACAGTTTGGATTCTAGCCACTTTCAGCTTACTCATTCTTTCCGAAATTGACCATTCCGCAATTTCATGACAATTCTTTCTTGTCTATTTAGACATAATGATACTTTATAAGCAGAGTTCTCAAGACAATCCTGGCTTTCCTGTTCCTTGAGACTGGAGGTGTTTTTCATGCAATTTATTTTCACCCCCTTGATCTCGCTATTCTCCCTCTATCTTATATCAACTCTGCACTTCAAATGGGTATCAACCTGCAGTACTCTATGATATCCCTGAATTAGTGCAGAAATAAAGCTTATTCACTTCTGTGACATGTCACTATTCACTAGACCATGGCAGTGTTCTGGAGAAAATTTTATACGGTGCAACGCCATTTTATTATAAAATCTCCCAATGTTTGTTCTTCTTTCCTTCATAAACCTTCTTTCAAACTTGGTACTAGCAAAGGCAGCACCCTCAACATTCCCAACACATAGATTACATTTTACGTCATATAACAAATCACATCCCTACTACGAGGGCGGCGTTATAATGCCCACTTTATACAAAGATTTGCGTTGAGGTCTCCGTCACAGATACCACGAAATTAGCCTTAATCACAAAGATCGCGGACGAGAAGCAAAAGAGCAAGCGAATGCGGCATCTGCGACCAATCTTTAAAGTCAATCATCTCTCGAGTAGCAACTTGGCTCTTCTTCCAGTGTGTTCAATGCGACGAGTGCAGTTATATTGGATCTACCAGTTATCACTAGGACACGTCATTTGCTCAAGCTCTCTGTTCACAAGCACACCATACCTCGAGATCCGCGCCCTCCTCCGCTTCCGAATCTTGCATTCAAAACAAGCCTTGATCGAATCTTCCGACAAATTATCCTCAATACACAGTGGCGGGAACCGCCCTAACACACAGAGATTACACTGTGGGCTGAATATGTGCTTTGGAAGTAGAGCAAGCTGCAGCAAGAGCATCGTTTGACGAAAAGCATCCAAGGCTTTCCTCGATTCCTAGAGATCCGAACAGATATCGCTTTGGTTGCATCGCTAGTCACAATGTTGTGGTTGCATGTCTGCCAGATGGGGAGGCTAGCAACAATCCTGCTGCAACGGTGGCGACTCGAATGACTATCAACTTCCCATCACTGAAGTTTGGTTTGATGGTAGGCATCGGAGGTGGTGTACCGCAGCCTCCCAATTCGATGATATCAGACTTGGTGATGTAGTAGTCAGCTCAGCGACTGGCAATATTGGAGGCGTTATACAGTATGATCGTAGCAAAACAGTTTAAGATAGCGATTTCAAACAGACAGGATCCTTAAACAAACCGCTGGAAATGCTTAGACAAGCCGTCGCTGATCTGTGTGCTACCTACAGACCAGGCTTGTAGAGTATCTTGCACAGATGGCGTCAATATACAATATCTTTGCTTTGCCCGCTACACTAGGATTACAGGACACACTTGTTTAGACCAGATTACAAGCATCCTAAGGGACCTGGATTTCCAACTTGCGAGTCTTTGCGATGCTGTTCAAATAGTCCAAAGATCTGCCAGATCTCCAACCCTGTTGTTCATTATGGGATTATTGCTTTAGGTAACCAGGTCATAAGGAACCTCGGTGGTGTTCTTTGTTTTGAGATGGAGGCAGCAGGATTGATGAATACGTTCCCTTGCCTTGCAGGAAGGCGGAGTAAAGTTGCTCGTAATTCAGATTCTCACGAAAACAAAGAATGGCAGGCATACGCTGCAGCATATATTAAGGAACTCCTTGCGAGATTGAGCCTGCTAAAGTAGACCAGACTCAAGCTGCTGCAGTAGTCATAAGTGCGTCTCCCAAATTCGAGTGCCCCTTTACGTCGATTTCACTTCAATATTTAAAAAAAATATTTGCTAATATTTCCCAGAACTTAAAGCGCCTTGACTTGTACCTTTTGAGAGGAACCCACATTTTGTTGGTCGTAATTCTCAAATTAAGGCACTCGAGGGGAAGCTGTCCTCGAAACACCTCTGTCGATGTGTTGCAATATTCGGACTCGGTGGCATTGGCAAGACTCAATTGCTCTCGAATTTGCCTACCGTCTAAGGGAAAGGTCTCCTAGGTGTGCAGTCTTCTGGGTACCAGCGATCACCACAGCAAGCTTTAAGCAAGCCTACCAAGAGGTTACGAGGCTTCTACAGATACCTAGGATCACAGAACAGAAGATAGATGTCAAACGACTTGTCCGAAGCAGACTGAGTGACGAAAGCTTTGGAGAGTGGCTCCTTATCATTGATAACGCAGACGACATCAATATTCTTTTAACGCCAATTTGACTGACTACCTTCCTGTTAGCCCAAAAGGCTCAATAGTTTTCACAAGTCGAACGCGGAAAGCTGCAATGAAATATGGACAGGTCGATGTACTAGAGGTGCTAAACATGGATTCAGATGATGTAAAGAGAGTTCTAGAAGAATATTTATTCCGGAAAGGTCTCCTTGGTGAAGACGAAGCCGTTACGCAGCAGCCTATATAAATGAGGATGATATCTTAATCTCCAAATATAGAGCTCTATATAAGGCAGATAGCGAGAAAGACATTATAGAAATTCTTAGTAAAAATTTCGAGGATCGAGGAAGGTATATGGGTACAGAAAACTCTATAGCAACAACTTGGCTCATTTCATTTGAACAGATCCACTGGCTGCAAAATACTTGTCTTTTATGGCATGTCTAATTGCGAGAAAATATCCCTAAATCCCTTTTACTGCCAGGAGCATCTAAGAAGAGAGAAGTTGATGCACTAAGGACTTTAACAGCCTACTCATTTATCATTAGACGAGAGACTCAAGAGTTCGACACAGCCTACAAGGGAGGAATGGAGTAGTTACTAGACATGCATCGACTTGTTAACCTAGCAACCCAGAGCTGGCTAAGGAGTCAGGGCCAATTGTCTATCTGGGCTGACAAAGCCCTTACAAGATTGGTAAACGTTGTGCCAGCTGGCGGTCACCAGGGGCGAACGACGTGGACAGCGTATCTACCTCATGTGATCCATGTTGCAGCTTCTTTGGATATATCTGATAAGAATATAGAAGTAAAGATTACCTTGCTCGATAGGATGGTGTTTAAGGGGATGAGGTGGGGTTAGGCAGAAGGGTCGAAGAGTGTATTGCGCATGACGAGACCGAGCATCGCGAGCAAGGGTCTTAGGTTGCTGGAAAGGAAAGAAGAAAGAAAAGAGTGAGAGGTGGGCAGCATCGTCGTTCTTACACAAACGCCAGTAGATGTTGCAAAGGAGGACTTACCTATACATAATACTATATAGTTAATAATTGAAATAAACCTCCACTGATGGTGGAGGTATATTAAATCGTGTTGCAATTGCGCAGCCAACGCATGCAAACTAGTGCATTTAAAAGCAATAACCTTATACTAGTGGCAAAAGTATGCTACCACTAGCTAATCGCCACAACGAAGCCCTTTTGTAAAAGGGAGATATGCCCAGTTCCGATAGATATATCCAAAGGAGTTTTCAACAGCAATGCGGCATGATGCCAGCGTTGCATTAAACCGCTTCTTGTCATTGGACAAGTGTCGACGGCCTCGGGCATGGGCCATATGACCCTAAAAACAAAACAGAAGGCATAATCGCTGTAGATATAAAATCTACGGCTGTCTCCAGTCTGTTGTTGGAGGCTCCGGAGGCGTTCGTCGCAGCCGGAGCACTTCCACATAGCCCAATCGTTAACAGGGCCGGGAAATGGCCCTATCAATGGCGATACTAGGCCATCGGGTGTACCAATGGCCTGGAAGTTCATTCCATCAGCCTTTTTATGGCCAGAGTAAAAGGCTCGTTGCCTTTCGACACCCTGTGCACGGGCAAAGCCAACAAAATGCCCATCCACGAAGCCCCAAATACCAAGCCCATCTGCTTGGATTCCTCCGGTCTGCTGGACAGCATCCACGAAAGTGTTCACACGGCGAGGTGTAAACTGCGGATGCCGCCATTTTAGCAGCACTTCCCCCCTTCAGAAACACCAAAAAAAAAAAAAAAAAAGCCTAAGTCCTTTGTCTGTGCCTGACTCCTGCGTCAGGGCTATGGCCTCGGGACGAGGGTTTTTCGAAGTCGTTGGCTAGGCGGGTGGTTGTTGTAGAAAACACCACCAAACCAAGTTTAATATTACTGTAAACAGTTAGTAGGGAATCATAGCATGGGGCAGCAGACTGTAGGCTTAAAAGGGCTTAATTTGGTGGTGGCTTTCTATGCTACGCCGTGACCTACGCCATTGTCCAGGTTTTTGTCTTTTCCCTGCTAAATACCTCTCTAATGAGTTTAGAGTCAAAACAGAGGGTGCAACCAAATCTTTCCTTTCCCTTGTTGTACTCAATAAATGGTACCCTATCAAAAATTTCTTTAGCCTTAGTCTATGGTTGACTCGTAAGTAACGCTCTAAACCTCGAGGTCCTATTAGGTAGATCCACGACAAAATCACGAACTGCCTTTATGAATTCGCCTTTCTAATACTCAACTTGATCTAGTCCATCAACGACAGCTAACAACTCTTGCTGCTGTTCGTTACCTAGGACTCTCCCTAAAGCAATCCAAAGTTCGTTGCTTGAAGCATCGAGGGTTTCTCTTATGTTTGCGTAAGGAGAGTCTTCTTTGAAACCCCGCTATTTCCAATTTGGAGATTCTTTCTTTTTGAAAGTCTCTTCAAGAACAATAATCTGTCCTTCTTAACTCTACCTTACGTAAATCTATATGTCCTACCATTTACTACATGATGGCCAGTGAGTGGGTAGATCTATCGTCCAAGGGCGTATCAGATAGCCATGGTGAGACCTTCTCCCAGCTTACCTGCACAGAATCCGGCATCCATTTTGCCATAAAATGGCCCTTGTGGTCAATGTATTAAAGGGGTTTTGTGGATGGTATTGCCTCAAGTGATTACTGCAAGGATCACTGCAAATCTGTATATATTCTATAGAAGTGGACGAAGCTATGTACAGTCTAACTAGCTAGGCCACTAGGTCAGTCAGGGATAAACCCGTAACATTCAGAGAGCCACAATTCTGTGCGCTAACACAATGTAAACGACTGGTCTCATTTGACCTTACTCTCGAATGCATACCTAACCATCACTACTCCCCTCCTCCCAGCTCCTTCCCTCTCCGCTTCTTGTTACTGGCAAGATGGAATTCCACCAAGCTCCTGCATGTACAATCTCTTGCTGTGAAGGCAGCCTGGGCCGGGCCGCACGGGCGAATAGCGTGGGCCGCGATGGTTTGCGAGTGGTTGGAGGCACAGATTTGGCGGGGCGGGGAGCGTGCGAAGCAGGGTGCAAACAGCTGCATTCGCGCGCTGGTCGCCTTCCGCAGTCTAGCCGTGGTCGTAGGGTTAGACTTGATTGTTGCGACGCCGCGTAAACTGAAGTTAATATTTAATTCTCTTCATCAATATCCAAAACCCGAGTGATGTATTTGATGGATAACGCCGTGAGTCTATGCTCTATACAAATGGCTCTCCTGTGATGCGTATCATCAGCCTTACAAGCAAAACCCGCCCTATATTGCCATTATCTATCCCGACCCAGCCGTTCTTCGTCGTCTTCCATCAACTCGTAAGCGGGTCGGAACCCCTCCCCATTCTCGCCTTCCTTATTTAAGCGAGGATTCGGATGGGTATCCCATTTTCCACCTAGACTCGTATAGCCCTTCTAAACTGTCAGTAAGACAGTTCTTCCCCCTTCTCCTCGCCTCGTGGGGCCCAACTCACCTGGTCATACAGAGGACAATACGGAATCCCCAAATGTCGGATAAACTAGCACATCATTAGCCTTCTTCCTTTACCTCCCCCTCCTCCTTCTTCATCCTTTTCTCTCCCCTGAATAGCCAGAAAGCCAGGGATCAAAACTCACCGCCCAAATCTCCGCTGTTTAACTTCCGTGGTTAGTTATTGGTACATCTGCGGTGTCTTAGGAGTCCCCAAGCCTGTCCCAGGAGTGAATAACTCCAGAGACACTCTAGAGACATCCAAAAAGGGGAATTATTGACACCGGACTACGTACCATAATGCCAATCAATCAGCGGATGCACCCGCATGAAAGCCGGCCACCCCGCGTCCGTCGGGTCAAAATGACTTAGTTTCTCCCCGTGCGGATCGGTCCTCCGGGTTCCTACAAAAACGGCTTGTATGCTCGGGTGGTCTGCTAGATACGACTCTAGCCCTTTCTTCATCGGTAACATATAGCGCGCGACTTCTAAATGGTATTCTGCGCCGGACGAGGCGACGAAGGCGTCGACTTCGGGGAAGGGGTGCGGGGAGACGATGTAGACAGCTTGGAACTTCTCGGGGAAGGGGGTGGGGTTGGCGGATCCGTTCGGGATGTTCGCGTTGGAGGGCGAGGGAAAGAGCCGTGCAAGGCAGGCGAGGATCACGATAAGGAGCACGAGACCTTTAGGAGTCAGTATTTACTCCAAGAGGGTATTTACTCTAAAGAAATAAGAAAGGGAGTTCTTCGTGGCAGTGGGCTACAATGCAACGTCTTGGGAGCTGGGGCTTGCCAAGGCTCCCGAATGGTCCGCGGAAGGAAATCTAAGCCCCTGACGTACAGTCTTTCCCCCCGTTATACGAGATAGAGATCTGTCCGGGTCTGTGCGCTAAAGCGTCAGCGACCTGTTGGTACTCGAGCTGGAAGAGACACAGGAGGAGAAAGACGCACCGGTGCCTCCCTAAAGCCTCCTCCACAACCCCCATTGACACGCGCAGCTGCGCCTGCACATTTCGAAGTAGAGGCCTCTCCGGCTCCTCAGCCAGAAAAGCATCGACCCTCTCCCTTAGCTCAAGGCACACGTCGTGCAAGGAGCGGGGAGGCGGGGAGGCACATTTGGGTTTGGCGGGGTAGCCGTTAAGCACCGGCTTCGCCTGGTAAGCACCAGCAGCAGCGTGTTCGCCGTGGTCTTGTATCTTCATGAGTCGTATCTGGCTATCGTCGTGTGAAGACGGGATACGGTGGAAGGATCGAAAATTTCGGCTCGGCGGCTGATTGACTAATAATGGGCAACTGGGTCGATAGCGAGTGCGGGTGGTGGCATGTGCAGGCGTGGATTTGCGGCTTACCGTACTTAAACCGCCCACGCCAAATTAGGTTTGGCATGTCACGTGAGCAGTCCCAAGATCGGTGCTGAATTTTTTCCTTCCCAGCGTTTGGCATGTGCTTGCAGGCTTTACGTCTTCATCAACACCCTCGATCTCAGCTTACTCCGTCAAGTTTCTCGCCTCTCATCCGCAGAGCGCAACGTCCCCGAGTATCAATGATTGCGGCCACCACTCGACCTCCTGGAGGAGACGCTCAGCAGGTGCTCAAGAAGAAAGCCACATGTTCCCGATGTGGTGTCACCGAACCTATCGAGAAATTCCACGTTGGGCGTAGAGACCAATTTCCATGTTCGGATTGGAGACGTTTGTGCCGCATGTCACGGTCTACATGTTGTTTATTCATACACCTATCAGCCTACAGGCTATGCGGAAGTTCTATGTACATTAGGAAAAAGCCCCCTGGGGAAGAAAAAACCAATGTAGGTCATGATTCAGCCGTTCTTCGATCCTGTATATCACTTGACTGCTTTCCCTTTCGCGAGCCCCAACCCTAACCGAAACCCACTCACAAAGAGCCTGAGTTCCTACTGAGTTCCTATACTGCTGTCACTACTGTAGTAGTCGTGTGAATAAATTAAGGATTTGTAGAAGGTGCCATTGAATTGTAGACTCCTGGGAAAGAGGGTAGAACGTGGCAAAAGTGTGTGTAGGTTCTTCCCTCCCGATGCGAGATACCGCTGTGAGCTGGAGTCGCGCGAAACAAAAGTGAACCCATGGCCAAGTAGCGGCGGGTCATTTTTATCGAAAGCGGCGGTAGGCCCGTGTACGCGCCTTCCCCGATGCGGAGACCACTAAACCCAGAGGAGCAGAACACCACAACCAAGATTATATTACAAGATAAAAAATCGATTTCATAACCATGCCCATTTTTACCACCATGTCACGGTCTCCCTCCGACTGGCTAGATGCTAGGAATCTAGAAGGGTAAGCAGTCCTATAACCCAGAGGTAAGTTAGTAAGTGCCTTCATAGAAGCTAACTCTGCGTAGAACACTACCGTGTTCGAAATGCTCCATTACGAAATAATTATTATTCCTCACCACCTAATTAAAAAATATACCACCATGTTTACCGACGAGTTCGAGAAGGAAGACTTGGCTGACTCGGCCAAACTCGACCGCGTTATCGAACTCTCTATGAACCTCTGGTGGGGTAAAGATGATTTTGAGACTATGTAGGCGGAGTGGTTTTGTTGAAGGTATTCTTCAAGTGGATGCTAAGCGGTAAGATTATGGAAGAGCTGGGTCTAGAGCTCAAGTATGTCTCGTGGGGGGTGACGTGTGATGCACTTTTT
>Ga0335072_10012102_pt1 | contig 12323 bp, 11 predicted proteins | sample Lox_Sample_21_FD_206725 | JGI IMG/M metagenome (GOLD analysis project Ga0335072, IMG submission 206725) | Soil microbial communities from Loxahatchee National Wildlife Refuge, Florida, United States - Lox_Sample_2.1 | ecosystem: Environmental > Terrestrial > Soil > Wetlands | place: USA...
ATCCTGCCACATGCCAGACGGGCGCCAGCGCCGTCGGCCGCACGCGCCGTTCGTTGACGAGCTGATCGAACGCTTTCAGATGATCCTGTTCCTGCTGCGCCATCTTGCGGATGGCGTTCGCGGTTTTCTTCGACGCCGCGCGATTTCCCAGCACCGCGAGCTGGCCCTCATAGATGCGCACCGCGCCGTATTCGCCGGCGTGGTCGACGCGGATCATCGATTTGACGTCGTCCGACGTGGAAACACCGGGTGGTGACGGCCTCTTGCCGCGTTTTTCGCTCATCAGCTTCTCCTGTTTCCGACGAGCCGCGAGAGACCCGCCGCTGCCAGGCCCAAGGACAGGATGGCATTATATCCCGCCAGCGACAGACCGAAGAGTCGCCAGGCGGCGCGATCGCACTCCACCACCGGCGCGTTAAGATCGAGCGTACCCGAAACGTGAAAGACCGACCCGGTGCAGGATTGCGGCCCGGGCCACCAATGCCACTCGACGCCGGCGTGGTAGACGCCGATGAGGCCGGATGCGGCAATCGCCAGCGCGGTCGCGACGGCAATGCCGCGCGCTGCGGAATCCGGAAAAACGTGTACACGCAAGAGCAAAAACCCGCCGACGCCGAGGGCGATGGCCGCAAAATGTGGATAACGTTGCCACATGCAAATTTCGCACGGCGGCAGGCGGCCGAGATATTCAAAGCCGAGCGCGCCTGCGATCAGCGCGAGCGCTGCAAGGCCGAGCAGCAGCGCAATTGTTGCGGGCGAACGACCGTTCATTTTGCGAAAATCATCGATTCGTCGGCGAAAGCCTTGAATTCCAGCGCGTTGCCGCTCGGATCGGTGAAAAAGAATGTTGCCTGCTCGCCCGGCGAACCTTCGAATCGAATCTGCGGCGCGATGATGAAATCGACGCCGTGCGCGCGCAATTTTTCCGCAAGTTCCTTCCATTCTGGCACAGTCAGAATAACGCCAAAGTGCCGCACGGGAACTTCCTCGCCGTCTACGACATTATGCGCTTTGTTCTCGGGCCCCGAAGCGGTTAAATGCGCGACGATCTGGTGGCCGAAAAAATCGAAATCCACCCAGTCGTGTGACGAACGTCCTTCGGGACATCCGAGCAGATCGCCATAGAAGGCACGAGCTTCGGCAAGATCGCGGACCGGGAATGCGAGATGGAAGCGGGGATGTTGCGACATAGGGCAAGTCTCGCAAGTAGCACCGACGAGAGAAGCAAGGTTCAAGCGTAAAGGGAAGTCCTATGCGTCATCGCCCCCCGCCACAATTGGCGCGCCGCGAATTGCTCCGCATCGACGGACAGCCGGTTTCCGTGGTAATCCGCCACAATCCGCGTGCGCGGCGCCTCATCATCAAGGTCCATCCCACCACGGGCGAAGTGACCGTCGTTGCGCCGTCCAAGCGCGCGCTCGATCACGCGCTGGATTTCGCCCGCTCGGAAGAGGCCTGGATCAAGCGCCGTCTGGCCAAGGTCCCGCGCCTTGTCGAGCTTGCCCTGGGCGCGACGGTCCTCTTTCGCGGCACCGAGCATCGCGTGACGGACGCCCCCAAGGGGCTCGCACCTGTCTGGGTCGAAGAAAAAGACGGCGAGAATTTCATCCGCGTCAGCGGCCGGGCCGAGCATGCGCCGCGACGTCTGCTCGATTTCTTCAAGCGGGAAGCACGGCAGACGCTCTCTACCCGCACCGTCGAACTCGCGGCACAGATCGGCACGCGCCCGGCGCGCATTTCCGTACGCGATACGCAAAGCCGCTGGGGCTCATGCTCCACGCAGCGTTCGGTCTCCTATTCGTGGCGCCTTATCCTCGCGCCGCCCTTCGTGCTCGACTACGTCGTGGCGCATGAAGTGGCGCACATGCGGCACATGAATCACGGGCCGCGATTCTGGAAGCTCGTAAAAGAGCTCTCGCCCACCTCCGACGCCGCACAGGACTGGCTCGGCCGCAACGGCACGCTTCTGCACCGTTACGCGGTGCCGTCACCGGCTTAATCAGGTCCCAGGAATCAGACTGTCCAGCACCCGACCGAGGAATCCTTTTTTCTCGGGCTCGGCGGGTTGCGGCTGAACCGTTGTCGCATCGGTCGCGGCCACTGCACTCGGTTGGGGCGCTTCGGGCCCACCCGGCAGCGGCTTCACGGGAAAATCCGTCTCGGCCGACTCCATGAAGGCCTTGAACATGTGCGCCGGCAGGCCGCCGCCCGTCGCATGCACCATCGGCGTGTTGTCGTCATTGCCGATCCACACGCCGCACACGAGATCGGCGGTGAAGCCGACGAACCACGCGTCACGGAAATCCTGCGTCGTTCCTGTCTTGCCTGCGCTCGGACGCTCGTCGAGACGCGCGGCTTTGCCGGTGCCGGAAGTGACCGTCGCCACCATCAACTGCGTCATTTGATCGAGGTGGTCTTTGGCCATCACGCGACCGAGTCCCGAGCCCTCGCGCTGGTACAGCACTTTGCCGGAACGCGTGGCGATGCGGACGATGCCGTAGGGGAGAACACCATCGCCGCCATTGGCGAAAGGCGCGTAGGCCCCGGTAAGCTCGAGCGGGGTCACACCGGACGTGCCGAGCGCGAGCGAGGGTACCTCCATCAGCTCGGACGCAATGCCGAGGCGCCGCGCGGTTGCCGCCACAGCGCGCGGACCGACTTCCGCGGCGAGCTGTGCCGCAATCGAATTCGACGATTTCGCGAAGGCGCGTTCGAGGCTGATTTCGCCTTCATAGTGACCCTCGTAGTCGGCAGGCTTCCAGCCGCGAATGTTCACGGGCTCGTCGTTCATCACGTCGTTGGGCGTGGCGCCGTGCTCGAAGGCGGTGAGATAGACAAACGGCTTGAAGGCGGAGCCGGGCTGTCTTTGCGCATCGGTGGCGCGATCGAACGGGCTTTCGGCATAGGAGCGTCCGCCGACCAGTGCGCGCACGGCGCCGTCCGGGAGCATCGCGACCAGCGCGGCCTCGTGCGCATGAAGGCCGTCGCCTTCGCGCGCCAGGCCCTGTGATACCGTGCGTTCGGCCTTCTGCTGGGTCGCGACGTCGAAGGTCGTTTCGACCACGATCGGTTCGTCGACATTGCCGACATAGCCGGGAATGCGCGAGATCACCCAATCGACGAAATAGCCGGACCCAGGCGTGCCGGTGTCGTGCACGACGCGCGGCCGTGTCGATTTCGCATCGTCGCGCTGTGCATCGCTGATGAAGCCGGCATCCTCCATGGCATCGAGCACCACGCCCGCACGATCGATGGAGGCGTCGGGGTCGGCCTGCGGATTGAAGCGCGCGGGCGCCTTGACGCTGCCGGCCAGCATCGCGGCTTCGGGCAGGGTGAGTTGCGATGCAGGCTTGCCGAAGAAGTGCTCTGATGCAGCCTGGATGCCGAACACGCCGGCGCCGAAATAAATGCGGTTGAGATAGAGCGTGAGAATCTGATCCTTCGAGAAATGCGCTTCGAGACGCAGCGCGAGCAGCGCCTCCTGGATCTTGCGGTCGAAGGTGCGCTCGGGATCGAGGAAAAGATTCTTCGCGAGCTGCTGGGTGATGGTCGAGCCGCCTTGCGCGACATGCCCGACGGAGATGTCCTCGATCGCTGCGCGCGTTGTGCCGACGGGATCAAGACCGAAGTGATACCGGAAACGGCGGTCTTCGATGGCGATGAAGGCATTGGGCACATAGGCGGGCAGTTCGGCGACAGGCACCAACGCCCCTTGCGTGAGCCCGCGCCGCGCGATGAGCCGGCCCTTGTCGTCCAGGACGGTGATGTCGTGCGACGAGCTCTTGTCGAGCAGGTTCGCGATATCGGGCTGCTGCGAGATCCAGCGCGAATAGGCGACAAGGCCGAAGATCACCCCCCAGAAGCCCAGCAGCACGATGACATAGGGCCAGGTGCGTTTGGGCTTTGCGGGCGGCGGCGGTGCTTCCCGACGGCCTTCGGCTTTCCGTGGCGGTCTTTTTGCGGCCATGGCCTTCGTCAGCTCTTTGCCAACCGGGTTTTAGGCCGCAGTTCTTAACGGGAATTAAACATATGGACCGCCCGGAGCCTGTCGCACGTGATCACAGGCAGACGCGCGCATCATTACGGGCGGATTGGGCTCGGCATACAAAAGTTCCATGTAAGCTCGGCAGACTCTTGAGTGATTCGAAGGGGGATTCGCGATGCTGAAGCGCGCACTTTTTGTCGCTTTTCTGACGGCTCTGCCCTGCATGTCGGCGGCCCAAGTCTATCAGAGCGGCTCGGTCACGGCGGGAAACTGCGCCAACTGGGCCGGAACAAATCTGATCGCGGACAGCGGCGCGCCGTGCAACGCAGCAGCCGGCTCGAGCACCCAGCTTCAGTGGAACAATAGTGGTGCGCTGGGCGGAATTTCCGGGGCGACCTCGAACGGCACGCTCGTGCAGTTCGCTCCGAATGCGCTGTCGCTGAGCGGCTCGACCAGCGGCAGTTCGCTGCTGAACGCGCCGGCGACCGGCGGCGGCACGGCGGCGCTGCCGCAAGGCTCCGGCGCGCTCGCCTATACGATCACGGGCACCAATACCTATTCGATTGCCGCGAGCGGCGGCAATTTCACATCCGTCAACGCCCTGCTGACATTCCTGAGCACTCAGACCATTGCACCGGGCGCGACCATCAACGCGGCGCTCGCCTGCGGTCAGACGTTCACATCGTCTGCGCCGATCCAGATACTCGCCAAGTATGGCACTTACATCCAGATCTCGGGCTGCGCGCATCTCAACAACACGGTAACGAGCATCGTGAGCTCATCCGGCAGCGCCGGAGCCTATTCGCTCGTGCTGCAGATGGGATCGAGCGTCAGCGGCATCACGGCGAACAACGACTATGTGAATATCCACGGCGCGAGCGGCGGCACGAATCCGAACTGCCTCAACGGAAACTTCCCCGTTACCGCGACGAATGCCGGCTCCAGCCAGATCACAGTCACCTTGCCGAGCCAGTGCCTGCCCAGCGGTTCGGTCTCGGCCACCGTCGAAGACCTTCCGTCTGTCCTTGCCTTTTCCGGAAATTCCGACGGCGTCGACGTGTGGAACGGCGGAGACGCCATTCAGCTGCAGGATGTGGAGTTTATCGCGACTTCCGGCACCAGCACCGGTGCAGCGCTGTCAATTCAGGATGTCGGGCGCGTCTACTACAACGGCGACATCGGCGTTTACGGTTTCGCCACCGGCATCCTGGAATTGTACAACTCCGAGATCAACGGCCAGAACGGCTCGGTCCTTGCGCTTTCGGGCCAGAATTCCGGTTCCGTGGTCGTGAACTACGGCAGCACGCTCGATGCGCCGACGCTCAATGTCGGCGGCGGCACCGGCATCGGCGTCGGAGTCGACATGGGCGCGAGCGTCCTTGCCAATGTCGGCGGGGTCAGCGGCATGACGAGCGATGGCTTCCGTGTCGCCGATAACGGAACGCTTTACATCGGCGGATCGGGAGGAAACTGGTACAGCGTCAACAATGGCGGCTACGGTTTCAACGGCCAGTCGCAGGCGACGATCAATCTCCAGGTTGGCGGCACCGCCAGCGGCAACACAAGCGGCGCCTTCTACATGCCGCTGACGCTGGCGATCGGATCGGATACGAGTTCGATAGGGATAGGCGCCAACGCCCTCGGGACGACAACCAACACGGCGAATGGCGAGAACACAGCGATCGGACAGGGCGCCGAGCAATATCTCACATCGGCGCAAGAGACGACGGCAATCGGATATGACGCCTGCCCCGGCGCAAGCGGAGCTCCGCTGACGGGCAACTACAACACCTGTATCGGGGCTTATGCGGGGCGGATGCTTCAGGGTTCCGCGCATGGAAATACCGCGGTCGGTACGGCGGCTGCCGAGTACGTCTCCACCTCCAACAACCTGACCGCCTTCGGCGACGCCGCGTGCCAGGGCGTGAGCGGCACGCCCCTTACCGGAAGCAATGACAGCTGCTTCGGCACCGGCGCAGGCGCCATCCTTCAAGGAGCGGCCAGCAACAACACGTTCAACGGCATCAACACGGGCTCAGAGACTTCGACGGGATCCCAAAACACCTACACGGGCTCGCAGGCCGGTCAGGGATCGGTCAGCGCACTGGGCACGGGGAACAACAACTCGGCTTACGGATTCCAGACGCTCGAGAACATCCAGGGTGTCGGCGCGAGCAACGCGGCGTTCGGTCAGGGCGCGGCACAATATGTTTCGACCGGGGCCGGGACGAGCGCCTTCGGAAACCAGGCGTGCCAGGGCGCCAGCGGTACGCTGACCACGGGCAGCAACAACACCTGCTTTGGACGCAATGCCGGACAGAATATCCAGGGCGCAGCGGCGTCGAACCTCATTCTCGGCCCGGCCATCGCGCCGACGCTTCACACGGGCTCGACCAATATCATGCTGGGCGTCGGCTCGAATTGCGATGTCGCCTCGAACAGCACCTCGAACCACTTCGCCGTCTGCGCCGCCAGCGGATCGACGGACCTGATGGATGGCACACTGACGAGCGGTTCGCTCGCGCTGACGGTGAACGGCGCGCTCACGCTCTCGCCGCTCTCGAGCGCCGGTCTCATGGTCAACAATGCGAGCGGCGCGGTATCGTCGGTCGCGACCGTGACGACGGCCACGACGCCGGCGAACTTCTCGGCGACGAGGTATCTCAGCGTCAATATCGGCGGCACGACGTATTATATCCCCGCCAATACGACGACCTGGTGAGCGGAAAGGACGCCTATCGTGAAACAGACACTGTTCCTCTTGCCGCTGTTGCTGTTGTCCGCCTCCGCTTCGGCCGAAGATCCGACGCAGCACTGCGATTTGCGCGATCAGCGCTCGATCTGCGACGTCCGCCTGACGGTGCAGGAACTCAACATCATCAACAACGCCTTCGAAAACGCGCCGATCCCGCACGCCAATTGGGGTCCCGTCTGGGACGACATCACCCGCCAGGTGATGGCGCAGCAGGCGAAACCGAAAGAAGGGCGCAAATAATGGGTCAGCCCTCGTCGCAATCCGTCATCGTCTCGAGAAAAGTGGCGGGCGACTGGAAGAATTCCCGCATCAGGCGGAAATGATCCGTGTCTTCGAGCCTCACAGGCTCAAGACCATATTTGGTAAGCCTCAGCAGCGTTGCGTTGGGATAGGCCATCAGAATCGGCGCATGCGTGGCCATGATGACTTGCGTCAATCCCGAGCGGTCCATAAGACGCAACAGTTTCAAGAACTCGATTTGCCTCGAGGGCGACAGCGCGGACTCAGGCTCGTCGAAGATGAAAAAGCCCTGCCGCCGACAACGCTCCTCGAAAAAGCGCAGAAAGCCTTCGCCGTGCGAATGGGACAGAAAGTCGGGTGGCGCTTCGCCGGCGTCCAGTGCTGAGGTGTCGAGATATCGCGCGACGGAGAAAAAACTTTCGGCGCGGAAGAACCAGCCGCTGGTGATTTTCGGCAGCCAGTTGGCACGCAACGCTCTTGAAAGCCCGCCGCCCATGGCTTCAACGGCGCGCGAATGATCGACGGGCCTGTAGCCCTTGCCGCCGCCGGCTTCGTCATAGCCCGCGAACGCCGCGATGCCTTCCAGAAGCGTCGACTTGCCGGTGCCATTTTCGCCGACGATGATCGTGATGGCCTTATCGAAAGAGAGTTCGAAGCCGTTCCTGAGAAAAGGCAGGCAGAACGGATAGGCGGAAACGTCCTCGATCAGTGAGTAATCGAGCCAAACGCGCTTGAGATACGGCGCGGGCATGTCGATCGGACGTCTGCGCCTGCTCATAATTCGACTGTAGAGGCATTCGGGCGACAAGACGATTCGCCGACGCCGTGGATTCGAGTTTGGGTAAACCGGCGGTCAACAACAACGCGTCCCGTTCAATCCCCGATCTTCACGTCCGCCATGCCTTCGCTGTTGAGCTTGCCGCGATAGGCCTTGATATGGACCGAGCCGGAACCCACCGCATCGATATGCGGATCGATGGCGACGCCGCCGAAATAAAGGCTGCCCGCGCCCATGATGCTGACATGCAGGGGATTGGCGATGCCGTCCATGATGCGCACTGAGCCTGATCCCGCGATGTCGATATGCGTCGGCCCGTTCACATGCGGCGTCGTCACGTCTCCAGAGCCCGCGATGTCGAGATGGAGGCCGCCGGCGATCGGACCGAAATGCGCATCGCCCGAGCCCGCAATGTCGGCCTTGACGCTGCCGACGGGACCGGTCGTGATTTTTCCCGAGCCGCCGAGGTCGACGCGCAGTTCGTTCTGCACGCTGGCGATGTCGATATTGCCTGTGCCGCCGAGATCGATCGAGGCCTGTTGCACCTTGCCAATATGAGCCTTCGAAGACGCGGCCTCGAATTTGAGATTGCCCTGGGTGTCGCCGATGGAGGCGTTGCCGACCAGATCCCTGACATCGACATTGGTGCCGCGCGGCACGGTGACTTTCACGAAGAGATCGCCGTGCTCGTAATTCCAGTCGTGCGAGAAGTCGAACCAGTTCTTCCAGTCCCAGACGGAGCGGCTGTCGTCTTCGTCGGACTCGCCTTCGACAACGAGAAGCGGGCCTTCCTGCGAAACATACACGCGCGCGACCCGCGTGGGATTGCCGGATACTTCGACCGTCATCGGCCCACCGTCGCGAACGGCAATCGTCAGTGTGCCGACGATGTCTTCGGTCTTGAGGTTCGACGCGCTGAAGGTCTTGACCGGTGCAACGGCCCAGTTGCCGCCGCCATGATGCGGCATCATCGGCGCAGGCGGTGCGGGGGGCGCCGGCGGAGCGGGCGGCGCTGAAGGCAAACCGGCGGACGGCGAAATCGTCGTCTGGCTGAAGCCAGGAACGGTCGGTGCGATCACAAAGGCCGCAATGGCCGCGCCGCACAGTAAGGAACGTAGATTCGTTTTCATCGCATTTCGCCCTGAGCTGCCAGGTCCCTCTCGTCAGGTCCCTCACATAGGGCACCTCACTCTCGTGCGCATAGCCGGGCAAAAACGCGGATGCCCTTTGCGCATCGCGCACGAGAACAAAATAGCTACGCCACCAGGCGATAGCCACCGCTTTCGGTGATGAGGATCTGCGCCTGCCCGGGATTTTCTTCGATTTTCTGGCGCAGCCGGTAGATGTGGGTTTCCAGCGTGTGCGTGGTGACCGCCGGGTTGTAGCCCCAGACCTCGTGCAGAAGCGTCTCGCGCGCAACCGTGTCGCCCGAGCGGTAGAGGAATTTGAGGATGTTGGTCTCTTTCTCGGTGAGCCGGATCTTCTTGCCCTGCGCATCCAGAAGCACCTTGGCGCTGGGGCGGAAGGTGTAGGGACCGATGCGATAGACGGCGTCTTCGCGCTGCTCGTGGCTTCTCAGATGCGCATGGATGCGCGCCATCAGGACGGCAAAACGAAACGGCTTTGCGACATAGTCGTTGGCGCCCGATTCGAGGCCTTCGATCATGTCGGCGTCGCTGTCCTTGGCGGTCAAAAGGACGATGGGGCAGGTCACGCCTTCGAGCCTGAGTTCGCGGCAGAGCGCCCGGCCGTCGCCGTCGGGCAGACCCACGTCCAGGATCATGAACTCGTAGAGGCCTTCGCCGGCCAGCTTGCGGGCCGCAGCGCAGTCCCCGGCTTCCACCGGATCGTAATCGCCTTCGGCGCTCAGCTGCTCGGCGAGCGAAGTCCTCAGCATTGCGTCGTCGTCGACCAGTAGAACCCGTTTCAGGCTCGGCATGGCTTCTCCTTCAGGGACCGGATTCGAACTCTATCCGCTTTCCGGCAGGCGGTGTATGTCAGGATGTATGTCCCCCACCCCCCTACGAAAATCGCGAAAGGCCGCGCCCGTTCCGGCCCGTCCGAAAAGGACCGCCGAATCGGCGGCCGAGCGGGTGGTCAGGGCGGTCGACGCTTTTCGTCGCGGGGCTCCCGTGCTGATCGCCGGTAAGGGGCGGGCGGCCACGCTGGCCTTTGCCGTCGAAACCGCGACCGATGCGGCCCTGCGCGGGCTCAAAGCCACCAAGACGGCACCGGCCTCTCTGGTGTTAACGCATGCCCGCGCCAGGACCCTGAAAATCCGTCTGTATACGCCCGAGGTCGTGGCGATCCCCGTCGCTGCGCCCCTCAAGGCCGGGCGTCTTCGCGCCATCGCCGATCCCACGGCCGACATGGCCGAACCCCTGAAGGGCCCGTTCGACGCTATCCGCGAGACGTTGCCGGATGCGTTCGCGGCGGGCGTCAAGCTTGCCAAGCTCGCCGGGCTTCTGCCGTCCGTCGTCGTGTCAAAGGCGCCGGCAGGCGCGCGCGCAGCGATGCGCCTTTCGGTCGACGACATCGCCGATTATGAGCACGAAGCCGTCAAGACGCTCGCGGTCCTCACGCGGGCGCGCGTGCCGCTCGAAGGTGCCGAACAGACGGAGCTGGTGGCGTTCAGAGCCCATGATGGCGGCCCCGAACATTATGCGATCGTGATCGACGCGCCGCCGCGCGATAGACCGGTGCTCGCGCGCCTGCACTCGGAGTGCTTCACCGGCGATCTTCTGGGCTCGCTCAAATGCGATTGCGGCGAACAGTTGCGCGGCGCGATCGACGTCATCGCGCGAAGTGGGGGGGGCGTGCTGCTCTATCTCGCACAGGAAGGCCGCGGCATCGGCCTCATCAACAAGCTGAGGGCCTACCGTCTGCAGGACCAGGGCTTCGACACGATCGAGGCGAATGAGCGCTTAGGGTTCGAAGCCGACGAACGGCTCTACGGCATTGCCGCGCGCATGCTGGAGCTTCTCGGCTACAAGTCGGTGCGGCTTCTCACTAACAATCCCGAAAAGGTGGCGGCGCTGGAAGCAGCCGGCGTGAAGGTTGCCGAGCGCGTGGCGCATGTCTTTCCCGACAACGAGCACAACCGCGGCTATCTGAAAACGAAAGCCGTCAAGGCCGGGCATTTCCTCTAAGCATTTAGCGCTCCGGATAAGGGGTGCCGTCCTTGTGCACGAAGCGGCCGTCGCTGTTCGCGCTCATCATGTCGATGTCCGAGCAGGTGGTGAGATCGTCGGGATGGCGCGAGCCCATCTCGAGATAGAGGGCCATCTTTCCGGAGCGGTTGATCATGTGATGGCCGTTGCCGGTGCCTTTCGGAAAGGCCGCACAATCGCCGGCGCGCAACAGTGTCTCGCCGCTGTCTTCGATCAGCGTCAGCTCGCCTTGGAGCACATAGACGAACTCGTCTTCGTGCGAATGCCAGTGGCGCTGGCTCGACCAGTTGCCCGGCGGCAGGCGCATGAGATTGACGCCGAAATCTTTCAGGCCGCCGGCGTTGCCGAGCCGCTGCCGCACGCGCTCCGTGCAGGGCGCGTTGAACGCGGGCGGATAGCCCGTGCCTTTGCGCTCCGGCACGGCAGAGATGTCGATCTTGGGCATGATGGCCTTCCGGTGGCCGGCCAGCACGCGCTCAACCCGCGGGCATCAACCGGATACGTTCGCGTTCGAGAAATTCCCTCACAGCGGGATCATTTTCAAGCGCGATGGCGCAAGCATAAGCTCGATCGGCGTCATCCCGACGCCCCGCTTTCGCCAGGAGATGCGCCCGCGCCGCCCAATAGGGCTGATAGTCGGCGATGCGCTTGTCGCTATCGAGGCCTTCGATCTCTTCGAGCGCCGCTTCCGCGCCATGCACGTTCAGAACCGCCAGCGCACGGTTGATGACGACGACGGGCGTCGGCGCGATTTCGAGCAAGGCGTCGTAAAAGGTGAGGATCGCCCTCCAATCCGTCTCCCCCGTTTCTGCGCGGGCCGCGTGCACCGACTGGATCGCGGCTTCGATCTGGAATCGGCCCGGTGCGATCTTTGCGGCGGCCTCGTTGAGAAGAACATTGGCTCTGCGGATCGCTGCGCGGTCCCAAAGATGCGCCGGCTGTTCGGAGAGCGGTACGTAGCCGCCGACCGCATCGCGCCGCGTGTCGCTGCGGGATTGCACGAACAGCATCAGCGACAAAAGCCCGAGCGCCTCCGGCGCGCGATCGCTCAGAGCGATGACGAGTTGTCCCAGCCAGAGCGCATCGAAGGTCGGCGAATCGCGGCTGTCGGACGCGTCATTGCGTACGGCATTGTAGCCGGCTGCGAACAGCGCGTAGATCGCCATCAGCACGACGCCCAGACGCTCGGGATAGTCTTCCGGCGATGGGATCTGGAACGGGATCGCGGCGTCGCGGATTTTCTGCTTGGCGCGCACAAGACGCTGGGCCATCGCGGACGGCGACATGAGGAACAGGCGGGCGATCTCGGACGCTTCGAGTCCGAACACGACCTGGAGCATCAACGGCGCACGTACTTTCTCCTCGATCGCCGGATGGGCGCAGGCGAACAGCAAT
>Ga0335072_10012103_pt1 | contig 12322 bp, 9 predicted proteins | sample Lox_Sample_21_FD_206725 | JGI IMG/M metagenome (GOLD analysis project Ga0335072, IMG submission 206725) | Soil microbial communities from Loxahatchee National Wildlife Refuge, Florida, United States - Lox_Sample_2.1 | ecosystem: Environmental > Terrestrial > Soil > Wetlands | place: USA: Florida...
AGGTCCCGCCAGACGGTGTAAGTGCGCTCAGCCAGCACCCCGTCCTGCTCGTTGAGCACCTCGTACAGGATCTGCAACCCCTGGTTCGGCAGCCCGACCTCGTACGCATCCGGGTACATCAGCGCCCAGCGGACGTCGCAGCTGTCCCAGTCCTTGACGACAGAGTTCAGCTCGCCGCCTGCGTACTGGATGGGCTTGCGCACCAGCGGGAGCAGCGGCTCGAGCAGGGGGTACACCGACTGCACAGGCACGGTTACAGGGTACCGACGCCAGGACATGGCCAGGGCAGCCGGTGGACCAGGGGGCCTGGAATTAGTGCTGTGACAGCAATAACCTGCCGATCCGGCGGGTATTGTCGGAGAACTCGACAATCCCGACGAACTTCGACCCCCTTCACACCGGAACGCGCAATCCCGGCACTCGGCCACCGGAGGTACGCAGGTGCATATCGACCCCTATATCGTGCTCGGCAGCGCTGTTGTCGGCCTCCTCGTGGGCATGACCGGCGCGGGCGGCGGGGCGCTGATGACGCCGATGCTGATCTTGCTGTTCGGGGTCAAGGCGCCTGCCGCAATCTCCAGCGACCTGGTCGCGGCCGTGCTGATGCGACCGGTCGGCGCGGCCGTGCACATGCGGAAGGGGACCGTCAATTACCGGCTAGTCGGCTGGCTGGCGCTCGGATCGGTGCCGATGGCCTTCCTCGGCGCTTACCTGCTGCACCTGCTAGGCAGTGGCTCAGCGGCGCCGACCCACGTCGAGCAGGCCCTCGGCGCCGCGCTGCTGACCGGGGCGGCGGCCATGGTGATCCGCTACGTGATGGACGCGCGAGCCGGCCAGGACCGCACTGCCGCGTTGCGCGACCTGGTAGTCCGCCCGCTGCCCACCGTCGTGATCGGGATGATCGGCGGCGTGATCGTCGGGCTTACGTCAGTAGGTTCCGGCTCGCTGATGATCGTCCTGCTGCTGTTCCTCTACCCGATGATCAGCGCGGGGCGACTGGTCGGTACTGACCTGACCCAGGCTGTGCCGCTGACTCTGGCTGCGGCACTCGGGGCGCTCGTCTTCGGGCATGTCGAATTTGGCGTGACGATCTCCATCGTCCTTGGCAGCGTGCCCGCGGTGCTGATCGGCTCGCTACTGTCATCAAGCGCGCCGGACAAGTTCATCCGGCCCGTCATCCTCTTCGTGATCTTCGCCTCCGGCCTGAAGTACGTTGGCGTCGAGACTGCTGCGCTCGGCTGGACGCTTGGCACGATCCTGGTGGTAGCGGCCGCGACCTGGCTCATTGTCACAGCGCGCCGTAAGATCGCCGGCCGCGAAGCTTTCGCGGCCGAGGGGGCCGGTCAGGTGACGCCGCCCGGCCTGTCCGCCAGCGGCCAGCACAGCGACGGCGAGCCCGGCAGCGTGCCGCAGCACGGCTCCGGCCGGAGCCGAGCAGCTCGCTGACCGGGGCCCGGTAGAGCTGTTGCCAGGAGGTTATCTGGGTATCGGTCTCGAAGCGGCACAGGCATCCCTGCATGCCCTTGCGCCGGCAAGGTAACCGCCGTTCGAAAGAGCGATCCTGATGCGATCCTCACCAAAGAGGAACTGCCATGCAAGCCATCACAGTCGCAGATCGTGATGCCGGAGTCGCCGGGCTCTCACAGACCGAGATGCCCTATCCGCGCGCCGCCGAGAACGACGTCATCGTGCGTGTGCATGCCGCAGGATTCACGCCCGGAGAACTCGACTGGCCGGGAACGTGGACCGACCGGGCAGGCCGTGACCGGACGCCGAGCGTGCCTGGACACGAGCTGTCGGGCGTCGTCGTCGAGCTCGGGTACGGAACCAGCGGCCTTACGGTCGGCCAGCGCGTGTTCGGACTATGCGATTGGTCCCGTAACGGCTCTCTGGCCGAGTTCACCGCCGTCGAGGCCCGCAACCTCGCGCCGCTTCCGGCCGACATCGAGCACACCGTGGCCGCCGCGCTGCCCATCTCCGGGCTCACCGCTTGGCAAAGCCTGTTCGACCACGCCCGCCTCGTGACCGGCCAGACCATCCTCATCCATGGGGCCGCGGGCGGTGTCGGGTGCCTCGCGGTGCAGCTGTCCATCGAGGCGGGAGCCCGGGTCATCGGCACTGGCCGGGCCGCAGACCGGGACGCCGTGCTCGGACTAGGCGCACATGGCTTTCTGGACCTGCAAGCCGACAAGCTGGAGGACGCAGGCCAGGTCGACGTGGTGCTGGACGTGGTTGGCGGTGACATCCTGGACCGCTCGGCCGCGCTGGTCCGGGCCGGCGGCACGCTCGTCACCATCACCGCGCCGCCGAAAGTCCGGCCCAAAGATGGCCGGGCCATCTTCTTCGTCGTCGAACCGGACCGAGCCCGGCTGGCAGACCTTGCCAGGCACGTCCGGGACGGACGGCTAAAGCCAATCGTCGGGGCGGTTCGGCCGCTCGCCGAAGCGCCTGCCGCGTTCGCCCCGGACCGGCGCACCCGCGGCAAGACAATCATCCAGGTAGCCGACAGCACAGGTTGACAGCGTTATAGCCCGAGGACTTCGCTAACGTCGGCGCGCCGGAGTTGGGCCATGCACCAGGCAAAGTGCCCGTCGCTGCCATCCGCGGTGAACGCGTTGCTTGTCGCGGCAGCGTAGGCGGCCTGATAGATCAGGAGCACCTCAGACGAGTAGTGGAGATCTTGCGCGATGCGCGCGGTCAGATCCTGAGTGATGGCCTGCGCGTGGGGTCCGTACATGTTAACGACGCACGCGGTGATGGCCGCATCCAACCGCGGGTCGCCTGCTGTGGTGAGAAACCCGAAGTCGAGGACGGCGAGGGGCCTGCTCTGATCGTCGACCAAGATATTTCCGCCGAAGAGGTCGCCGTGGATGACGGTATCCGGCTGGGCATCGAGCAGCGTGAGGCGGTCTAGCAGGGCCGCGTAGCGCCGGTCGTAGTCCTGCAGGTGAGTGCGGATGACGTCGCCGAACTGAGCGAATCGGCGGCCGAGCAGGCCTGTCAGTGCAGCGGGAAAGCTGCTGGCATGAGCCCACAGCGGCTGACTCTCGTCCAGGACTGCGAGCTGGCGCATCGTGGCGGTGGCCGGCACATCGGCGAGCGCGCCGAGTACGTCGACGATGCAGCGGAGGTTCGACAGCCCGATCTTCGGGTCGTCGATTCCCATTCGGTGCTGCAGCGGCTCGCCAGATAGCTTGCGTTCATAGGTGACAGAGGTACCGTCTACGGTCTCGACGCGGAAGATCTCTGGCGTGGCGAACGGCAGGCCGGCTGCGGCAACGTCGGCATAGAAACTCTGCATCCGTTGAAGATCGTCGGCGTAACGCTGGCGCCAAACCTTAGCGATGAGGTCTCCGCCCAGGTCATAGATGGCGCCTTCGACTCCGGCCGCCAGCGGCTCGACCTCATGCCCCTGGCGTGTGAACCGGTCAATCCATCGCTGAGTATGAGCGACCACGAAGTCCGGCATACCGCAATCGTCCCATCTGGCACTTGTCAGCAGTTAACCCCTGGTTGCCAGTAGCCAGCTCATCGGGCAGCGAAACCCTCAGCCGGGTGGCGTACGCGGGCAGTGCGTGGCAGGCCTCTTGTACTGCGACCAACCCACATGCTGGCGGGGACGTAGCCCACCTGGAACACCACTCGATCAATCGACAGGGGAACCCTGCGAGTCTGACCCGCCGCCGACGTGTAGCCGGGCATCTCAGTGGTGCAGTAAATGATCATTCAGGCTTAGCCGGAATCGAGCGCGAAGTAATGGCGTTGTCGCACGCGCTCGGCACGGTTTGTAGCCCAGGCTCACGGGTGCCGACGTGCCTCACGTAGCCTGCGGCCGAGGACATAGCCCGGCAGCGCGACTGCCCAGGCAAGACCGGCCACAGCCGCGGCGGCCAGGATGTCGAGCGGGACTCCGCGGCGCGTGTTAATGCCCGCCAGGACAGCGAGTACCAGTACGCCGCTTGGCAGGCCGCGCGTGGTAGCGGCGCGGCGGCAGTCCCGCAAGAACCTGCGCATGACTCTCTCCCTGGCGGTCGGCTAGGACTCCATTGGTCCGATGAACGCCGGCCTTCCGTTTTCAGATAAAAGGCGTCAGCCCTATTAAGACCCCGCACCTGGCCTGATCGCGCGATCCCTGTGCGACATCTTCTCGCGGCTGCGAGGCGTCGGTTCTTGTAGACCAAGGGCGAGGATCCAGCCAGCGAGGACAAAGCTCCAGAGCGCCAGCACACGTCCAGGCAGCGTGCCTAGCATTCTCGCTCGGTGCACCACCGCGGATCACTGCCGAGGGACACATCTGATGCAGATTTTGGCATAAAGCTTATTCTGCGAGCTAGCGCTGGCGGGGTCCACCGTGTGTCGCATCCCGGCCGAGTCGAGGCTTCGTCTTCGCCTCGCTGGCTGCCTAGCCACGCTGGCCGCCTAGCGACAGCCGATCTCGACGCTGCCGAGCCGGTCGGCGGCAACCGTCACCACGTCGCCTGTCTGCAGGGCGACGGCAGCCGTCAGGCCGCCGGACAGCACCAGGTCGCCGGGGCGCAGTCCATCGTTCTCGGCGGCGAGGGACCGTACCAGCCAGGCGACGGCCGAAGCCGGATGGCCAAGCGCGGCGGCTCCGGATGCCGTCGCGATCACTTCGCCATTGTGCTCGAGCAGTACGCCGAGCAGCCGCAGGTCAAGGCCAGCCGCCGAGACGGCCGGTCCGATGAGATAGCGCGCGGCCGAGGTGTTGTCGGCTACTACGTCCGGCGCCGTGAACGTGTAGTCCCGGTAGCGCGAATCGAGGATCTCGATGCCGACCGCAACAGCCGCCGTGGCGGCCATCACGTCGGCTGAGCTCACCGTCGGCCCGGCCAGGCTCGCGGCCATGATGAAGGCGATCTCTGGCTCAGCTCGCGGCTGGATGTACTCCCTGACAAGCAGTGGCTCGGCGAGGTCGAGAGCGTTCGCAGCGGCCAGGAAGCCGCGCACCGGTTCATGCACGCCGACCTGCGCCTGCTTAGCACGGGAGGTTAGCCCGAGCTTCCAGCCGGCCAGTGGCCCGGCTTCAGCACGCAGGTGCCGCTGCACAGCGTATCCGGCAGCAATCTCGAAACCAGGAAACTCGGTCGAGACCGGGCTGATCGCCACCCGGTCCGCCGTTGCCTTCGTCAGGATGGCCGCGATCCGGGCGGCGTCCGACGGCAAGCTCGCTCTGGGCGTCGTCATCGGCAGCCTCCTCAATCCACCACGCGGACCGTCACCGGCCCGAGCCTGTCGAAGTCCGCACGGAACACGTCGCCTGCTCGCATCGGGACAGCCGCGTGCAGCGCGCCGGTCATCACCAGCTGGCCATTCTCCAGCCCGCCGCCCAGCTCGCTCAGGGTGTTGGCGAGCCAGGCCACCACGGCGACCGGGTCGCCAAGTGCTGCCGCCCCGGCTCCAGTGTCGACAAGCTCCCCAGATCTGGTCAGGACCATGCCGATGACCCGCGGGTCGAGGTCGCCTGGCGGCACCAGCCGGCTCGACACCGCGACTGCGCCGTTGGACGCTAGATCGGCAACCGTGTCCGCGAGCCTGATTCGCCAGTTCGCGAACCGCGAGTCGACGATCTCGACCGCGGCGACCATTCCGGCGATCGCCTGCCCGTGCTTGCAGGATAGTGACGCCAGGCCCGCGAAGATCGGCGCTGAGCACCAATGCGATCTCGGCCTCGATTCTCGGCTGGATGAACTGGCTGAGCGAGACGGCAGCGCCGCTGGCGTACACGGTAGACCTGAGCACGGGGCCGTGATCAGGAGAGCTGACCCCGATCATCTGCTGCATGGGCTTAGAAGTAAGCCCGACCTTGTACCCGATGACCTCGTCGCCGTCGGCGAGCAGCAACCTGGTCAGCTGCTGCGCGATCGCGTAACCGTCAGCCATGCCAAGGTCGGGGTCGGCGCCGGTGAACGGCTCGATGGCCTGCCTGGTGCGCCTCGCCTCATAGAGCGCCCTGGCCTTGCCAGACACGTCAGTGAGCGGCAATCTACTAAGCCTCCCTCAGCGGCGGGCCAGCCGGCTACCCGAGATAGCCCAGCGAGCAGGGATTCGGCGGCCCCGGGGCGATAACTGGCGGCTTGCGAGCCTCACTCCCGAAACCCACCCGACCGTAGCGGCGGGTCGGCGTTCGCCGCGACCTCGGCACGCAGGGGTGCAATGCGCCCGCGCTGTTGAGCCTGCGGGCACGATCGTGCCCGGCGACGCTCAGCAGCGGGCGCGGGGCCATGGTAGACCCAGATCGGTGCCAGGCGCGCAGACCGGCCTGTCACGGCCCGCGTCGCGGAAGGACCGCGAGCCTACCTAGTCACCTCGCGGCGGCCTGACCTTGTGGCGAGCTTGCGTCGCCGCGGCCCGCTTACTTGGCCGCGACGCAGAGGGCAGGTCCTTCGGTGCGGACAGAGCCTTGCTGCGATCGCCGGCGACTCGAGCCGGCTGGAGCGGGCGCAGCTCGGGCAGTCCTGGCACGCGCTTCACTCGTGCCGGGACCGACCGCTTGCCGGGCGCGGCAGGGCGGGCGGGGCGGCTGCTGATGCGGTGCGAGTCGTCGTCAGAGCTCAGGCACCGGCCGGTCGCCAGGTCGAACTGCCAGCCGTGCATCGTGCAGGTCAGGATCGAGCCGACCGTCTGGCCGAAGCGGCTGAGGTCGCCACTCATGTGCGGGCAGCGGCGCTGGGTGATCCAGTCACCCAGCTGAATCTCCTCCTCGTCGTGGCTTCTGTTGGCGTACCACCCTTCGGCATACATCACCCGCTCGGGTGACAGGCACTTGAAGAACGTGTACACGTACTCGTTGTAGGGGCCGATCCGGCGGGCCCGGAACCGCATGCTGAGGAACAGGCTGTTGACCCAGTCGGTCTGGTGGTCGGCGATCAGCCGCTCGACCAGCGGCCGGCCAATGCTGAACTGGTAGCGGCAGACCTCACCGGCGAAGGCACGCACCTGGCCGGCCGGGAAGTCGATGACAATCGGCTGGTCGTCGCCGATGTCGAGCAACACCGGGCCGCCCACCCCGGTCCTAATGTGATCGGCCAGCTCGAGCAGGGGCTCGAACCATGCCGTCAGCTCCGCCAGCACGTCGATCCCGCCGGCCGGCCAGCGGCGCTTGCCCGCCGCGATCTTGTCGCGCATCCTTTCCGCGTAGCCGCGCAGGTACCGCTCCTTGTCGGCGAACGGCTTCATGGCCTGCTCGATGCCCGCGGGCCAGCGGACGTCACAGTGGCCGCGCCCGACGTCGAGCACGGCGCCCGGGGTCAGCAGCTGACCGCCCTCGATCCCTCGGTCGCGCAGGTAGTCAAGGAACACCAGCTGATCGGGAAAGGTGCTAGCCGGGTCCCCGGTCAGGTCGTTCAGGCTGAACAGTTCCTCATCGAGGAAGCAAGGCGGGCCGGCGAAGGGCACCACGTGCCGGGCCCCGATCTCGGTGACGTAGCGAGCCGCGCGGTCCAGGCCGTTGGCCCGCTTCGCCGCGCCAAACGACCGCTTCGCGGCCTCAGGAAGCTCATAAGTCCACGGCCACCAGATGGCTCCCGAGAACTGCAGCAGGTGCACGTCGTAGGGGCCGAACGACTGCAGCGCATCCAGCTCGGTCGGCCGGGCGTCGTTCTGGTTCAAGATCCGCGCGGCCCCGTCATCGACGGCCAGCAAGGAGTCCCCAAGCGGCCCGTCCGCCGGGGACTGCAGCGCCTGCCCCATCAGCCGCAGCCCGCCCAGCTCGGTCACCTCGCCGCTGCGCAGGACCACGAAGTCGGCGAACCCCAGCCGTTCCAGTGCCTCCCGCAGGTCCGGCACCGGGAAGTCCGGCAGCAGCACTGTGGCCCGCCGCGACACATGCCGCCTCAGCAGCTCGGCATCAAAATGATCCTTGTGCAGGTGCGACACGTACAAATAGTCCACGTCGCCGAAGTGGTCCCAGTCCAGGCCACTGTTATCAGGGAACACGAACCACGACTCGAAGTACGCCGGGTTCACCCACGGGTCACACAAGATCGTCCCGTATCTCGTCTCGACATGCAGCCCGGCATGACCAATGGATGTGATCCGCAATTCCCCCGCCCCCATTACACGGCCCCACTGCGTACCCGCCCGCTGGCAGCTCACGATCGCACGCAAGCGACCGCTACCCCGGCTCCGCAGTGCTTCACCTACCCCCTAACCAGGCAGTTCTCGAAGCGATGCACATCTCCGATCGAAAATTTGCCATTCCTAGAGGTGGCCACCTCGCCAGAAAGGGCCTGCGGAGATGCTGAGCATGGCTAACGCGAAGGGACAACGGCGGGATACCGCTACGGCCAGCGGTCTAGGCGAACACCGACCGATGCCGGTGGACGGCCTGGAGCGCACCGATCGCGATCATGTCGGCGAAGATGGCCGATCCCCCGTAGGAGACGAACGGCAACGGCAATCCCGTCACCGGCATGATGCCGATCGTCATGCCGATATTGATAAATGACTGGACCGCGAACCAGATCGCGATCCCGCCCGCGACCAGCGTGCCGAACTGGTCGTCTGCGCGCGCCGCGATCCTGATCGCGCACAGCAGCACGACGGCAAGCAACCCGATGATCACCAGACAGCCGACGAAGCCCAGTTCCTCGCCGGCCACCGCAAAGATGAAGTCGGTGTGCTGCTCTGGGACGAACCCGCCGGCCACAAGCTGGCCGTGGAACAGGCCCTGGCCGGTCAGCCCTCCGGAACCAATCGCGACCTTGGACTGATATGCGCTGTACCCGGAGCCTTGCGGGTCAGCCGAGGGATGCAGGAATGCCGTGAGCCTGCTCATCTGATAGGCCTTGAGCAGGTGCAGATTGACGACGGCGAACACGCCGACCGCGCCGCCCGCGACGAGCGCTCCGAGCCACCGCAGCCGGATGCCGGAGAGCGCGATCATCCCTACTATCAGCGCCAGCATCACGATTGCGACGCCGAGATCGGGCTCGGCGACGACCAGCACGAGCGGAACCACTGATACGGCGAGCATGATGGCCACTGCCCGCATCCGCGGACGCACCTCACGCCGTCGAACGTCGCCGAGGATCATCGCGCACACAAAGATGATCGAGAGCTTGGCGTACTCGGACGGCTCGATCTGGAAGCCGCCGCCCAGCGAGATCCAGGATTTCGAGCCGTTCACTGGTGCGGTGACGCTGCCGAGCGGCAGCAGCACAACAACCAGCGCCAGGCAGGACGCCGCGAGCACGACCGGCGCGTACTGCCGCAGTTGCCGGTAGTCGAGCATGCTGACGCCGACCATCAGCGCCAGGCCAATGGCGAGGTTCAGCACCTGCTTTGTCAGGTACGGGTCTGAGGCGTTCAGTCCCGTCGTCGCGGTCGCCGACCAGACAAGCAGCGTGCCAAGCGTGCACAGCGCCAGCACGGCTGCGAGCAGGATCCAGTTCAGGTGCCGCAGCGGCGATCCGGACCCGAAGATCTGGCCTAGCAGCCGGCGAACCGGGTGCCGGCGGCTGCCGCGGAACTCCGGCCCCGACCCGAACCCGGATCGCCGGGCAGTGCTGCCGTCGAGCCGCACTGGCGGCAATCCCCGGTACGAATCTGAGCCAGGCACCGGCGGACCCGGCCGCCGGCCCGTCAGGCCAGGAGAGCTGCGCCAGGAACTCAACCGGCCCTCCCCCATGGCTTGCCACTGTCTGCCTTGCCGCCGACTGCCGTGTCGGCGGGCAGCTGCAGGAAGGGCAGCGCACCCGCAGTCGGGTGGCCGGTCGGCGTGGCGCTCGCGGTCGGCGTCGTCTGCACGACCGTGCCCGCGCCGGTGATGTGCGGCGAAGCGGGCAGGTTCCCGCCCTGCAGGGCAGCCTTCGTGCCCTGCAGGCCGTAGATGGCGTCCCAGATCTGCCGGACACCCGGGCCAGACACGTCAGCACCGTAGCCGGAGTCAGGGATCATCATGACGACCACGTACTTAGGGTGGTTGCACGGAGCGAACGACGCGAATACGGACGTCGAGTTCTTGCCGAACACCTGAGCAGTTCCGGTCTTGCCTGCAATGCACACCTTGTTCAGCGGGAAGCCACCGAAGGTTCCAGCCGCGGTGCCCGAGGTAATCACTCCTTGCAGCGCACTGCGGATGTAGGCAAGCGTGGACTTGCTGGCCGGCAGATGCCCGACGACCCGCGGGGTGATCTTCCGCACGACCTTGCCACTCGGGCTTACCAGCTCCTCGCCGATCTTCGGGCTGTACAGGGTGCCGCCGTTGGCGAGTGCTGCATAGGCGCGTGCCAGCTGCAGCGGCGTGACCGCAACGTAGCCCTGCCCGATAGAGGCGATGATCGCCTGGCCGGGCAGCCAGATGTTGCCGTAGCGGCAGTCGTCCCACTCGATCTGCTGGAGGTAGCTACCGTTCTCGCGGCCGTTCTTGCACCAGTTCTGGCCGGTGTGGGCGTTGTCCTTCCAGTAGTAGTACAGCCACTCCCTGGTCGGGATTGTGCCGGTATTCTCCTCCGGCAGGTCGACTCCGGTGTCCTTGCCGAACCCCCAGTCCATCTCGATCTTCTGCTCGAACTGCACGGGGGCCTTCGGGCTGGTCACCGTGTTGGCCTTGCGGTCATCGTGCTGCCAGATCTGGTAACCCATGTTGTAGAAGACGGTGTCGCAGGACACCACGAGTGCCTGGTGCAGCGACATCTGGCCCTGGTTGCCCGAGTCGTTCAGGAAGGTGTGCCCGCCAACTTTGATCGACGCCGGGCAGTCGTAGCTGCCGTACAGCGAGTCGCCGGACTCGATACCCGCGGTGAGCGTCGTGACCTTGAATGTCGACCCCGGCGCGTACTCGCCCTGAGTGCCCCGCTCCAGGATCGGCTCGCCGTCAGCAGACCCGAACAGCCGCTTGAACTCCTTCTCCGAGATCCCGTTCGTCCACACGCTCGGGTTGTAAGTCGGGTAGCTCGCCATCGCAACAATCCGGCCAGTGGTGGTCATCACCACGGCCGCGCCAGTGGTGGCACCCGGATTCGCGGCGTGCGCCGCCTGAACGGAGTTGGCCAGGATGTCCTCGGTCGCAATCTGCAGCGGGCCGTTGATGCTAGTCACCAGATCGTCACCGGCTAGCGGCTTGACGTCTTTGATGGTGGACGTCACCTGCCCGGCAGCGTTGGTCGCCACCTCGTTAACGCCGGTCGTTCCGCGCAACTCGCTGTCGTACTGTGCCTCGAGCCCGGACTGGCCGACCAGGTCGTCCCCGGTGAACCCGGTGACCGGCTGATGCAGCGCCGTCAGCTCCTGCGGGGTGATTGGCTGCAGGTAGCCGACCAGGCCGGCGGCATCTGTCGCGAGCGGCTGGTCGTAATCGGTGACCGGCTGGATATCGGCGGAGACGCCAGGAAACGCGCTCTTGTCCTCCATCAGTTGCAAGGCCACCTGTTGCGACACATTCTGCGCCACCGGGATCGGCTGGTAAGGCGAGCCCTGCCAGCACGGCTGCTGCACTCCCGCGGTGCAGATGCGCACGCGCTCGGTGAGGGTCTTGTCACTGATGCTCAGCAACCGGGCAAGCTTGGCAAGCTCCGCCTTGCCGCCGTCGGATTGCCGCCCGAGAGTAGCCATGTTCACTGCCACAACAAGCGCGGACTGATGGCCGACCATAACCTGGCCGGCGTCATCGAGAATCTCACCGCGGACGGACGGCGTGACGATGTCCCGCACCTGGTCCTGGCTGGCCAGCGTCAGGTACTTGGCGTGACTGCCGATCTGCAGGTCGTACAGCCGCACGCCGAGCACGCTCAGCAGCCCCACCACGATCAGCGCAATGCTCACTAGCCGGCGCTTCGATGCCGGAATCACCCTGCTCCTCCCGTCCATTTACCGATGAGCGAACCGCCAGACCGGCTCCCTGCCCGTTTGCGCGCCAGCCAGCTGCCGCCAACGCGGCGGCCGGTCAGAAACGACAGCAGCGACCGCCTGCCGTAGCCGAAGCGAGGCTGCTTGCCGATCCGGAGTCTCGGTCCGCGCAGCGGGCTGCGACCTGAGCCGCCGAGCATTCCCCCGCCCGGCAGGCCTGAAGCGCGGCGCCCGGCAGCCAGATGCAGGCGGGGCAGACCCGCGCGCCGTCGCGCCGTGCGGAACGTAGTGTGATCAAGTACTCCGCCCGACACCAGCCCGTAGACAGCACCCGATGAGCGAAGGCCGGAACTTCGGCGGAACCGCGGCGCCGCCGCAGACCGCCGGACCGGGGCGGGAGCTGCGGTCTTGAACTTCACCTTCGGCACCACCCTGGGCACGCTGCGCGTCGTCAGCGCGGAGCGACTAGTGCCCGTGCGCAGTCGGAGAGTCGCCGGAGCCGGCCGGCTAGGCC
>Ga0335072_10012104_pt1 | contig 12322 bp, 10 predicted proteins | sample Lox_Sample_21_FD_206725 | JGI IMG/M metagenome (GOLD analysis project Ga0335072, IMG submission 206725) | Soil microbial communities from Loxahatchee National Wildlife Refuge, Florida, United States - Lox_Sample_2.1 | ecosystem: Environmental > Terrestrial > Soil > Wetlands | place: USA...
CGGCCCGGGCGCGCAGCGCGAACTTCACCACCTCGTTGCGGAAGTCCTTGGGATTGGCGATTCCCGCAGGCTTCTCGATCTTCGAGAGTTCCTGGTTCAAGAGCTCGCGATCCATGAGCTGCCCCGTGTCCGGGTCCTTGTAATCCTGATCCTCGATCCAGGCGTCGGCATAGGCAACGTACCGATTGAACAGGTTCTGGCCGTAATCGCCATAAGACTCGAGATAGGCCTTCTGGATCTCGCGGCCGATCAATTCTGCATACCGCGGCGCGAGCTCCGCCTTGATATACGTCAACAGCTTCTTCTCGTTCTCCTCGGGGAATTGCTCGCGACGGATCGCCTGCTCGAGCACGTACATGAGATGCACGGGATCGGCCGAGACTTCTTGCGTGTCGTAGTTGAAGGTGCTGGACAGCACTTTGAAGGCAAAGCGCGTGGACAGCCCTTCCATGCCTTCGTCGACGCCGGCGGCGTCGCGATATTCCTGCACCGTCTTGGCGCGCGGATCGCTGTCCTTGAGGCTCTCGCCGTCATAGGCGCGCATCTTGGAGTAGAGGTTCGAATTCTCGTGCGGCTTCAGGCGCGACAGCACATGGAAGCGCGACAGCATGTCGAGCGTGCCGGGCGCGCAAGGCGACGCGGCGAGCTCGCTGTTGGCGAGGAGCTTCTCGTAGATTTTGCGCTCCTCCTGCGCCCTGAGGCAGTAGGGCACCTTGATGACGCAGATGCGGTCGACGAAGGCTTCGTTGTTGCGATTGTTCTTGAAGGTCTGCCACTCCGCCTCGTTCGAATGCGCGAGGATGATGCCCTGGTAGGGAATGGCGCCGATGTTCTCGGAGCCGATGTAGTTGGCTTCCTGCGTCGCGGTCAGCAGCGGGTGCAGCATCTTGATCGGCGCCTTGAACATCTCGACGAATTCGAGGATGCCCTGCGTCGTGCGGTTGAGGCCACCGGAAAAGGCGTAGGCGTCGGCATCGGCCTGGCTGAAGAATTCGAGCTTCCGGATGTCGACCTTGCCGACCAGGCTCGAGATATCCTGGTTGTTCTCATCGCCCGGCTCGGTCTTGGCGATGCAGATCTGCCGCAGCCGCGACGGGTGGAGGCGCACGACCGTGAATTTGGAAACGTCGCCGCCGAACTCGTCGAGGCGCTTCAGCGCCCAGGGCGAGGCGAGGCCGGTGAGGCGCCGCTTCGGAATGCGATAGCTGCGCTCGAGCGTGTCGCCCATGCGGATGGAATCGAAGAGGCCGAGCGGGCTCTCGAAGACCGGGCTCACCTCCTTGCCCGCCTTCAGCACATAGATCGGCATCTTTTCCATCAGCAGCTTCAGCCGCTCGGCAAGCGACGATTTGCCGCCGCCCACCGGCCCCAAGAGGTAGAGCACCTGCTTGCGCTCCTCGAGCCCCTGGGCCGCATGGCGGAAATAGCCGACGATGCGCTCGATCGTCTCCTCCATGCCGTAGAAATCGGCAAAGGCGGGATAGACCCGCATGCTCCGGTTCATGAAGATCCGGCCAAGCCACGGGTCGTGGCTGGTATCGACGATCTCGGGCTCGCCTATAGCGGCCAGCATCCTTTCGGCTGCACTGGCATACGCCATCGGTTCCCGCGCGCAGCATTTGAGATAGTCCGCTAACGAAATGTCCACCTCTTTGTGGCGGTCGTATATTCCTGAGCAGAGATCGACCAAATCGCCAAAAGGCATGGAAACCTCCTTCAGCCGCGAACTCTAAAGAGAGGAAGGCTCACGTGACGACGTCGCATAGGACGCAAGCGCGCTTTCGGGTGACGACCGCCGCAAGGCGACGGTCTTGAACATTGGGCGGGCGCTGTCGGTCTTTGCGCGTGCATCATTCAGTTCGCCGTCTTTGCCGGTCTTCGCCTGTGACTCAGCGCGCGACACTGGGCAGCCGATGGACATCGAGATGACATTCGAGATGAGTGGCGAAGTGGTCGAGCAGCGCAAGCGAGGTCCGAGGCTTTGCCGCCCAGCAGCGGCGTGGTTCTGCCCCGTGGTCTCAAGCAGGTCCAGGCAGTATTCGGCGTGGCGCCTTTCGAGGACCTCCCGTTCGCCGCTTTCGGCGAGCTTGTCCAAGGCGTAGGCCCGCGTGGTCTCGGGCAGCCGCAACCGCGGCTCGGCGGCGCGCGCCTCCACGCTGACCAACGATTTCGCCGCCAGTTCCAGCACCTCAACGGCGATATCGGCTTCCGCCTCGCCCGGATTGGCGGCGACCGCGCCAGCCGCTCTCAGCGTGAAGCCTCCATTGAAAATGGCAAGCCGACGCAACACTCTTTGTTCGAAATCGGTGAGCAGCCCATAGCTCCAGTCGAGAGTAGCGCGCATGCTCCTGTGGCGCGTAGCCGCGCTGCGGCGCCCAAAGGTGGGAAATCGCATCAGATCGTCGAGGCGGGACGCCAAGCCGCGCATCCCGAGCGCGCCGACCTGCGCCGCCGCGAACTCGATCGCGAGCGGGATCCCGTCCAGCTTTTGGCAGATGTCGGCGGCGATGTGCATGCCGCGGTCATCGAGCTCGAATCCGTCCAAGCTCGCTGCGGCGCGTTCGATGAACAGCTGAACGGCCGGGAAAGCGCCTATTTGCGCCGACGACTGCGAACCGGGAACGGGCGGGTATTCGAGTGGCGATAGGCGATGAATATGCTCGGCTTCGACGCGCAGAGGCTCGCGGCTGGTTGCGAGAATGCACACGCCGGGCGCGCCGCGTAACACGGCGAGTGTGAAGGATGCCGCGCCGGCGACGACATGCGCGCAATTGTCGAGAACAATGAGCATGCGTCTATCGTGCAACGCGTCGATCAGCCCAAGCAGCGGATCACCCGAGCGAACCTCGAGGCCGAGCGCGCCCGCGGACGCCGTCGCGACGAGAGCTGCATCGCCGATTGATGCGAGGTCGACCAGCCAAACCCCGTCCTCAAATTTCGCCATCTGCTCCTCTGCGACCGCGATCGCAACGGAGGTCTTGCCGATTCCGCCCGCCCCCACGATGGTAAGCATGCGCCGGCGCGGCAGTTGATCGCCGAGGTGACGGATCACGTCGGCGCGCCCGATCAACGGGGCCAGCGAGGCGGGCAAATTATGCGGTTGCCTCCTTGCGGGGCTGGCTTGGTGAGGCGCTCCGGCGGCACGCTGGCGCGTCACCCTGCCCACGAAGCAATACCCTCGCCCGGGAACCGTAACCAGATACCGCTTGCCGCCGCTCCCGTCGCCGAGCGCCCGCCGCACCGCCGCGATATGGACCGCGAGATTGTCTTCGACCACGATGGTGTCGGGCCAGACACGGGCGATGAGCTCGTCTTTCCTGACGAGCTCGCCGGGCCGTTCGATCAATGTCACGAGTAGCTCCAATGCGCGGCTTCCGAGCCGCACCTGCTTTTCTCCATCGAGCAGGAGACGCTGTCTTGGAAACAGGCGGAACCGGCCGAATGAAATCGGCATCTCCACAGAGGCGGCATGGTCCATCGCCGTTCTTCCTGTCGAAGTCGCGGCTCCCACTGCAGCGGCTGACATCTCACCCCCGTTCGTTGGTGCGAGATCGCGCCGCATCACGGTGCCGCGATCCGGCAATGGGTCGAACCGGTGCGGCCGAGTGAGGGAGCCGTCTCGTGCAGGAAGCCCATTTCCGGCATCGTGCATGCCCTGCTCCTCTCGATGTGGATGGACGGTTTCACGCCGCAGTTAGACCAGACTACGCTCGCGCGCCGACTGAAACCATTGGACGCGGGTAAGGCGGGGCAGAACCTTAGAGGGGGTGGGCTGCGCGCTGGATAAGGCCAATTATACTTTGGTTCATTGGCACTCGGCGCAAAACGGCTGAGGATCGGCTTTGGCTCAGGCAAGACAAGCCGGCGCACCGTGCGGCGCTGCTTGACACGGGCGATAATGCGTCGGGCCAGTATGAGTTTACCGCCGCGCGAACTCGTCGTTCTGCGCCTTGAGGAAGGCTTTCGTGTGCCGCATCTCGATGCAAACCACTGGCAACCCTGCTTCCGCTAAGCCACTGAACAGCCATTGCGACAGTCGCCCGGCTTCGAGACCGACCCGCTCCAGGCACCGAGCGGGGGCTTTGAGTGCCTGCGCGAGATCCTCGGGACCGCGCGGCACCTTCATCTCCCGACAACCTTGCCGCCCTCGTCGATGTCTCTATGGACACCTCCAGACCGGCACGATGCTTCATGCGCGTCGTTGACGCCCGCCATTTCGGATTGCCCCAGTCAGGCCCTCGGCTCTTCGTCCTTGGCGTCGATCGTTCAACAGGGGTCGATCCCGGAGCGGTTCTTCTTGACGCCGGACCGATGCGCGGAGCGCCTGAAGAAAGCACGTTGAACCAGCGAGAGCTTCATCCGCTGCTGTTGGCGGCGCTGGAGGAGAAGGCGGCGCATGCGTCTGCGCCTGGCAAGCCCGCGTCGCGCGGAATGGTCGCGGAAAACTGTCGTCCCTCTTGCCCTGCTTGACAGCTCAGGCCGGCAGCACGGGTAAGGGCGACGCTCATGCCGCAGCGCACGCTCCGTCGCCTTACGCCCGAGGAGGCCGGGGTCTCCCGCGCGCCTGGACCGACGTGCCCTTCAACGGCGCCGCCGCCGCTGACGGGTTTCGGTGGAAAGCAATCGGGAACAGCATCGCGGCGCCATGCTTGAGATGGCTGGGAGAGCGACCACATGTGTTTCGGCGCGCAACCCTTTTCGACGTCCAACCTTGACCCCCAGAAGAGCGGATCGGCGAGCGATGTTCCGAATGGAGGAAGCCCCGCCCCGCGGCATTTGGGGATACGCGGGACGGGGCCGACTGACAGGGACGATCGCGTGTCTTAAGCCCGGCTCGACGACCCCGAGTCACGCCGGGCGGGGCTCTTGCCATTCATGCCTTGAATCCCGGCGATGACCCGCTCGATCCCCGTGGCCCTATCTAGTGGACCAAATCTGACGGTTCGATTCTTTTGTCGATTCCCCGTCGGACTCGTTCATGCGAGTTTTGGGAATGCACAAGAGAGCGGACATCACATTGAGCCGCGAGGACCGCGCAGAGCTTGAGGCCGTCGTGGCGAACCGGAATAGCCCTCAGAAGCATGTCTGGCGTGCCCGGATCGTCCTGCTGACCGCGGATGGTCATGGCACGAACGAGATCATGCAGCGAACAGGCAAGGCCAAGACGGTCATCTGGCGTTGGCATGAGCGGTTCGGCGCGGAAGGTGCCGTCGGCCTGTGGCGTGACAAGACAAGGCCGCCGAGGATCCCGCCGCTGACCCCCGAGATCGCCGAGCGGGTTGTCGCGATGACGCTGGCCGGACCGCCACCGGGTGCCACCCATTGGACCGGCCCGGCAATGGCCAAGGCGGTCGGGATCAGCGTCAGTTCGGTCCAGCGCATCTGGCGGGCGCATGGCCTCCAGCCCCATCGGGTCCGTCAGTTCAAGCTCTCCAAAGACCGCCAGTTTGCCGCCAAACTGCGCGACATCGTCGGTCTCTACGTCAACCCACCCGATCGCGCCATCGTCGTGTCGGTGGACGAGAAGAGCCAAATCCAGGCCCTCGACCGCACCCAACCGGGACTGCCGATGAAGAAGGGCCGCGCCGGCACCATGACCCACGACTACAAGCGCCACGGCACCACCACGCTCTTTGCCGCGCTCAACGTCCTTGAAGGCAAAGTCATCGGCCGTTGCATGAAGCGCCACCGCCACCAGGAGTTCATCCGCTTCCTGAACGTCATCGATGCCAACCTACCGCCCGAGAAGGCCGTCCACGTCATTGTCGACAACTATGCCGCACACAAGCATCCCAAGGTCCTCGAATGGCTCGACCACCACCCGCGCTTTGTCTTTCACTTCACCCCAACTTCGGCCTTCTGGCTCAACGCCGTCGAAGGCCTGTTCGCCACGCTCACCAAGCGACGCCTGAAGCGCGGAGTATTCAGCTCCCTTCAGCAACTCAAGACTGCCATCCATGCCTTCATCGCCGAAACCAACGCCAGCCCCAAGCCCTTCACCTGGACCAAGCACCCTGACAAAATCCTCGCAGCCGTCAAACGCGGGTACCAAGCGTTAGATTCGATCCACTAGCGATCATCGCGATCGGCGACTGCCCGTGGCAACGGTGCCGCTGAGGGATCGACCGCATACAGCACACGTCCGGGCTGACCGGCGCAAGGATCATCCGCCGAGGCGGCGATCTCCGGCGAATTGGCCGGCACATACTTCACCCAATAGGGATTGTTCGGAAGCATGACTTGCTGCGAGAGATCGGCGTTGTCGCCTCCGGCGCCGAATGACCGGTAATTGCATGTGGGGCCGGAGGTGGTGTGAGTAGCGCTCGCGGCGCAGCCACCGATCGTGGTGAAAACGAGAAGCGCCAAGCTCGCGTGCAATGGGCGCATCATCGGGTCCTCCCTGTTGGAAGCTCGGCGAAGCCTGCCCCGGTTGGGTATTGGGCAGGCTCCGTGGCCATAGGCGCTCAAAGCGGCTAGTTCGAAGTCGCGCTGTTCTTGGCGACCTCTTTGGTGGTGCCAGACGCGGTCGTCGTAGGGGCGGAAGACTTCGCCGTCGCGGTCGCGGGGGTCGTCGTGGCACCCGCATAGACCGCTGTGCCGGAGTCGAGGATTTCCCACTCGGCATGGGCGGATGTGAACGACGCGAACCCGAACAGCAGGGCGATGGCGAGCAGCATTTTCATGGTAGCCTCCCTCGTTGATATCGCCAGGGTAAGCAGAAAGTGCATGGCTGACCCGTGAGCGGAGTCACACTCAGTCGCTGTCTCGAAACAGCGTGTGACGACCATCACGCTCGCCGTATTGAAAATGCGGCTCGCTAGCCAGTTTCATTCCGTCTATGAGGACGGGTGACGTGCGACTGAGGCGCACCAGCGCACGTTCGCAAGCGAACGGGAGGGGGCCATGGACCGGCGATGCTCAAGATCCGCGACCGGCTGCAGGCGATCGAAGACGAGCTCGCCGCGGCCGGCTTCGACGAATTCATCGTCGCAACCGATGCCGGCGCATTCACCTGGAACACGGTGGAGCGGGCGGGCCCGCGCCGAGCATGGCGAAGATCCGCCACTGGCCGGCTGTGCGTAAAGGGCTCGCCTCATTGCTGCTGTTTCATGCTTGTGTCGCGCTCTCCGCATGATGGGCTCACTGGCAATGGGTCGAATACCCCTCGCATGAGGCCATGAGCGCGGCGACGAGTGCGCATAGATCCGCTAGCCTCTCGACCGGAAGCCGCGGATGTGCAACAAGCTGCGGAGTCGGTCGACCCGACTCGGTCATCCACGCGGCAGCAGGGCCAGGGTTCGATCCGGTTGTCGGATGACGAAGCGTTCAGCGCCAGCGTGGCGCTTCGAACCGACGACCACGACGGTCTCGCCGCTGCGCGGTGAAACGGATAGAAGCTCAAACGCCAGACACCGGGCAGTGTGACGCTGCTCCGACCGGGATCGGCAAGTCGTGGCTGGCTTGTGCTCTCGGCCACAAAGCCTGCCGCGAAGGCTTCTCGGCGCGCTACAAGCGCGCGTCGCGCCTGTTCGCCGATCTCGCCCAGGCGCGCGGCGAGGGCCGGCTGCCGCGGATGATGAGCGCACTCGAGCGCAGCCGACCATCTTCCTGTAATTCCTCGAAGAGCAGCCCGTATTTGAGTCTGCAGCTTTCGGGATCCGGGCATGGTCCTGTGTCCGACGCATAGTAGCCAAAGTCAAATAGCCTCAGATCGATCAAATGCTGCTCGTCCCCCGAAGCCGCGAGCCGCTCGCGGTTGAGCGCGCCGACGTCCGGAGGCGCCCGTGCGAACTGTCGAATGCTGTGACGCGCCTCCCGGATGGGCTGAAGAACGGCCTCATCCTGCCCGTACAGCCAAATGCGAGTAAGCCCCAGTCGGAATCCAAGAGAGGCGTCCACCCAAAAGAGTACGCGTGGGTCGGCAGGCAACGGCATCAGCGCCGTCTCTCGATCGGCTTTGACGCGATGCAGCTCGGTCCTTCGCCAGACCCGTAAGGCAGTCCGGCGCGCGTTCAAATCATCACGGCTCCGAGTGATCCATCTTTCCTGCCAGGGAAGTTTCACAACATGAGCCCAGACCTCAGGGCTGAACTCGAGCACGAACCCAACCCGTTTCCCTCCTGCACGATAAACACCCTCACTGCTGACCTCGGTTCAATATGGGTCCAAATCCGAACAGGGCAGGGGTCGCGAGCTTCGAGGTCGGACTGACGTCCGACACTGAATTTGGGCCCCGCAGCGCGTTGGACCGTGGCCGGTATGGCGTTGGATTTTCCTGAACGAAAACCCCGGTGGACTCCAACGTTTCTGGGGCTTTTTCGCGGGGAGCGTCGGACCGGGGAGTAAATCCGGTATTCTCGCCCGAAAAAAAGCGCGGGCCGCTCAACGAGATCGCCGGGTCGCGTTGGACTCTGTTCCGGGCCGCGTTGGACCCCCACGCGTCAATCCGAGGGCGTTGGGCTCGGCACGTGTGCGAGATCCGGGGGTAATCCCGTGGATCGCTTCATCGCCACCCGTCCCGCGTCAACGTTCCGCCGTACGCCCGCGCATCTGTGGGGGAGTGGACAGCTATCGTGAATTCGCACCCGCGCGGCCGTCTCTGTTCTTCACTATGCGCTCGCCGGCGGGAGCTTCGGCGCGCCGGCTAAGCGAAAGCATTCGCCGTTCGATCCCACATCCTGGGCATCCGCTTTTTTCAGAGAGAGGCGATGAACATGTCGATCGCGAGCTGGCCGCCACGCCTTGAGACGACGCCCGTCGGCGCCAGCTTGAAAGACGCAGTTTTCGAGCCTGAAGCGCTCGAGGCGGCACTCGAGGGCGCCCTCTCTCAGATGCTCGAAGGGGCGAACCTCGTGGCGCCGTCGCTCCAGGCGCAAGGGATGCTCATCATCGTCCCCGAGCACGGCCCGAGCGGGCTCGCGCTCAAGCAGGAGATCCGCCGCTTCGAACTGACGGAGGCCACGATCGCTCCAGCGCTTGCCGCCGAGCAGCTGGGCCTGGCGCTGGCGACAAAGGATCCGATCGAAGTGTCCGCGCTTTGGGCCGGGAGTCGAATCCGGACGTGGGCTCGGGCGCTCGGCGACGCCATCTCCCCTCGAGCCGCCTTGGCGCTCATCACGGGGGACGTCCGCGGGGCGCTGGTGGCGGCGGCGGCCGGAAAGACGCGGCGCCGCGTTTCTATCAGCACTTGGTTGACGAGGGGCCGGGATGAACGGAAGGCAAGGGAGGCCGGTTTTCCCTGCCTGATCGGCCGTCTCGGCGCCGCCAACGGCAAGCGGCTGCCCTCGTTCTGCGTGGAGACAGGGCCGGCGCATCGGATCCCGAAGAAAGGCGAATTTCTTACGCTCAACCTTGAGGGCTTCGCGCCGACGGGGAGGTGCAAGGCGGCGGACGCCGACGTCGAGATCGTCGAGGGGGTGTCCCGCGCGGCGGCCGCCGCCTTCCTGGCGGCCCGATGCGGCGCAAGAGCCGGGTCAAGCATCCCCTTTCACGGTCGGCGTGTGCAGGGCCACCGGATGGAGTCCTGGCTGGACGTGCTCCGGTTCATCGTGAGCGCGTCGGGAATCGTCCATGCGTCCACCCTTTCGGACTCGCGGCTCATGGTGGCCGTCGACAGCGATGCGGGAACCACGCGGCTCGCCGGGATCGACGGCGCGAGCGCACACGGGAGGGCCGCGCTGCGGCGCGGCATCCGCCAGCCGACCATTGTCAGGGATCCCGCCGACTTCATGCCGGGCGAGGGAATCCTGTGGCTCGGCCATTGCATCGCGACGGCCGCGATGGACGCCCTTATCGAAAACGAGGAGCGCCTGGCGGCGCAGTCGCCGCGCGGGTGGCGAGCCGCGGCCTTCGAGCGGGCGCTCCGGACGCTAGCTTTCCAGCCGGCTCAAGGGGGCGGCGTTGAGGGCGACTGGCAAGGCCTTCGCCTTCTCCAGGAACACTGCCGGCGGACCGGCAAGAACGTCGACGACTTCATCCCTCGGGAGGCCGTTCCGGACGCCCTCCGGAAAGTCCAGGCTCCCGGAGTGCACTTCTCGGCGGCGCTTTGCGCGGCCGCCGAGCGCCGGGCGCGCCTGCCGGCGCACCACCCGGACCGGCTTTGGATGATCACTGGACGGCAGACGGGTTCTGGGGCCTCGTGGCACGCGGTCGTCGGTCCCGATCTCAGACGCGTGCCGATCGAATGGCTGCAAACGGCCCTCATGCTCGACGACGCTGTCGAGAAGGATCAGCACCACTTCTCCCGTCCGCGAGGCGCGGCGCCTTGCGGTTCCGTCCTCGCTTCCGCCCCGGGCTCGGCGCATTCGGCCAAATGCGCCGGTTACTGAACGTCGGCGGTCGTCATCGGCGGCGCCCGCGGGGCGTTGGAATTTGGTTCGACGAAAGCCCCGGCCGCCTCCAACGTTTACGAGGGCTTTCGCGCGGAGCGTCGGGAAGGGAGTTGCCGAAGGCATTGGAGAAGTTGTCGCGATCCGCGTGAACGGTCCGATGCGCAAATCGAAGCTTCAAGGGCAACCGTGCCGTCCAATTCAAGGAGTCCGACAAGGCGCACGACCCTGCACCGCGCCGATGCTTCAGGAGATTGCACTAGCGCCGGTGGGCGGCCGTCGAGCGGTCAAGGGGTGAATTTTTCGTCGGTTGCGTCGGCCGCGCCGACCACCCGCGCCCCGTCGGACCCAGATCCGGGGCATGAGCGCGCCCGACGCCGACATGCCTGCCGAAGACGCCACCCTCCCTTTGGGCGAGGTCGCTCGGCGCCTGCATCTTCCCAGTGTGCACCCCTACCGGCGGCTCAAGGATTTGATCCGCAGGCACGAGGCGCCCTACCGTAAGTCTGGTCGCGACTGGGTGATGACCGAGGCCGATTATCAAACACTGCTGGAGAGGATGCGATGGGGCTCCACATCTACCCGCGAGGAAACTGGCTCTGGATCCGCGGGACACTCCGCGCCGGAGACAAGGTTGACGTCGAGCCAGGTCGCAGCACTGGCCTCGCTGTCGGCCAGGAGGGGAAGGCGGAGGAGTACCGGATCCAGGAAGAGCACCGGATCCTGACCGAGCTCCTCCACGGCAAGGACGGGCTTTCGGGGAAGACCGTCGCCGACGCGATCCGCAACCACTGCGCGCGCCCGGAGCCGATCGCGCGCCGCGACCGGCTCTTTCTCGAGGAGATGACCAAGGAGATCGGCGCCCGGCCGATCGCCGACGCCGTCGATGCGTGGAAGGATTTCGCGGCGACGCATTGCGTCGGATGGAAGCCCTCCGCGGTCCGGCGCGCCCGGGCGCCGCTCGCCGCCGCCCTCAACCGCTGGGGCCGCGACCACAAGGTCGAGGTGCCGATGCTGCCCTGGATCAAGGCGGTGCGGGGCGAGCGCCGGGTCCGCTGGCTCCCGGACGCGGTGCGGGACCGCCTCCTCGCCGCCTACGGCCCGCGGCACCGCCCGATCCCGCTGGTCATGGCCTACGAGGGCTGCCGCTCCTGCGAGGCGCTGCAGATCCAGTGGGAGCACGTCGAATGGGACGGGCTTTGGGAGCGGCTGTCGGCGCATCAGAAGGCCGCGCTCATCGTCCGCCGCGACCTCGGGCTCGAGGCGCTGGACTTCCCCGATGACTGCCGGCCGACGATCTACGTCGCCCAGTCGAAGACGCTGCTCGCCCGCACGGTGCCGATGCATCCCAAGGTCGCCGCGGCGCTGCTCCGGATCTGGATCGAGCGCGGGCGCCCGCGCACCGGCCCGGTCTTCCTCAACCGTCTCGGCAAGCCCTTCCCGGACACGCGGGACGAGCCCGAGATCGACGACGACGACGCGCTCTCGCATCAGCAGCACGCCAACCCGCTGCGCGCCGCGCACGCGACCGCCTGCAGGCGGGCGGGCATCGCGGACTTCACCGCGCACGACTGGCGCCATCACTGGGCGGTGGCGTCCCTCAAGGCCGGGATGACCGTCGACCGGCTGAAGCAGCTCGGCGGCTGGTCGGAGCTCGCGAGCCTGCAGCGCTACATCGAGACCGTGGCCGATCCCGGCGACCACGACGCCATCCGCCGCATCGCCTGATCAACCGCTCCTTAACCACGGCCCGCTACACCTGATCGTGGCGGGGCGCCGGCGCGCCCCGCCGGCGGCGCGTTTTTACGGCGGGGCGTCTTGCAAAATCTGTACAGCCAGAAAATTCTGGCGAAAAAGCAAGTGTGATCAATGGGTTGGCGCGGCATAAATGTCTCGTTCCGGGACATGCTGTTCCTCCTCGTCTTCGCCTATCTCGTCATCGGCGCCGTGGCCCTGGCGCATGTGGCGAAGAAGCAGGAAGAGACGAAGGGCGC
>Ga0335072_10012105_pt1 | contig 12322 bp, 12 predicted proteins | sample Lox_Sample_21_FD_206725 | JGI IMG/M metagenome (GOLD analysis project Ga0335072, IMG submission 206725) | Soil microbial communities from Loxahatchee National Wildlife Refuge, Florida, United States - Lox_Sample_2.1 | ecosystem: Environmental > Terrestrial > Soil > Wetlands | place: USA...
CATATTTTGCTCAGCCGTTGGCAATGGTTACAAGTCCATCCCCTTGAGCTGCATTGGCAGGTTAAGATGCATGCAGCTCGGTACCGTCGAAGTATGACATCTAATCGAGAGACAAAATAATATGACGTCAGATCTGATCGGGAGTCACGTGGTACTCTCGGAGGATACTCTCCTCAGGTAGGTATTGTTACCGTTATGGAGCTTGCTCTCCAGAACAGCAGCCTAGATAAGGTAAATATCTAGAAATATTGGACAAGTTTCGTTTTATATGAAATACCGCATCTTACTCGTTGATAGTCTTTCATTCTAAATGCTCCTAAATGGTATTCACGACTTCTCTAAGGCATCGTATGAATAACAGTTGTCAATTTTCAAGTGCCTCCTAAATTTTTATCATCAAAGCTTGCACGTATCGTTCCCAAGTGATCCAGCTAAATCATGGAAGTCTAGCTATTTCCAGAATTCAAGTGGCGGTCCGTACGACTTCGAAATTCACAAGCGAAAAGCAAATGTCGAGGTTCAGGCAGTTACACTATCATCTGCAGTTAATCGTTCCTGGACAGCGAAGCTCTCTGCCATGCAGTGCTGTGTATGGTGACACAGTGCAATGAGCTTCCTATAGTGCTGTCAGATTCTACAAATGATTCAGGAGCCCTTAACATAAAACGTACGATCCTCTCTCTGAGCATTTCGTCTGCTTTCAACATTTTAGAACCATGGGCGGCTTAGCATTTGCCTCTGGTCCAAATCCACTGTCTACGCCTCGTATGCCACTTGCAGTCTACGAAGCCGTCAAAAATCGCTGCCATGAGATCCTGATACAATATTATACGCATGTTGCAACGCCTATCGAGGCGCCGGGCAAGAAAGACTACGGCGATGTCGACTTTCTCGTCGCTAGCCCGGCCCTATTGTGCCACGGGTCAAACATTGCAGTGACTCTAGGTAAAGCCCTCGGCACAGAACACAGTATCTCAGGTAAGGGCAGCACTACCATTAGCTTCGCCCTGCCATGGCCAAAAGGGGTGGAAGGCGAGGCTACAGCCAGCGATCAGGGCCTAGAAGAAGGCAGTGCAGATAGGTTTGTGCAAGTAGATGTGAACGTATGCCATGGGAAAGACGAATGGGAGTGGGAACTCTTCCACCACGCCCATGGCGACCTCTGGAACATCCTCGGCTCCACCATCCGCAAGCACGGCCTCACGGTCAACAACATCGGGCTGTACCTCCGCATCGAAGAGATCGAACTGATAGACCGCAAAAAGAGCATGATCTTACTAACAAAGCAGCCCTCCGAAGTCTTGAGCTTCCTAGGCATGGACGAAGCGAAGTGGTGGCGTCAATTTGAGAGTTCCCGAGCAATGTACGAGTACGCGGCTACGTGTCGCTATTTCTGGGCTGATGATGAGGTGAAGGAGATAGATGAGGATAAAAAAGCGCTCAAGCATAATGATCGGAAGAGGATGAGTCTGAGGCCTGTTTTTAGGAAGTGGGTAGAGGAGTTTATCCCAGAATGTCGAGCGTCAGGCATGTATAACAGACAACCACCTTTGAGAGAGCAAGTCCGAGCCGACGCATTCGAACGGTTTGGCGTGAAAGACGAGTACGACCAGAGACTTGTTGCCTGGCGCCGCGAAAGGCAGACAGAAGAGGTGTGGAGGGATGTCATTAAAGCGGGCTTGCCTACGGAAGATGTGGCCTGGGACTTACGCGCTGCTGCTATCAGAGGCCTGAAAGCTATCATCATCGAAGGCGACTTGAGCGATGGCATTGTTCTGCCGAAGCCCTTGAAAACTGCAGATGGGTTCTACGACATGGAAGCTGTAGTCGAGTTCGTCAGAGATAACTGGCAGCATGTCGGAGCCATTCAGATAGAGAAGCAAAATGCCCGAGCGGTGGAGAAGATGGAGCAGAAGAGAAAGGCGAAAGAGGCTGAAGCCAGCTGAGCTGATTCGAAGGTTTTCAATTCATTTTTCTCTCACGGGTATACGCACGCCAACTTCTCCCAAACATCATTATCTAGGAATGGTGATGTGATATCAGAGCCTACATCATCTACATCGTGGCTACGGGCCATCGCGAAGGGAATATCATTCTTTAAACGTAACATTTGCCCTGGGAAAGAGAGCATAATCATCTTGTGCTCGGTGTTTGGTTCCGTTAAAAGAGTATGGCAGTATCGGGACTGGGCGCTCCTGAGCGGAAACGTAGTATAGAATTAATGAACAAGTTTTATGTAGGAAATTAAGAAGGCTTCACCTGCTAGAGTAGGTACACACAAACGAATGAGTGTGACCAATATTATGTTCTACATATGGTATCGTCCCTAATTATCATGTAGTTACTGCAGAAATATGATAACGCAGAGCAGTCATCATTGAGCTAGCGTAATCTGATCACAACGTTCTGATTATGTCCTGTCTCGAATATGCATACTGTACAACACATGATATCCAACTCATACAAAGCTGTTCAGATCTGAAATCTTTATTCCAGCTCAGATTATCCTTACAGACAACTACGCGGATGGCCAAGTAGGGCCACAACCTCTCTCTAAGACGCCATTCCAATATTTTATCGCTCGCTGTGCCGTATAGGTATCATCGTAGACCGCAAAAAGTAAAACCGACAGGCAGGAAATGTAAGTCGTCCAAAATATTACAACAACACTCACACTCTTCCTTGTAAAGGAACATAGCGGCAGGCTGTCCTCCGGAAATCAGCCCGTCACCCTCCTAACCCAAAGACCGGTAGGCTCATATACAGAATTCTGATCCCTCCTCTTAAGCGCTCTATGTAGCCTCAATCCAAGGTCATGTTCCTCCCTTACGACATCAGCCAAATCCTCCTTAAGGATTTCAACCTTCTTCTTCTCCTCCGCTTGGCGTCTTGCTTCCATACCTCGCGCTAATGGGTCCGACGGCATGAGTTGCGTCATCTGGTGAATACTCTTTTCGATATTCGCCCGCCGATGAGCGAGATTGTCTAGTTGGGCTTGGAGGGACGTAATGAGATCTACGGATGCTGCTTCGGGAGGTGATTTGGGGAGCATTTTGGAGTTGCGCCAGGAGGCCGAGTCGCGGTTGGACATGCTGATGAAGACGGGGCTGCCAGGGACGGCTTTTCGCGTGGTGGCTTTGGTGGAGTCGAAGCTGCCTCCAATTTGGGGCCGGCGACGGTTGACGATAGGCGTAATTTCTTGCGGGAGTGTGGGCATTGGAGGGAAGTCGTCGGCGCTGACTCGAGGAGTCGAGTCAGCGGTGCTTGTCGCGTATGTGGTCACACTAAAGCGGGATACAGGTAGTTCACGGCTAGCCTTGGGAAAGTTGACATCTTTTAGGGTTTCGCGGAATTGTCGCTCTATGGAAGAAATAGAATCTTTCCGTTTCAGTTGATTGACGTGGTCTTCGCTTGAACCCGACAAGGGTTGTCTCTGACCTTGGGATGACATGGGAGTAGTATACTGGTTTGGAGACCTAGATTCCAAGGTAGTGCTTGAATAGGATTGAGTTGGAACGTTAGAAGCTTGAGGTGAAAGAGAAGTCGGCGACGTCAAGTAACGAGGGGGGCTGTTGCGTCCCTGTTGTGGAGGACTGAGAGGTTTCCTAATTGGGCCTGCATATCCGGATGCAGGTGGTGATACAATTGACGTCTCAGACTGACCAGACAAGATGACCGAAACAGGGATACTGGCACCCGAACCGACATTTCGAGGCGAGGTTGCTCTTTTGCTACTTTTTCGGGGTATCTCTAGTATTGGTCGGTCCACGACTTGATCGGCCACAGGTGGGACAATGGTGGACCGGCCGCTTGATCCTTTCCATTCTGGTCTAGCTCCGGTCATCATGGTGTTCTCTTTCAATTTCTTGACCCGATCTCCGAACGAGCTTTGACCTTTTGCCATCCCTGCTCCTGTGGTACGAAGCCCCATGCCACGATCTTCAGCCGTATCATAAATTGAGTTGCCAGGAGGGGTAAATTCGCTTGGTTTCACTTGCGGGGGTCGTCCTCGCGCGCCCGTCGTGGGCTCTCCAGTCAGGGCATCCCATCGCGTGTCGACATTCTTCTTATTCTTTACTCCATCGCCATAATCTGCATCTTTCTTTGGCAGTATATTGCTGGTTGCAGCCCCTATTAGATTGCGACGCTTTTCTCGCCTGAGCACAGGTATATTTGCTCCGGCTGCTCTCGAATCTGGTCTTGAGTTTGGTTGAGTGATCTGGAGCTGAGATACGTCAGGTATCTCATCCACAGGCGATATATTTGGGCTCACTGCGTCTCCGTGAGCGAAAGGACTGTAAGTCGTCGATGTTAGCATATGTACTCCCAGATCCTGGGTATTTAAAGGACTGTCAGGAATAAATTTGAACATGAGGAGCTAGTCTCCTCCAATCAGTTCTGGGAGGCCCACTGGTAGCAATCAACTAAGACTCTCTCTCAAAGTTCTTGCACTGAACCCTCAGATGTTGTCATATGTTCGCCCCAGGACGGCATTCACAATTGGAAATCCTTACCCTTGTCTCGAATCAACAGCGGATGTATCTGGAGAACTCGGCGGCGATATTTCAACCTGCTCTCCGTACTTTCTAGCCACAGAACTATGTCGCGGCAGTTTGCTCTGCAGCGGTTTCGGAGAAGGTAGATCGTAGATGGAAGAGGGAGGTCGATCTCCGGTCTCTGGAGGAGGAACTCGGGCTGGTTGACTGCAAGGCCATCAGTACTCTTTTGGTTTATCCAGAGGCTGAGCAGCAGTTAATTTGAGTTTGAAATCTTGGTGCGCCTATGTCTTGGAGTCTGCGGAAGCTGAAAGCCTTCTTGAGACAGTGTAGCTACTACCCGCCAGTAGGATCTTATGATTTCCCGATATTGTTCCACAAGACGAGAGCTTTTAGAAGGGGATATGCTTACAATGGCAGGGGAGGTAAGCTTTTCGGAGCTTCTCGAGGTGGTCTGACTGGTGGCCTATATGATCCATCACCTTGCGACAAGGTGTCAAAGTTCATAAAGCTGGTCTGCACACCTCCATATGGAACTCCTCCCAGTGTAGTATCAGTCGGTGAGGCATCTCCAACTGCTTGCTGTCGCCCAGGCTTGTTTTGTTGTAGTCGTTTCCACATTGCAACTCCAAGGACTTGGGCTTCTGCTGAGCCGCGAATAAAATTAGCTAGGAGCGTGGTAAAGTTAAGTGCTGAGCTCTTTTTAGGACATAGATGTGTCCTAAAAGTGAGGTGTTGTAAGAGCTGGAATGTTCGTGAACAGACTTACCAGTCAGCTCGGAACTTGCGGCGCAACGTACCGCAGGCCTCCAAATTCATGAAATAGACAACTTGCTAGCCAAAGGAGCTATGTTATTGTTGTGCCCCTTTATCCGGCCTGGTTGCGCGGTCTGCAAATAGGATGTGATTGTTATCGCATTGGCGGGGTCGCTCGGCGGTTTTGTTGACAACTGTGAAATATTTCTGCGGTTGGAACGTGTAAATAAAGCCAATCAATGACGCATTGTTTGCATTCCACGACACTTAGCAAAGAGAATTCACCCTCGCGAATCTTGAGGCCCATGATTCACAAGACGTCGTGAGCCAGTAAATCTATAATTCCTAGGGCCTAGTCGGGCGACAATTGCAGGAACCATGTCGTTGTTTCAGCTTCAGGGGTCGATGTGGTGACAGCACGGGAGCGATCAACATCCTGAAACATGCGACTTCTCAATCACCTTTGGATGTTCCGGCTGTTTACAACCTGGGGTATCTTGTGAAGAAACTCTAAGGTACTCCTTGAGTTGACATGTCTGCTCTACTGAAAATTATATGTCCTTAGCACTGGCCGCCGCAATTGCGACGTGGCTGCTCAAGGACGGTTCGTGTGGCCAACGTTACTAGTGTGGTAGGTTCTTTTCAAATACTCTCATAAGGAATTTCTGACCGATCAGGCATTTTATCAAGTCCTATTGAGAAATCCAATCTCTGTTTGGTATCAAGTCTATTCTTTCCGAAATTATCAAAGTGGACACATCCTAAACCTACTCTTTGTACAATCTGCCTCGTTAGAGAGCATTCCCAACTCTTATTTCAGCCCCTACCGTCAGCTTTAGCGTAATAAGGGATTGACAATTGGATTAAAGAGGACATGAGTCATTATTGACGATCAATCTGTCCCTGAAGCACTCTCCAAGCTTCCTATTTCGTAGTAGCGATCCGGGGCTATCTGATGAACTTCTGCTTCGGGGAAAGCCCGTTCAAGCGCCTCAACCAGCTACAAGTACCAGTTCCCAGGTACCACAATAACACCCTCAATAATACGGCCTTCATAAACCATTCGGTCCCGAACCAATTTATCAGCTGCCATCCTCCGTCCCAGCCAACCGTCGAACTTGGCATTTCTCATCTTGCTTGCCGCGAATCCCCACCATGTGACTCTAACATGCCTTAACGCTTCTACCTTCAACAGAGCCCTTGTCCATTCCCATTGGCGCCAGAGTTTTCCGTCCTCTACAGCATGCATGGCATTCTCATAACCACTTTCGTCTTCCTCGACGCGGTCATCTGAATCGTCTTCCATGTCCTGCGCGTCAGGCATTGACCCTGCCGTGATAGGCAGTATCTCCTCGGCCAAGCCGCCATTTTCGGCCCAAATCGTTAAATCCACCGTTCTCAGCCCCAGACACTGGTCCTTCAGAAACGCATTCGTCGCACTCCAAAGAACATCCACTATTTCTCCAGCAAGATGAAAATCCTGCAAAATCCGTTCTCCGCTCTCCACCACACTCGGCATTACGGGAATTTCCCTTGCGATCTTGATACGCCTGATCGCTTTCCTCGCTAGTGCCGATCGATCTTTTAAAAATGGCACAATAGCATCAACATATACCCCGAAATCAAATACCGCCTCGGCACCGTACATAATGGGCTCTGCCTCATCTCTAATCTGCTTGCAGGTGCGGAGGATCTCCGGGCATATACTCGGACTGGGGAAGTCATGGTGGAAATTTGCGTTGAGTAGCTTGTAGGTAGTGAGTTTCTGCTGGAGCTCCATTGTTGGGGGGCGTGAATATGGTTGTGCCGGATAGAGGGTTTGTGTGGAATGGGACACCATACTTGTCCCGGAATAATAGTAGCCATTATGCGGATACTGCGTTACTATGGTGTGGGTCCGGGATGGTAGCACAAGGGCGTATATCTTGAGGCGAAGTTCAAGTGGGAGGCAGAGGAAGGTGAAGGACAGCTCCTTTTCGAGCGGATCACGTGATGTTACCTGGTCAGTGCTATCGACCAATGCCATCTCCTGGCCTTGGTTGGAGGAGAAAGCTTGTACGGATGATTTGCCAGATGGTGAGGTAGAGCTAGGAAGCGGAATAATAAGTGGTATTTCAATGCTTCGACAGTTGGTCTTTGCTATTGGCTTGACGGGGCGAGTCTGATAGATGACATTGAGTGAGGTTCGCAGAGCACCACTTTGGCGTGAATTTAAGCTTGTGGGAGGGATTGAATTCTGTTGCGGCATGATTCGGATTATGAGAACCGTATTAGTTTCCTCGTAAAAGATGACCACAATTATGCATCAGTAATAGTAGCCCGCAGAGCGAAGGGAGCTTGGTGATTGGACGGCTCGCTAACAAGTTAAACTGTAAGTGGCGCTATGGGACATAAGCCTGACTCTTGTCAGAAATCAGTATTCGTGATTACCTGATGAGGTAAATGCTTATCGAGTCGAAAAATTCAGGGCTTCTTACAGATGAGGAGTAATAAATAGGGAGGGCATTCGAAAAGAGATCTCTTCCGGTTATTTAAGTCATCTGCAGCATTTTCTATGTCCTGAGAATAATTCTCGCTCAGAAATGTGGCTAGGCTAATTGACCAACTACCGCATAAACTGGCATAAGACCCATGTTTTGGTCCGAGCGTCGCCGGTTTGAAGGATTTTGGACTGGTCTTATATAATAGTACAGCAGAGAATGTGCTAAATGTAGTTTCTAAGATGAAACTTAGCACAATTGATGTCATTTATCAACTTTAGTACCCATTTTCTCGATGTTTTACTTGATTTCCCTTCTCAAAATACTGCAGGTCTTATAGAATAGTCAACCCTTGGTTACGGGAATCTGAAAAAGAACTGGTCTTATATGTGGAGGTGGTCTTATAAAAAAAGGTGGTCTTATATGCCAGTTTATGCGGGTAACAGATAATCGCTGCCGCGATTCCATTTTCCCGTTAGACCAAATACACGTAGGCGAGTGCTGACGTTGAATGAATAGCATATCGGCCCACTTTACTTCATGTTTCGTCGACAGCATGTCTGACCAGATGATGCACGTGTTATGCCAATCACACCGGTGGTAATCTGGCGCGTGGAAAAATTGTTTCTTGAATGAAATTTCCTAATTAGAGATCTGGCCGAGGGGCTTATAGAGGATAGAAATGGTACAATAACTTCTATATCATCTCTAAAATCAAAACTGTGACTGCCATATAGGACTTGACAAGCTTTATGGTGTATATCTCGATTTATGTGAAGAATACTCTTGTGCATCTTCAGTTCGTAATTGGGTTCAGAAAGCGTCCTGGGGTTTCCCTTGGGAAAGCACCGCAGAAGACTGATCTGGGATAATATACTCGGCCTGGCATTGCATAAAAGGATTTGAAGCGGATACAGATGGTTTGTACCTATAACCAATGGGGGCAAGGTTATATGCCATAAGTCGTACCTCGAGAGGAATACGCATCAGGGTTGATCGCCGCCCACCGCATTCTATCGCTCCGACCCTGGTGATGTATAAGTGTCGAACTGATGGATTAGGAATAGTGTCAACCTGAAACCTAACAGCGGGATATTGGTGGTCAATGCGCAGTATCTCGAAGATTCAACAGAATGGCATCAAGAAGGTTCGAGATACTGGAGAATGGGCCGATGAAGGACTGGAGGATGGGTATAAATATCATTGTATTCTACTAGACAGGGCAGACAGGGCAGACAACAGAATGGACTTTCCCGATTTTCCATGAATCGTCTGAGCTTCCCTAAAATCTAACAATTAGACAAGAGGATGATTTCCAGTAGCTACAGAGCGTTAATTGAGTAAGTACCAATCACACCGGATGCTTATGTTGAGCCGCTTATACACACAAGGTTGATGTGGACACACTGACACGATATCCGCCAGGCCAGAGAAATGCAGTGTGGCTTTCGATAAATTATTATCGATAAGTATCGATTACTAATCACTATTGTGCTTATTAATACTTATTGATTCTTATCGATAATACTCACCGACTTTTGATTCTTTCTTCTTTTTTTATACTTTATACGATTGTTTTATCCAAAATATGGCTTCTGAAGCAGATTCATCTCTTTTTGAGCGTTCAGCTACCCAAGATTCAAGTCAAACTAGAACTAGGGGTCCATCTGCTCATACAACATGGATTCACAGTCGTTCAGCACGCGAGACCGATGGAGAAGATCCCAAGTTAAAATATTGTATTCATTGTACAACAACGCCAATTTATAGGACTTCAATTACAACAAATATGCGGCATCACCTCTCGTCAAAGCATCAAATTGTTGTTGAGCGAGATCCTGGTTCAATTCAAGCAGCAACAATCCAGCAATTACAGCAACTTTATCTTCGAGCAGAGTCATCTGGCCAAACAGAAGATATTGATACTCAAGTCTTTCGGAAACATCTTAATTAAGATGCAATTGATGAATCTTTAGTCTCATTGATTGTCGTATGAAACCTTCCTTTCTGAATGGTCAGATGGCCTGAGTTCCATGCCTTTTGTCAAGTATTAAATCCGGAATCGTCTGATTATATTACAACAGCTCATTCTCAAGTTGCAAAGAAAATTGAGCAATCTTGGAATTACTACAAAGATGTCGTACGACGAAAACTCCAATTAGCAATCTCAAGCATTCATCTTTCACTTGATATTTGGACCTCTCCAAATCGATTTCTTCTTTTAGGGATTGTTGCTCATTTTGTTGATTATTAAGAGAAGCATTGGAAGGCCCTCCTTGCACTTCTAAAAGTAGCAGGCCATGCTGGAGATGAGCAATTTGCTGTTCTTCTCCCTGCTCTTAAGGATTATGGTATTGTACAAAAGCTTGGAGCTACTGTAGGCGATAATGCTAGTACAAATGATACACTCTGTTGTACGATAGAAGCTTATTTGCTTGAAGAAGAGGATATTAAATGGGATGCTTCACGTTGGCGGGTTCGTTGTACTGGTCATATTATCAATCTTGCTGTGCAAGCCTTTCTATTTCAAAATGTTATTGAAATAGAAGAACTTGAGTCGTACGACGATTAGGAGAGCAGAGGAGAGACAAAGGACGAAGAAGAGAAGAGGGTGAAGTTTCAGCTTATGGGCCCCCTTAGCCAGCTTCACAATATCATTGTGCATATCTGTGGCTCTACCGCTTGGATTGATGAGTTCTTAGAGCTTGCAGAGAGGATGGTCCCACTTGATAATCGTACGAGATGGAATAGCTGGTATCTGATGCTTATTATTGCTCTTGAGAAGGCGGCAGCGATTGACACTTATGCTAAGACACACCTTGCTGTACTCGAAGCAGATTATCTTACTCCGAGTGATTGGAAACGGCTTCGTACGATTAAGGACTTTCTTCAGCCATTTTACCGAGCAACTCTTAAGACTCAAGGAGATAATGCAACACTTGATAAAGTGCTTTTTACAATGGATGTTCTTGTTTAATGGTTTGAGGCTTCACTTGTAAGTAAATTTGCTTTAAAAATCAAATAATACTAATATTATATAATAGTCCCAGCATGCTTCTAACAAAGACTTTGCTTCTCGAATTAAAAAAGGGTTAGAGATCTTTGACAAGTATTACAGCAAGACAGGTGACTCACCTTTATATGCTGCTGCTCTTATTTTTCACCTAAATCGTCGTACAAAGTATATTGAGGCAAATTGGAAAAAGCAATGGGTAAAGCCAACCTTGAGAAAGGTCAAAGAGCTTTGGGAAGAGTACAAAGTCAAGGCTTCTGCCCCTTTGATTTCTCTATCGTACAACAAAGCACCTGAAGAACAAGAGCGAGAACTTGACGCATTTGATCAAATTGCTTAGAGGCTAGGCAAGTACACTCGGCTAGCTAGCTAAGATGAGTATTAAGACTATTGTAATAGAGAGCCATGTGATATTGGGAAGATGCTAGCACTAAAATGGTGGTGTTAAGAGGTGCAGAGAAAACGCTGGCTAATGCTATCGTATATGGCTATTGATATTCTCTCAATTCCAGCTATGAGCGATGAACCAGAGCGAGTCTTTTCAGGGGCCCGTCGTACAGTATCGTGGGATAGGGGGGAAATGGACGCTGAAACTCTTGAGAAAGTAGAATGTTTAAAGCACTGGAAACATAGTGGTATTTTAAATGAAAGTTAGAAAAGATTTAAATTGTATTATCGTACTGTATATAACTGTAGTTGATCTGCTGGTTCTTGCTGCCTTAGGCCTCATTATTATCAATACTAATCGATAATTATCGAGTATCGCTTAATTTAGCCAATAATTAATTGATACGTTATCGGCATTATCGAAAGCCACACTGGAGAAATGGATTGAACTTGGGTGTAACTTATGAACAGCCTGAGGTAATACTGATGGCCTTAATCGCTAGGCCACAACACGCCTTCTTCTATGAGTAACTGACTCATGGGTGAACTAAGACACAGGATTTGTATTTTGTGGAAATAGGTGATTGGATATTGCCTATGCGCCCAGTCTTGTATTGTGGAACCAACAGCAGGTTAATGTTCAAGATTACTGAAGTGGAGGTTTCCCCAGCCACTTGCGCCACAGCGCCTTCATTCTAAGCGACCACCAGCCTCTCGACAATCATCACATTTACCTTCCCAAAATATGTTCAATACCAGCCATCTTTAATGTTCCGCCATGTCGCAAATAAGCATATATCAGTGTAGTTCCCATATTCCTCGGTTTGTATATTATTCTCCTAGTATTTTGCATTACCTGCCCAACATCCGCTCTGCGCTGAGATCGTTGTGCCTGCTAAATATCAGACTTGTGTTTAAAGTCGGATATTTGTTGTCCAAGCACATCTACAATGCTACTCATTTCATCAATTTCTGTACTTGTGGGACTCTCTTCATTAATTTTCTTGAGCTCCGCGTTACCATTCTTACCTCATCCTCGAAACCGTCAACTAAAACCATTACTGATCCCGAGAGCATCGTATTCTGTCGTCCCCGTCGATGGTGGAGCTCCGTCTCCAACAGCAGGAGGGTCGCCAGGTGCTACTACAACAGTGATCGAGATCACCACACAAACCCCGGCACCCCAGACA
>Ga0335072_10012106_pt1 | contig 12321 bp, 6 predicted proteins | sample Lox_Sample_21_FD_206725 | JGI IMG/M metagenome (GOLD analysis project Ga0335072, IMG submission 206725) | Soil microbial communities from Loxahatchee National Wildlife Refuge, Florida, United States - Lox_Sample_2.1 | ecosystem: Environmental > Terrestrial > Soil > Wetlands | place: USA: Florida...
CCGAGAATTTCTCACGAGCCAAGTTCTGCTCAAATTGCGGGTCGCCCATCGGCGTGCCATGCCCGGGATGCGGATTCAGCAATCCCCGCGAGGCAGCCTCCTGCGGCGGCTGCGGGCGCACGCTCAGTGCCCCGCATGTTCCGGTGGCGGAACGCCGCCAGCTCACGATCGTTTTCTCGGATGTAGTCGGATCCACGGATCTCTCCGCAAGGCTCGATCCGGAGGATCTGAGTGAGTTCTATTCGCGCTATCATGCCGTTTGCGCCGAGGCGATTCAGCATTATGAAGGGTATCTTGCCCAGTATCTCGGCGATGGCGTGCTGGCCTACTTTGGCTACCCGGCGGCGCACGAGGACGATGCAGGACGCGCGGTACGTGCCGGATTGGAGATTCTGAAACGTGCCGCCAGCCTCGCCGTAGGCGGGGAACGACCACCGCTGAGAATCGGGGTGCACACCGGTCTGGTCGTGGTTGGCGGAGTGGGCGACAGTGCACGGACGGAGCAGCTCGCGCTTGGAGAGGCGCCGAACATCGCCGCGCGCCTGCAGTCTGAGGCCGCGCCAGACACGATGGTGATCAGCGACGCCACGCGCGCCCTGCTTGCCGGCCAGTTTGAAATCGAAGATCTCGGCCCGCGAACCCTGAAGGGCCTATCGCGGCCGATGCAGATTTTTCGCGTGACGGGAGAGAGCAATCTTCCCAGCCGATTTCACGCGATGCAGAGTGCTCATGGGCTGACATCGTTCATTGGACGCGAGCGTGAAGTGGAGACGATCCGCTCTGCCTGGACTGAAGCCGCCGTCGGGCATGGCAGGAGTCTGCTGCTACGAGGCGAGGCCGGGATGGGGAAGTCGCGGCTGCTCGAGGCTGCTGGACAGATTGCGTCCGGGACCCCTCATGAGCGATTCGAAGCGCAATGCTCGTCATACCGCACAAACAGCGCGCTCTACCCAATCGTGGAGATGATCGAGCGCAGGCTTGGCGTTGACGTGCAGATGTCTCCCGCGCACAAGCTCGATTTGCTCGAGCAATTCACTGCCGGGCGCAGCGTCAGCACCGAGGCTACAACGGTTCTGGCTGAGTTGCTCTCGATTCCGACTCTGGATCGATACCCCGCGATCGATCTGCCGCCGGCAAAACGGCTGCAACTGACGATTACCGTATTGGCTGGTCTTTTGCTGCACTCCGTGGAGAGCTCGCCGGTGCTGCTTTTTGTCGAGGATCTGCACTGGGCCGATCCCTCGACCCTCGACCTGCTCGCCGCCATCGTGGAACGCCTTCCCGAGCATCCGGTGCTGATGGTTTGTACGACGAGGCCCGATTTCGATCCGACATGGCTGAGTGCGCCGCAATCGACCGAGATTCGCGTAGCGGCTCTGAGCGCAGAGGAGACACGGGCGCTGATCGCGCGAATCGGCGGCAACAAGCCCTTGCCGCTCTCGCTGGTGCAGGAGATCGTCACGCGGACCGGCGGCATCCCGCTGTTCACGGAAGCGGTGACGCGCACAGTGATGAGTTCGGGGCTGTTGCGCGAGTGTGAAGATCGATATGAGCTGACCGGCCCAGTGCCCGCAGCCCTGATTCCAGGCACGGTGAAGGACTCGCTGATGGCGCGCATCGACCGGCTGGGAGCGGATCGGCCGGTGGCGCAGATGGCAGCGACTATCGGAAGAGAGTCGAGCTTCGAGCTGCTCGAGGAAGTGCTGCGCATCCCGGCCAGCCAACTGAAGGCAGCTCTGGCGTGCATGGTGGAGCAGGAACTGGTCGCGGAAAGCGGAGAGCCTCCGGAGTCGACCTACACGTTTCGCCATGCGCTGATCCAGGATTGCGCTTATGAATCACTCCTGCGCAAAACGCGGCAGGAGTTTCACGGCAGGATTGCCGAGGCGTTGCTACGCCGCTTTCCCGATATCGCGGAGACAAGGCCGGAGTTGCTTGCGCGCCATCATGAGGGCGCCGGAAAGACTGCCGAGGCGATTGCGGGATGGATGAGGGCCGGAAATTACGCCCGCCAGCGTCAAGCACTTCGCGAATGCCAGGGGTATCTGCGGCTAGCGATCTCGTTGCTGGAGTCGCTTCCCGAGGATGACTCGACGAGACTCCAACTGGAGATGGAAGCACAACTTGTCTTCGGCCACGTCATGACCGAGACCTTCGGCTGGGCGTCTCGCGAGCTTGAGTCGACCTTTACCCGAGCTCTTGAACTGTGCTCACGGCTGAACAATCACATTGGTCGATTGCAGGCGCTCAACGGGCTCTCCGGCGTCCATGTCGTGCGCGGAGAAATGCCTCAAGCGAAGGCTACGGCCAGCGAGGTCCATGCCTTAGCAGTCGCCTCCGCAAGCCCCCTGCTTGTCGTTCCTGCATCACTGCTTTTCGCCGTTCCCAATTTTTATATGGGCGACTTGAGCACGGCGCGCAAATTCACAGAACAGGCGCTCGCGATCTCCTCTCCGGAACTAGAGAGGGAAATCGTGGCAGCATTCCATTTCCCGTCCACTGTTGCGTCTGCGCACATTTGTGCGATGTCCTTGTGGTGCCAGGGATATGCCGAGCAGGCAAAGGAGCGTTGGCGGCAGGGCATCGAGATCATGAATGCGCTGGGAGACAGTCCAGCTCGAGGAATAGCGGCAGGATATGTAATGAACTCTCGCTATCTGCTCCGCAACCTCGCGGAGGTGGAATCGTTCGCGGCGTTGTCGTACAGGCGCGCCACTGAAGACGGCAATCTCTTCTGGTCGTCGCACGCGCGTATTTTCCTTGGATGGGCCCAGGCGATGAGCGGCGAAACAGAAGCAGGAATTGCCGAGATGAATGCCGGGTTGGACGCCTATCGTTTCATCGGATCCGGAATCAACACGACCGGACACCATATGATGATGGCCGAGGCGCTGATTAGTGCCAGCCGGGCCGAAGAGGCAACGGAGTGGGTGGTTTCCGCCCTTGCGCACGCTGCGGAATTCGAGGAGCGAGTGTATGAGCCGGAGCTGCGTCGCGTCCTTGCAGAAGCGCAGCTGATGCTGGGCGAGCCGGGGAAGGCGGAGGAGAGCCTGCGAACCGCCATCGAGGTGGCGCAATCACGCCAGTCGAAGATGTTCGAACTGCGAGCCGCCGTTCAGCTAGCCATGTTGCTGCGTGAGCAGAGACGCACCGAAGAAGCCGCCGGTTTCCTGCAGCCACTTGATGAATGGTTCGAGGAAGGGCGGGACACGCCGGAACTGCGCTCCCTGCGTGCGGCACTCGATGCCCTCGGCGCTGCACAACCGGCCGAGCAATCCGGTCACTCCGCTGGTGCTGTCCTCCGTCATCGATGAAGGCGAGAAGAGCGGCGCCGCGTTGCCAGCCACTGATTAGCATTAACCGCCGGACCGAAGACATTACGTCGGTAAGCGGGCGAAGCCAGATTCATCTTTCTCATCGGGAACACCCACGAAACACTAAAGTAGGTGTATGACAATTACACGTTCGTGTAAGCAGCTGTGCAACTTTAGAACCACATCGCAAGTAAACTGACATCGAACTAGAGAGAACGGCTGCGAGGGTTTTCTCGCAGTAAATTGGGCCCGCATCGGCGGCTCACTTGCTAATCGGCAACGCGAAATGATGAGACTGCTCTGCAAATACGAGGTGAATAAGCTATTTAATGGAATCGAAAGGATATGTCGCTTTCATTGTGGATGACGAAGAGGTGATCGCGTCCATGCTCGAACTGATTTTGTCGAATAAGGGCTTTGATGCGAGGTCGTTTTTTGATCCTCTGGATGCGTTAAGAGCAGCCCATTCAGTGGCGCCAGATCTCCTGATCACAGATGTCACGATGCCGAAGTTGGACGGAATAGAACTAGCTGTTCAGATAAAACAACTTCACCCCGACTGCGAGGTATTGCTCTCGTCCGGTTACTTTCTGACGAGCGAGCAATTGGCGGAAGCCGGCTCGCACGGACGTCAATTCGCGTTTCTCCCCAAGCCAGTTCGTATGGAGTCGCTTTTTGCGAAGATCGAAGAGTTGCTCCCGGACGGAGTAGCTCCCGGCGTTCCATGCGGGTGACTCGGCGGATCGAAGACCAAGCAGATTACCGGCTTGCGAAGATCCTCGAAAACAGGGCGGAAGTTAGAAGAATTTTGGCTTACGGACGGATTGCAATTCCGGCGCAGCGATAGCCAGCCTTCCCCAGAGCTCATAAAGAAGCGGCCCCTTTTCATTGGCCGCTTCTCTCGATTGAGTTGGATGTCGTCAGTACCGGTCGCCAAATTCCGGCTCCACCGGGTTCTCAAACAGCGACGCGTCGCGCGTGACGATGGTCAGGCCTGATGGCGTGACGAAGTAGCGACGCTTGTCCTCCACGGGGTCGTAGCCGATGACGGTTCCCTCGGGGATGTGCACATCGCGATCGATAATCGAGCGGCGAATACGGCAGTGCCTCCCGATCTGCACATGCGAGAAGATGACGCTCGAGTCGACTTCGGAATAGGAGTTCACGCGCACATCCTGCGACAGCACCGAGTTCGAGACTGATGCGCCGGAGATGATGACACCGGCGGTGATGATCGAGTTGACCGCGCTACCGGTGCGTCCCGGCTCGCCGAATACAAACTTCGCCGGCGGATACTGCCGCACGCGGGTGCGGATCGGCCAGCTCTTGTCATACAGGTTGAAGGTCGGCGAAACCGAGCAGAGGTCCATATTGGCTTCGTAATACGAGTCGAGGGTTCCCACATCGCGCCAGTAAAGCGCTGTCTGCTTGTTTTCGTCGACGAAGCTGTGGGCCATCATGCGCTTCTTGCCCAGCATTTCAGGCAGGATATTGTGACCGAAATCGTGCTTCGAGTTCGGGTCTTCCGCGTCGGCAATCAGAGCCTTCAACAGCACCTCGGTGTTGAAGATATAGACGCCCATCGAGGCTTCCACCTTGTCGGGGTTGAAGGGCGAGCGGAAAGACGTGCTGGCGGGCTTTTCCAGGAATCCGCGGATCTCGCCCTCGGGGCCGACGTCGACCACCCCAAACCGCGCCACCTCGTCGGGACCCACGGGAATGGTGGCCAGCGTGACGTCAGCCTTTTTCTCGCGGTGATATTCGAGCATCCGGCTGTAATCCATCTTGTAGATGTGATCGCCGCCAAGGATGATGACATGCCGGGGCTGTTCGCTGCCGATGGAATAGATATTTTGATAGACCGCATCGGCGGTGCCCATATACCAGTTCGTGCCGGTGCGCTGCATGGGCGACAGCAGTTCGAAGAACTCGCCCAGTTCCTGCGCGACAATTCCTGTCCAGCCTTCGCGAATATGCCGGTTCAGCGACAGCGCCTTGTATTGGGTAAGAATGAACACCCGCCGCAGGCCGGAGTTGATGCAGTTTGAAAGCGTTACGTCGATAATCCGGTAATGGCCGCCAAAGGGAACTGCGGGTTTGGCGCGGTCGCGGGTCAGGGGAAAAAGCCGCTCGCCCGCTCCGCCCGCAAGCAAAACGCCCAGCGTGTCTTTCATGTCCGTATGAACCTGCCTCGTCGCGTTGCCTTCCCGGAACTGCTGCAACGCGAAACCCATAAGCCGTTTTCCGGAACGGCAATCTATTCAGAGCAGAACGTCGCAGATTCGGCTCTGAACGGCGAAGAATACCACACACAGATAACACCTGCAGCCTACCCGCTTTACGAGGCGCGCGGCAGGGCCAAAAACAGCAAAGCCGGAACCGCATTTCTTCTGGTCCCGGCCTCTAGTCTTGTGGGTTCGTTCCCGGTTATCTTCGCTTCGATTTGAAGCGATATTCCACGCCCACCGAGATGGCAAAGTTCACGTCGGTCTGCGTGTATTTCGCGCCGTAGTTGATGTTGTATCGCGTAATCACGGCGTCAGGGGTGACGCGAAATACCCATTGCGGCGATCGGTTCAGATCGATATGTCCGCCCACAATGGCACCCAGGGCAAGCTGATCGGGATAGAAGTCGACCGCTGAAGGGGGCTCTCCCCGCAGATCCCGCTCGAACTCGCCGTAGGAACCGCCGACCATTGCATGCGCAATCAGCGCACCATGCTTGTTGTGCGGTCCCAGCCATTCCGGTCCGGCGACAAACAGATATTGCGCCACGAACGGACCCTGGATGCTATACGGATTCGGGCCGGCACCGCTGGTGCCCACATAGGCGCGCCCGCTGCCTTCCAGTGCCCAATGCCTGCTGACCCAGTACGATCCGTCGAGGTCGAGGCCGCCCAGATTCGACCCCTGTAAGAGAGTCGGGCCAGCCTTCATGTGGTCGTAGGCCATCCCCAGCGAGACATCCCAGCGGTTGTCGTAGTGCACGTTGGCGAGGGGATCGATGGAGACATAGGTGCCATTGCCCGTGGTTTGCCCTGAAGTGGTCTGTTGGACGGCGGGCTGAACCTGGCCGTGGGCGCACGGAACTGAAGCAAGCAGACCTGCAACGACTGCTGAACACAAGAAAGACCTTACTGAAAGACGCATCAACACAAAGCTTACAAGACCATACCTTTTCGGGACAATTGGCGGTGCTTCCGGTTAGACGGTGTCAGGGACCGGTCCGGGAGCCAGCGCGACCCTGGTCAGGGCTCGCAGCGTTCGGCCCAGCGGGCGTATACCAGATAGCGAATCGTCTTGAGCGTTTCCAGAGCAGTAGACCCGGCAGATCCCGAATCGCCCGGTTCGAGAGCCGGAGCAGTGTGTGTCCGCCACAGGAGCGACGAGCGGCCCAGGATCAGACTCGCGCGCGGCAGGTGATCAGCGCTCGAGATGACTTCTGCCGAGTGCCAACCGTGCAACTTCATAAGACGCTCGGAGAAGCACACGTTTTGAATCGTATCCTTCGCCTGGGTCTCGACAAAGATTGCCGAAGGCGGGATGCCCTGCGCGGCGGCCACGTTGGCCATGACCTCCGCCTCGACGAACCGATTGTGTGCCTGTCCGCCGGTAAAGATCAACCTTGGCGCCACGCCACGCTCGTATTCGTGCACGCTTTCGGTAACGCGAGCCAATTCTTTGGGGGTTGGATTTCCGTCCGAATCCGCCTTATAGCCGAGAACCAGAATCGCGTCAAAGTGGTCGCGCGCGGTGTTGGAGGTGGGCGCAAGCCGACGCGCGATTACCGCCCACCCCACCAGCAGGACAAGAATCAAAGCGGCAGAGGCGCTTGCGCGCACAATCCATTTCGTCCTGCCCATTTTGATGGGCTTATACCGGTGACGCGGCCGGCGAGTAGGAACGCGCCTTCGCGATGGAGAAGCTGTGGCCAAACCAAACCTCAGACTTCCACTCTACGGGCGAATCCCGGGGGACGGGAAAACGAAGGTATTAACTGACTAGGCGCCTGGCGATTTCGCAAGTGGCTGCCGTTAGGACAGACGGATCGCTCAGCCCAGGTCCGCAGGCTGGTCCCACGCCGAGAAAACAATCTCGTTCAATGGCTTGCGGCTGCGCGGCGACTGCTCCTGGGCCTGAAACTTGTCCGCCAGATCTGCGAGTTCGCCGTGGTAACCCAGCGCCATCACCGAACCCATCGCGTAAGCCTCTGGAATTTCAAAGGATCCTCGCGCCTTCACCCAATCGAATCCGGCCATTTGGTGTGCCGCGAGCCCAAGCGCTGTCGCTTGGAGGGCCATCAGGGCCATGGCCGCGCCCAGATCGTGGGGGGCGTAGTTGTTGGGGGAGTCGTTGTGGCTGAAACGCATCCTTGCGACGCCCAGGATCAACACCGGCGAACTCTTCGCCCAGTCCTGGTTAAACGGGACCAGCGCGTCAAGTATTTTCTTGTATGTCTCTGAGTTACGGTGCCCTACAAAGAACCGCCAGGGTTGCTCGTTGTACGAGGAAGGTGCCCACCGGCCGGCCTCGAAGATGGTTTTCAGATCCGCGGGATTCACATCCCTCTCTGCAAAGGCGCGCGGACTCCAGCGCTCGAGAATCAGCGGCAGAACACCCTCCGTTGAGGGCTGCGCATATTTCATTTTATTGACTTCACTCGCCGTAAGCGTCATTCACCAAGTCTCCTGGAGAATGGATTGCGTAATTGACTGAAAAGATGCGTTCAGAAAGCGATCGACCGCCGTGCACAGTGCTTTGCGGCGGAATCATGTCATTGATCGCAAGGGTGATAGCACCAGCCGGGCTAAGCTACCACCACCTTCAAAGTTGCGGAGGGATGGGTAATTAACAGCCCATTCATGGCAATGTGCGATTGTGGACTCTCAGGATTACCTTCTCTTAATGCCCTTCCAAGCCCGCGCAATCTAATTGCGCTCCGCTCGATGTGGGCTTGAAGGGAACGAGCACCGCGTGTACGAAGCCTAAACAGGCAAGCAACGGCCTGAGGCTTATGACGCCAACCCGAACCTTGAAACGCTTCAGGAGTGCCTAAATGAAATTCAAAATGACTCACTCACGCATAGTGTGTCTCATACTTGTCACATTGGGATTCAGCCTCGCAACTACAAGCGGACTGGCTCAAACATCAACACAGGGTGCAATCGCGGGAACTACGCTGGATTCATCCGGTGCCGCAGTTGGTGGAGCGTCCGTAACGATTCGAAATGCCGCGACAGGCTTTTCCGTCCAGCTCGTGTCGGACGGCAGTGGCTTTTTCAAGGCCCCGTTGCTCGAGCCCGGCACCTATTCGGTCTCGGTCGCCGCGAACGGCTTCGCGAGTTTTCGTGCAGATTCCGTAGTCGTTCAAGTTGGCCAGGTCACCGATCTTGAGCCCAAGCTCAGCGTAGCGTCGTCATCCGCCTCGGTTGAAGTTTCCGAGCAGGTGCCGGTGATCAATATGGACTCACCGGACTTCACGAACTCGATCAATCTGAGAGCTCTTCAGTCGGTCCCGATCAACAATCGCCGGTGGTCGAGCCTGGCAATGACCACGCCGGGAGTGGTATCGGATTCCAACGGGTATGGTCTGGTAAGCGTCCGCGGAATCAGCCCGGTATTGAACAACGTGGAAATCGACGGTGCAGATGATAACCAGGCATATTATGCCGAGGAGCGCGGGCGTACACGCGAGGCTTATTCCACGTCGGGAAGTGCAGTGCGCGAGTTCGCGGTGAATACCGGCGTCTACTCCGCAGAGTACGGCCGCGCGGCTGGAGGCGTGATCACTTCCGTGACCAAGAGCGGCTCCAATGATCTTCACGGACAAGCCTACTTCTGGGATCGCGAAAGCAACTGGGCGGCATTCAACGACTATGCCAAAGAATCGGTGCTGAACCCGGCCACGAATACCTATGTTTCCACCTCCATCAAGCCGGAAGATCTGCGCAAGATCTACGGCTTTACGGTCGGCGGGGCTCTCATCAAGGACAAGCTGTTCTGGATTTACACGTACGACCAGCATACCCACGTATTTCCAGGAACGGCGGTGCCCGAGAATCCAACGGCTTTCTACGCGCTGCCTACGCCATCAGCTAATCTGCCCAGCGGCGTAAGCGCAAGTAACTGCAACCTGGCCACCGGCTACTTCAACGCAACCAGCACGACGGATCCAAACTACACAATCGACAGCCAGGCTTGCACCCTGGCCGCACGGCAGAAGCTAGCCAACTACGATGCAGGCGTAACAGCCTACGATAACGGGATTGCCGGTCTTGTCTCTGATCTTGGAAACGTGCCGCGCTTTGGCTACCAGGAGATCAACACACCGAAACTCGACTGGCAGATCAACGACAAGGAACACTTCAGCGTTCTTTACCATCGTCTTCGCTGGGATTCTCCGGGTGGGGTTCAGACCTCGGCGACCAATGATTACGGCCGCGACACCTGGGGCAATGACTTCGTCAAGCTGGACTATAGCGTCGCGAAATTCACCAGCCTCATCACTTCGAATATCAGCAACGAATTGCTGTTCCAGTACGGCCGCGAATTAAACGATGAGGGACAGCAAACCTACACCCCCTACACTCTTGCCAATCTTGAGGGGAAAGGCGGCTCTGCGGGGAATGTTCCCGAGGTCTCTGTGGACACGGCGGAAGGCATGAACATTGGCTCGCCCTATTACTCCTACCGCAAAGCTCTTCCCGACGAGCGCAAGTGGCAGGCCGGGGATACGCTCTACTGGAGCGAGGGCAATCACAGTGTCAAGTTGGGCCTCGACCTGGTGCACAACAAGGACCTGATCAACAACACCTACGAAAGCAACGGCGACTACGTCTACAACTACCTGGGCAACTACTTCAACGATCAGCTCAACATCAACAACGGGACAGCGAACTCCTGCAACAGCAGCGCATCCTCGGCGGGAACCGCGACGGGCACGGCCGTTGGAGCGTCGCCTTGCTACGCGGACTTCTATCAGGGTTTTGGCAATCCGGTTTACAAGATTGCTACGATGGACACCGGAATCTTCGTTCAGGACAATTGGCGGTTTTCTCCGCGTCTAACCCTGGAACTGGGGCTGCGCTGGGATAACGAGGCCCTGCCGCCTGCCGATCCGAATCTCACCGCCCCGGTAGGTAACTTCGTGCCCTATCCGCAGTTGTTCAACGACCCCAGCGATAAGACGAACTTTGGGCCTCGCGTCGGCTTCTCTTACGATCTCTTCGGCAAAGGCAGCACAGTGTTGCGCGGCGGCTACGGCATCTACTACGGCCGCATCAATAACGGTGAGTTGTTGAACCTTCGCCTGAATACAGGCAGCCCGAACGGCCAGTACACAACGACCTACAAGGCCACCACCAGCGGAGCTCCACAGTTCCCGAATATCGAGACGGGCACTGGCGCCGCATCTGCGACACCGAGCTCCAACTTCCTTGCCTCCAATCTCCGCAATCCGCAGGTACAGGAATTCGATCTGGAAGTGCAGCAGGCGATCGGAAGAGGAACGGTGGTTGCCGTGAGCTATCTGGGTTCGCTGGGCCGCGAATTGCCCAACTTCCTGGACGTCAACCTGAACCCCACGCAAACAACCATCACGGTCACCGTTGCCGATAACAGCGGTAAGGGACCGCTTGGAGCGAACGGCACGACCTATCAGGTTCCACAGTTTACTTCCTATGGCAATACCGCACTCTTTGGATCGTTAGCCAAGAACTTCCAGGTCATCACCGAGATGATCAGCAACGTCAACTCCAACTACAATGCGGTTGTGGCCGAGGTGCAGAATCGCTCCTTGCACAGCATCCAGTTCGACGCGAACTACACGTTTTCACATGCTCTGGATTTCGCGCAAAACGCCAATACAGCCAGCACCGCAACCAACGCCTGGTTCAATCCCTATGCCGATTTCCGCGTCAATTACGGCAATTCAAGCTACAACGTGCCCAACCGGTTCGTGGCCTATGCGCTCTACAACGCGCCGAATCTGCGAACGAACAGCGCGTTGAAGTGGATAACGAACGACTGGAGCATTGACGACAGCTTCCAGATGCAGAACGGGCTTCCATACACAGTCGGTGTCAGCGGCTTCTTCAGCGCGGGCGTTCTCAGCGACTGGAACGGCGGTTCCGGTTCCACGATGCTTCCGATGCTGGGACCGAACACCGAACGCTATCCCCGGCACATCGTCGACGATGTCCGGCTCGAGAAGAATTTTACGTTTCATGAAGCCAGGCCCTACACCCTGCAACTCATGGGCAATATGTTCAACGTAGCCAATCACCAGAACATCGACGGACTAGGCACCACTGCCTACAAGCTGTCGACGACCGGCAGCGTTAATACTGCAACCTACCAGGGACAGGGGACTTCAAATCCCTCCAGCAACACCTATCAGATCCCGACCAGTTCCAATAACAGCGGCTTCCTTTACACGCCGCGTGAAATTGAAATCAGCGCTCGCTTCGTTTTCTAACGCTGGAGCAGGCAATAAAGCGCGATGGCCTCGGCTATCGCGCTTTAATTGCATTCACTCAAAGTGAGAGCCGGGGCGTGCAATGCGTCGCGGCTTTTTGTTGCGGTTATCGTTGCTATGGGCCGCTTTCGATGAGGGAAACGGGACCGAGAATTCCCGAGGGCAGAGGCCTCAGGTTTTTCATGTCCTGCGGCTCAAACTCCACGCCATACTTGGAACGGAGGAGCCGGTAATCCGGCAAATCGGTTCCGGCCAGTTCATTGATGGCGGTATTGCCGACGAGAATTCGGATTGCGTTGGCGCCCGGCTTGAGATACTTCGAAATCTCGACGCGAAAAGGCGGATGCCATACATAGCCGACTGCATGATCGTTCACGTAGACTTCGGCTGCTTCTCGCACCGGGCTGTCGAGGTAGGCACGCATATTGAACTCAGGGAGTGGCCGAGGCAGGGCGACGGGAGTTCCATTCCCGAAGTCGAGGAAGACTGAGCCCTTATGTTTCAGTGCGGATTCGTCAACGTTGATCGTCT
>Ga0335072_10012107_pt1 | contig 12321 bp, 13 predicted proteins | sample Lox_Sample_21_FD_206725 | JGI IMG/M metagenome (GOLD analysis project Ga0335072, IMG submission 206725) | Soil microbial communities from Loxahatchee National Wildlife Refuge, Florida, United States - Lox_Sample_2.1 | ecosystem: Environmental > Terrestrial > Soil > Wetlands | place: USA...
AGGGGGTTTACAGGGGGGAATATAATGTTAAGGTTTTGGCGGAGGCGTTAAGGATGCTGTTGACTTGATTCTTCAGTATTATTTTTGTATTTTGTGAAGCTTGAATTCTCGATTCTGGTCGAGGCTCTGATTAAAAATAAAGCGTTGCAAGCTAGAGGACATAGCCGCTCTTAACGAGCAGGGGCAAAATTTCAAAAATTTTAACTTGATTTGTTGGCGTTACGCTGATGTTCGATTGTCAATTCCTCATTGTGTCGATTAGAGCACGTTTTCGAATCTCTGGTGCAGAGGAAGATTTATTGTTGACAGAGGTCAGACCACTATCCAAAATAACAACAAGCCACTCAGTAGCATTTTATGCTCGCTTAACAATTGCCTTGGAGGTAGGGCTCTACAATGGAGTGCAACACTATCATCTTCTTCCAATGCTTGTTTCTGAATCTGCATAAATTAGGTTATATAAGGTGATTAAATAAGATATTAGAGGATGAAATGTACTCGACGACGTATTAAGCCCCCACTGCTGGGGCATTATTGAAGGAGACGCTAAAACACTACCTACCATCTTGAAATATTTTCTCCATAGCTTACACAGACCTCTCACTCCCCTCTGCCTTGACACCGTCAGCCACACCCCGTTGACCGATCTCGCTCCCCGGTTCGCGCACCGCCACATCTGCTTCAGCGACGCTCTCATCGCTCATGTCGTACTCGCCCGACAGCTTTTCGAGGGTGAGATGCTTAGTCTCAGGAATCAAAAGCGTCGTGAAGATCCCTAGAAACATGAACAGAGAGTAGATCTGCATGACGTGATTCTGCCAAGGATTAGCATTTGTTGTGGTGGCACCTTTCGTCCGGAGAGGTGCAATGGCTGCTTGGGCGATGATAGATCCAGTTTTCCCCGATGCGGCGGAGAAGCCGTGCGAGGTGGAGCGATAGCGGGTGGGGAAGCATTCGCCAGGGACGATGAATGTGGTTGCGTTTGGACCTATAGGGCTATTAGATTGATATATAAAGGGCGGGGAACGAAGGAGCAGGAAGGATGAGAAGGGGTAGATGTTAAGAGTTTGGGAAATTTTTACCGAAGTTGAAAAAGAACTGCACTAGTACATAAAGAGCGAGACTGGCTCCTCCAGACAGACTGTTGAAAGCAAAACCCCAGACGATGAAGAGGATAGTAAGAATTATGAAGCTTATGAGCTGGATGGGTTTGCGACCAATAGTATCTACAAGGGCAACAGTTGTCCAATACCCAGGGATGGCGCCGGCACACACGAGTATGCAGTTGCCGGCAGCGAGGTTGTAAAGAATAACGTACACGTTTGGCCCCGTGCCGTAGTTGATGGCAGTGAGAACGGTAGAGCTGTTGAGACCGAGGCCATAGAAGGCAACATCAAGCAAGAACCAAGATCCTGCAGTTCCAAGGAGGACCTTTCCATTCTTCCACTTGCTATAGAAGGAAAAAAAGTCATGCCAACTGGCCTTGGGGATTTTTAACGCAACAGAGGAGGCGATGCCTCTGACACGATCGGCATCATCCACTACGCCTCCAGCCTTGCCCCTCATGTAAGCGGCTACATCTTCTTTGCCCTTCTCAATATCTCGAGCCACGTCAAAGGTATACCTTGGTGTCTCTGGAATTGTGAGACGGTAGTAGAGCGCGAGAGCCGCTGGAACCGCACCGAATCCTAAGAAATACAGTATTAACACAAGAATGGCCTATATAGAAAGATTACTTGCCAACGAGGATGCGCCACATCTTGTCAACTGCCACACCACAGTCCCCCGTACACTTGGCGTAAGTAGCAGCCGGCAAAAGCGAATTTTTATACCCAGCGGTAGCAATTAGCATAACCAAGGCGCCACCTAATTGGCCAAAACCTTGCATGGAAAACACCGCACCCATCATAGCACCCCTCCATTTTGTAGTAGCGAATCTGGCATGCTGTAAGTAGATATCCTGTACGAAATACGTTATTCACAGAGGAGCACAAAGAGGCGAACTTACTCAGAAGTAATAATCGAAGACAAAGGATAATCACCGCCAATACCTTCATAGGGTAGGACATTAGTAACCAGAACCAATTTTCATTTAAGATTGAACTTACCGATCCCCATCAATACACGCCAGAAGATGACAATACCCACAATACTCGTACTCGGCGACGGCCCTGCAATGGCCTGCCCCACCGTAGCAGCAATAATAAGAATCAGCTCTAGACCATACATTCTCTTCCGCCCTACAACATCAGCCAACGCACCAAACCCCAATTGACCAATGACCGTTCCTGCCGACGTCGCGACTTTGATAGCTGTGTCCTGCGGCGTTGCCAAGGTGCCGTTAGTATATACGATCCCTAGCATGATCGTGACGAGTGATACGGCGAAGATGTCGTAGGAGTCAGTGAAGAATCCGACGCCAGCGACGATACATGCTCGGATGTGGTACCAGCCAAAAGGAGCTTTGTCGATTTCGGCGAGCGCGAGGCGGCGGCGCTCGTTTGGGTCCTGGATATGGGCGAAGTCGTTGTGGAAGTTGTGAAAGGCGTTGTTGCCGCCCGCCGTCAACCGGACGGGGCCTTGGGTCGTCATGGTAGCGGATGCTGTGAATTGTGGCTAATATCTATTCTTTAAAATAAAAAGGCGGGATTTGGAAGGGCCGCAGATTTGTGGTACAATGAAATAGGGATGCTAGAAAAAAGGGGAGCATCCTGTTTAAATGGAGTGCAAGAGAAGGGACGTGGATTAACAGTTCTGGTATCATGTTATGATGGATTAATCGGAGCGAAACATCACATAACATGTTTGTCTCACGAGGCATGTAGAAGATTCCTACGTTGGAGTCGTACGTTATATGGTACCACTCCAGGGATAATTCCACATCGAACGCTGGACAGGGCTACATGGAATGCAGAGACTTTTGAGATAGATATGGATTGTTGTTGAAGGCAGCCAATCAACATCCCTGCTTAGAGCACGTTCGCAGATCTCACAAACAAAAAGTGGGTTGTAAGGTGCGCATCGGTCTCGAGACCGGAGACGCGACGAACGGGTGTGGCCGCACCAGTGTTATCTTAGATAAGGGAGTCAAAGACCATAGTTGTACAAAACTAGCAAGAAATATTTTGTTCTTCTTCACTCTCGTTAAGACATCTCATCTCCAAAAGCAATCACCGACATGAATGCAACCGATATTAGCGAATTCAACGAAACACCTTATGGCCATCATTTGACCTAGCCTGCTTCAAACGCGAGTGCAAAGACGCTTCGTTTATAAATTGTATATTTGAACATCGAGGCTGGGATGTTAAAACGCAGTATTCAATCAGACGGCAAGTCTGCATCTGGAAACCGGGGTTGCCTAATGGCGTAATTCGCAGCCGAGCCAGTGTAGCTTGTCCAAGCGTTTGCTACTTAATCGTGTCCTACCGTAAGCGAGCCGGTCCCAACATTTTGATCTCCCTTCCGCCGCTGCACTAAGCAGGGGTGTTAAAGCAGCATTTCTACGATGAGCTTCAGAACGCGTCGCACAGCAAAGCCCATGTTCTACGAATATTTAGAGTCCGATTTGCAGTGTCGGATACGTTCCCATATTTTCTATACTTGCAACAGAGTCTAGCGCTTTAACTGGACCTTGGATTACAAGTTCAGATGTCTGAATAAACCAATTTTGGGTGGCTGTGGTGACAATGGCAAACGCTGCGAAGAAATGGCTCAGCCTTCTTTTCGGATACTTCGGATAAATTACTGATCCTTGGACTTCAAGCGGTGTGTTTGTCGGCTGTGGGCTGCAGGCTACGAGCATTAGTAACAAGGGACAAAGTGACAAGTCGCACAGCGTGAATTTGCGGGAGTACACAGTTACCCCCACTTCTTATCACGTCGGCTGTATTGGGTCTGCAAATCCCCCTGATTGATTATTTACAATACCAATTTCAAGCCGACACATAAATGTACCACCTAGCTCCTTAGCCGCAGGCAAAAGCTGATTCAGGCTGTAATCCATGGGCTGCGCACTGATCAGCTGTTTGTTCGCACCCCCGCATGAGACACTTAGGAACCTTCTATGCCCACGGGCAAGAAGATACCGAGTTTGGGTGACTGGTCAGTGTTCAATTTCGGGCTTGGGTTTACAACTCACCCCACTACTTGTATAATACCCAACGCACCGGTTGGAATTCAACTCCCCCTAATCCGCCTAGGCTGCCTAATTACCCGTTTTGCATAAATTCAATACAAAGCATTAGTAAAGTATTATGCATAAACATTTATCCTTAAATAACGCTAACTAAGCATAGCAAGAATAGATATAAATGTGTTGAGTCTAGGTTGAAGGCCAAGACCTACACCCAAGTGAGTGGGCTGTGACCTCAACAATTCAAACACATAGGCGGCGCCCTAGCCCGGGTGAAGGGCTAGGATTTGGAACAATCGTTTCGGCTTCGGTTTCACATCCCGCAGGAGGGGGATTTATGCAACAGTGGCATGGGCAAGGAAAACGAGTAGAATAGCTTGTTGCATTTTGTTTAGTAAACTTTAGTGGTAGTGTAATATTAGAAACACCTTGGGGTTGCAATGGGACTGAAGCTGCTTAGTAAGCGACTCTCTGTTGAGGAGAATGGGGATATATAGTGGGCTGCTGAGTCACGTTTGACAATTTCGATTTATTGGGCTTTTGCATCTAGATAGTAACTTTTCATCTACCAACAAGACTCTCGAATCTGCATAATGTATAATTGGTTTATAAGAAGAAGACTTATAAGCAGTTTTGATGCACTCAGCTCGCCCAATTTTTGGTAGTGTACCGTAGTAAAAGCTCATCTTATAAGTGGGTGCTTCTTATATTAAAGATGCTTCTTGTATGCCAATTAATAAAGTATTTTACCTCCAAGTTTACTGACTTTTTACATTTCCAGATGCAGCCTTTCGCGTTTCTAGTCTTTAATTTCCTCTCTCTCTCCTCTATTACTAGTAGCACGACGGCGAGCCCCCTTTAACCTTGACAACGTGCTCCACATTGATCTAGTACGGCCTGTGGATCAGTATACGAACCTTGCGGAGGGGAAAACTGCCTCGGTGTCAGTAGCCCGTCTTTAGGATGAGGTACCTGCTACGGGAGCGCCTATGATGGATGTTACTCCTCCAACATATTCACCAACTATCTTGGTAAGTGCAGTGGTGAGAACTGCAATGGAGTCAACAATCTAGACGGCGGTTCGAGTATCTGTCAAACGGGCTACTACGCAGGATGTCCGTGTACTAGCATATGCGGCAACGAGCCCGCAGATTGAGATAATGGCGACTGTGGAGGTGTAAATATTCCTAGTGGCGACCTTAACTATTGCACAGCTGGTGCTACCAGGGCTGCTTCTGCCAGAGCATCTACACAAATTTTGATGGCGATTGCATTCCTATAGCAGTGATCACAGCGGAGTGTGTAGACGCGCCGTATACTAGCTGTACTTGTGGCACCAAAGACAGTAATTTCTCCAACCAGCCATACAACATAGGCGGCTGCAATGACATTAATTACCCTTCTTTTAGATTTGGTATTTGCACTGGAAACTCCCCGGGCTGCGCCCGTACAGTGTCATGCAGCTCAACCAATAGACCGTGCTCTGAGGCTTAGCGCAAGGGTGCTAATGGTGTATGTTCGAGCGGGGATTTCAATGGATGTTTCCGTAATTCGTGAGAAAGAAAGAGGTTAAAGATCAAATAGCAAAGGACTACAGGGGAAAATTCAAAAATTGCATTTCTACAGTACGAAGGCCCTAAAATCTCATATATTTAAGCAAAAGGATGCCTTAGATTCTTCCAAAGACCTTTTGGATTAATGAGCAATTCTGTAGGGGAAGCTTTCCTGCTCGTTGGCTTCTAATCAGTAGCCCTGATAGAGCTCGGTGTGAGGGAGACGGAGATGCACTTAAGCTAAGCCGTCATCAAGCCAAGACTAGAGTGCGTCAACTACTAGCTCTCATTATTCTTCTATATTCTCCTCTTCTTCCTCTTGTTCGTTCTATTTCTCCTTTCGGAGTCTCTCCGCTTTCGCTGATGTTGTTTAAGTACCTAAAGCCCCGATATTCAAATTCCTTGCGTTGCCAATGACATATTTCAGCACTTCCATCGTCTCTAAGTTGCTAAGAGATCATATCTGCACAAAGCTGTGCCACGTACGAGAGATATTTCTTGCACCTACTGACAATGCCGCCTGATAGACTAATTCTTGCACTGTCGTATACTGCGAGTCCGGACCTCCACTATTCAATTGATCATTCATTTAGCCAAGCACGCAGTTGGATAGAAAATAGCGGCGAACATTGTTACAAAGAGGTTTCGAAAGTTAAGCTGCTGTTAGCGTTTTGATTTTATACGTAACGACTATCTTCTCCGCCATGTATTTATTCACCAACCTCTACCATGGGCATATCGGCAAAAAAAGGAAATCTTTCGCTAAGATATATAAGCCCGTGCTACCATCTAAGCAACTGCCACCTACGTTGCCAAGATGCCTTCCAAATTCATGACGAATCGGCTATCCAGTACCATTCAATGAAGATGGTGCCAAATGGGGCATTATCAGTTAACGCATTCCAAGCACCAATTGACAAGTCAAGATGGGTTGCGTCGCAGGCGGGGCAAGTGTCTGCGACAGTCACAATCACACCATTTCCTTCGCCGCCAACGCCATCATCGCTACCTACGTTAATAACGTATATTGTCCAGTCGCATGCAGGTGCAGGGGGGGAGTCGCCCATCCCTAAGATTACTAAGTAAATATTTCATTGCCGTTGTCTAAAGGAATACTTACAATACTCGCCAAGAGCAGTGACAAGAGCGGAGTCCGGATAGGTATTGCCACATGATCCAGTGGCGTTGAATTGATTATACGCTGTGCCCTCTCCACTACTACTAGGTGTTAAAAAGGAAGCTATTGAGCATTGTAGGATTTGAGTGAAGTTATGTCTTACTAGATATCGCGTTTAGCTAGGGATATCTCAGTCCGAGGGGCGGAGATGGTTCCAGGAATCGTAGGAATGGCAAGTGCGTTGGCTAGGCATATTCCAAGCACGAGGATAATAGAAGAAGTTGGGAGAAGCATCTTAAGTTCTTTCAATGTGAAAATTAATTGTTGTAAATTAATGTCTGGAAAAGGCATGTTGTTCAGAAGTTGGGGAAGACTCCATTTATACGTGATTTCTGCATTTCCCCTCACTACCTTCTTCCCCCGCACTTGCATACTTGAATGCATGACGTTGAGAATAGCTTTGAGCTTTCTTGGTTTGCTAATGCTCAGCATCCATCTGAGCATTTGAAGACCTAGAAATATGCACTTGACAAGACGTGCATTCCCGCAAGACATTGTTGGGCATCAGCTCGGTGCAATTCTTATCGGAATCGAGATTCTTACTAGGTCAGGTATCGCTACTTGCTCTATGACCGGTTGTTCTTAATCCTTTCAACGATAAATTAAGTCCCTGTATGGTGTGATCGTTCGAGCAGAAGTATAATTCCGAACTCAAATACCCGTAATCAGATGCATTGGTCCGACATCGGCTTGGTTTCCGGGGCTCCAAAGGTTTGAGTTGGATAAAGGCCTTGGTGATGACCTATGAGAGTGATCACGAGTTATTCCTATTCGTAGCAATGGCTGGTTCTCGCTCCGTTTGCACTCCACTCCTCCTGCAATCACTATTTGCCTATTTGAAATCAATAATATATTGATACAACTCACCGATTACCCCCGTAGAGAAATAGAAGAATTTATCCGTAAACTTGAGAAGAGTTGGCATCTCTAGCCTCGTATTGTGCTTGAGTGCACTGGTATTAAATACTTAAAACCCTGAAATTTAATGCGGAGTTGAAGCACAAATGAAATTAGTCTAATGGAATTGGTCAATCATATTATGTATTTTGGATGGATATCATCCACTGGATGATACACAAGTCCATATACCTCTCAGTACTAGATGAGGATTTGAGCGCATATTTCTCACGAAGTTAGGCTTATTTCATGCTTATCCATTTGACCGACAAATCATAGTTTAGATCCCAGCGTGCCATAAAAATTTAGCGAACTAAATCACACCTTTAGGACACCATATTCTATCCGTAGGATTCGTCGGATTTGCGGCGCAAATCTTAGTTCCCCCACGTTGTTCGTCCCTGGGTCGCGATAAGAACTATTGACCAAAGGCGGTATTGATGGTTCGGAATATTGCTTGCCTCGAAACTGCTCAGGAAGGCAGAAATATTATTGTAGCCAATGGTAGTGTTGTTTCAAGCAATAGTACAACTATCTACACACCCAAATAATCAACAGGTTGAGCTATATTCAGCAGAGTTTCTCTTTTCGCGAAATGCCGGTATTGACTGACAGATTAGGCTGAGTGTGATGATCTTACCTCTTTTACGGACTCTATCTCCTAATGCCCATTCAGCTATCATTTAGTTGTCTTGGGATCAAAAATCTTTTATATGAACACAACTTTGCGATGTGTTGGAAGTTACGCCCTGTATTTCTGGAACGCCACTGAAACCGGTAACTATCTATCCGGGCAGAGTAGCAGATGTCCGAGGATTGGAGTTTTATCTATATAATATGGCCCTATTCCCAGTTCCTAGAATCGGAGCTTTTGGCACTTTGAATATTGCAACAACTTGGGGTGCATCATACACGTCACATGACTTGCACAAGCACTAGCTCCCATCACACTAAATCATATGTCTGATACCTGCCTGATAGCGAGAATCATAATATTTTAAGGGGAACTACGCATTGAAAAGTTCAAAGCATTTTACATGAGCAGCGCATCATTCCCAAACCGTCATATTCATGCATTTGATTCACCGCATAACCAGAGGCACTATTCCGGGACTTCTAGTCACTTATTCGTGAGAGGCGTTGCTGTTGCTGAATCGAACAGGTGTGCCTCCTGTCAAGTTTTAAGAAATCTGAAAGCGAAATGCTAGGCAATGGAAAGGAATATTATTAGTTATCGTGAATCATCATCCATAACTGTGAACAAATTGGTACATAACCTTCAGAGTTCAATATTCCATACTTGTCCGGAACCATATCCACGAGTTTATAGTAGAATCAAAGACTCCGATCAGTAGTGGAATAGAGTTCCAGCTTGCTCTGCGTAGTACACTCCGCCATGTGAAAGCCTTTGGCAAGTCCTTTTAATTAAGTGATCTTACCTGCTTGGCGCTTGGTATATGGTATCATAATTTCGCATCTATCACTCTTGATAAATCCTGGCTTATAATTCTGCCGCTAACTGTCGCGAAACATCACATAGCATGTTTAGGGCTTGTTTGATACCAGACATACTAAGATCATGATATAATAAATATATTAAGACGCGATTGTAGAATTGATCCAGCTGCCCAAAAGAGTCATTTGTGATCAGAAGCAAAAAAAATATTTTACTTTCTCTTTTTATAGAAAATTATTATTTAGGGCTTTAGCTGTACATGGACTTAATATAAAGAAGGTTGATGGAGACAATCTACATGGCGGTCATAGTTTCTCTTTTGCTATAGATAGATATCCTGCAGTTTCTCTTTGCCTCTTCGTCTTTTTGCCTTCCCCATCAAGGATGACTTAAGGTTTCTACGAATTGTGGTTTCTGCAAGGCAGCAATGCTGAGGGCAACACGGACTTAATATCGGGGGTTTCCTTCAGCCAAACCACAATTTGTCTATCTTCTCCCAGCCGTTTGGATCTAAATGGCAACTCTTAGGGTATATCTCGTGAAGGAGTTGATGAAATCGAAGCATGCTCTGACCCGAGTCACAAAGACTCCGAGTGGAGGCCCTTCTTGGCCCTTCTGTAAACAGTCTGTCATATACAGTTATGGCTGCGGGTGGGATCTGGCGCCTCTTGCTGTTTCTTGAGTCCTTTCAGACGTACCCGGTAATGGTCCGCACCATAGCCATCAAAGCGCTACTTAGAGGCGCCAGATATTACTTGTTTGCCTCTAATTGGCTTCTCCTTATTCACGGTGAAATTATCACGGATGATCTTCTCGACTTCGATGTGATCATCCAGAAAGTACAGCGCGATGTGCACGCCTCGGAAGTCCACCATATCGGCATATATATATGACCCTCGCCCTCATAAACCTTCTCTGCTTTGTTGCGTTTCAGGCTTTGTCGCTGACGCAGTGTCGTTTCAAGTCGATCGGCTCGTTTGGCACGGAAGGTGGTGATTGCAGTATTCCGCCCCGCTTCAAGGCTTCGTCGCAGCTCAAACTCGCAAGCTAAGCCACCACGTAGTAGAATTTATACTACTTATAATAAGCTATTATAAAATTAATTATCACGGTTTCTGGTGTTTCCGTCGTTATAGCAAAGGACTGCTATGGTATGTTAAATTGAGGTATCTGAACCGAATCGTAGGATCTACCTGAATCTGCCCGAGAGCCTTCGCGTATTCAGCTAATCCCGACCCTGGTGTCCTACATCACGACAAGGACACCGCATTTTCAAATCAGTTTCCTGAATATCAACCCGACCAAGACGGAAGTCTTTCAGGTCAGCTATTATCAATAGACTTTATTGTACGTCAAGATAAACCAAAGGCTTTCGGCGATAGCGACCATTCGATTGGCGAGCTTCCTCGTCAGTGAGGGACGTCTGCAGAAATTTTGCAGCCTACAGTACCACCCCACAGACTCCAAAAGCAAATAAGAACTTCAGCTGCCGAGGAGGAGCTCAACTACATCTTCAACTCTTGGATGGAGCAATACGACCCCCGGTGCACAATCCTTTCAACTTTTGGCAGTCGATAAACAGGATGTGAAACTTTCTCCAAAATCTGAAGTCATGGAGCCCTGAAACCAGACATCGCAGCACATGCACGGGTAGTGCGGAAACGTGGGTCATGTTAGCCATGCTAGTTGGTAAAATTTAAGGTGATTAGAATCTGAGGATGTCTGATTGAGGTTACATCTAACCAACTCTAGTGCACAACGGATGATACTTGTGATCAATGTACGAAACTCTCTCAAAATCAAGCTCGATCAACATCTACGCCTCCATTTAATCATATACTCTGCTATCGAGCGCAGTTAGTAGACTATATGGAACACTGTCGCTTATTGTTGTATTTTTGTTTCTTCAGGACTCCCCAAGGCTGCTCAATCTTCCTCGGATTGCGGGCCTTGTACGTTTACGTGTTAGAATTGCGTACATATGTAAAGTGGACGGGATGACCCGTTGGAACAGACCTTGCAGGTACCCATTTCTCTATTAGCCGTTTCGTGTCTATGCAAGCGCCAAATGCGATCTTCACACTCTCAATTCAGCATCCTCCAAATTCTTCATCAAACCCCAACCGAAAGATGACTTAGCTTCCATTTTCTTAGTGTTCTGTACCATCCATATCTGATAGTGGACAGGGCTAAAGTTAGGAAATCCCTCTTTCTAACGAGGAACAGACCGGAAAGTGGTGGGCTAGATTCTCCTCCTAACATGATGCGTAGAGGTGTTCGTACGCTGATCACCCAGGATTTTGAACTTCCAGGAACGAATGACGATGGAATCGGTATCAAAAGCAGTTTCGTTGCCTCCAAGGACGAAGCCACAATTGATGATTTACGGTCAATTGTCATCTGCATTATATCATCACAAGCAATCACTGTAGAATACGAAGTTGTATTTCTGAGTAATAGCTAAGCTAAGCTATGTTGCGAATACGCTCGGTAGTTTCAGGAATCGTCTCACACAGCGTTTTAGGCTACGGCTCTGGAAGTAGAATGCCAGCACAACATACCACTTGGTGGCATGTTGTCTCTACTTTACAAGTCACGTGAAATTAGTGCCTGAATGTGCTGTCGAGCTGATAGTCTAGCAAAACACATGAGCCAAAAGGTCAATCAAACGAATAACTCGTTACTCGTTTACTATCAGCAGTTAAATAGCTTCCAGACCAAGCTAGTCATCCGGAGATGACAAATGCCTGATTCTATGCACCACCAATCTACTTTTATCGGTAAGAGTTGGAGAGGTTTAAGCCGTTATTGCATTATTCTGCAGCCTACGACATAACACTATTTACAATTTGTGCCATGTCTGCCATTAGTTGCTCCTCTGTACTCACCAAAATCTCCCTGTGGATCTTAGACTTCTCGAATCAATAGAAGAAGATCACACGAGCTTCTGTAAGAGGCAAATCGTCTCAATATTCCTAATGAATGAAAGTCTGTCTTTGTAATGTCATGAGCATGTTCTCAGGAGTCTAAAGCGCTAGAAGCCAGTTTCTCCCCAGCCAGAAGCACCCTTTAGGTCTATTGACGGTATTTTGCTCAAGATGTA
>Ga0335072_10012109_pt1 | contig 12320 bp, 25 predicted proteins | sample Lox_Sample_21_FD_206725 | JGI IMG/M metagenome (GOLD analysis project Ga0335072, IMG submission 206725) | Soil microbial communities from Loxahatchee National Wildlife Refuge, Florida, United States - Lox_Sample_2.1 | ecosystem: Environmental > Terrestrial > Soil > Wetlands | place: USA...
CCCTTTCCCGAATCGCTTGCTGGTTTCCCCATTCGTGCATTGCGTCCCATTCCGATTGCTTATAGGCTCGGATTACATAAGCGCCTTGACACTTATCACAGATCATCGTGATTGGGTTAGATTCGAATAGGTTGATTGCGAGACGCATTATGTGCAAGGTGTGCCCGCAAGGAAGGGTAATCATTTACTTGCGCCTCTTTAGCGCGCGGTGGTTTAGCCGCAACCTTTGGACTATCGTTATTGCCACGCAGATGATGAGGCCGAGTGAAACCGCCACCATCGTAAGCGCGCCGATGTTGGTTATAGCGTAGCTGGAACTGTGTATTCCTGATGCGAACTGAATCATGTTCACCACTCCTTATCGATTCGCTGGCGCCACGCCAGACCTCACCCGACCACTTGTCTTGATCTACTTTGGTTGAACCTTTTGGCATTCCTGAGACGTGCGGTTTTGTATCGCAGATGATGGAACGGGGGCCATAGATATGGACTTTACGGAAGTGAGCTTTCGACCGGAGTCCATCGAAATCTCCAGACTGGCCCACCGATTGAATGTATTTATGCCCAACGCTATCGACCAGGAGCGAATCTGTATCCATGTAATATACGGAAGACTCGCCAATCTGGTTTGCAGTACGCCACAGCTTAGCCCTAGCTTCGGACATGACATAGCTCGTGATCTGCGGACAGCCATCATCGATCTCCCTAAGCTCGCCAGATACGAATAGATCCTTCCCTACCTGCATAAGCTCGGACTGCGAGCCAGTATCCAAGTCCGTCAAGTGGGATATGGATACATTCGACGTTGGAGCAGTGCCCCACTTGTCCCAGGACCGGTATCGCATCCCAAATCGACCGATCAACGCTCGCGACCAGTGTTTCAGGATGAGCTTTTGCCACGGCTCTACGGCCTCTGTCTTGTCGTGCAATGATGACAGTATCCATTCTGCCCAGTCTTTCAGGATTGGTTCTCGTGTGTACAGCCATGCTCTGCGCACACGAAATGTAGCGTTAGCCTCCCGCAAGAGACGTATTTCTGGATCCCACAGCGTTGAGACGAATTGGCCAACCGGCCAACAAACCCGCCCATTCGATCGTGTAGGGACGCATGGCACTTGAGTATCGATCTCAAGTTCCGCGAGAACGCAATAACGTTTGGCGAGAACATCAAGACTTGCAGGAGTTGTGTTCCTGACCAGTCCTCGTAGTCGGCTAGGTAGACTAGCGTCTCGTGCGATACGCGGATATGAATTCTGCCAGTCGTACTCGTACCAGTTGTCCCCACGGTATAGCCCCCATCTCCACGCTTCGCACCGGCCCGCGTACATAGCCTCTCGTTCTGCAGCGATAGCGTCCTGGTCATCATGAATCAGGACCTTGTGCGTGTAGTGACTGTGCCTCCAGTGTGACCACGCTTGCGAAGCACCCGTCATTTGCCAGTTGCCCAATACGCCCGTCCGCATCCACGTGACATAGCGGGTAATAGCATCCGTTAGGATATCCACATCGCGCTCGCACCGCTGGAATAGCTTCTCTCGCTGCGATGACTGCGGCAGCGGCAGTTTGGGTATCCCCAATGCTGCGCCGAGTATCTGGAGACTTACGGGGAATATAGATGCTGAATCGCATAGGTTCAGTGAAGCCTTGTCGCGGCGCCATTTCGACCAGGACCCACGTCCGTCCAGGCGAATGTCGATAAGCGTCCATCCCAACTTCGGGAGCAGTGAGAGCGCTTGACTGATCCTCAAATCGTAGTTCAAGTTGTGTGCATACACTACCGTCCTCTTGGATGCGCGAGTGAACGATGATATCGCCCGCCAAAGATCCATCGGAGCGTGGTATCGGGAGGTGGTCTTTGAGCACTTCCCCTGCCGATTCCATTCCAGAAACGTAGCTACTGCCAGACTCCATGTTTGTCTTTCCCCTTTCTTGTTACGATCCCGGTTAGCTTCACAGTCAAATACTATGAACCGTGAAGGTATCCTAGCTGACTCGTTCCGACGGATGTAGTGTGCCCTGACATCTCTCATCACACCCCACTAGCTACAGCCGAATAAGTTCCCGTATAAACCGCGCCCAGAATTTGCTGCTCGTATTTCTTTGCGTTCTCGTCTGAATAGACTTGAAGCGCATGATTGATAACGTCGGTACGATCCATTAGCTCACGAGACATCATGGTGTAAGGGATGGAGATTACCTCACCAGTCCTGCGATCCCGTGCCAGAACCTCAACCTGGTGAGCGTACCCCTCAGCCTTGATCGTCTCCCATTGCTGGATCTCAGACGCGTACGGCGTCCCCTCCTGCGGTTCACTGAACAGTCCCTCGCGTGCTGAGACGTTCGCTGCCACTTCCGCATAGGTCCGGAACCACGTCGAGTCAGCTACGTGCCCCCCGGCCTCCCTGTAAGCGCTGAGAGCCGCCCGAGCGGACAGACCGGACTCGACTCCCTGGAGAGCCCACGTTGCCGGATACGGGCTGTCAGTGGCCATGGCGCTCAATTACCTCGGGAAGGCCCCTCTTGTTTGTCCACACGATGTTCCACCCGGCGAGATGCCCTGCGTAGCGTTCGAGTTGCCAGCTTACCTTGGATATGTCGACTCCCATGGCGGATGCGACGTGGCAGGCCGCATCGTGAACCCTCTGGATCATGCACAGTTTGCAGTCATGATTGGCGGTTGCCTTGACCGACACGGCAGGCTGATCAGCTAGCCATACATTAGTCCTCCACCTAGTCACACCACACCCTCCGGTCTCATACTACGGATATCTGTACAGACTTCACAGGCGCACGGACAGCCAAGAGCGAAACTCCGGCACGTCTTACCGACATGGTTGCATTCCCACCGTACCCTGTCGGCCAGGACGCGCTTACGGCGCAACGCTGCATAGAACTCCGGCGACTGCTCAGGACACAAGCCAACGATGCTCGTGACGCTCGCCAAACCATCCATCAGCCTGCCTTTCCCTCAGAGGGGTGTCCCTGTCACGCGACTGTCGGGATCAGCCGCCGGGGGTGCGGACAGGGGCACCCCGCTCAGGGGAAGGTCAGAACGGAGGCTCATCCGTCTTGATATCGACCTTCCGGAGCTCCAGCATGGCCGTACCGCCGACCTTGGATATCCCCCGTTCGATGAACTCGGCAGAGAACGGGAACGCGTCGAGTTCCTTGAGGCGGACCAGTTGCGCCATGACTTTCTTGTGACCGCACGTCACAACCTCTGGCGGCTGTCCGGGGCCTCTGAGCACGTCTATGATGGCGTAGAAAGGTGAGCCGACGTCGTAGTCGGACTTTTCGAGGCGGAAGTCCAGGACCACAAGCGGGACGCCTACGATGTCACGTGCCTGGAGGACTTCCGTCGGTGTGAGTACGGCGTCTGGCGTCTCGGCCGAAAGGACCTGATTGATGATCCCCTGCATGGGATCAGCGTCTGGTTCTTTCAGTTCCTCAGCCTTGGATGTGAGAAACGCCTCGAAATCCTTGGTCCGCGCGACCGCTCCGGTCTGGTCCTTCACGTTGGCTGGCAGGTCATCCACGACCTTACCCTCTTTGGTCTCGTCGCTCTTGTCACTCATGCTTGGCTCCCTCCTGTTCTTGTGTTACCGGCTGGCGATCTGCGAGCCAGTCGGAATGTCCGCTAGCGAGTATCCACGAATAGACCGATCCGAGGATAGCGCTAGCGAAGTCGAGTAGCTGATCTGGCGTACCAAGGAACACGAGACGCGACTTGACCGCAGGCACGATCAGCAGTGTGCCTGTGCGTGTCTCATCTATCTGTGTGAACACTTCGGCACGGCACAGACCTTCAAGGGCTGCGACGTCAACCGCCACCCTGCCCTTAGAATTCGAACGCATCTTGCACCCCCTTTGACAGACGGTTCGCTAGCTGGCGGATAACTCCGGTTGTTATCTCGGACTGGTCGGCTATGATGACGGCGGCAAGACGCCATGCTGCTTCTAGTTCGTGAACCATCGCAAGAGAATGCAGGTGACGTTCAATCTTTACATCATCGCCGTTGTCGAGAGCGTCCAGATAGTCGGCTATCCGGCGCAAGGCTTGTGCACCGAGAGCGCGCTCGTTCGCGTTGGCTGGCAGTGGAGTGAGAGCCATTGCTGATCCTTTCCCGAAAGGAATTCCACCTCTCGATACCGGCCCCCGTAGCTAGTCACTAGCGGGTTACCCGATCACACGGGGGCCGATATCCAGAGTTAGACGCTTCCCTCGTCTCCCTCTTGGTCCTTGGACCTGTTGTGCTTGATCCGGTCGATAATCCGCCAGTGCAGCACGTTGGCCTCTGACTCCCAGTCGATACGCATCGTGTAGCCGCCGTTCGGGGCGATCTCACAGTACGCGCGGATGAGGCCCATGGCGTCCAGCTTCTCCTGTTCGTTCGGGAACTCGGTCACCAGGTACGCATCAACCTGAGTCTTCCCGAACGCGTACGCGTCGTTGACGGACTTGAGCAGAGAGTCGGGGAAAAGGGTATAGACCTCATCCCCGAACAGGCGGTGCAGCAGTTGCAGGCTCGTCTCGTTCCTCGTCGGACGTACCGCTTTCTTGCGCCGCGAGATCGTCTCCTGTCGCTCCGCCAGCCTCTCCCCGATCACCTCCAGTTGCCCCGGAGTCAGAAGTTCCTCCGGCTCGGTCTTCGCCATCCTCGCCACTTCCCTTCACATGATCGCCGGGTACCTCAAGTATCCCGGTCGCTACCTGATAATCGTACCACGCTTTATCGCATGCGCGATGCAAAACGTCGTACGCCTCGTACATGGCGTGGGCGAATATGGCGTGGGCCTTGTGTGACGCCTCCTCGTACGCCGCTGCGGCGGTATCGCTCATCGTCTCTCCTGTTCATGTAGGCGTTGGCTATCAGGAATGCCGCGAACATCGCGGCGAACACTATGGCAGTTCCGGTGTCGGCGCACATGGCGTGTCTACCGGGAGGTCGAATTGCAGTCCCTCATTGTCCAGGATATAGCCGATTAGCTCGTCGTTGGACCATGAGTTCGGCCCACCGATAAGCCATCGGCTCCCCTGCTTGCGTGCAAGACGCGTCACCATGAGCGCTAGCTGCTGCCTTGACATCTTGCTGAGGATTTTGACGCGAGCGTCCCACTTGTCCTTGTCCGGTATCTGAATCATGACTACCTCCCGATGGTAGTTCCTGGCCAGCTGCGAGCGACCTTACGGTCAGGGGTGAGGATTCTCATAGTTCGTCCTCCAGGACCAGTGCGACGTCTTCGGCTCTGACCGCTATCCAGTCGGCTATGGCCATCACGCGAATGACGGTCCGCCACATGAGGTAACGGCCGAGGCGGGTCCTGGGACAGCGAACCTTGCCCAGCACCGCCACAGCCACCCGGCGGGTAGCTGTAGCGGATGTCAGGCAATGCATCGGATTATCTCCCCAGATCGGTTAGCGGATTGAGCGGATTGACTTGTCTTGAATCGCCCTTGCCAGCAACACTACAGCATTGGCTAGGTCTGCTAGATCACGAACCATCTCGCAAGCATCATAAGTGCAGATGTCAGAATACGTGGAGATCTTGTCCCTAAGGTCCTCAATCTGACCGGTAGTCCGCTGAATCTGAGTCCTGTAGTTGTTGACTTTTGCTTCCCTGAGAAGTGCCTGCGTCTCTGTCATGTCTCAAGTCTGCCAGATCTCGCCCGTCCGTAGGTCACAGAACGATAACGGATTGGTCACGGGTTGATAACGTCACCAGAGGGGAACCGTCTGCTCGATGAGGGACATGTCGAACTCGCGGCCAATCTCCTCAGCCGACCGCCACTGCACGGCTACGATCCTACCCTCAGCCTGGTCGGCAGCTTCCTGTTCGCTATCGCTCCAGTCGGCCGCCCACAGAGACGGGAAGATCGTCGGGTACTTGGTCACGTATGAGAACGAGCCGTAGATCAGCAGATGGTACGAGTTGATCGCCAGCGAGTAACCGACGGTTTCCGCGTAGATGGGTTTGACTTCGGTTTCCATGTCGAGAGCGACCGTGACTCCGGCGGGAACGCCGAGATCTCTCAGCGCGTGAAGGATGCTTCCGCCGTCCTCCTGCCCGGCCTCTTCGGTATCCGGCCGACCGGCTCCCGTCCAGATCGGAAGCCGTTTCACAGTCGGCTGAGCATCCCACTCCGCCTTTGTCCACACGTGCGGGGTGTCTCCACCGATATAGCCCGCACAGGCATACCAGTGTGGAGGCTCCAGGGGAGGGGTGCTCGCATCGTACATGTAACGCATGGTTCTTTCACTTTCCTTTCTTTTTACGGAAGTGACCAGGATGTCTGGTCATCAGATGTGCCCGGATAAGTTTCAGGTCAGAAGACAGCAGATCATGCAGTGTGACTGTCTGGCAATGGATGGTTATCGTCTTAACGGGACCGTTGTCAAGAACTACCCGGCTGGTTCCGTCCGGATTGACTTTGATTTGGAGTACCCTGCCCCGTGGGTCGCTGCCGGTATTCGTCAATGACTCGCTGGATTCCCTCATCCGTTTGCGCCTCCAGTCGTTGACGTTTGCCCCTTACTTTTCCCAGTGGATGCCGCTGGTTTTTGTGATTGAGAGCCAAGTGGACCCTTCACTTTCAGTTCTAGTAGCCGGATAGCGTCCGTATTCGAGTAGCCCAGGTTCTCGAGATAGGTCAATGCTAGCTGCGTATTAGCTGCGGTATCTTTCGGTTCCATGAGGCCTAGTTGCCACAAGTCCACAATTTGCGCCTCTGACAGCAGTTTGACGGCTGACTCCAACTCAAGATTCCAGAATTCAAGCAACTGGTCTCGCATCGCTGCGGAAACCTGCAACGCGTCCAATTGCGCAGATGCCTGCTGTGCGGTTATTTTGTGCCCCGTGTACTGTGACCGTATCTTGGTGATTACATGGTTTCTGGCGGTGATGCTCCATTTCTGGGCTTCCATCGTCTCATACAGTTCAGCTTCGGCTTGTGAATAGCCGAGGGCTACCAACTCGTCAACATATTCCGCTGCTGACAGTTCTTGCTCCTGGTACAAGGTTGACAGTTGAGCCGCTGTAAGCGTCTTGGTTGCCGCGAGTGTCTGACCGGACGCCCCGGCTACGATCGATTTAACAATATCGGCTTGGTAGCCCTGTTCCAATAGCAGGGTGGTCGCTTGTGCCGCCGTGAGGGAACCGTCAGCCAGCAGGGTTCGCACTTCATATAGTGCGGGAAGTTGTACCGCCAACTCCAGAGCCGTATTGATGTACGAATCCTTGAGCCGTGATTGGCGCAACGCATCTTCAACTTGCTCCTGTGTGACTGCTCCACGATTCCACAGCTTGAGCATTTCCTCTTTCGGCAGAGGTTCACCAGCCGTGAGCATCAGTGGATCGATGTCCTGTTCGCGGAGGCCGTTCATCTGTGCGATCTGAGTTGCCTGTTGCTGAGTCAGGTAACCTTGCACGTACGCCTCAATCGCGTCGGCCGTTGACATCGGCGCATCCTTGAGGAGCAAGGCCCATTGCACGTACGAGTCTTTGACTCGCGACTGCTGGATAGCCGCTGCCACGTCTTGCTCAGTCACATAGCCACGACGCCACAAGTCCGTCATCTCAGTACGCGACAGTGGTTCTCCAGCCGACTCATATGCCGTCTCAAAGTCGTCGGGATTCAGTCCGTTTTGCGCCGCGTACGACTGCGCTTGCTCCTGCGTGATGTAACCCTTGACTGCTGCCTCTATGGCGTCCGCGACCGACAAAGGCGAATACCTCAACGCCTCCATGACGGGGAGCCACTGGTCTCTTATCCGCGACTGGCGGATACCAAGATCGAATGTTTCCTGGTTGATGATCCCCCGGCGAAACGCTTCCATCAACTGCTCGGGACCAGGCGGTTCGCCAGTGTTGAGTAGCAGTATGTTGAAGTCGTTGTCGGTGAGACCAGCCACGTTCGCTATCTGCTCCGCATACTGTTGCGTCGTGTCCCCACGGAGCACAGCTAGTGCCATATCAGACGGTGACAAATAGGTTCGTACCAGATCGATGTACAGCTGGTTTAGGTCGGTGGGGAGAGCGTTGCGCAGAAGCCATCCTTCCGCCTCTTGCTCGCTCATCAACCCTCGTCGCATCCATTCTAGGAGTGTCGCCACGTCGGGGATGGCCTGGTTAAGCTGATAGATCGGTGCTAGCCAGTTTTCATTGATCCCCTGGCCACCGATCTGCCCGTAAGCAAGCGACTGCGACTGGAGGCCTCGCACAACCATCGCGGCTATCATCTGCCACGGCACGTCAAGTTGAGGGGCTGCGGACAGTATCCGGCGCAACTCGGGAGCGAAAGCGTTATTCATCACAGAGGACAGTAGCCCAGTCACTCCTGTTGCACCGACCGCCCAACCAGCTATCGCCTGAAACTGATTCTCGCCAGAAGCCATCTTGCGGACTATCTCTTTTATCTCATCCGGCAGATTCGCCTCATCCAGAACCTTATCTGTTAGCGGTTGCGTCAACTCAGCTAGCTCTTCACCGATGATATCCGCTATGGCTTTCGCGGCCGTAACTTTAAGGGTGTGCTCTGTGTCGAGCAGACCGCGCTTAGAGCCAATGACTGCTTCTACGATGGCGGATTGCAGCTTCGGGATCAGTTTGTCGCCGAACTGGCGTTCACCCTTAGAAGATGGCATCTAGTATGTCCTCAATTAGCGTAAGAAACGAACTCAAGTTGTTCCACACTAGCGCGATGGCAAACTGTCCCAGCTTGGTCGCGGTTGCCCATGCCGTTGACTCCAGGTTCGCTATCAGAGCATCCCATATTAGCGCGACGAGCTTACCAGGGTCTGCGAGGTATTCAGCGATTACCACACCCTCGTTCGCTATCCACGCGACAGCCTTTAGCAGGGGGTCAACTATGTCGGTATTTATCCACGACAGGATGTCAGGTATCCAGTGGTGGATGACGTCGTTGAACACTCCCCAAACCATGGAGCCAAAGTCGTCAAGTGCGTGCCATATGGCTTCTGTAGCGCCAACCAGGTCGTTCCAGGCTCCACGAACGTCGCCGAAGATCGTGTGAAGGAACGAGTAGAGGCCAGCTATGACGTCATGCACCCAACCGCGGATTGTGCTGTCAATAGCACCAGACGCACGGTCGTACGCGCTTTTCAGCCAATTGAGCATGTTATAGGTTGCTTATCCGCTGATGTTGCTCAACAATACGCTCAATCGCACCGCCCACGACGTCCTCGTCATAGTCGGCGGCTGGAACAATGACATGCCCAACTGTCCCCTGAGCCGGCCCACCGGTTATCTTATACCCAACTTTATACACTGGGCGGAACCCATCACTGTTGTCACTGAGTTGCGTTTCTTGCCTGATCCCAGTAACGCTCCATGTGTCAGCCACTGTAGTGCTCCTGCCTGTTGACGCCTAGTTGCCCTAGCATTGTCTTATGTTTCTGGAGCGCGCCAGCGCCGTTATTTAGCCGCGTGCGAGCCTCTCCAATGTAGTCAGACCATGAGTCGGCTGAACTTGATGGCAGAGGCGGGAGCGTCACATTGCTGTAACTCACTCCGCCAGGTGACACGGCCGCTCCACCGCCCGCCGTTCCCATGATCTCATCCGCGTACCCATATCCGGCCTGGAGGTTCCCTGGTCCGGCATTATAGGCGGCCAGCACGTCTCTTACATTGCCGTGAAATCGTGCCACAAGTTGCCGTATCAGTTTTATGTAGCAGGTAATCGCGTCCGAGGGGTTGAACGGTGACCCTGCACAGTGAAGCCCGCTCCACGTGCCTGGCTCGAATTGTGCGATGCCTTTGGCTCCGGTTGGTGACACGGCGTTCGGGTTCCAGCCGGATTCCAGCCGTAGCTGTGCAGCGATTATGGATTCCGGCAGTCCAGTTTGCGCGTGAGCTTTAGCCACCAGAGCCTGATACTTGGCAGGGATGGCGACGGTGGAGACCTCACCGATTTTGAGTCCAGACTGACTCGGCGCTTTCGGTGCCGGTTTCTTGGGTGCCGGTTTCTTGGGAGCCGGTTTCTTGGGAGCCGGTTTCTTGGGGACTCCTGGGAGCGGTGCTTTTACCATTACCGGCCGTCCACGGTCAGATAGTAGTCATACTCGTGTCCGGCCGTGTCGGCATTGACTACCTGGAACAGAGTCGGCTGACCATCCGCGTAAAACTCTTGGAATACGGCTGTGACCGGTGCGGCATACCATGCTACCCGCTCGAAATGCGCTGCGGGCGCGTCACTCGTGAGTACGCCAGCGGAGAGTTCACCAGAGGCGCCTCTGTCCCGGAAGTGAAAGAACCCTGGCCCTTCCGCGAGGTAGGGGAGCCACACGTTGGTGGTTGAGCTTGCCGGAGCGGTTGCGGCTACGGCGTTGGCGTAGTTGCTTGTGCCGTTGTATCGCACGGACGGCACGGGTACGTTCATGGGTTGTATGACCACGTTGGTGTCAACTGCCGTCGCGTTGGACGTCGTGACTGCTATGCCGACAAAGTTGGCCACGTTGGGAAGTATTGCCTTGAGTGTTTGCCCGCTTGCCACTTGCCACGTGTGAGTTGAGACGGGAGTCGAGTATGTGTCGTCTGTGTAGTAGGTGACTGTGCAGGTTAGCCCGTCGGCTCCGGCTGGTCCTATGTTGAGTACGAGACTGGCCCAGTTTGTCACCCAACCGGATGCGTCGTATGGGTTGGTGGATGACAGTGGATAGTTCAGGTAGGCGGCCATGGGGTCGGCTCGCCAGATGGTTATCTGCTGCCAGTCGGGATGATCGATTCCGATGCTCATGAAACTGTCTCCGGCAGAGCGGTCAATGATTCTCCGCTCACTGGTTGCTCGGGGATGGCCTCACTCAACCCCAACTCAGAGGACGTACCTGTTAGCCCGGCTGGCGTGAGCGACTCGTCATAGGTCGCGCCCTCCGGCGCGTTCTGCATCGATGCTCCTACGGTTCCGGCCTGAGTTACTACCGGGGCCGTAGTGTATGTGACGTGGGCTCTCAGGTAGAACGAGTGGTCGAACGTCCCAAGGTTATAGGCGTAGACTGACAGGCCGGAGATCGTGATATAGGTGTTCGTAGGCGTATGTATCTTCTCGTTATTCGCCACGATCCACGTATCGGTTCCCCATGGGACGATCTGAGTGCCGGACCAGTACACGGCGACTCCGGTCAAACCGTTGTGACCGTCTGGAACGATTATGTCTATCCAGTCAAGGTTCGCGTCGGTTAGCGGCCAGGGAACTATGATCGGAGTGTCTTCGGGAGTGTTGACGGGAACGGTCACGGTGAGAGGCCATAGCTGAGACATTGGCTGGTTAGGAGTCGTCACGAGTTAAACGTCTCCTCTCGAGCCATGTTATCCGCCGGTCAATCTTGTCGTGAATATCGTTGGATTGGTCTATGTGCGAATCCATGCGCTGCAGGATCCGCCCTAGCCTATAGACGGTGTGTACCAGTCCCCCTATCACGAGAGCGATTCCGCCGGATGTGATAGTGAAGTGCCAGTCGGTTGCGTTCATCCGCTAGTCATAGTAGGTGACGTACAGCACGGCGGGAGTTCCGGTTGCCGTGCCGAAGATGAATCCGAGAATGGTTGGCTTGCCTGTCAGAATCACGGTACTGCCTTCCTGTATAGTCTGATCGACTGGCAGCGTAGGAGCCGACCCGTCTGTCCTGTACACGATGTCTGACCCTGAGACGTAGATGACGGCTTGGCGTGCTCCGGGTACGTTCTGCAGTCCCGTGAACGCATATGCGGCATTGGATACGTAGGTTGCGTACGCACAGGGATCGCCGGAGAATGCACGCATTAGCCGTGTGTACAGGGGGACCATGGTCCCGCGTTCTGGTCTTGGGTCGTCTACATCCCAGGATGAGGCTCTGTCTTGTGGCGCGAGTCCGAACAGTTCGGATAGTTCGTTTGACAGTTCCATTAATTCAACCTGTCTGCAACTACGAGTACGCCGTAAACGGCTCCCGTTGTTCCCGCGGCGATTGATTTCACCTGAATGCTCGTCCCCGTCGTCTCAACCACAATCTCTATGGGCGTGGGCACGTTCTGAGTTGGAGTCACAGCAGACAGCAGAAGATTTGTCAGATTTACCGCGTCTACGGTCAACCGGATATTGTCCTGGTCGGACGCGGATATCGTTCCTGACAGTTCGACGTAGATTCTCACCCGGTAGAATCCGGCGGGTGGTGTCGCTATTGACGCCAACACCACGTTCGCGCTGGGAGACGTTGTAACGCCGTACTTATAGAGTGACGCAACTGGTGCGGATGGTGCGATTGGTGATGGTGGTGTTATCTGGATTCCCATGGATGCTCCTGTTTAGCGTGAGCAGAGTATGACCA
>Ga0335072_10012111_pt1 | contig 12319 bp, 11 predicted proteins | sample Lox_Sample_21_FD_206725 | JGI IMG/M metagenome (GOLD analysis project Ga0335072, IMG submission 206725) | Soil microbial communities from Loxahatchee National Wildlife Refuge, Florida, United States - Lox_Sample_2.1 | ecosystem: Environmental > Terrestrial > Soil > Wetlands | place: USA...
GATGGAAGGTCATATCGGCGTAATTATTACGCGGCAAAGAGCTCGGAAATGATTCCCGCAGCCCGGCCTCGCCCAGGTCACTGCCTGACGGCGGCGCCGCGTCGCGGCCAGCGCTCGATGACCTTCGCGTGCAGCAGCGTTCCGGCGAGCTCGATGCGGAGCCGGGGATCGGCGCCGGCCCGGGCCGGGCGGAGCTTGCACTTGGAGTAGGTGAGGGTCAGCCCGTCGGCGTCGATCTCGACCCCCGGCGGGGTGACGATGAGCAGCTTGCCGTGCACCATCTGCACATCGATCCGCAGCGTGCCGGGGGTGATCACGGCCTCGGCGAAGTCGAGCGTGACCTGGCACAACTGAGTCCGGAGCTCGATGCGCCTGGGCACCACCCAGCGTCCGGTCCGCACGTACCGGCTGCCGTGCTGCTTGACCACGAGCAGGTCCTTGGCGGTGGCGGCGGCCGGCCCGCCGGCCGGCAGGTCGGCGGTCAGCGCGGACAGTTCGGCGACCGTCCGGGCCGACAGCGCCGCCTCCAGCCGGTCCTCGAGCTCCTCGGGGGTGAGGCGGCCGTCACCGCCGGCGATCCGCAGCGTCTCCACCGCCCGGTCGCGGTCGGCGTGTGACGCCCGGAGCTCAGGCAGGTCACTGGTCATGACATGCACGCTAGCGCAGTCAGGCGTGGCCGGCGATTCTCCGGTCACGGGGCGGGCGGCCATCGCCCCCGCCTAGCCGCCGGAGATGACGGCCTTCAGCAGGCTGCGGGTCCGGTCGCGGTCGTCGCCGCGGGCGAACTCGGCGGCGACGAAGTCGGTCACGCCGGCGTCGCCGAGCGCCTGGATCTGGGCCGCGACCGCGTCCTCGTCGCCGACGACGGCCACGTCGGCGGGTCCGGCCGCGCCTTCCCGGTCGAGCATGGCGCGGTAGGACGGCAGCTGCCCGTAGATCGAGAAGGCCTTGGCCGCGCCCGCCCGGGCGCCGTCCGGGTCGCTCGTCACGCAGACCGGCAGGCTGCACACGACCCGCGGGCTCGGCCGGCCCGCGGCGCTGGCCGCCGCCGTGATCGCCGGGACCACGTAGTCGCGAACGGTCCCTGGCCCGGTCATCCAGAGCACGGTGCCGTCGGTCTGCTTTCCGGCCAGCGCCAGCATCCGCGGCGCCAGCGCGGCCAGCAGGACCGGCACCCGCCCCGCCCGGGGCGTGGACAGGCCGATGTTCGCGCTCAGGGTCTCCCCCTTGACGCTGACCGGGGCGCCCTCGAGCAGCGGCTGCAGGACCGACAGGTACTCGCGCATGTGCCGGGCGGGCTTGTCGAAGCTGTGCCCGTACATGTCCTCGATGACGATCTTGTGCGACAGCCCGATGCCGAGGCTCAGCCGGTCCGGGCCGACCGCGAGCGCCGTGGTCAGCGCCTGCTGCGCCAGCACGGCCGGGTGCCGGGGGTAGCTCGGGACGACGGCGGTGCCGAGCTCGATGCCCGGCACCTGGCTGCCGGCCACCGCCAGCGCGGTCAGCGCGTCAAGCCCGAAGATGTTCGCCATCCAGAACGACGCGAACCCGTCGTCGGCCGCCCGCCGGAGCTGATCGGTCAGTGTGGCCAGTGCCTGGTCGCCGGCCGTGTCCGCCGCCAAGATGCCGATCCGCATGCGCTGCCTCCGTCTGCCCGCCGCAGGCCCCGGTGCCGACGGCTCGAGATGATCTTCCCGGCCGGGTACCGCTATCCGCAAGCCGCCGGGATCTCCGGCGACGACGATCCGGTTCGATCAAGATCCACATCATCATCCCGAACGGTCCCTGCGTGACTGTGAACCGGCGCCATTGCCTCGGCCCGCTGGCCGGCGCCCACGGCGGCCGGGCAGTCGGCGCTCTGGCAGTCCCGGTCCGCTCCGGCGGCCGACCTGGTGTCCTCCGCGGCGAGCAGGCGGCTGTGGCTGAGGGTCAAGACCCCGCCCGCCAGCAGCGCCACCGCCAGCGCCTCGGCCGCCAGGTTGAGCGGCTCGGTCTGGATGTGCTCGCCGAACAGGAACAGCCCGAGCAGGCCCGCCGCCAGCGGGTCGAGGATGGTGAACCCCGGCTGCGAAGCGGCCAGCGGGCCGGCCGCCAGCGCGTGCGAGGCCAGCAGGAGGCTGGCCGCGCCCGCGCCGATCAGGACGTAGAGGCTCCAGGTGCCGACGATCGGGCCGGGGCCCTGGCCGAGGTGGGAGCTGAACTCCTTGATCACCGCCGCGACGAAGCCCCAGGCGATCCCGGTCACCGCCCCGAGCACGACCGCCCGGCGCCGGGCCGAGGCCGGGGACCGGCGATGCAGCCCGAACGCGATCGCCAGCCCGGCAGCCACCGCGGCGAGGGTGAGCAATCCGGCCAGCCACCACAGCGAGGCGGGAGCGTGCGGCCGTCCGCCCGACGGGGACGCGGCCAGCAGCAGCAGACCGAGCCCGGCCGTCATCGCGGCCGCCGCCAGCCAGTCGCGGCGCGCCACCCGCCTGGTGCCGAGGACGTTCATGTAGGCGAAGACGAACAGCAGCTCGAGCGCGAAGATGGGCTGGACCAGCGCCAGCGCCCCGTAGTGCAGCGCCGTCACCTGGAACGCGAATCCGAGAATCTGGGTGGCCAGCCCGGCCAGCCAGATCGGATGGCGGGCGAGCCTGAAGATGAGCCCAACCTCGACCCGGGTCGCCTCGCTGTGCTTCGCGCCTAGCCGCTGGCAGACCGAGGACGTGGCCGTGCACAGGCTCCCGGCGAGAGCCAGCGGGATCGCGTAATGCATCGTCACTCATCCCTGTTTGTTCGTGGCCAAGCTCGTGGAGACTGTCTGCTCGCGGGGGTGGCTCATCGGGCGCATGGGGGTCGGGCGGGCTCCGTCCGGTGGAGGGAGTCGTGCGGGGGCGACCGTCATGGCCGTCGCCTCCGGGTAGTTCAAGCGTCTGAGGCCTCTCGTTATGCCCCTGTAGTTAAGCTAACTTCAGGGGCAGGTGGGGTTGCGGGGGCGCGGGGCGGGAGAATGCCCGGCGTGCGGGGCGGGCGGATCAGAGGTCGAGCATGACCTCGTTGTCGGGTTGGGAGCAGCAGATGAGGATGCTGCCCTCCTCCGGCGGCTCGAGCGGGTCGGGGCGGTAGCTGACCTTTCCGCTCACCAGCCCGGTCACGCAGGTATGGCAGACGCCGGTCCGGCAGCTCCACCGGACCGGGACGTCGCACGCCTCGGCGAGCTCGAGCAGGCTGGCGAAGGCGGGGTCCCACGCAACGGTCAGGTTGCTGCGGCTGAACGCGACCGCCGGGCCCGGTCCCGGCTTCCCGGCCGGCTGGTGCGGAGCGTGCTTCTTGGCGCCGACGACGCCCGGGGTGATCGCGGCCTCGGCCCCGAAGACCTCGGCGCTGACCCGGTCGGGGGCGACGCCGCGCGCGGTCAGCGCGGCCGCGATGTCGTGCATGAAGGCATTGGGCCCGCAGAGATAGAAGTCAGCGTCGACCGGGACGCCCGCCTGGTCGATAACGTCGGCGGTCAGCCGTCCGGCGATGTCGAAGTCGGCGGGCGTGCGATCGTGTGGGTCGGGGCGGCTGTAGCAGATGACGCGGCGCGCGTTCGGCAGCCGCGCGATCAGGGTCTCGGCCTCGTGCGCGAACGGGTGCTCGGCTCCGTTGCGCGCGCTGTACAGGGTCCACACCTCGCGGGTGGTGGGCCCGGCCGCCAGCGCGTGCAGCATCGCCAGGACCGGCGTCGCCCCGACCCCGGCGCTGATCAGCACCACCGGGCGATCCCCCGGCCGGAGCACGAACGAGCCGCGCGGCGCGCCGGCCTCGATCACGTCCCCGACCTTGAGCTTCGTGGTGATGTAGCCGCTGGCGGCGCCGTGCGGCTCGCGTTTGACGCTGATCCGGTAGTTCTCGGTGTTCGGCAGGTCGGACAGCGAGTAGGTGCGCAGCAGCGGGGCCGCCTTGGGGTCCGGGCGCAGCCGCACGGTGAGGAACTGCCCCGGCTCGGCGGGCGTGGCCGGCTTGCCGTCGGCCGGCACCAGCCGCACCGAGACCACGTTCTCGCTCTCGCGGTCGAGCGCCGTCACGCGCAGCTTCCGCAGTCCTTCCCAGGCCAGCTTCGCTCCCGCGCCGTCTTGTGCCTGGTCGAGCAGATCGCGGAACGACCCCTGCCAGCCCGCGCTCAGGGCCGGGATCCGCAGCGACCGCTCCAGGTCACGGCGCGATTTGTGCGGCAGGTAGAGCAGGCCGTCGATCTCCGCGACCGTCATCGCCTCGGGGCCGCGCTCGGCCCGCTCGATCGAGTCCCCCGCCTCGACCTTGCCCTCCTCGATGACCCGGAAATAGAAGCCGGGACGGTGGTGCGCGACCAGCAGCGACGGCATCTGGGGCTGGTTCATCCGGACGCCGAGCCGGTAGCAGGTCACCCTCGGCTGGCTGACCTCGAACAGCGCCGAGCCGATGCGATAGCGGTCGCCGATGCAGACCTCGTCGTCGGCCAGGCCCTCGACGGTGAAGTTCTCGCCGAACTGCCCGTAGCCGAAATCGTCCCGTTTGAGAAACTTCGCCCAGTAGTGGTGGGATTCGATCTGGTACACGTACACGGCCCGGTTGACGCCGCCGTGCCCTTGCAGGTCGCCCTGCCCGTCGCCGTCGATGTTGAGGCGGCGGACCGTCTGCGGCCCGGCGACCGGGCTCTTCCAGATGCCGGTGTGGACGGTGCGGCCCTCCCACTCGACGTCCTTGGGCAGGCCGACGTTGACCGACAGCAGCCGGCCGACCGCCGTGGTTGTCGTCACGATCTCACCGCGCCCCTCGTCCCACCGGTCCCGGCGTATGGGAATACCCCCTGCGCCGACGCGGAACACCTCGCGTGCCCGCGCCGCCGTTCCCTTCCTAGCGGCGCGGCCGGCCAGGCCGCATCCCCCAACCTGACGGCGGAGCCTCGAACGCGCGTCGTTAGGCTCATCGCCGGGAACTCTCTAACCCGGGTCACATTCGACCCGCATGAACCAGAAGGAGCGTTCATTCCATGACCGGAGCTCAGTCACCCACCGTCGTCCTGGTGCACGGCGCGTTCGCGGACGCGTCCGGCTTCGCCGGCGTATTCAGCGAGCTGACGGCGTCGGGCTATACCGTGGTCGCCCCGCCCAACCCGCTGCGCGGCGTCGGGTTCGACGCGGCATCGATCGCCTCGCTGGTGAAGACCATCGACGGCCCGGTGGTGCTGGTCGGCCATTCCTACGGCGGGGCGGTGATCGGCCAGGCGTCGGCTGACCTGGCCAACGTCACCGGGCTGGTGTTCCTGGCCGCGTTCGGCCTCGACGTCGGCGAGAGCTGCGCCAGCGCGCAGGCGCCGTTCCCGCCCCCGCTGCTCGCCAGCACCGCCGTTCCCACCTCCTACGACGCGCCCGGCGCGGCCGGCGGCCCGGACATCTACGTCGGCAAGGCGCAGTTCCGCGAGACGTTCTGCGCCGACGTGCCGGTCGACGTGGCCGAGGTCATGTTCGCCACCCAGCGGCCGCTGGCGGCGGCCGCGCTGTCCGAGAACGCGACCGCGGCCGGGTGGAAGTCGAAGCCGTCCTGGTTCCTGGTGTCCGAGCACGACAACGCGATCTCGCCCGACGCGGAGCGGTTCATGGCCCAGCGGATGGGGGCGACGACCGAGACGATCGACGGGTCGCACACCGCGTTCATCGCGCGGCCGGTGGCCGTCGCGTCGTTCATCAGGAAGGCGCTGACCGCGTAGCGGTGACGAAGCAGCCCGAGCCGGGTCACCGCCCGGTCTCGGGCTGCACTCGCCCGACCCGACGGGTCACGATGCGGGGCTGATTCGCCGCCGCTTCGAGCGTTGCGGGCGGCTCGACCTGGTCGTGCTGGCCAACTTCTCCAAGTTCTTCCGCGCACGCGCAGGCCTGGCGCCCGGCGCGTTCGCGGCAACGGCCCGATCCCTGTTACCGGCTTCCTGACACTACGAACCGGCGGCCCCGCTGGCCGCCAGGCGGTCGGGGTCGTCGGCAGCGAGAGCTGGGGCGGCCGCGCCTGCGGGCCGGCCGATGCTCGCCGCCAGCACCGAGCCGATCAGGATGAGCGGGAAGCCGATGCCCATCCCGGCGGTGAACTGCTCGCCAAGCAGCAGCAGGCCGAGCACGACCGCGATGGCCGGGTTCACATAGGTGATGACCGTCGCCCGGACCGGGCCGATCTCGGCGATCAGCGCGAAGAAGACCACGAACGCCAGCGCGGTGCAGACCAGGCCGAGGACCGCGATCGAGGCGACGCCGGTGGCGGCCACATGCCGGGGCCAGTGGGTGAGCCCGTAGGGCGCCCAGACCGCGGCCGACAGCAGCAGCGCCGCGCACACGACGGGGAAGCGGGGCAGGTCGGCGAGGTGCCTGGCCATGATGATGGGCGCGGTCGCGTAGCCGATGACGGTCAGCCCGACCTCGACCAAGGCGAGCGCGCTGATCCCGCCGAGGTCGAGCCCGACCAGCACCCCGACGCCGACCAGGCCGAGCAGCAGCCCAGCCCAGCGCCGGCCGCCGACGCGATCGCCGGTGCCGGTCAGGCGGCCGGCCACGACCCCGACCAGCGGCACCGCCGCGACGAGGAGCCCGGTCAGCGAGCTCGGCAGGCGCTGCTCGGCGTCGCCGAGCAGCAGCCACGGGATCGCGATCTCGAGCACCGTGAACGCGACCAGCGGCTTCCAGTGCCGCAGGACCGGGCCGAACCCGCCCGACCGCAGCGCCAGCGGCAGCAGCACCAAGCCGCCGATCGCCGTGCGCAGGAACACCAGCGTGCCCGGCGACACGTCGCGTACCGCGACGCGGATCAGCAGGTAGGGGATCCCCCAGATGACGCACATCGCCGCGAACAGCGCCCAGCCACGACGGCTCACGACAACCCCCATCGGCAGTGGAACTCCAGGACCGCAAACACGAAAATAACAGCAGAAAAGAGACCTGGACGCTTCCCGAAAATTGGCCTTATTTCCCCCGCCGAATTGGCCCTCATCTGCGGCAATGAAGGTCGTCTGGCATCGTTGATCCCATGACGCCTGACAACAAACGCCGACGCGTGACCATCGACCGGACCAGCAACGGCCGCTACACGGTGACGAACGAACGCGGCGGCACGATCGGCGTCGGCAACGGCAGCGACGACTCCTTCACGCCGGTCGAGCTGCTGCTCACGGCCATCGGCGCCTGCACCGCGATCGACGTCGACGTGCTCACCTCCCGCCGGGCCGAGCCGGAGTCGTTCCGGGTCAGGGTGGCCGGCACCAAGATCAAGGACGAGCAGCACGCCAACCGGCTGACCGACGTCGCGGTCACCTTCACCCTCAGGTTCCCCGACGGCGAGGACGGCGACAAGGCCCGCGCGCTGCTGCCGGAAGCCATGAAGGTCTCGCACGAGCGGCTGTGCACGGTCAGCCGCACCGTGGAGCTCGGCACCCGGATCGGCTTCACCCTGGAGTAACCCGGCCGCGGACGGTAAGAGGTATCAGGTGGCGAGATACCCGGCCGTCACTTGATCGGGCCTGCTGGCGCTGCGGCCCGATCGAGGGCATGATCGTTGCGTCTGCGGGCAGGGTGCTGAGCACCCGGCCTGCGGGTCAACGCCGACCTGAGACACCCGAGGAGACAGCCGCCATGTACCGAGTCACCGTCTGCTACGGCCAGCCGACCGACCCCGCCGCCTTCGACAGCCACTACGCGGAGGTGCACGTGCCGCTGGTGCGCCAGGTGCCCGGGCTCTCCGGTTTCACCGGCTCCCGCTGCGGTTCTCTCGACCGGTCCGACGCCGCCTACTACTTCGTGGCAAACCTCGACTTCGCCACCGAGGCGGACTACCGCGCCGGCCTCAGCTCACCCGAGATGGGCAAGGCCGGGGCGGATGTCGCCACCTTCGCCACCGGCGGCGTCACCATGTTCACCCAGCAGCTCGACGACCTCCTGGCTTAGGCGTCGAACATCGCGAAGAGCGAGTTGAGGCCCTCCGCCAGCAGCGGGTGGGCGAAGATCGCGTTGGCCATCGCGGTGTACGGGAGCTTGCCGAGCATCGCGACCTGGATGATGCTCATGATCTCGCCGCCTTCGACGCCGAGGATCGCGCAGCCCAGGATCTGCCCGCTGCCGGAGTCGACGACGGCCTTCATGAAGCCGCGGGTCTCCCCGGTCTCGATGGCCCTGATGACCCCGCTCATCGGCAGCTTCGCGACCCGGATGTCGCGCCCCTGGGCCCGCGCCTGCCGCTCGGTCAGGCCGGCCCGGCCGAGCTGCGGGTCGGTGAACACGGTGTACGGGACGACCCGGTCGCGCGTGCTCTGCTTCTGGTGCCTAATGAGGTTGGCGTGCAGGATGCGGTAGTCGTCGTAGGACAAGTGGGTGAAGGCCGGCCCGCCCTTGACGTCGCCCATCGCGTAGACGCCGGGGACGCTGGTCTCCAGGTACTCGTCGACCTCGATAAAGCCCCGGTCGTCGAGCCGAATGCCGGCCGCCTCGGCGGCGAGCGCCTCCGTGTTCGGGATGCGGCCGACGGCCGACAGCAGCTGCGAGCCCTCGATCCGCCGCTCGCCGTCCTCGGTGCGGACGGTCAGCACCAGCCGGCCACCGTCGGCCGGCTCCACCCGCAGCGGCGTCGTCGAGGTCAGCACCGTGATCCCGTCATCGCGCAAGATCGCGGCGACCTCGTCCGAGACGTCCTCGTCTTCCATCATCATCAGGCGCGATGCGCCCTCGATGATCGTGACCTCGCTGCCGAACCGGCGGAACATCTGCCCGAACTCCAGCCCGATGTAGCCGCCGCCGAGGACGATCAGGTGCTCAGTGACCTCGTCGAGCTCCATGATCGAGGTCGAATCGAGGACCGGGACGTCGGCCGCGCCGGCGATTGCCAGCGGCCGGGCCCGGGTGCCCGCGTCGATGACGATCACCGGCGCGCTGATCTGCCGGCCGCCGTCGGCGAGGGCGATTTCGAGCGTCTTCGGCCCGGTGAAACGGGCCTCGCCGTGAATCAGGTCAAGCCCCTTCTGGGCCAGGCGGCTGGCGTAGTTCTCCCGCGCGCCGCCGACCATGGACCGCTTGCGCTCGCGCACCGCGGTCAGGTCAACCGACACCGGGCCGGTCCGCACCCCGTATTCCGCGCCGCGGCGGGCCAGGTAGGCGAGGCGCGCGCTGGCGACCATCGTCTTGGTCGGGGTGCACCCGGTGTTGACGCAGACCCCGCCCAGCGGGCCGCGCTCGATTAGCGCGACCCGCTGCCCCGCCTCCGCCAGCTCGACCGGGAGGAACCGGCCGCCCTGGCTGGTCCCGATCACGATCGCGTCGTAGTGCTCCATTGCGCCTTCTCCCCCGCTTCGACTTCCTTGGCTCACGAGCCGTCGTACCCCTCGTGGCCGGCCGTTCCTCCTGTTTCTGAGCGGCAGCGGGTCGGCGGTCGACCGGGTGGGGTCCCCATCGGCGAGGTATACTTCCAACCCTCCAATGTTTGGACTGTTGGATAGTTGGAGGAATAATGCCGCTGACCGAGATCCCCAGGTCCACGCTCGTGGAGACCGTGATCGCCCGCCTGGAGGAGCTGATCACCTCGGGCGAGTGGCCGATCGGCTTCCGGGTGCCGCCCGAGCCGGAGCTGGTGCGCGCGCTCGGCGTCAGCAGGAACACGGTCCGCGAGGCGGTCCGCGCCCTGGTCCACGTCGGGATGCTCGATCCGCGTCCGGGCGACGGGACCTACGTGCGGGCGGACACCGGGCTCGACGCGGCGCTGGAGCGGGCCGCCCGCCGTTGGGGCGCCCTCGACGCCCTTGAGGTGCGGAACATGCTGGAGCGGGACGCCGCCCGGCTCGCCGCCCGGCGCCGCGATGAGGCCGATCTCGACGCGATCGAGGCGGCGCTGCGGAACCGGGCGGACGTCCAGCTCGCGTCCCAGTCGGCTGATCTCGCGGAGCCGGATCGGGGCGATCGCACGCGGGCGTTCGTGGACGCTGACGCCGCGTTCCATCAGGCGGTGGTGGCCGCCACTCACAACCAGGTGCTGATCGAGCTGTACGCCCGGCTGGCCGACCCGCTGCGCGCGTCGGTCGCGGAAGTGCTCCGGGTCAGCGACGACGGGCTTGACGACGTCCACCACGCGCTCGCCCGCGCCATCCGCGACGCGGATCCGGCCGCGGCCGAACTGGCCGCGACCGACCTGCTGGCCGCGTCGCTCGCCGCCCTGAGCGGCGACGACGGGGCCCGGCCATGAGCGCACGCGGACCCGCCAGCCCCGGCCGGCCGCCGACGCCGCCAGCCGCCCGGCCCGCCGGTGGCGGCTGGCTGGCGGTCATCCTGCTCGTGTCGGCGCTGAACCTGCGGATGGCGGTCGCGGCGCTCTCCCCCGTGCTCGGCACCGTTCAGCGCGAGACCGGGCTGTCCTCGGGCGCAGCCGGCCTGCTGAGCACGTTGCCGGTCCTCTGCTTCGGCCTGTTCGCGCTGACCACGCCGCGCCTGATCCGCCGGTTCGGCATGGAGCGCCTGCTCGTGCTGACCATGGTCGTGATCACCGCCGGCATCGCGCTGCGGGTCGTCCCGCCGCTGGCGGCGCTGTTCGCGGGAACGGCGGTGATCGGCACCGGCATCGCGGTCGCCAACGTCCTCCTGCCCGGCCTCATCAAGCAGGAGTTCGCGGCGCGGGCGAGCCTGATGACCGGTCTCTACTCGGTCTCGCTGTTCGTCGGGGCGGCGCTCTCAGCCGGGCTCACGGTACCGATCATGCACGCGACCGGCCTCGGCTGGCGGCCCGCCATCGCGCTCTGGGGCGTCGTCGGGGTGCTCGCCGTCGCGCTGCTGTCCCCCTACGCGGCCAGGCGCCGCCGCCCGGGCGGGGGAACCGGCGCGCCGCGGCCCCGGCCGAAGGGGCTGTGGAAGGACCCGCTCGCCTGGATGGTCTCCGGCTTCATGGGGTTGCAGTCGGTCGGCTACTACGCGTGCGTCGCCTGGATTCCGACCCTGCTCCAGGACCACGGCATGTCCTCCGGGCAGGCCGGCTGGATGCTGTCCTACTCCAGCTTCCCCGGCCTCGCGATGGCGTTGATCACACCCCTCCTAGTGCGCGGACGCGCACCGCGCGCGGCCGCGCTGGTGGTGGCCGCCGTCCTCGCCTGTGGCATCGGCTACCTCGGCCTCATCACCGCGCCGGTCGCGCTGGCCTACCTGTGGATGACCCTCCTCGGCATCGGCCAGGGCATCTCCATCAGCCTCGCGATCGCCTTCATCGTCGCCCGCGCGCCCGATGTGCAGCACACCGCGCACCTGTCCACGATGGCGCAAGGGGTCGGCTACCTGATCGCGAGCGCGGGCCCGGTCGGCATCGGGGCGCTGCACGACCTCACCGGCGGCTGGACGGTCCCGATGCTGGCGCTGATCGTCATCCTCATCCCGCTGCTCGTCGCCGGCCTCACCGCGAGCCGGGACCGGCACATCCTGGAGACCGTTCCTCGCGACGGCACTGCGCGGGCGACGGAGAGCGCGCCCGGCGCCACCGCGCTGCGGTCCGTCGCGCGGTAGCCGTCGGCTGAGGCGCTGTGATGATGACGGAACAGCAACGTGCAACAATGATGACTGTGAGTGACATGTCGCTGCGGTCCGAAGACTCGTTTCTGTCGATCGCGAGCCGCGGGTCGATCCTGTCGATCGGGTCGGCCGGGTCGGTGCTGAGCATCGGATCGGTCGGGTCCGCCCTGTCGGTCGCCAGCGTGGGATCAACCCTGTCGGCCTTCTCCGTCGGGTCGGTTCTGTCCGTCGGCTCGGCGCTGTCGGCCGCGTCGCGCTGGTCGCTGCTGAGCTGCGGTGGCCGCCGGGAAGTGCTCGCGCGGCGGATGCCCCCGATTGCGGCGCTGGCGCTGGCAGGGGCAACGGCGGCGGTCACGATGCTTGACCGGCGCCGTTCATCATCGCGATCCAGCTGTGCGGCGCGTCGTCGCCGAGCATGAGGCCGTAGGTGTCCTCGGCAGCTGCCGCGGCGGCGGCGCGCGGGAACATGGCCTGCTCGTACTCGGCGAGCGCAATCTCGACGTCGTCGGGGTGGGCGGCGATGGCCTGGCCGAGCTCGGCTCCGTCGAGCATGGCCAGGTTCGCGCCTTCGCCGTTGGGCGGCGCGAGGTGGGCGGCGTCGCCGAGCAGGGTCACCCCGGGCACCCGGTTCCAGCGGTGATCGGCCGGCAGGGCGTAGAGGGGGCGCACGACCGGGACGGTGTCGCTGTCGCTGATCAGCGCGGTGAGTTCTGGCGCCCACCCGTCGAACTCGGCCGCGACCCGCGCCGACACGGCTGCCCCGTCGGCCCCGTCGGTGCAGGCGAGCCAGTTCTCCGGCACCT
>Ga0335072_10012112_pt1 | contig 12319 bp, 9 predicted proteins | sample Lox_Sample_21_FD_206725 | JGI IMG/M metagenome (GOLD analysis project Ga0335072, IMG submission 206725) | Soil microbial communities from Loxahatchee National Wildlife Refuge, Florida, United States - Lox_Sample_2.1 | ecosystem: Environmental > Terrestrial > Soil > Wetlands | place: USA: Florida...
AGTTCTTGCGGGAAACGCCCGCTGCCCGCAGCGCCAGTATTTCGGCGTGCGCGGTGGGGTCCGCTGTGCCCTCGCGCTGGTTGCGGCCGCGGCCGATGACCGAGCCACTCGCATCAAGGACGACGGCACCCACTGGCACATCTCCCCCGGCGGCCTTCGCCTCTGCTATGGCTTGCCGCATAGCGGGCTCGAAACTGGCCAGGTAACCCGTCACCGGTTAGCTACCTATGAGGCGCCGATGGCCGAGTCCAGCGCACGCTCAAGTGCCTGGCCAAACCCGATTCGCCTCGCCAGGCTCGCGAGTACCTCGTCAGGGAAGAGGTCGAGGTCGCCGGACAGAGCACCGAGTTCCATCTCGTCGACACCCAGGTCAGCGAAGATCGACATGTCACCGACCGGCAGCACCTGATCAAGGTCTTCATCTTCGGGAACAGGGATATCTAGATGGTCGAGCACCTGCCGGGCCAGTGGCCAATCCACGGAGGCAGTGACGTCAGACAGGAACACAGACACGTGATTGCCAAGGACACGCAATGCCACGAAAAAGTCATCGCCAACGGCGGCCAGGCCAATCGCTCCGCCGATACCTGGCTGCTGACGCAGCGCCTGTATCAGCCCGTCCAAGTTCTCGGTAAGCGCCGTTGGCAGGACCTCGGCCTCCCAGACGTCATCTTCCCGGTAGATGACGACTGCGAAGTCGCTCGGGCTCACATCGGTCATCGGCACCCCGCTAGCTGGGATCTAGAAGGGAAATGGTGTCAGACTCTCCGGCTTCGCGTGCACCGATCCCGCTCCTGGTCGGCCCTCGGGCGCCCAGTCCTGGCCTGTCGCGCCACGAACCTGCCGGCAAGTTGGCTACAACACCGCGCGCCGGCGCGTTGATGTCCGCCGAATCCCGTATGGTTGCCTAGGGTTAGTGTTCATTGGTCGGCAAATTGCGCTGGGCTATGCTGGAGTCACTGGCTTAACCGAACGACTCGCTCACTCGCGGTAGCGACCTACTGCGGCATCCTCAGGGAGGTGATCTAGTGTTGCGGAAGGTCATCACATGGGCAATCGTTATCTTTGTCGTGTATTACCTGGCCACTGACCCTTCCGGTGCCGCACATTTCCTCCAGCACGCCTTTAACGGGCTGAAGTCCGCGGGCAACTCAATGTCACGCTTCGTGAACAAGCTGTAGAGATGCGCCAGTCTGGCCCGCAGCCCGGCTCGCAGGCTCGCTCGCCCGTCGCGATCAGCAAGTACCTGCTGCCGCGGGAGATAGAGGTCGCCAGGGCGCGGCAGCATCCGGCAGTCCTGATCCCAGCCAGCGCGCTTACTCTCGGTGGCTTGCTGCTTGCGGGGATACTGACCGCGACAGTCCTGCACGGCATCCCGGCCGACGTGCTGTGGGTTGCGTGGCTTGTGCTGCTGCTCCGCCTGGTCTGGAAGGTGCTGGACTGGTCAGTCGGCTACTTCGTGGTGACCAGCGCACGGCTCCTGCGCACGAGCGGCTTTCTCACCCGCCGGGTGAACATGCTGCCGCTCGACAAGATCGTCGACATGAGCTTCGAGCGGTCCTTTCCGGGACGGCTCCTCGGGTACGGCGCCTTCGTCGTCGAGACGGCCGGCAAGGATCAGGCGCTGCGGAACGTCGAATTTATTCCGTACCCTGAGCATCTTTACCTGCTCATTTGTGGGATGCTCTTTCCGTCGAGCGCAGAAGACATAGAGGACAGCGGGCCCCCAGACGATTGGGGGGACTCGGACAACGGCGAGCCCCGATCACCGGACCCTGACGATGATCCGTTCGTCGCCGACCCCCGCTGACGAACTCTAAGTGCCAGCGCTCTGCCCCTTCCCCGGGGTTCGTGCGGCCGGATGACAGTCCGCTGACGTCCGGCCGCACGAGCTTGTCCGGGCGCAGGCACTTGGCGGCCTGATCAGGCGCTCGCATCTCGCTGCCCCTCGGCTGCACCGCCCGGGCTCTGCGGTTTCATCGTGCGCTAAGCGCGAGCGGTATAAAATCACTGCTTGTTGACCGTCCGCCGTCTACCCTGGATGCCGTTTTGCCTCCTGCGGACCCGCGGCTGCCGGGAACGAGCCACAGTGACCCTGCACGAGCGGTGACGACCAGGAATGCGCGTGCGGACCACTAGCGGTGAGGACGCGCCAGAGGCGTCGGCCGCGGCAGTCGCGACTCGCCCGCAGCGGGACGCGGCGGGCATCGCCCGTGGCGCAGCAGTTATTGCCGCGCTGACGATCCTGGCGCGCATACTCGGGCTCGTCCGCACTCTGGTCTTCTCCCAGGCGGTAGGCGCAACCTGCCTCGGAACGGCGTACGTCACCGCCAACCAGGTGCCTAACCTCATCTACGAGCTGGTCCTGGGCGGCGCGCTGACCAGCGCGATGGTCCCGGTGCTGGCTCGCTCGGCCGAGCGGTCCGCCACTGACCCGGGCGAGAAGGCCAGGGTCGGCCAGATCTCCTCGGCGCTACTGACGTGGACCGTCATCATCTTGGTCCCGCTCACCATCATCATCGCCGCGCTTGCCGGGCCGATCGCAACGCTCCTCAACCCGGCCAACCCCAACTCGCACTGCGTTCATGCCGATCTGGTTTCAACTACGGCAACCATGCTGGCCGTGTTCGCGCCGCAGGCAGTCCTGTACGGCTTGTCAGTGGTGTTGTTCGGCCTGCTTCAGGCCTACCGGAGGTTCGCCGGGTACGCGCTAGCCCCAGCGATCTCGAGCCTCGTGCTCATCGCCTCCTACCTGGCCTTCGCGCCGCTGGACAAAGGTCTCCCGCTGTCCAGGCTGCCGCTGGCGGCAGAGCTCGTGCTGTCTGTGGGTACGACCGTGGGGATCGCCATGCTGGTCGTCGTCGGGCTGGTGCCGACGTGGCGACTGCACCTGCGGCTGCGGCCTATGCTGCGGTTCCCGCCCGGAGTGGCGCGCCGGGCCGGCGGGCTGGCGATGGTCGGCGTGATCGAGCTCATCGTCAACGACATCTCTAGCGTCGCGGTAATCGCGCTCGCCAACGGACGCGGGCCGACCGGTGCGCTGGTGATCTTCAACTACGCGCAGCAGGTTTTCAGCACACTCAACTCCGTGCTGGCGCTTTCGATCACGGTCAGCGCGTTCCCTGTTCTGGCCTCCCGTGACGGGCCGCTATTCGACCGCACGTGCGCCGGATCGACTCGAGCTGTCGTCCTGGCCGCGTGCCTGGGCACTGCGATCATCACGGCGATCAGCCTTCCGGCCGCTCACGTCCTCGCCAAGCAGCCCGGTCAGGTATCGCAGCTGGTCCTGACGTTCGTAATGTTCGCGCCTGGCCTGGCCGGGACGGCCGTGGTCGCGCAGCTGTCGAGGGTGATGCTCGCGATCGGCCGGCTCAAAGTCGCCGCGATCGCGGTTGGCGGCAGCTGGGTCCTCGTCATAGTCGCGCAGGTCGCGCTGGGCGAGCTCGCGCCTCCACGCCTGGTTGTGCCTGCTCTCGCGCTGAGCACCGCCATCGGCCAGACCGCTGCCGCCGTTCCGCTCGTGATCGTTACACGCCGCATCCGCGGCAAGGCGGCGGTGCAGGGCATCGGCCGCGCCACGCTGGCCGGGATCGCAGCGGCCGCGGCGGGCGCCGCGGTCGGCGCAGCGGTCAGCATCGCATTGCCGGCCGGCCACAAGCTCCTGTACGCGGTCGTCGCGATTCTGGCCGCCACCTCCGCGGTCATCGCTTTCACCGCTGTTGCTTTCGTGCTGAACCGCGGCGATATGGACACGGCGCTGGTGCGACTCAGGCAGCTCGCTTGGCGGTGGGCGCGGCGCTAAGTCAGTGTCGGCTTCCCGCAGCGGGTCGCTGGCTGGGCGAATGGGTGAACGGGCCTCGGCCTGCCAGAGCGCGAGGGCGACGACTACAGGCCACAATCCCTGCGCCGAGCAGGTCAGGCGCTCGACCAGGCCCAGGTCACCGCTGCCCTGAGTGCTGATCAGCAGCCAGGCCGACAGCGCGGCGAATAGGACTGTCACAGTCAAGCTGCAGGACACGCCAAGAACCCACGGCCGGCCTGGCTCGCGGCACGCTGCGAAGAGCGGCCAGACCAGCGTCGTGGCTATCGAGGACACTGCGAAAGCCAGGTGCCACGGCGTCGGGCCGCTGGCAGCGTCCCGCGAAGCGGCAACCCCGATGGTGGACAGGCCCGCCAGGATCAGCAGCAGGCGAGCCGGCGGTGAGGCCCTGGTGAGGCCGAGGCCCACGGCGACCTGGCAGCTCCCGACACCGAACAACGCCGCGGTCATCACCCACGGATCGATCGCCGTCTGACCAGCCAGGTCGCTCATGGTCTGCTGCATCGGGCTGTAAGAGACCGGCTGAAGTGCGCCAGCGACCAGCCAGCCGCCGATCAGCAGTATCTCCGACAGCGCTGCGGCAGCGACCGTCCAGGCCGGGACCGGCCCGGCTAGCAGCCTTGCAGCAGCTCTGCTGGCGGCGACGTGTTGCTTGAGCGGCAGCACCCCATTGGTCCTGCCCACTCCGGCTGGCCTAGTAGCCCGCCGCCGGGAACCCGGCAAGCAAGCCTCTGGGAACCCGCTGGTCAGTGGCGGAGGCTCGGGGATTTGAACCCCGGATGGGCGCGAACCCAAACCGCATTAGCAGTGCGGCGCCATAGACCGGACTAGGCGAAGCCTCCTGGTAGCCCTGCCGGGCCGGGGCCTAGGTTACCGGTACTGCCCGACGCTCAGCAAAGTACGGTAACGCTAGCTGGCCACCACGGCCGTCAGGTCAGTTCGATGATCTCATACTCGCCGCTTGCATAAGCGTCGCGCATCCGCGTCTTGGCGAACTTCCCGACGCTTGTCTTCGGTACCTCCGCGATGAACGACCAGCGTTCTGGCAGCTGCCACCGGGGGATGCGATCGGCGAGGAACGCCCGCAATTCGGCCGCGGTAGCCGTGCATCCCTCGGCCAGGACCACCGCTGCAAGCGGACGTTCCCCCCACTTCTCGTCCTCCACCCCGATCACGGCTGCTTCGGCCACAGCGGGGTGGCCCATCAGGATGTTCTCCAGCTCCATCGAGGAGATCCACTCGCCGCCCGACTTGATCACGTCTTTAGCCCGGTCCGTCAGAGTCACGTATCCCAGCGGGTCAATGGTTCCGACGTCGCCGGTCCGAAGCCAGCCATCGCGGAACTTCGCCGGATCGTCATCTTTGTAGTACGCCCCGGTGACCCAGGGTCCGCGCACCTCGATCTCTCCCACTGCCTCACCGTCGCACGGGAGCATCACGCCGCCTTCGCCGACGAGCCGGTGCTCGACCTGGCACATCAGCCTGCCTGCGGTGTCCCGGTAGCGCCAGGCCTCGTCGTCGGGAACCCCGGCAGGCGGATGGGCGACACTGCCAAGCGGCGACGTCTCGGTCATCCCCCAAGCCTGCAGGATCTTGACGCCTAGCTCCTTCTCGTACGCTTCCTGCAGGGAATGCGGCACTGCCGAGCCGCCGCACGGCACCAGCCGGAGCGAGGACAGATCGCCGCCACTGGCCCGGACGTGCTGGAGCAACCCGTTCCAGATTGTCGGCACCGCGCCCGCGACTGTCGGCCGCTCGGCCTCGATCAGCCGGACAAGCGGCTCAGGCTGGAGGAAGCGGTCGGGCATCACCAGGGACGCGCCTGCCAGCACGGCCGCATACGGCAGTCCCCACGCGTTCGCGTGGAACATCGGCACCACGGGCAGCACCCGGTCGGCGTCGGAGAGCCCGAAGACGCCACCCATGCAGACTGCCATCGAGTGCAGATGCATCGAGCGGTGGCTGTAGACGACGCCCTTCGGGTGGCCAGTGGTGCCGCTCGTGTAGCACATCGCAGCCGCCGACCGCTCATCGACATCAGGCCAGTCGAAGGTCGCTGGCTGCGCGGCCAGCAACGCCTCATAGGAATGCACAGGGCGGCCTGCCGCGGCCAGTTCGGCCGGCGGCACGAACTCGCCGGAGTTCCCGCCTGAAGTGACGATGACGTGCCTTATCGCTGGAGCATGCGGCAGCACCTGCGCCAGCAGCGGAACTAGCGTCGGATCGACGATGACGACGTCGTCCTCCGCGTGGTCGGCGATATAGCCGATGACGTGCGGGTCGAGCCGGAGATTCAGCGTGTGCAGCACCGCCCCCATCGAGGGCACGGCCAGGTAGGCCTCAAGGTGCTCGGCGTTGTTCCACATCAGGGTCGCTACCCGCTGGTCACCGTTGACTCCCAGCGACCTCAGGGCATTCGCGAGTTTTGCCGCGCGCCGTCCGGTTTCCCCGTAAGTCTGGCGGCGACTGCCCGAGCTCATAAGGCTGACGACTTCAGAGTCTGCGTAAGCGGTGGTGCCGTGGCGCAAGATCGCTGTCACGGTCAGCGGGACATCCATCATCGTGCTGCGCACGGCCGGCCTCCTGCGAGAATGCGCCCGGCGCCGCCTGACCCTGGCGCGCCGGTTAACCACCCTGACGGTGAGTAAGCTCACGGTATCGGCAAACGTCAGTGGTGTCAGCAGCCCTTTTGTTCTCAATCGGGCTGAAGCTCGACGTCGATTCGCAGCTTGGCTACCGCGCGGGAGACCGTGCTTTTGACGGTGCCGACGCTGACGCCGAGCACCTCGGCGACCTCTGCCTCGGTCATGTCCTCGTAATACCGCAGCATCACTGCCGCCCGCATCCTGTGGGGCAGCCGGTCAATGGCTCGCCGCAGCGACTCCTGCACATCAGTGCTGACCGGGTAGTCAGCCGCCGCCTGGTCCGGTATCTCGTCGGTAGGGAACTCTTCCAGGCGGCGCCTGCGCCACCAGGAGATCTGGGTATTGACCATTGCGCGCCGGACGTAGCTGTCGACGGCGCCGCGGTCCTCGATCCTGTGCCAGGCCAGATAGGTCTTCGCGAGCGCTGACTGAACGAGATCCTCGGCGTCAGCCAAGTTGCCGGTCAGGAGATAGGCGGTCCGCAGCAGCGCTGGGCGGCGTGCCCGTACGTAGTCGCGAAATGCGTGCTCATCGGCCGGGCGAGCGCGGACGGCAGCGCCTCCGGGCTCTTCCGTTCTGGCGGCAGGTACGCTCGGCCGCGTGTTTGCCGCGCGGTCACTGGCCGCGGGCATATCAGCAACTCGCGGCCCGGCCCCGGCCGCCTTGGCATATGGCTCGTCAAGACTGTGATCGCCCCCCACGCTCACATCCCAACCGTACCGAGCGCGATCTGGCTACCGTCAGTTACCCCATGTCACGGCGAGTCTCCAGCCGCTGGACACCGACAGAACGGGGCGCGTCGTCACTCTGATCGCGCAGCACCATATCCGTCACTGGAGGTTGGAAAGATCAGCAAACCGCTTGACGGCGGGCGCGGGCGGTACGCATGGTCGTGAGGTTGGCCCGACAGGGTGGAGGAGGTGCAGTGCGGATGCGCGGCGCCGGATTCGCCTGTTGTAACCGTTGCGCCAGCCTGCCTGAGAGCAGCCGCGACTCCGCAGTGTCCGACCCGGCTGACTCCGTGTTCCCGGCCGGCGTCGCGGTAGGCGCCATGGCAGGCTTCGCCGGGTCCGTGGCCGCCGGGTCCGTGGCCGCGAACGGCTTCAATGCCGGCGCCGCGACAGTAGCGCGGCGCCGCCTGCTGAAGGCCGCCGTGTTCGGGCCGCAGACTGCGGTTGTCCCCGGCGAGCGCCAGGCGGACGGAGACCCTCTGGCACCCGACGATGCAGGAAGCCAGAGCGCCGGCTTCGCCGACGTCGGTCAGCTGCCACGAACGGTCTGGGGAACTATCCACGACGTCAGTCCGCATGTGCTCGTACTCCGTGATGGCGATCGCGAGCAGCGATTTGCGCTTTCGCCCGACGCCGTCGCCTGGTGCGGGACTCAGTTAGAGCCGGCTTCGCTGCTTCAGGGCGACAAGGCGATCGTCCGGCTGCGTCCCTCCGGCCGGAACGTTGCCGACCGGATCTGGGCCAACATTGGCCGGGTAACCGGCATCATCAGCGAGCGGTCGGGCAATCAGTTGCTCGTCAGCGAAGGCGTTACCCGCAAGACCCAGGTGATCGCGCTCCAGCCGCGGTCGCTCGGCCGCATCCAGGTGCGGTTCCCGACGCTCGAGCCCGGATACCTCGTCGACATCATTGGCATAAGGAAACGCGACGAGCTCATCGGCATGATCCCTGCAACTTCGCAGCCGGCCTACCCGGCCCAGCGATTGCCCGCGCCGCCACTGGTCAGCGGCCGGGTGCCCGATTCCATCGCCGGATCGGCGACCTGGCACGAGCCGCGAGATGAGCCCCCAGGCATCCTAGGCGTCTTTTATCCCGCACTCGACCCGGAGACGGCTTGCGCGGAGGATCTGGCGGACGGAGCGCGCCAGGGCTACTCGCGCATGCCCTACCTGGCCATCGGCAGTGTGCTGCGCGTAACCAACGACTGCACTGGAAGCAGCTGCCTGATGCCGGTAACTGGCTGCGCACCCATCGGCCGGCTGTTCAACGACCGGTGCGTGACTTGCGGCACCTCGCCCCGAGGCAGGGTCGCTGACCTGACGCCGGCCAGCTTCATCGCCCTTGGCGGTGAGCTGGAACGCGGCTGCTTCAACGCGACCATCACGATTGGCGGATGACTGTGCTGCAAGCCATTCGCGAAGTACAGATCCCGCTGCTCGCGGTGATGCTGCTCGGGGGCTGCGTGACCAAAGCCCTGCAAATGATGCGGGCCGGCTCGGCCGCCGGCGCTATCGGCCCCACCGCCCTGTTCCCGATGTACCTGCGCCGCCCGCTGGCCATCGTGCTATGCGTGGCCGAGGGCGGACTAGGGGTCGCCCTGGTGGTGACGGCAGCCGGGTTCGGCGGGCGGGTCGCGGCCATCGGCATCCGGTTCGGTGCGTGCCTGCTGTTCCTCGTCGCGACGAGCGCGCTGATCGAGCTCAGGCAGAGCCGGCCGGATGTCGGCTGCGGCTGCTTCGGCGACTTCAGCACGACGCCGGTCAGCGGCCGGACAATCGCCCGGTCTGCGCTGCTGGCGGCCGCCGCCGTGGCCGCGATAGGGGCAGGTCCGATTACAGTGCCGCGGACGACCGCTGGCTGGTTCGGCCTGCCCGCCATCCTTGGCGCCGAAGTACTGCTCATCGGGGCGCTTTCGCCCGAAGTTGGCGAGGGCCTGGTCCGGCTCGGCTACTCCGAGCCGTGTGAGCTGCGGAACGTGCCGGCCGCCCGGACGCTCGCGGCGCTGCGGCGCAGCAAGTACTGGCGCCGGTACGCCGGGCTGATCACTTCTGACGTCCCGGCGGACGTATGGCGCGAGTTGTGCTGGCGCTACATCGTCTATCCCGCCCGCTATGAGGAACGACAGACCGATCTTGTTTTCGCCGTGTTCCTGCAGCGCCGGCGGCCCGCGGTGCACGTGGCTCTTGTCGACTCAAGCACTGGCGCGCCCCTGGAGTGGCCAGCCGGGAAGCAGCGATCGCGCCGGCCGCGGCGGGCCCTACTGCCAGGCCCGCGGCGGGAACTGACACCCGCCTTCACCCAGGTCCAGGTGCAGTCAGCGGCGGGAGATCTGCCCTTGTCTACCGATCTCTAGGCTGCACCCTAGACAGGCCAAGATTTGGCCATAGCCAGAACTGCTCACGCAGGTTGCGTACGCAGGAACCGGCCGAAGTGCGGAACCGTGAACGCGATGAGGCCGCGTTCCGAGCTGTAGATAAGGCCCTTCTTGATCAAGTTGTCCCTGGCCGGCGACACGCTTGACGGCTTGCGGCCAAGTTCCTCGGCCACTTGCGCCGTCGGCACCGGCTCGTCGCCGAGCATCGCCATAGCCCGCATGTACTCCCGCTCGGCTGGCGTGGCGCGCTCGTACCTACTGCCGAAGAAGCCGATCGCCAGCTCGCTGGCCGCGACCGGGCCGGCCACGCTGACGTCGTGGGCGGTTACCGGGCTGGCCGCGGCGACATCCCAGGTGACCTTGCCGTAAGCCTGTACGAAGTACGGGTAGCCGTCTGCTGCCGCGTAAAGCGCATCGAGAGCGCTCGCCTCAAAGTCCGCACCCTCCCGCCGGGCCGGGGCGAGGAGCGCGATGTCAGCCGATTCCCGGTCCAGCCGGTCGATCGCCACGTATCTGAATAGCCGTTCAGAATAGCTCTTGCTTGCCGAGAGCACAGACGGAAGGTGCGGAAGCCCGGCTCCGACGACGATCAGCGGCCCGTTGCTCTGGGACAGCTCATGGCAGGCCGCACACAGTGCCGAGATATCGGGCGCCTGGATGTCCTGCATCTCGTCGACGAACAGCGCGATGCCGACGCCCAGGTCGGCCGCGACTGAGGCGGCGTCGGCGAATAGCTCAGTCAGGTCCACTTCAAGGTCGCCCGAGTCGGCGCGTCCGCGCACGGCCGGGGCGTCGATGCCGAGCTGGGTGACGATCGAGCCCTTGGCGGCCTTAGCGTCCCTGGCAGCAAATGCCTTGAGTACGCCCAGAAAGTGGTCGATCCGGTCGGGGGCGCGATGCCGCGGCGCCAGTTCGCGCACCGCCATGTGCAGCGCGCCAGCCACTGGTCTCCTGATCGATTGGTCCGGCCTGGCCTCGAGCTTGCCAGTGCCCCACAGCCGCTGCATCGCCATCGAACGGAACGAGTTGAGCAGTACGGTCTTGCCGACACCGCGCAACCCGGTGAGCACCATGCTTCTTTCGGGTCGGCCGCGAGCCACCCGCTCCAGGACTACCTCGAACTGGGCGATCTCGCGGTCACGGCCAGCCAGTTCGGGCGGGCGCTGGCCGGCGCCAGGCGCATAAGGGTTCCGCACAGGATCCATGCACAGGAGAGTATGAGGGGATCTAGCACATTCCTTAGATTGCCGTAGAAACCGCTACCGGCGTGTCGCGCGCGGGCAGCCAGGCGCCAAACACGAGTCGGCCCGCCGGGCGACGGCGAACGGGGCCATTAGTTCGCTGCGCTCACCCGGCGGGCGACGCTCCGCGCCTACGGGTGCGGCCATGACGCGGTGCTGCCAGTTGGCACGGTCGCCTGTCCCCGCCGGTTCAATCCGGAGCCAAAATCCCTCAGGGCGCGACCGCATCCGATGGGCGCTACACGGCACCAGCCTGAGCCGGCGAGCTAGCTTGGCGCGCCGTGCGACGGATGCTGATTCAGCCGGGCGAGGTAGGCGTTGTAAGCGGCTAGGTGCTCGTCGTCGTCAATGCCGCCCCTGCCGTCAATGACTGGCTGGTCGGCCGGCACGTCGGTCCTGGCCGTGACCGGGCCAGTGCCCGATGCGGCCGCCTGATACGAGGCGACCAAGGTGGCCAGGTTCGCCTGCCTGGCGCGCTCGAAGAAGCCATGCCCGCTAACGGCCGCGCGCTCGTCCCTGCTCCACATCAGGAATACGAGCATCATCAGCACAAACATGATCCCGTCGCCGCCGATCCACATGACCGCTCCGCCTAGGTGCAGGTCGGAGACCGGTGACGGAGCCCACGCCGGGCGCGGCCCGGTCGGAACTCCGGGCGAGGTCGCGCTGCCGTAGCCGAGGGCCAGACCGGTGAACGTGTCAACCGGCATGAGCAGCACCAGCACGACGAACCGAACCGGGTATGACAATCGCCACCTGATCGGCTCGCGACCGAGCAACGGCAGGAAGAACAGGTAGCCGATGATCAGGAACATCGCGTGCTCGGCGTCATGGGCCGTCTGGTTGCGCTCGAAATAGGTGGCCAGGCTGGTCAGGTGCGCTGCCAGCACGGCCAGCGCGTAAGCGACTGCGCCGAATACCGGCCAGGTCAGGAAGCTAGCGACCCGTGAGCGCAGCATCCGCTTCACCCAGGTGTGCAGCGGGTTCCGGCTGGCGTGCAGCAGCAGGGTAATCGGCTGGGCAGCGATGAGCAGCGGCGGCGCAACCATCAGCAGCATCAGATGCTGCACCATGTGGTCGTAGAAGAGCAGGTCGTCGTACTTGCCGATGCTGCTTTGGGTCGCCAGCACCAGGACCAGCATGCCGCCCAGGAAGGCTGCGGTGCGCCAGGCTGGCCAGGGCCGGGCCGGATGCCGGCGCGCCACCCTGATGACGCCCCACAGATACAGTCCGACCGAGACTACGACGAAAGCGGTCACGATCGGCGCGAACTGCCACTGCGTCAGGACCGCCGGCAGGCCGAACGGCGGAAGCATGCTGTCTCCTTTCACCGGCGAGCCTACTGGAGAACTAGCCAGGTGCTTCCGTAGGTCCGCCCGCCGCTATCGTTGTCGGCGGAGGGTTCGCCTAGTGGCCGAGGGCGACGGTCTTGAAAATCGTTGTGGCGTGCAAGCGTCACCGTGGGTTCGAATCCCACACCCTCCGCTCTGTGATGTCGCAAGACATCG
>Ga0335072_10012113_pt1 | contig 12319 bp, 13 predicted proteins | sample Lox_Sample_21_FD_206725 | JGI IMG/M metagenome (GOLD analysis project Ga0335072, IMG submission 206725) | Soil microbial communities from Loxahatchee National Wildlife Refuge, Florida, United States - Lox_Sample_2.1 | ecosystem: Environmental > Terrestrial > Soil > Wetlands | place: USA...
AACGGGCATCGTCTTACGTCCAGGATCTGCAGATCGCGTTGGAGACTCAGGTACGGACAGGCCAGGCGCGGACGCCGGTCGATGAGGAGCGGCGGCAGGGGCGTGTCTTCGTGCTGCAAGCGGATCTGATCTCATCGGACGCCCGCGCCCTGCTCGCATCGGTCGCGCGGGTTGTCCTGGTCGGACAGCGCGGCTCCCTCGCTGATCAGCTCGATCGCGTGCCGGAACCCGACGAGACTGTCCGCACCAGACGAGAGCCAGCGAAGCCGCTTGGTTCTCGCCCGATTGCGCCGCCGCGGCTTGAATTCTTCAATGGGGTTGGTGGTTTTGCCGACGATGGGCGGGAATACGCGACGACGCTTGGTCCGGGCCAGGTAACGCCTGCGCCGTGGGTCAACGTCATCGCCAATCCCGCATTCGGTTGTCACGTGTCCGCGGAAGGGAGCGGCTTCACCTGGTCGGTCAACAGCCGCGAGAACCAACTCACGCCATGGTCGAACGACCCGGTCTGCGATCGTCCGGGCGAGGTGTTCTATTTACGCGATAACGACACAGGCGACCTGTGGTGCCCGACGGCGCTGCCGATCCGCGATAACAACGCAACCTATGTGGCGCGACACGGTTGGGGTTACAGCCTGTTCGAGCACACTTCCCATGGAATCACCGCGGAACTGATGCAATACGTTCCGCTCGATGATCCGATAAAGATCTGTCGGCTAAGCCTGATCAACACGACCCGTCGGATGCGGCACCTGTCGGTGACGGCCTACATCGACTGGGTACTGGGTCCGTCGCGCGCTGCCTCCGCGTCCTTCGTAACGACCGCGATCGACCCGGAAACCGGAGCTTTGTTTGCACGCAATCCATGGAATGCTGCATTCGGATCGCGCGTTGCTTTCGCTGACCTCGCCGGGAGACAGTCCGATTGGACCGGCGACCGGCGAGAATTCATCGGCCGAAACGGAACATACGAACGTCCTGCAGCCCTTGCCGACGGGGCGCCACTCTCCAACAAGGTGGGTGCCGGTCTCGATCCCTGCGGCGCATTGAGACGATCGATCGTGCTGCCGCCGAACACCCGCGTAGAGATCGTCTGCTTCCTTGGCCAAGCTGCGAACACGCAAGATGCGAGCGCACTCGTTGCGAAGTATCGTAAGGCCGAGCTGGACGAGGTGCTGTCAGAGGTACGTCGCCACTGGGATGCTGTGCTTGGTGCAGTTCAGGTGAAAACGCCTGACCGCGCGATGGATATCATGCTGAACGGCTGGCTGCTGTATCAGACGCTGGCCTGCCGTATCTGGGCCCGTTCGGGGTTCTACCAGGCAAGCGGTGCATATGGCTTTCGCGACCAGTTGCAGGACGGCATGGCGCTGGTTGCCACGCGGCCTGCCATGACACGCGAACACCTGCTGCGCGCCGCCTCGCGACAGTTCGTCGAAGGCGACGTCCAGCATTGGTGGTTGCCGCATTCAGGTCAGGGCGTGCGTACACGGATCTCGGATGATCGGGCCTGGCTCGCCTATGCCGTCGCACATTATGTCCGCGCGACTGCCGATACTGCGGTGCTGGACGAGGTGGTGCCTTTCCTGGAGGGACAGCTTCTGCAGGAATGCGAGCACGACAGCTTCTTCCTGCCGACTGTGTCCGACGACATCGGCACGTTGTTCGCACACTGCGCCCGTGGCCTCGATGCCAGCCTCAAGGTGGGTTCTCACGGCCTGCCGCTGATCGGCACGGGTGACTGGAACGACGGCATGAATCGCGTCGGGGAACGCGGCTTGGGAGAGAGCGTCTGGCTCGGCTGGTTACTGCACGCGGCGCTGAACGCGTTTGCACCACTCGCCGATGCGCGAGGCGACAACGCTCACGGCGCGACCTGGCGAAGCAATGCCGGAGCGCTGCAGGCAGCGCTGGAGCGTGAAGCCTGGGATGGCGAATGGTATCGCCGCGCCTGGTTTGACGATGGCTCTCCGCTCGGTTCGGCGACCGACCAAGAATGTCGGATCGATTCTATATCGCAATCATGGGCGGCAATCTCAGGTGCGGCTGATCCCGAGCGTGCAGCGCGCGCAATGGCGGCCGTCGAACGTGAACTGATCCGGCCGCTGGATGGTGTGGCGCTACTGTTCACGCCACCATTCGACAAGACGGCACACGATCCAGGCTACATAAAGGGTTATCCCCCAGGCATTCGCGAGAACGGTGGTCAGTACACGCATGCCGCTCTGTGGTCGGTCATGGCATTCGCCGCACTTGGCGAAGGCGACAAGGCGGCGATGCTGTTCTCCTTGCTCAACCCGATCAATCACTCTCGCACGCGGTCCGATGTGCACCGCTATAAGGTTGAGCCCTATGCCGTCGCCGCCGACGTCTACGGTGCCGCCCCGCATATCGGACGTGGGGGGTGGACGTGGTACACTGGCTCAGCGGGCTGGATGCAACGCGCGGGCGTCGAAAGCATCCTCGGGTTGCGCCTGGAAGGTGATGTTCTGCGTCTTGACCCGTGCATCCCAAAGACCTGGCCGCACTTCGAGATGACGGTACAGTTCCGCTCGGCACATTATGAAATCCGGGTCGAGAACCCGGACGGTATCTGCCGAGGAGTTGTTGCCATCACGGTGGACGGTGCAGCGGTCGGGGAGCGGCCGTACGCTTTGAAGATGCAGGACGACGGAGCTACTCACCGCGTTTTGGTGCGGCTCGGTTGACGCGCTACTCAAAGGAGACGCAGCGATGATGCTCCGGGCGAACTCGGCGTAGATGCGCCAATCGCGCCCGCCGTTCGTTGGCATCGGCCAGTGTCGAGCGGCGGACCGGTCCACGAAACCCCATGTGCCAGAGTTTTTCTGGTTGAGCGGACAGGCACGCCTCGATGTCGCGCAAGCTCTCCCAGAACGTCAGTTGCGCAAATACCATCGCCCGGCACTGATCGGTGCACGGGAAGCTCTGAACCCAGCGATCGCCACTGTGGCGCGCGACGATCCGTCCGAACGTGCTCCAGGGCAGGCAATCCCTCAGTTGAGCGAACAGCGTCTGTTCGGCGTTCATCGGCGGACCCTCCCCCGACAAGGCTCGGGAGAAATCGCCCCAACTTCAAGCGACACCATCCGGAATCGCCGGGAAACCCATTCAGATCATACGGTGAAAGGCCGTTCGCTCGGAACCTTCCGGGCAGTAGTGGATTTGCATAAGAATTACAATGCTCGGCAGGATATGAATGCCGGATCGCAGCCCGTCCATTGTGAAGCTGTTAGCAGCTTGTCGTGGCGGGCTGGCGAAGCAGTGCCGTGCTGCGATTCACAGCTTCGGCACGACACATCCGGTAACTGGTGCAACCGGATCGTGGCGCCACAAGGCCGGATCCGCATCGCCAGCACGGCGGTCGACGCTGCCTCTGAGATGTCCTTGACACACGCTTGCGTCCAGCCTCCGTGTGACACGCAGAAACCGCCATCCACCGAGCACGGTGCAAAGTTCCGATGGGGCATCCCGAAGGGAATCGGGCGACAATGACATCGACAATGGAAGATCGGGCGGAGAACACCCGGCTGGCAGCCGTCTTTGAGTCGTCCGACGATGCGATCATCGCCAAGGACTTGAATAGCGTCATTCTGTCGTGGAACAGGACCGCCGAGCGACTCTTTGGCTTCACAGCAGCGGAGGTGATAGGGCAGCCAATAACGATCATCTTCCCGCCAGAACGGAGAGAGGAAGAAGCGGTCTTCCTTGAGCGAATCAGGCGTGGAGAGACAGTCGAGCATCACGAAACGACTCGTCGTCATAGGGACGGCAAGATCATTAGCGTGTCTGCGACGATCTCGCCCATCAAAAATGCGAATGGCACGCTAATCGGCGCATCCACGATATTGCGGGACTTAACGGCTCGAAATCTCCATGAACATCGCATTGCAGACCTACAAGCGGAACTCGCTCATGTGCAGCGGCTGGCCGAACTCGGCCAAGTTGTGTCCACGCTTGTTCACGAGGTCAATCAGCCACTCACTGCGATCAGCAACTACGTCAATGCGTGCCGTCGTCTCGTTGCGACGGGAGATGGAAAACGGATTGCAGCCGCACTCGAACGCATCGCAGACCAAACAGAGCGCACACGAGAGATCGTGCAACGAATACGAGATTTCGTGATGAAGCGTGATGTCCAGATGCGGACGGAGAACCTGTCGCATGTGATTGGCGAGGCCATTGCCCTCACGCGTTCAAGCGTCAGGGACACGAGCCTGACACTCAGTGTGCAAATGGATTCAACCGATTTGCACGTTGAGATTAACAGAATTCAGGTGCAGCAAGTTCCTTTTAATCTGCTGCGGAATGGCATTGAGGCCATGCAGGGCCGGCCAAGGCGAGAGCTTCTGGTGGCGACCAATCTGGTCCAGGGAGGGATGGTGCAGATCAGCGTTCCTGATTCCGGTCCCGGACTGGCTGACGAAGTCCGCAAGAAATTGTTCGAGCCGTTCGTCACAACCAAGGAGAATGGCATGCGGGTAGGTTTGTCGGTGTGTCGAGCTATCGTTGAAGCACACCGGGGTAGAATGTGGGCTGACGACAAACCTGGCGGAGGCACGGTATTCCGCTTTACCGTACGGCACGCTGGGGCGTGATCGGTGGTAGGCCGGACCACTTGGTCGGCTCGGGGCAGACAGTTGACCCGCATCAACGCGCTGTCTCAGCGAGGCACGATAGCTAGTGATCTCAGAGCAGTGTGTACGCATGGGGTACGCCTTGGTCGACATCCAGTGCTCCAGCTATCGCCGTACGCCACGTGCCGTCATCGTGGACATCGACGGCACGGTCGATGTCGTGCATGGGCCCAGCAGATGTCGCTGTTCAACGCGCATTATGAGGGCCGCTTTCCGCTGATCCATGTCTACGACACCGTCACCGCGTGCCCGGTCGCGATGCTGCTGCGAACTAACACCACGCCATCGGGCTAGAAGATTGTCGCCTAACTGCGCCGATAGGTCCGCCGCATGCGCCGCCACCGGCCCGACACGCGGCTGGCCGTCCCCGAGGCGACAGGCACCACTCAGGCTGCGTGACGCCGTCCCCAGCCCGCAGCCATTGGCCAACGCCGAGTTCATCACCTTTTGGATGTGCTTGATCAACATCGTCGCCCGGATCATCGAGACCGCCAGCTGTGTGCGCATCGCCTTCGCCGCCGCTCACGCCGAGGCCGAACTGTTCGCCAGCCTGATTCGCTGCCTCCGGCTGGCCGGGCCGTAACCCACAGGGCACGATGCCCTCATTCGCGAAGTCTCAGCAACCCTCAGCGCCCAACAGACATGGTGCAAAGACACGACGAAGCAGGGGTTCTGCCACTCCGTGCCCACGGCTCGCAGGTTCAATTCACGGTCGGCACAATGAATAAGATGGACTGATGGCAACCAAGCGCATCCATCCGGCATCCGGCGCTGCGGTTTCGCTTCGACCAAGCGCCGGTTGTGCACGGCATGCGCGGAGAATTGATCGGCCGGCTGGGGTGAAGCATTGGTTTCAAAAGGTATTTCGCCGTTCCCTGGCTTTTTGGCTTCGACTTTCGACTTAAAGCATGGCGTAGCCTCTGATAAGCTAACGTAGGTAAGCCAAGGAGAGGGTGGTTGGTGATGAGCCTGATCGGTCCTTGGAATGTCACCAGATGTCGGCCCTATGGGCGGTCAGCGTTGCGCGGGTGACAGGGCTTCGAGCGTCATGGACTCCATGAGCGATCTTGGGCGCGAGCGGCTTTGGACGCACGCTCTCCTGCTCATGGTGACGGCACGCTTCGACGGCACGGTTGTCGCTGCCAATCCAGCCTGGAGCACGATACTCGGTTGGCCGGTCGATCAGATCGTCGGCAAGAAGTTCCTCGACCTGATCCATCCTGATGATCGAGCGGAGACTGTGGCCGAAGCGGCCTTGATGGCATCGGGTAAACAGGTCCCGCGATATCAGAATCGCTACCGGACCGTAAACGGCGACTATCGCGACATCGATTGGACGGCCATTTCGGATGGGCAATTCATTCATGCGCTCGGTCGGGACAACACGGATGAGATCGCCCATATCAAAACGCTCGCGCAGGCCAAGGATGCGATGCGTGAGGCACAGAAGATGGAGGCCATCGGTCAGTTCACGGGTGGCGTCGCGCACGACTTCAACAACCTGCTGACGGTCATCAGGGGATCAGTGGATCTGCTACGGCGCCCAAATCTGTCCGAGGACCGTCGCAACAGATACATCGACGCGATTGCAGATACGTCCGACCGTGCAGCGCGGCTGACCGGGCAGTTGCTCGCCTTCGCCCGGCGCCAGGCACTCAAACCGACGATCTTCGACGTTCTCACCAGTATCGGCGAACTCGCGAGCATGCTGCGGACGCTGGCCGGTTCGGGCATCGAGCTTGCCGTGCCTCTGCCTGCTGAACCGTTGTTCGTGCTCGCGGATCGCAGCCAACTCGACACCGCGATCGTCAATATGGCGATCAACGCGCGCGACGCGATGATGGTCAAGGGCCGGCTGAGCATTACCGCGCGCGCGGTTGACAATATTCCGCCGCGGCGGACCCATGCGGCGGTAGCCGGCGATTTTGTGGCAATCATCGTAACCGATACCGGCTCCGGCATTTCGGCAGAAAATATCGCCCGGATTTTCGAGCCCTTCTTCACAACAAAGGGTGTTGGGCTAGGCACGGGGCTCGGGCTCAGCCAGGTCTTCGGCTTCGCCAAGCAATCAGGTGGCGACGTCCACGTCGAGAGCCGGGTGGGCGAGGGATCCACCTTCAGTTTGTACCTTCCGCGGAACCGCGCGGCTGACGCGGTCGAGCCCAATGTGGTTGCGAAAGCGCCCGGCGACGGCGCCGGGATTTGTGTGCTCGTGGTCGAGGACAATGTGGGCGTCGGGAATTTTGCCGCCACGGCCTTGCGTGAGCTTGGCTATGACAGTGTTCTGGCAGCCAATGGCGAACAAGCGCTCGCCGAGCTCGCCAGGAACTGCGATCGCTTCCACGTGGTGTTTTCCGACGTGGTGATGCCTGGAATGACCGGCGTGGAGCTCGGCAACCGGGTCCGCCGGGAGTACCCCGATATTGCGGTGATACTGGTCAGCGGATTCAGCGACATTCTTGCGCGACATGGCGACCATGGCTTCGAACTGCTGCACAAGCCGTATTCCATCGAGCAGCTCTCGCGTGTTCTTCGCAAAGCGATCGCCGGGTTGGCGGCGGGACGATCGGCCGAGTACCACCCCCGGCGAATCGAACCAGGTCATTCCGGTGCGAGTCGGCCGCCATCGCCGCCGCGCCGATGACCTTGCTGGGCGCCCAGGGTGGGCGCTCGGCGGGTGCCGACCATCTACTGATCCGCCTTTCCGACCAACCCCGCCCAGGAGGGAGAACAGGTCATCCGTGTCGAGGGCTTGTCACGGACCGGCCAATGCTTGACCTGCATCGGCAGCAGCGCGTCGCCATAGCCGGATATCAACAAGAAAAGGACGCAGCGCTCGGCCAGCGCAAAGCGAAGGGCCTGGGGGGGCGCATTGCCGGAATACGCGGTCGGCGTTGTCAACATGCGTGCACAGCTCGTGGTGTCGCGAACATCATTTCGGAGCTGCCCAGCAGCACGCATCCGTTCGAAACCAGCGATTAGTGGACAGTGCGGTCCGTTGCCGCAGCACCTCGGACAGCTTGCTCATAACGGCGCCGTTCGGGCGCGTGATTCCGACGCGTGAACCCGGTCGCCGATTTTCCATGCCCGAGCTTGTTAGCAGGCCGCCCGATCGAGATCATTGCCGGTGCCGTTGATCCATGGTCACCGCGCCTCGCCATCCGGCGTTCGATACGTCCCGAGCAATCGGTCCCAGACGAAGTCGATCACGGCGAAATTGGCATCCGCGTGCAGGTGATGAACGAAATGGAGCTGCTGTTTGTGGCGGAACCACGCGAAGCGCTGCAGAGGCGAATTCGCCACGTGGTATTCCCGGTCAAGCACCACATGCGCATAGAATGACGCCGCGCTGGTGACGGCCATCACCACGAACACCGGCAGCGGCAGCACAAAGAACAGTACGGCACTGGTCAGCAGCGTGGGGACCAGGAAATATGGCGTGTTGTTGCCGTCCTCATTGCGATAGGTAGGCGAGGCCAGATGGCCCCGCGCGTAATAGGTGTGATGAAACCTGATGTGGTTGCGGTACAGCACGCCACCCAGGCGACGATGGCCGAGCCAGCGATGCAACACGGTCTGGCCACCCGACATCACCAGATGGGTGCAGACCGCGGTCAGGATAAGCAGCAGGACTTGCGACAAAGTGGCCGCTATCCAATTCAGCATCCGTCAGCATCGCGCTTGCTCGCCGATCGCCTGGCAAGCGGCGCCACGGCGATGGTGGCGCAAGACGCGGTGCGACGGGGCCTGAGCATCATGCGTGCTCAGTCGCGCGCGATGGCCGGATCGATCTCGGTATCCTCGTCGGCTTCGATCTCCGGCACGTCGTCGGCATCCTCATCCTCGTCGTTTTCATTGTCGATGGCGGCGAGAGGTTCGGCTTCCTCCTCGGCGATCGCTGGCATCGGCTGCCGGCTCATGCGCGCACTGGCGAAGCTGGTGCGCGATGGGCGTTGCGCACGCAGCACGACAGGCGGCTGCGTAGCCCCGCATTTCGGGCACACCGCGGGCGATCGGTTCAGGTCATAGAAGCGCCCGGCGCAACTCGCGCAGGCGCATTTCGTTCCAAGTTCAGGTCGGCCCACCAATTTGCTCCACGGTGCGGGCACCATGCGGTGTCCGTCGGCTTGGCGATCAGTCCGCAATCGGTCGGTTCCGGCGGGTGATCATGTGCCGGTCTTCGCCGTGCGCAGCCGATCCGCACAGGCGATGGCGAGCGCGTTGTCCGGCGTCTTGCTCGTGCCCACCGTGGCCCAGCCCGCCTGCATCACCAGATCGCTGCGAGAGAACGCGGAGTCTTCGGCCCTGACCTTGGCGAGCGTCGCCTGTGCTGACGGTTGCTCGGCCTTCGCAACGCAGAACGGAACCAGGGCCGTCACCGCCGCCGCATCGGCTTGCTCTTGCGCCATGTCGGCGGCGCCCTGGGACGTTTTCCAACCGAGTTGTGAGAAGCCGATGAAGGTGATGGCGACCGCCCCGCACGCGGCGCCCAGCAGCGCCGGCTTGGTCCAGACAGGATATTGCATGTGATTGGCTTTTCTGTGTGAGAGGAAGGATCTCCTCTCATCGGCTCATGGGCGTGCTATAGATGAGCGCTCACGGGTCGATTACAATGCTCGGCGGGAAATGAACCGGGACGGATTCCAGCCTGCCTCGCCGAAGACGTGGGTAGCCGGCCGGCGTCGCTGATCTTCGCTAACCTAAGGCAGATCATTTCCGCTATTCCGCTAGCTAAAGGCAGAAAAAGCGGTAACCGCCGGCCATGACACCATGCGTCGATCTTGTTGCGGACTGGTCTGATACGGCCCATCACGACAAACCCGCGATGCGATCGCACGTTGCGTCTTACAGCTTCAGCAGCTCATCTTCCCAGTCGCCACGGATGAAGGTGGTTACCTTGATGGCGTCGCCATCGGCCCACTGAATGCGCAGCAGCAGTTGCTGGTTGCGGATGTCGAGCCCGTAAGGCAGGTCCGGCCGGGAGTGCTGTCGTGCCACCGCATGACGATAGCCGGGCGAGGACGCTTCCTCGGGGGCCAGATCATTGAACGGCGTCCAATGGCGAAAGGTCCAGCCATCCAGCCGCAACTCGACCACCCGCACCACATCGCGCTGCGCCAGCAGGCTGCCGCGCGCGCGCAACAGCGGCATGACGTGGTCACGCAGCGCGCGCGCGCGATCGTCGCTGTTCGACACCAGTTGCACCGCCATGGTCGAGCCCTCCCGGTACCTTGTGCGAGGTATCATACGACAAAGCTTGTGCGCCATGACACGACGCGTCACGCTGCCGTCATGCCGGTCGCCGGGCGCTGCGCGCGCCGATATCATCGAGGTACCCCATGCACATCCGCGTCGGCTACGAACTGATTTATGATTGCCCGCAGCCGACGCCGATGGTGCTGCTGCTGAACACCCACCATTCCCGTGTCGCCGACATCGTGGTTCCCGACCACCTGACCACCGATCCGGCGGTGCCGGTGCACGGGTATCACGACGCATTCGGCAACTGGTGCAGCCGGATCGTGGCGCCGCAAGGCCGGATTCGTATCGCCAGCACCGCGATCATCAATGACGCCGGCCAGCCGGATCCGGTCGTCGCTTCGGCGCAACAACACCTGGTGCAGGATCTGCCCGACGACGCCATGGCGTTCTTGCTCGGCAGCCGTTATTGCGAGACCGATCTGCTGTCCGAGACCGCATGGCGGATGTTCAAGGATGCGCCGTTCGGCTGGGGCCGCGTGCAGGCGATCTGCGACTTCGTGCATCACCACATCGCCTTCGACTACATGCAGGCCCGCGCCACCCGCACGGCGTGGGAGGCGTTCAACGAGCGCCGCGGCGTATGCCGCGATTTCGCCCACCTGGCGGTGACACTGTGCCGGTGCATGAACATTCCGGCGCGCTATTGCACCGGCTATCTCAGCGATATCGGCGAGCCGCCGCCGTTTTCTCCGATGGACTTCGCCGGCTGGTTCGAGGCTTACCTGGGCGGTGCCTGGCACACCTTCGACCCGCGCAACAACGTGCCGCGCCGCGGCCGCATCCTGATGGCACGGGGCCGCGACGCGGTCGACGTGCCGATCAGCAATACGTTTGGTCCGAACACGCTGGCAGGGTTCACGGTCTGGACGGACCAGGTGGCGTAGTCGCGCCCGCCGGCCCCGCACCCGCCAGCCCCGGGTTGCGGTCGGCGGCCTCTGCCGTCACTTCGGCAGAGATCCGTGCCAGCATGCTTTCGAGTCCTGGCCCGGACGTGGTGTTCATTTCCTGGGCCGCGTGTCGCAGTGCCTCACGACGCAGCAGACGGGCAGTCATCGCGTCGTACTCGGTGTCGGGTCGGTCCGGATCGTTCATCGCTTCCTCCGCAAGCCTGCAAGCCGCTGCTCCGCTGCGGGTTGCCCCCGCAGCGCCGCCGTCATTGTGCAACACCGCTGCCGGCCGTCCGTGCCAGGCACGCCGCGGAGCTATGCACCCTCGCCATTGGACGCTATCGATCATGCGGTCCGGGCCCTTCGCACCGGCATCGCGACTGGAAGCTTCGCGACCGCACGTACGCGTGGATTCACGCGGACGCTTGCGGGATTCTGATGCAGGTCAGGCGATCTCAGGCATGACGGGAATCGGTGACGGATTCTGGGCTGCGTCCGTATTTGGTGCATCGGCTAGGTCCTTGGTCGATGCTTCGCGGGCGCGAAATTCCTCTCGCCCACCGAAGCTGCGCCGACGGCCGCTGTCGAACCGGTTGACCGGCTTTGGTCCGCGAAAGTTGCGGTCACGCTCACCGGCGTCGTGGGACAGGATCGCCGATTGGCCTTCTTCGATGCCCGCCACGCCCAAGGTCAGGAAGCGGAGGATAGTTTCATTCAGGCGGAGCAGTCGCTCCATCTCCTTAACGGATTCTGGTTTTGCATCAAGCCCCAGCAGCATATAGTGGCCCTTGCGGTTGTTCTTGATTCGATACGCAAGGGTACGCAGGCCCCAGTATTCGCGCTTTTTCATCGTACCGCCTTCGGCCTGAAGCTGGCTGGCGATGCCGTCGGCGATACCCTCGAACTGTTGCTGGGTGACGTCGTTGCGTGCAATGAGTACGCATTCGTACAGCGACACGAGGCTCTCCCTTGTCCATGCGGCGGCAGCGCCCCCTTGTTGGGAAAAGCGCTAGACGCCCGTCGGGTCATCCATGTTGCCTTCCAGCAGCCGTCGTAAGGCCCAGTGTTCCGGGCCGACGCCGCCGGTGCTCAAAAACTCGGTCAGGGTGGTATCGGTGGAACGTCCGCCAGACGGCGGATTGGGTATATGCCGTACCACCGCACTGCCTGAATCGATCGCGCCGACCAACTGCCAGCAGTCGCCATTGGAACTTCGGTATATTTCAGTGATCGAGATGGCCATGCCGGTCCTCGTCATTGCATCGACAGCATGTCGACGGTTTGCGTCGACAGAATGTCAGCGGCCGACGGCACATCGCCTGGTTTGAGCAAGCGCAACACGTGCAGACTGTCGTCGGTCGTGCTGCCCACGAGCGGCACGACCGATAACGCTACTCCGCCTTCAAATTCGTCGCCGACATCTTGCCCTGCTGGCCGCGCTCGAGGTCGAAGCTGACCTTCTGCCCTTCGTTCAGACCAGTGAGGCCGGCGCGCTCGACCGCCGAGATGTGGACG
>Ga0335072_10012114_pt1 | contig 12318 bp, 8 predicted proteins | sample Lox_Sample_21_FD_206725 | JGI IMG/M metagenome (GOLD analysis project Ga0335072, IMG submission 206725) | Soil microbial communities from Loxahatchee National Wildlife Refuge, Florida, United States - Lox_Sample_2.1 | ecosystem: Environmental > Terrestrial > Soil > Wetlands | place: USA: Florida...
CGCCGCAGCTGCCAAGCACGGTGACTCGCCGCATCCGTCCCAGGATGCCAGACCGAGCCTGCCTCGCCGTCGCGAAGGATGCGTGAAGACTGAGGGCTGCGGCGTTAAGAACGCGTCAAGATCATCGGCGCCGGTCTCATCCAGCGGTGAACTGGCATGGATGGACGAGAACGAAGAGCCACGTCCGGCTGATGTTGTCCTGCCTGGCTGGCATGGGTACGCCAGCGGGATGGGCGGAGGTCTAGACGATCCTGGCTGGCCTGGACCGGCCGGTAGCTCGCGCAGGCGCGGGCTGGCCGCGCCGCTGGCGCTGCCAGCCGGGTTCGGCGCCCTGCTGGTGGTGGGCGCTGCCGCGGCTGCCAGCCACGGGGCCGTGTCCGCGGGCTGGGTACTGCTGCTCGTTGCGATCGTCGTGGCCGCAGGGTCCATGGCCGCCGAGCCGGCCGTCGCGCCGGTACTGGGCGGCATCGGCTGGCTGACGGTGGCTGGGTTCTCCCGTCCGCCGTACGCCGAGGTTCAACTGGGCGCGCCCGGTACGGCGCGGGCCGCGCTGATGCTTGCTGCCTGCACGGCAGGAGGCGTCGCTGTCGGCGTGATAGTGCGGCATCTGGCGTCATCGTTCACACTGTGGATTGTGGATGTTCAGGCGAGTCAGCCCGCAGGCGACAGCACCGCGAGCGACAAGCCAGCGAGCCAGCGGACGGCCCGGGGGCAGCGCAGGATTGCCGACCTCTCGGGCGGCATCGGCGGGCGCCGTGTCCTGGCAGGCGTGCTGCTTGCAGCCGCCGGGCTGCCGCTGATGACGCTCGCCTTGTCGGCCCATGGCCTGCGCTTGGATCTCGGCGATGACCTGCTTGTCTACCTGGTGGCCGTGGTCGCCGTTGCCGTGGTGGGCGGCTTCTGGCCAGCGGTGCTGGCCGCGGTTACCGCCAGCCTGCTGGTGAACTGGTACTTCACTCCGCCGGTACACACGCTCACGATCGCCGACGGCAAGAGCTTGCTGGCCTTGCTGCTGTTCGTGACGGTCGCCGTCACAGTCAGCAGCGTCGTGCACCTGGCAGCCCTTCGTGCCAGGCAGGCGGCCCGCAGCACCGAGGAAGCCGAGGACCTCCTAGCCCTGGCGCAGACTGTGCTGGGGGGCGAGGATACCCCGGCCGCGGTGCTCAGTTATCTCACCGCGAGCCGCGGCGGTCGAGCCGAGTTGCTCGAACGGACTGGCGATCAGTGGGTGCGGGCCGCCGCGAGCGGTCTGGCAGGGCCCGCCGATCCGGTAGAGCGCGCCGCGCTACGTGGCGACCTCGTGCTCGAGGTCGGCGGCCAGCACCGGCCGCTCTCGCCTCGCTTGCTCGACGGTGTCGCCGCCCAGGTTGCGGCGGCGCTGGACCGCGACCGGCTGCGGACTCAGGCCGCACAGGCGGAGGCCCTCGCCGAAGGAAACCGGATGCGGACGGCATTGCTTGCCGCGGTCAGTCACGACCTGCGTACTCCGCTCGCTTCGATCAAGGCCAGCGTCAGCACGCTGCGCCAGACGGATGTGGAGTGGACCGAGGCAGACGAGGCAGCACTGCTGGCCACCATCGAGCAGTCCGCCGACAGGCTCGACGCGCTTATCGGCAATCTGCTGGACATGAGCCGGCTGACCACCGGGTCCCTGCAGCCGTTCCTGCGGGCAACGGCGATCGACGAGGTCGCGCCGGTGGCGCTGCGAGGCCTCGACGGCGGCAGCGACATGCAATTGACGGTGCCCGACGGGCTACCGCTTGTGCTCACTGATCCGGGCCTGCTCGAGCGGGTGCTGGCGAACCTGTTCGCCAACGCACTGGCCTACTCGCCGGCCGGCCAGCGTCCGGAATTGCGCGCCGGCCAGCTTGGCGGCAACGTGCTGCTGGAGATTATCGATCATGGTCGCGGCGTGCCGGACGGGGCAAAGGAGCTGATGTTCGAGCCGTTCCAGCGACTGGATGCTCGCGGCGCGGATCCGTCCGGCGGAACCGGCGTCGGGCTCGGCCTCGCTGTGGTCAAGGGATTCCTGGACACGATGGGTTGCAGCGTGCGCGCTACCGATACGCCGGGAGGCGGGCTCACCATGCGGGTCCTGCTGCCGTGCGCGGCGGCGGCAGCCAGCTCGGCAAGCCTGACCGCTAGCCCATGACGCGTGTCCTGGTGATCGATGACGAGATCCCGATCCTTCGTGCGCTGAAGATCAACCTTGCCGCGCGCAAGTACGAGGTGAGCACTGCGGCCGACGGAGCGTCAGGCCTGGCCGCGATGGCTCGTGAGCGGCCTGACGTGCTGATTCTCGACCTCGGGCTCCCGGACATGGACGGTACCGACGTGATCAGGGGAGTGCGCGGCTGGAGTTCGACGCCGATCATCGTGCTATCGGCATGGGGCCAGGAGAGCCAGAAGGTGGCCGCGCTGGACGCCGGAGCCGATGATTACGTCACCAAGCCGTTCGGCATGGACGAGTTGCTGGCGCGCCTGCGCGCTGCAGTCCGCCGGGCTGTGCCCGCGCCAGACGAGCCTGTGATCAGCACTGCCGAGTTCACGGTGGACCTGGCCCGCAAGCGGGTAACCAGGGCGGACGCCGATGTCCGGCTGACGCCAACCGAGTGGCAACTGCTTGAGGTACTGGCCCGCAATCCCGAGCGGCTCGTCACGCAGCGCCAGCTACTCCATGAGGTCTGGGGCCCTGGTTATCAGAACGAGGCCCATTACCTGCGCGTGTACATTGCCAGCCTGCGCCGCAAGCTGGAGCCGGACCCGTCCGCGCCCCGGTACCTGCTGACCGAGCCTGGCATGGGATACCGGTTCTGTCCGTGATGGGTTAAATCCCGGCACCCGGCATGTTTCCGGCAGGGTGCAGCTCGTAGGACGGGTTGAAAATGGTGGGCTGGCCGTGCTGGCTCGTCAGCCGGCCGTGCACGACGATCCGCCGCCCTGGCTGAATGCCGGGTATCTCGCGCCGCCCGAGCCAGACCAGGGTGACGCGTCCGGTGCCGTCCCATAGTTCGGCCTCCATCGTCAGGCTGCCCCCGCGTGGCCGGGTGGTAACGGCACGGAGCGTGCCGGCCAGTTCGACCCGTTCGCGGTGCTGACACTCCGCGATCGGCACTGGCTGGCGGCCGTCATGCCCGGTGAGCGCGCTTACTTCCTGCCGTACCTCGGCGGCGTGCTGGCTCTCCCGGTCGGCCAGTAGCCTGCCGCCCATGAGCGGGTCGGGCGTTCCTGCGACCCGCGTCGCGGACTGGAGCTGATAGGGCACGCTGGCCACGACGACGCCACGTTCAAGCAGGAGCCTGGCCTTAAGCCGGAGCGCGCTCTGGTTGTGCAGTGCCTGCTCCCACCAGTGCCCCAGCACGTACTCGGGGACGTACACGGTGACGATGTCGCGCGGGCTCTCCCGGCGCAGCCGCCGCACATACTCGATGACCGGCCGGGTGATCTCCCGGTACGGCGACGACACCACCGTCAGCGGCAGCGGCATGGCGCGCCGGTCCCAGTCCTGCTGCAGCCTGGCGGTCTCGGCAGCGTCGACCTCGACCGTGACAGCCTCGAGCCGGGCGGGCCGGGCGGCGCGCGCGTAGGCCAGCGCCCTGAGGGTGGGCAAGTGCAGCTTGGAAACCAGCACGATCGCGATGTTGCTGGCCGGCAGGGTAAGCGAGGCCTCCTCGTCGGGCGTCAGCTCGAGCGCGACGCTCTGGTAGTGCCGCCGGATGCCACGCATGGTGAGCCAGAGCACGACCATAGCGGCCACGGCGATCCACGCGCCGTCCAGGAACTTGCTGATCACGACGATGACAAGGACGGCTCCGGTAACGCAGGCGCCGAGCGTGTTGATCGCGCGCGACCTGATCATCCGCAGTCGTGCGGCAGACTCGGTGGTCCGGCGCAGCAGCCGGTTCCAGTGCCTGATCATCCCGGTCTGGCTGCAGGTGAACGACACGAAGACGCCGACGATGTACAGCTGAATCAGCCGGGTAGGCGAGGCGTTGAACGCGACGATCAGTAGGATCGCGAACCCGGACAGCAACAGGATGCCGTTGCTGAAGGCGAGCCGGTCACCGCGGGTGTGCAGCTGGCGCGGCAGGTACCCGTCCCTGGCCAGGATCGAGGCCAGCACGGGGAAGCCGTTGAACGCGGTGTTGGCCGCCAGTACCAGGATCAGGGCAGTGAACAGCTGCAACATGTAGAACAGCGGCGAGGAGTAGCCGAATACGGCGCGTCCCACCTGTGCGATCACGGTCGGCTGCACGTATCCCCTGGGCGTCCCGATCAGTGAGCCCGCGTGCACGTGGCTGATCAGGGCCAGCGCGGTCACGCCGCCGAACATCGTGACCGCAATGCCGCCGAGCAAGGCCAGCGTGGTGGCGGCGTTCTTGCTCTTGGGCGGCTTGAACGCAGGCACGCCATTGCTGATCGCTTCCACCCCGGTCAGCGCGGTGCAGCCGGACGAGAATGCCCGCAGCACCAGGAACATCAGCCCGAGGCCGGCGAAGGTGCCGGTGGACCTGATCGCGTAGCCGGCTGTTTCCGCGTGCAGGTGCTGCCCCGTCGCGAGCCGGATCCCGCCCCAGATGATCATCAGCATGACGACGCCGATGAAGCAGTAAGTCGGGATCGCGAAGCCGGTACCGGACTCGCGGACCCCGCGCAGGTTCATGACCGCAATGGCGGCGACCGTCAGGGCCGCGATGATCGTGACGCGTGAGTTGAGTGCCGGAAACGCGGAGGCCAGGTTAGCGACGCCCGAGGACACCGACACCGCGACCGTGAGCACGTAGTCCACCATCAGCGCGCTGGCGACGGTCATGCCTACCCGCGCGCTGAAGTTGGTGGTTGTCACCTCATAGTCGCCGCCACCGGACGGGTACGCGTGCACGTTCTGCCGGTAGGACGCGACCACTACCAGCATCAGCAGGCCGACTGCCAGCGCGATCCACGGCGTGTAGGCAATGTAGGCGAGTCCGCCGGCGGCGAGGACGAGCAGGATTTCCTGGGTAGCGTAAGCGACCGACGAAAGCGCATCACTAGCGAAAACTGGGAGTGCGATCTTCTTCGGCAGAAGCGTATGGCCGAGGCGCTCGCTCTGCATGGGCCTGCCGACAAGCAGCCGCTTTACCGTTCCGAAACCCATCGCCACGAGCGCATGCTAGGCCCGGGCAGGCGGGGGAGGCTATCCCTTGGCGCTAATGGATTGCTAGCAATGTGCTGAGTCAGTCGTTCGCTTCGGCCAAGATCAAGCGCGTTACCGGAGCGGAGCGGCAGCACTGCGGGCTACCTGGACGACAAGCGCGGCGAGCTCCTCGGTCGTGACCTCTGCGGCACTGGTCATGGCGTTGAACTCGGCGAGCCGCTCGCGCTGCTGCCAGCGCATCTGCGCGGGGGATGTGTCATGAATCCCGGCTAGGTGCCGGTACAACGGCGGTCGTGCTTGCACTGACCAGTAGCCGAGCGTGTAGCGGGCAACTGTCGCCTCAGCTTCCGGGCAGTCAGCCGGGTCAGCGATCGCCAGGATCAGGAAGCCGCCGTCCCGCTCAGCGCTGACCCGGCTGCGCGTGACCGGATCCTCAAGTACGGTCCCCGGCGGGATGCGCTTAACGACGGTCCATAGTTTCCCCATCAGAACATCCTGCCGGTGCCGCTCGCGGCCCCGGCGGATGTCAGCGGCAAGTGACAGCGCCCCGGCAACAGGGACCAGGGCACTTGCGATGACCAGGGCGCGGGCCATCTCAGCTGCAAGTCCGCCCCCTGAAGTGGAGGCTGAGTCGTCATGTGCGCTGAGTCGCGCGCGGCTTAATGGTCCGCTCATTGGCTTTCCCGCCTCGCTAGGGCATGATGCACGCTCGGCCGGTTGCCCTTATCTTAATGAGGTTCGCCTCGAAGTCGCCTCTGTCGTCGACATTTACCTGGAATGCGGACCACCGGATTCGGGCGCTCGGCCAGCCGCCCGCAGGTAGCCCGGCAGCAGGCTGGGTACTAGTCACCTGGCAGCGTGAGCGGAAGTAACGAAGGACTGGACCGGAGGAGCCAAATGACGGAGCCGACCATCCCCAGCCGCGTGCCCGCTGACGCTACGCCGGAAGGTGACGCAGTTGTGATCGGTGCGGGCCAGGTCCGGGTTGATGCGTACATCGACTTCCTGTGCCCGTTCTGCCGGCGATTCGAGCTATCCGCGCAGCCAGTGCTTGCCCAGCTGACGGCTGACGGGCAGGCGAGCGTTGCCTACCATCCGATGAACTTCCTCGACGAGGCCTCCACCACCAACTACTCGACTAGGGCAGCAGCGGCCTCAGGTTGCGCGGCCGACCAGGGCCGGTTTGTTGACTTCGCGCACGCCCTCTTTGTCAACCAGCCGCCCGAGGGCGGGCCGGGCCTGAGCGACGCGGAGCTTGCCGGGCTCGGCCAGAACGCAGGGCTTGATGCCGCGTCGTTCGCCGCCTGCCTGTCCGACGGGCCGTACCTGGACTGGCCGGGCTATGTGACCGCGCGCGCCATTTACGCCGGGGTCGAGGCCACGCCAACTGTGCTGGTGGCGGGCATACAAGTGAAAGCCGAGGCACCGGCGGTCGCAGCAGAGGTCGCCCGGGCGCGCGAGGCGCGTTGATAAGCACCGGCAGCTGAGCAAGGGCAGCATCGATGAGCAGCGGCAGATGAGCACCGCGCCGCCCGCCCCGACGAGCACTGCCCAGCCCGCGTGGCTCGAACCGGAGCTGGCCACGCTGACCAAAGCCAGGTTCAGCGATCCGGCCTGGTTCTACGAGCGCAAATTCGACGGTGAGCGCTGCCTGGCCTACCGTTCGGGCGACCGGCTCCGCCTCATGACCCGCAACCAGCAGCAGGTCAACAGCACCTACCCCGAGCTCGCCGAAGCCCTCGCGGCGCAAGACTGCGATGACTTCATCGTTGACGGCGAAGTCGTGGCCTTCGAGGGCAGCCAGACGAGCTTCGAGAAGCTTCAGCAGCGGCTCGGCGTACGCAATCCTGGTGCGAACCTTCGCGCCGCCGTGCCGGTGTACTTCTACCTCTTCGACGTCCTGTGGGCGAACGGCCGGGACGTCCGCGAGCTCCCGCTGCGCCAGCGGAAGCCGGTGCTGCGCCAGCTGCTGTCCTTCAGCGATCCGCTCCGGTACACCACGCACCGCATCACGAACGGCGAAGCTTATTACGCCCATGCCTGCGCCAGCGGCTGGGAAGGCCTGGTCGTCAAGCGCGCTGACGCCCCCTACCGCGCCGGCCGGTCGAAGGACTGGCTGAAATTCAAGTGCCAGGCCGGGCAGGAGTTCGTCATCGGCGGCTACACCGACCCCAAGGGCACCCGGACCGGCTTCGGCGCGCTCCTGCTCGGCTACTACGATCCGGACGGCAGGCTGGCTTACGCCGGCAAGGTCGGGACCGGCTTCGACGACGCGACCCTGGCCAGCCTGGCAGGCACGATGTCCGGCCTGGAGCGGCCGCAGCCGCCGTTCGACCGGGGCGCGCTGCCGCGCGCCGGGGTGCACTGGGTCGAGCCGCGACTCGTGGCCCAGGTCGCGTTCAGCGAGTGGACCAGGGCCGGTGAGCTACGTCATCCGCGCTTCGAGGGATTGCGAAGAGATAAGGCCCCCGAGAGCGTGACGCGCGAGAAGGCCTAGCCGGTGCTCGGGCGCTCGCGGATCGCGCGGGTGTCGTTCGTCTCGCTGACCGGCTTGGCGCCGTCCTCGCCGACGATGAGGTGGCTGTGGCTCAGCGCCGTGACTCCCGCGACGAGGAGCGCCAGCGCTAGGGCCTCAAGCGCCAGGTCCTCGGTCGCGGCCTGGAAGTGCTCTCCGAACAGGAAGAGGCCGAGCAAGCTGGCAGCCAGCGGATCGAGAATCGTGAAGCCCGGCTGGGACGCAGCGAGCGGGCCCGCGGCCAGCGCGTGTGAGGCCAGGAGCAGGCTCGCAGCCCCAGCTCCGATCAGGACGTACACCGACCAGTTCGTGAAGATCCCGGTGAGCCCGCCGCCAAGGTGGTAGCTGAACTCCTTGATCACTGCCGCGACGAAGCCCCAGGAGATCCCGGTAACTGCCCCGAGGATGGCAGCGCGTTGCGGCTCGGATCTCGGCGAGCGGCGCTGCAGGCTGAAGGCCACGGCCAGGCCACCCAGCACGACGGCGAGCGTCAGAAGCCCGGCAAGCAGCCACAGCGACGGCGGGGCATGCTGACGGCCACCCCGCGGTGACGCTGCGAACAGGAACAAGCCGAGCCCAGCGCACATAGCGGCCGCGGCCAGCCAGTCGCGGCGGCGGACTGTCCGCGAGCCCAGGAAGGCCATGTAGCCGAAGACGAACAGCAGCTCGAGCGCGAGGATCGGCTGGACGAGCGCGAGCGCGCCGTAGTGCAGCGCGGTGACCTGAAAGACGAAACCCAGGATCATGCTGGCAATACCGAGCAGCCAGACCGGGCGGCGGGCAAGCCGGAACACCAGCCAGACATCAAGCCCCGATGGCTGGCTTTCCTTGGCGCCGAGGCGCTGGCAGATCGACGACGTTGCCGTGAAGATGCTTGCCAGGAGGGCGAGCGGGATTGCCTTTTCCATGTCCTGCGCCGCCGTCCTCCTGCCGCCGTTCCGTCATCCTCGCGCACGTCCTGCGCCGGGGCCGTACTCCCTGGGGCCTAGCTAACCGGCGCGGCCCAGGTCACCGCATCCGGATCTACCCTGGACTTCTGCCCGCGATGCTCGGCTTACCCTCAGCAATAACCCTGGTTTGCCCCCAGCTATAACCCTGACGTTAACGTTAGATTCCCGACCCGGCCAGGAAATTTCGGGTCCGCACGTTCTGCTCATGTCAGTGACCCTGCCGGAGCCGGTCCGGGTGCTACAGGCAGGGTGACCTCGCGAATATTATCCGCCGGAAGCGGCCAGCTTCATGCACTGGATGACCGTTCACCCTCCGCGAACGTGGCATCCGATGGGCCCTAACCCGAGCAGGAACGAGTAACACCGGGGCTGGCAGCAGCCGGCCCGGACGCAGCCCTGACTGCTAGCCCGCCCTGGATGCTAGCCTGCACTGCGGAATCCGAGCGCACCGCGCTGGACCCGGAGCAGGTACTCCTGCCTGCTGAGCGGATTATGGTCAGTTCGCGGCCGGACCGGGAACTCGCCCGGCACCTCCTGATATCTGGCGAACTCTGCCTCGAGCACGCCCTCGCCGCCGGTCAGGCCGGGTAGCTCCTGCTGCAGCTGGTACACGCGGCCGGCCGGGATCTCGCCGGTGAGGACTGCTCTGGCGAATGCATCTGGTATGCCGGGCGCTTGCTTCGTCGCATCGAGCCGCGCGAGCGCGGGCAGGACTGCGGTCACGCTGTCCTGCGGAATCTCCAGCCGGATGCTGCTGACCGGCTCGCAGACAACCGTCCGCGCCCGCTTGAGTGCGGTCATCAGGACCAGCGGCGTGAGGTGGCGGAAGTCAGCCGCCGAGCTTGAGTACTTGCTCCAGCCCTGCGGTGGCGGCGGCACGTAGCCCGAGTGCGTCACGGTAACGACACAGTCAGGCACCAGCCAGCCGTACAGGCCTTCGGCCAGAGTCTGGCCAGCGGTTTCCTCGATTGCGGTCAGGAACGCCGCCGGCAGCGCACCGCGCTCGATCTCCAGCTGGAACCGCGTGCCCGAGCCCGGTGGCGCCGGGCTGAGCCGCAGGCCGATCGTGGCCTTGAACGGGTTCGCGGGCTCGCCCATGAACTCCGCGGCCGCGCCGGCACCGAGTAGCCGTTCGATACAGATTGTCGTGGTCTCCCGGAAGCCGACATCGATACCGTACTCGGCCGCCAGAGTCGCCTGAATCACTTCCTTTTGTACCTCGCCGTACAGCGATAGCAGTAGCTCCTGCCGGGCGGCATCCTGGCGCAGGTTGATCAGCGGATCCTGCTCAGCCAGCCGGGACAGCGCGCCGTGCAGGGCCGGGCGATCCGTAGCGCGGGCCGGCATGACGACGGTCTCCAGAGTCGGCGGCGCGAAGTGATGCCTTAGCTCGCTCGTGCCCGGGTCGCCGATCGGGTCGCCGACCCGGACATCGGCAAGGCCCCACAGCTTCGCGATCTGGCCGCCGCGCACCGACTCGGCCGGGACGGCAGGGCCGCCGCTGAACACACTGATCCCGGTGACCTTGGCGATCTTGCCGACCGCAGCGCCGTAGCGCAGCGGCTGCCGGATGCTTGCCGTGCCGGCGAACAGCCGGACGTAGGCGATCTTTTCCCCGGCACGGCCGCGCTCAACTTTGAATACAGTGCCGCGGCAGTGCACGTTCCCGGTGTCGGCTTGGTCGATGGCAACCGGCAGCAACTCGGCGAGCCCGGCGGTCAGCGAGCCGACGCCCGCCCCGGTGATCGCCGAGCCGAAGTAGACGGGGTGCACCAGTGCCTTTTTGGTGGCCGCCGCAAGCGCGGAGCGCAGGCGCCGGTAGGTCAGCGCATCGTCGTGCGCTACGTAATCAGCCAGCAACGCGTCGTCATGCAGCGTGAGCACGTCCGCGAGCCGGCTGGCAAAGCCGGCGTCGCCGGGGCCGTACGGCACCCATGCCGCGGCGGCGGTTCCGAGGTCCTGCCCGGATCCCATGGCGACGATCGCCGGGCTGAGCTTGGTCGCGATGTCAGCCAGCAGCTGGTCGTAACCGGCCCCGCGGCGGTCGATCTTGTTGACGAAGATCACGGTCGGGATCCGCAGCCGCCTGAGCGCCCGCATCAGCACCCTGGTCTGGGCCTGGACGCCCTCGACGGCCGAGATAACCAGGATGGCGCCATCGAGCACGCCGAGAGTCCGCTCGACTTCGGCGATGAAGTCCGGGTGGCCAGGTGTGTCGATCAGGTTGACGGTCAGGTTGCCGATGGCGAACGAGACGACTGCCGACTTGATGGTGATGCCGCGCTGGCGTTCGAGCGCGAGCGTGTCGGTCTGTGTGCTGCCGTCATCGACGCGGCCGATCTCGCCGATGACTCCGGCGTCGAACAGCAGGCGCTCGGTCAGGCTGGTCTTGCCGGCGTCTACATGAGCCAGGATGCCGAGGTTGAGGGGTTGCACGAAAGCGTCATGTCCTTCTGATGGGCGGAGGCTGCCATCGGGGTGAACATGAACGCTGCTCGCATCTCGGTCTCTCCTGTCGGCGGGCTAACGTCGCGCACGGACGGGGCGACGCGAATACAGCAGTGAAGTAGAGCAGCCGGTCAGCGCGGCGTGCAACCGGTTATCCGGGCTCGGCGAGGCACCAGACCTCGTGCCCGGAGTCGTGTTCGGGCAGGTAACGGCTCGTCACTGCGCCCGAAGGGTTGTTTCGCCAACTCAAGCCCGCGGAGTCGAGCCCTCGCATAACGGTGATTTTCAGCGTGCCTCGCTTGCTTGTCCAGATGGCCGTACGGTCGTCGCGATGGGAAGCTGGCATGAGCACGGAAGGCGACATTGCCGACTGCTTTGTCTGCCGCAAGCACCGTGACCGGGGACCGCTCATGCCGGGCGGGCCGGTGGGCGAAGATGACCTGGTCCTGGTTTCCCATATCGTCGCGCCGCTGGCGCTTGGCCGCGCCGGTACGACCGCATATCTCGGGCACTTGTTCGTAGAGCCGCGGCGGCACGCGCCAGGGCTCGCGGACCTCACTGACGCAGAGGCTCGCGCTGTCGGCTGGTGGTGCACGCGCGCCGTAGTAGCGCCGAAGAGATTGAGGCTCTCGTGCAGGAACTGCACGCCAGCATGCCGCCGAACGGCGGTTAGGGTGTCCTAAAAGGCGAGGTAACTGCGTAATTAACGGTCACTCCGCCGCGAAGCGCGTGCCAGGCTTGGACCCGGCTGCGACGGAGGTGACCTGTGCCAGCTCGACCGGCGTGGGAACTGACACCCCAGCAAAGCGTGCAGATCGAGTGCGCGCGCCGCGGCACGGCGCAGGTCGTCGCTGGCTGTGTTGCGCTGCTGCAGGGTCAGGAGGTGGACGACGTTTTCCTCCTCGCCCTTGGCGGCCCGGGCGGCCACCGGGTACTCGACGACGGGCCGGAGCAGCGCAACCAGTACTGGCGGCGGGTCTGGGGCGCTCGGGGGTTGCTCTACGCCTGGACGGATGAGGCGGAGGGCGCGGTCGTCGCCGCGCTCGCTGACGAGCACTGGCGGGTGCGCGAGATGGCCGCGAAAGTCGTGGCCAAGCGGAGGATTGGCGCGGCGCTCGATCCGGTTACCGCGCTGCGAGTTGACCCGGTCCCTCGGGTCCGCGCAGCGGCCGAACGCGCGACCGTCCTGCTCACTGCGGCGGCTAGCTGAGGATCGACCGGTCGGCTGGGCCTGGTGAGAAGAGCCCGGCGAGAAAACAAGTTGCGAG